>Ga0111538_10007685_pt1 | contig 14520 bp, 11 predicted proteins | sample SoiMethybrSBSTD1_FD_79669 | JGI IMG/M metagenome (GOLD analysis project Ga0111538, IMG submission 79669) | Bulk soil microbial communities from a Populus tree surrounding site in Tennessee, USA - Soil MetaG P. TD hybrid SBSTD1 (version 2)... | ecosystem: Environmental > Terrestrial > Soil >... | reverse complement strand
GTCTTGGCTCAACGCTGAGGTGTTCCGTCAGCGGCTTTCCCGTTTCCAACCGCACTTCAAGCGCGCGAATGATCTTGGGCTTGTCGCGAGCTGCAATCCGCTCAGCCGATTCCGGATCGAGACGCTGCAGCAATGCATGGAGATACTCTACGCCGCGGGCTTTGCAACGCGACTCTAATCGCGCCCGTAATTCCATCGAGCGGGCTGGACCGGCAAACAGTCCCTCGGTCAGTGCACGAAGGTAAAGTCCCGTTCCGCCAACCAGAATCGGAATTCGCCCACGCAGGCGAATCTCTTCGAGCACGGCGCGCGCCTCGCGCTGGTAGTCCCCCGCCGTGAAGAGTTCGGTTGGCTCGCGGATATCGATCATGTGATGCGGAACGCGGTTTTGCTCTGCCACGGAGGGTTTGGCGCTGCCAATGTCCAACCCGCGGAAGACCTGGACGGAATCGTAGTTTACGATTTCACCGTTGAAGCGTTCCGCAAGTGAGATAGCCAGGTCGGACTTGCCGGATGCGGTTGGGCCGACAACGGCAACTAATGGATGCATTTTCCGAAGAAACTCAATCGATACGAGTCTCAGAACATTTTTCTGAGATCAATCCCGGTGTAATAGGTCTTGAGGATCTGTTCGTAAGTGGCGCCATCCATCGCCATTCCAAACGCACCGACCTGACACATCCCCACACCATGGCCCCATCCAGTCCCGTAGAACGTCATACCGATCAGGTCGCCCTGGGCGTTTCGTTCTTCATCGAAGTAGAACATGCTGTCTCGCAGCGCCAGGAGAGTCCGCAACCTCAGCGCGCGAACCGTCGTCCTGCCGCGGGTGCCGACGATTTCGGTAGAAATGGGTCTTTCGGAAGCCCCACGTTCAAGAACGCGAAGAGATCGGACTTCGCCGATGTTCAATGGACGAAACGCGGTCTCGATCTCCTGCTTGTTCTTGTGGACCTGCCATAACGCGAGACGGGAGTAGCGATCCGACGTTGCATTGACGAAGTTCCGGCGATAAACAGCCATCTGGATTACTCCATCTGTCGCGCGAAACTCAAACAACTCGCCACCGATCCAATTGCCTTGTGTCATCGCCGTGCGCTCTTCTCCCATCCGGAAAAAGATCGGTGCGTCAGGGCTGATTCGGAACTGCGTTGGCTTGCCGCCCACGGCGAGTACCATCGTTGTCCCATCCCAGGAGTTCAGAACTCCCTGCTGCCACTCGAACGAGCCCTTCTTGTCGATCAGGCGGTACAGGACCTCGCTGCGGTTGACGTTGCCGGTGCTCGGCAGAATGTCCTGTTCGACCAAAAAATCCAGATCGGACGCGACCTTAACACCCGGATAGAACCCCTCGCGTACGAACTTCGCGAGTTGCGGAAGATTCGTGGACGGCGGCTCGCCCGTACCGGGGAGTCCCAGGAACTTGCGCAGTTGCGTGAAGTTTGAGACACCGGCCACGGCCAGCACGGCCGCTTTGTAATCCGTGATATTGCGGCGCGTTGAAAAGGCCTTGGGTTCGGGATGCTTATAAACACACATCACAGAGGTCAGGTACGGAAGCTTTTCGCCAAAGATATTTTCGGACGATTCGGTACGACCGCCGCATGTGGAGCTGTAGAGCGCCGTAATGGGTTGCCCGTTGTACGTCGCCACGATCCCTCGCGTCTCGGTCACCGCCTGCGTCGCCAGCGGATCCTCGGTTCCTGAGCCGAAATAGACCTGGCAGGCGTCGGTATCGCAAATGTCGTATCCCTCGGCTTTCGACTGGCCCATGTTCTTGATGATGTACGTACGTGCCGCGACCGCCTGAGCCTTTAACGCCTCGATCTGTCCAAACGTAAGCGGGCTGAGTTCATTGGGAACGACACCCAGAAGGTACTCCTCCAAAGGCAATTCATTAACGATCGTGAATGTGTTACGGGAATTGCCGAAAACTTCCAGAACTCCACGATAAGTCCGATCGTTGAATTGAAGACGCGCTGACGGCTGCCTGCCCGCAGGTTGAATGCGAACCCGGGTGGTGAGCGGTGCCACGAGAAACCTGCTGTTATCGAGTTCTACAGTCATCCGATAGCGCAGTTGTTCGCGGCCGATGACAGTGCCATCGGCGGCATCTCCCACCGAGAGGACCGGTGTGAACTTTGCCGTTTTTGTAAGCTGGCCTTGAACTCTGAATTCTTCCGAGGAGCGGACGGTGACCGTCGCAGCGTTTTGCCCCAAACCGATACGGACGGTCGGTTCAGGCTGCTGCAACGTCGCTGGCAACAGCAGTAGAGCTGCAACCAGAAGTTTCCAAATCATGGGTACATATTGTAGAGGAATGCGATGCGCAATCTGAGATCCGTTTCATACTCTGCTGGAAGTGGCTGAAACGGATTTGACAATTGGATCGCCGCGAGTGCGCCTTTATCCAGCGGATCATGACCGGAATGCGCGACAACCTGCAGGTCCTTCACGACTCCCGTTCGCGTCACGCTGAAAACGATGTCCACCCTTCCGCGCTGGCCGAGCCGGGCCATTTCCGGCATCGAGGTATACCAATTCTGACGCAGCCGAGTAAGAAGTTGATTGAGATAGGGACCAAAATCAATGCCCTTCGGGTTTGGCGAGAGGATCTGAGTGTCGGTAGAGTAGGTTCCGTTGTTGTCCCCGCGCGCCGTTCCTGTACGGCTAGTCGCACCATTGCGACGTGAAGCATCCAATTGCGTTTCCACAATCCGGTCGACCGACCTGCCAAGAGTCGGCGATGGGACACGTAGTGCGTTGGGATTGGTGCTCTCTGGAAATAATCGGCCTTGGGCGTCCCCACGATTCGGAGTGACTTGCTCGCCCCTCTCACCCCGTTGCGCCTGCTGAGCATCCCGGGCCTGCTGCTCTTCCTGGGCCTGCGGGCCACCCGCGCGCGCCTGGTCACGAGTATCGCCACGGGAAGCCCGCGGTGATCCATCCGGCCGCGCTCCATCGATGAGTTGATCATCCGGCCGGATAATTCGATCCGGAGGCGGTGGAGTTGGTGGCGGCGGAGGCGGAGGCGGCGGTGCTGCCTGCTGGGGCTGAACCAGAGGTGCCTGCTGCGGCACGGGCACGGGCGCCGGCGCGGGCGGAGGAACTACAGGACGAGTTGTAGGCAACGTCGGCGGCACTACGAGCGGCGTTAACTCCAACTGGCTCAGGTCGAAGTCTTCCCCGGCAATTCTGATGACCCGATGCGGTGTTGTCTCAAACCACTCCGGATTAACTGCAATGATCAGGATGAGGATGACGTGCACCAGAATGGACATAACCAGCGGCTTTGGCCGGGTAGCCCGAAGCTGGAGCTCTGAGTTCTGATCAAGAAGCATTTTTCTAATTATAGGTGGGAAGAAAATGAAGGACCCCAGAAAAACAGGTCTTTTTCCGGCATCCTTACTTTCCTTCCGAAACTAATTCCCTACCGAAACTGTCACTTAGACCGGCGGGCGATCGCTTCGTTTATCTGAATCGCCAATTCCAACGCACGATACCCATCCTCGCCAGATACCGCGGGAGCCGACCGGGTCTTCACAGAGTTCACAAAGGATTCCAATTCGATGCGCAGAGGTTCTCCGGAGGGCGGCTCCAGCTTGCGTTCCATCACGCGGCCCATGCGCAGCGACACGATGACTCCTGTCTGTGTGGCGTAGTCGACGGACACATAGTCATGGGGTTGAAAGAACCTCAATTTGCGCGTCTTCTCGTAGCTCACACGGCTCGCCGTCAGGTTTGCCACACACCCATTCTCGAATTCAACTCGCGCGTTTGCGATGTCTGCCTTACTCGAAAGGATGGGAATACCCACAGCGCGGACATCAGACACCGGGGAGTGAACCAGGCGCAACACAATATCGAGGTCATGAATCATCAGATCCAAGACGACGTCGATATCCAGGCTTCTCGGGGTGAACGCGGCGAGCCGATGAATTTCGAAAAACTGGGGCGACGTCGCCACTTCGATGGCCGCTGCCACGACGGGATTGAACCGCTCGACGTGACCGGTTTGCAGCATCCGTCCGGATCGTGCCGCAGCATCGATAAGACGACGAGCGTCATCGAGAGAACTGGCGATCGGCTTCTCCACGAGAACATCGATGCCGTGGTCGAGCAGGTCTACGCCGATGCGCGCATGATCAATAGTGGGCACCGCCAGGCTTACAGCGTCGACTTTTCCGAAGATCTCCTGGTAATCAGCGAAACCCTGCGTGTGATGCGCCTGTGCAATCTCCTCGGCACGATCCTGTCGAATATCGACGACTGCGGCGAGTTCCACGCCTTCCATCTCTTCGTAAATTCGGGCGTGATGCCTTCCGAGATGCCCGACGCCAATGACAGCTACTTTCATGGCCTACTCTATCGCCACAATCGCGATGTTCGCCGCGTCGGCTTCCCGCAGCAAGTCTCCGCGATCCATCATGAGGGTTTTTCGCGCTTCAATCGTCATCGCCGTAACCCCGGCACGCTTCATCAGACGAACCGTGGGAATGCCGATTACAGGAACGTCGAATCTCAAATCCTGATTGGGCTTTGCCAGCTTGACCACGCGCAGCGCACGTCCATTCACCAGGCTTGCCGCTCTCTCGATCACAGCATCTGTTCCTTCCATTGCTTCGACAGCAACACATGCAGCCTCTGAAACAACGACAGTCTGCCCGACGTCAAGCCGTCCAAGTTCTCGCGCCAGCTTGTATCCATAATCCAGATCCTGCTGTTCCTCGGCCGAGGGCGCGCGTCCGGTGAGTACGCCAGGCTGAGGCAGGAGCGGCTCCAGAAACGCCGTGGATTCCATCAATTGAATTCCTTCGTCTTCGAGGACCCGAGCGACGGCTCCAATCAGCGAGTCGGTGTTTCGTGTGGCCAGGCTCGCGAGTACTTGCATCATCTTCAGGTCGGGAAGGATACCGCTGAAAATCTGCTTATGCTTGACCTGGCCGGCCATGATCGCTTTCGTCACGCCTTCAGCCTTGAACGTTTTGATGAGCTTCCCCAGCTGTCCAAGCGAAAGCCAGTGCACGGTTCGGGCGCTCTGTTCGATTTCCGGAAATGTTTCTTCCTTGATCGCCGCGACGACCATCTCGATTCCCTGACTCCTGGCGGCTTCAAGCACAAGGAACGGGAAGCGTCCGTTGCCGGCGATCAATCCAAATCTACTTTGTGACGCCACGTTCGGAGGCCTCGATGAATTCGACAAGAACTTCAACTTCTGGCGCAGGCTTTCCTGCACGAATGGCTTCAACGGCCTGCGTGGTGTTCAGGTTCGACTGCAGGAGAAGCCGAAACGCGGCTTTGATATTCGCAACCTGGTCGCGCGTGAAACCCTTCCGCTCCAGCCCAATGACATTTGGTCCATAGGCCTTGGTCTCGCGATCACTGACGGTCTTCGAGTACGGCAAGACATCTTTAGTGATGACGGAATAGCCGCCAACGTAGGCGTAGCGTCCGACGCGGCAAAACTGATGCACTCCCGAATAGGCACCAATCGTCGAGTGGTCCTCAATAGTCACGTGGCCTGCCAGAGTCGCGGCGTTCGCCATGATGATATCGCTGCCCACCTCACAGTCATGCGCAATGTGGGCCGCCACCATCAGGAAATTGCGATCTCCGACCCGTGTATGTCCACCGCCGCCTTTTGTGCCGCGGTGAACATTAACGTATTCGCGAAAAGTGTTGTGTGAACCGATGGTCAGAAAGGTCTGCTCGCCGGCGTATTTGAGGTCCTGGGGTTGAACGCCAATCACACAGAAAGGGAAAAAGCGATTGTCGCTCCCTATGGTCGTGGGTCCTTCGATGACAACGTGCGAATCCAGCACGCAGCGATCACCAAGGGCAACATTCTCTCCAATGCGGCAGAATGGCCCGACTTCTACATCTTCGCCAAGACGGGCCAGGGGATGAACAACGGCGGTCTCATGGATCATGGCTAACCACCCCGTTGTTACGGATGAGTTCCGATGGAGGAAAGGAGCGTGGCCTCCGCGGCGAGTTCCTCGCCGACGTAAACCTCACCCCGCATTTTCCAGACAATCGCCTTACGACGCAGCACGTTCACAACGATGCGCAACTGATCTCCAGGCACGATGGGTCGCCGAAACCGGGCTTCGTCAATTCCCATGAAGTACACGACCGTGTTCTTCACGTCTTCCTGCTTGGTGTGAAGCAGTCCCATGATGGCGCCGGCCTGCGCCATTGCTTCAATGGTGAGCACACCGGGCATTACGGGTGATGAGGGAAAGTGACCCTGAAAGAAAGGTTCGTTGAACGAAACATTCTTGATCGCTACCAGCCGCCGATCCCCCTCGACCTCTATCACCCTGTCGACCAGAAGAAACGGATACCGGTGGGGCAGAATCTTCAGAATCTCCGCAGCGCGAAGCTCCATTCAGTTTGCTTTGGGTGGTGCCGCTGGAGCCGTGCTCGGAGCCGTGCTCTTGGGATCCTTGGCGTAGGCCGCGTTTGCGCGTCGAATGACCTCCGTCGTAATGTCGGATGTCTTGGCCGCAAACACGATGTTTCCTCCGTCGGTTGTGGGATCAATCACAATCGCCAGATTATTCTCCTTCGCGTATTCGTCCACCATCTTCCGGATCAGTTCTGCAACCGGCGGAAGATGCTTGCCCTGCAACTCTTCCGACAATCTCTGTCCATCCTCCTGCAGTCGTTTCGCCTCGGTGGCCCGGGATTCGATGTCGCGATTGATGGACGATTTTTCTGTGTCCGTCTTGGCGTTTTTCAATCTCTCCTGCAGTTCGGCGACTTCCTTGGAAAGTTTCTCGAATTTGTCTTTCACGTCTTTAAGGCCGGTTTCGATGTTCTTCAAGGCAGCCTTACCCGGTTCGGAATCGAAAATCGCAGCCTCGAAGTCGATTACGGCAAACTTCGTACCCGGCGCAGGCGCTGCCGCCTGTGCCGCGGCACCTGCCACGGGAGGCACCGGATTTTGCGCCAGGGCGGCAACCGCTCCCGCCATGAGAAATAGAACAGCCAAAGTGAATCGTTTCATCTTGTCCCCACTTAAAAAGTTTTTCCGATCGTGAACTTGAATCCGCGCTTTTGTTCTCGTAGAGCGAACGGCAATCCTGTAGTTGGGCCCGTATAGACCTGATCAAGACGTACAGGGTTCCATGCCATGATCACCCGGAACGGAGCGTTCAATACGGGAAGCGTGATACCTACCTCCGCGCCCGTGCTCATCCGAACTCCGGAGTTGGTTCCGGGCAAAAAACTCGCAACTTCTGTTTCGACAACGCCATCGAAGTTGACCAGTTGGCGTGTCAACTGACTCTTATTCACTGCCCACGCATTCCCAATGTCCATGAATGGAGCGAGAGTAATAGTCCGTCCCACGATAGGGATGCGGTATTCCACGTTGAGAACGCTCTGGGTGTCACCACCGACCCAAACGATATCGTCGAAAGGAGCGGCGACCGTGCCTCCGGTTAGGGGGTCCAGCTTGGATACAGTCCGAGTCAAGAAGGATACCGGACCAAGGGACCGGAAGTCGAATCCACGAATATCGTAATCGCCCCCCGGGAAAAAGCGCTCGTAAAACGGCGCAGCCGTTCCACTGAATCCGTGGAGGTGAGACCCGAGCCATCGCATCGCGAAAACGTTCTGATGCTTTGTATGCGGTTTGAAAAAGCGAAACTCGGCCGTGGGACGGTAATAGTTGGTGTTTCCGCCGAGAAATCCGCCGTTGTATTCGAAGGTCACCGTAAGGGCTTTGCCGCGGGTCGGATAATATGGGTTATCGACCGTGCTATAGCTGAAGCTCGGTATGAGTTTTCGGGTGTGGTAGACGCCAAAACTGCCTTGCCCGGAGCCGAAGTTCTGCACTTCCTGTGTTCGGACATTCTGGAAGTAGTCCTGAGTTGCCGGGTTGACGGCGTCTGTCTTGGAATTATCCAGCTGGTAGGTGAGCCCGATTCTGGACCAAATCTTGAATGGATGACTGCCGTAGACGCTGAATCCTTCGCGGTTCTGTTGGAAATTGAGCCTGTTTTCAAATCCAAGCCCTGACGGCAGGTCGCGCGGATCCAATCCGAACAACTCACGTGCCTGGTCGTACTTGTACTGGCTATGGAACACGCTGAAACCCAGAGAGAGCGGTCGATCCAGGAAGTAGGGTTCCGAAAAACTCAGAACGATGTTCGACTGTCGTGTGCCGCCCTGAACGTTCACCGATAAGGTCTCGCCGAAGCCAAGAAAGTTGTTGGTCTCATAGTTTCCACCGAGGAAACTGCCACCAATTCCGGAAACTCCGCCGCTGAATCCGATCGTGTTGCGGCTCTTCTCCTGCACCTTCAGCGTGACATTTACTTTGGAATCGGTCGGATCCGGGTCGACCTTTGCATCCTCTTCCTTGATTTCCTCGAAGTAACCCAGTTGATTCAACTTCATCCGCGCCATGTCCCAGGCACGGGAATTGAATTGGTACCCTTCGTACAGGGGAACTTCCCGGCGGATCACCTTGTCTCGCGTCGTCGTGTTTCCTGAAAAATTGATACGGTTTACAAAGTACTGCTTGCCTTCGTCCACATCGACTGTAAGGTTCACCAGCTTCTTCTCTTCATCGAACTGTTGCTGCGGGGTCGGAATGAAGTTGATATAGCCAAACTCGCCATAGAACTTCTTCAGCTGGTCGAAGCTGTTGCGCAAGGCCGTCTCGTTATAGACATCTCCAGGTTTCAGGCCCAATGCCGAAGTAACCAGGGCTTGGCGCTGCTCAGCAGCCCCGGTCACCTTCACCTCACCGACGCGATATTGGCTGTTTTCCTCGATCTTCATCGTGATGTGGAGGCGGCTGGATTTCTTAGTCCAGAACGGGATGGGAATCCCCCAGGGAATAGGAGGCTTGATGAACGGCAAAGTTCTATAGACGGTGACAGTCTTCTCTTCGACTTGCGGGTCCGAGATATTCACCCGTACGTATCCGCTCTCGCCGTAGAGAGTTCTCACATTGTTAAGGTCGTACGCGAGTTTCCCTTCATGGTAGGCATCTTTGCCGGTGAACCCGGACAACCAGTTCGCTTCCTTAACCAGCTTCATCGACTTCTTCAGCTCGGAATCTTTGAATACGGTGTTTCCAACAAAGTCGATGCTGCCGATTTTGACTTTCGGGCCTTCCTTCACGGTGAAGGTGACCAGTACGGCATTCGTTCCGGGAACATTCGCCGTGGCAACGTCCACTTCAGCCTTCTGACGGCCCTTCTCTGCCAGAAGCGACTTGATAATCTGCACGGCACGCTGAATGCGGGACTCGTCATACGCATCGGCCTGACTCAGGGTGGCCTTTTTCTCACTCAGCGCCTTGAGAATGTCGGAAACCTGAATACTGGAAAGACCCTTGTACTCGATGTTTCGGATTGTCGGCTTTTCCGAGACATTGAAAATCAGGAGAACATGGCCGGGTGAGAGTTCTTCGGTTTCTACGGAAACGTCGTCAAACTGGCCGCGAAGGGCGTAAATCGCACGCACGTCGCGACGGATTACGTTCTGGTTCAGAGTGTCGCCCTTTTTGGTCTGGATGTTGAACTTGATGGTAGAGGTGGAGATTCTCTTATTGCCTCGAACGGCGATGTCATCGATGATTGGCGCATTTGTCGTAGCCGACACCTGCAACCACAGCGCCAACGCCAAGGAAACAAACCGCATTTAGGCCTCCAGGGGGGAAATTCTACTATAAACGGGCGGGGTATTAGACCTTACACTGCGAAAAGAGAAAGACACGATCCTGCGTGAATTTCGGGGGAAAGGAAATCGGGGACGCAACACTTAATTCCCGACCCGGGATTCGAGTGCTACGTCCCCTTTTTCTTACATCGTCAACGGTACGCCTACTTCTTCACGATCGGCAGATCGATACCACAGCTGCGTTCCTTCGAGATAAACCTCGACGTTCGGGACCTCTTTCAGCTGACCCTGAATCAAGGCCTCGGACAAGGGATCCTCGATATAGCGCTGAATCGCCCGCCGCAACGGACGAGCTCCGTAGTTCTTATCCTTGCACGCCTTATCGAGAATCCACTGCTTCGCTTCTTCCGTCACAGTGACGCTCAACCGTTTGTGTACCAGGTTCTGGTTCAATTGCTCGACCATGAGGTCCACAATCTTGCCGAGATCCGCGTTCGTCAATGAGTTGAAAATGATGATTTCATCCAGCCGGTTGATGAACTCCGGATTGAACAACCGCTTCACTTCCTGCATCACGGCGTCTTCCATCTTTTGCGCCGTGCTTTCTTCGCTCGGACCCTGGAAACCCAGGCTCGTGTGCTTGCTCAGGAAGCGAGCGCCGATGTTCGACGTCATGATAATGATCGTATTTTTGAAGTCGATCGTGTTGCCCAGTCCATCGGTCAGATGACCATCCTCAAAAACCTGCAGGAGGATGTTGTACACATCCGGATGGGCCTTTTCGATTTCATCCAGCAGGATGACCGAGTAAGGATTGCGCTTCACGCGCTCGGTCAATTGACCGCCTTCCTCGTAACCGACATATCCCGGTGGCGAACCAATCAACTTCGAGACCGAGTGCTTTTCCATGAACTCGGACATATCGAAGCGGATCAGTGCCTTTTCGCTGCCGAACAGGAACTGCGCCAACGACCGGGCCATTTCGGTTTTGCCGACACCGGTGGGTCCCAGGAACAGGAACGATCCTGCCGGGCGGTTCGGCGACTTCAGGCCAGCACGCGACCGTCGAATCGATCGGGCCAGAGCATTGATCGCCGGCTCCTGACTGACGATGCGCCTGTGCAATTCCTCTTCGATGCGCGTGAGGCGCTCGAGTTCTTCTTCCTTGATCGCATTGACGGGCACCCCCGTCCATCGTGAAACTACATCTTCGATGTCCGCCTTGGTAACAAGGCCCATGCTCGACGTTTCGCTGATGTTGTATTTGTCGCGAACGCTGCGCAGGTTTTCTTTCTCGAGCTGCTCCTGACTCTTGTAGTGATCAGCGCGATCAAAGTCCTTGGCTGAAATGGCGCTCTCCAAACGTTGGCCGATGGACTTCAGCCTGCGCTGGATCTCGGTCAACTCCGGCGGCAGCGTCGCCTGGCGCAACTTCACGCGCGCGCCCGCTTCATCGAGAAGATCAATCGCCTTGTCTGGAAGGAAGCGATCGGGAATATACCGGTTCGAGAGATACACCGCGGCTTCGATCGCTTCGTCGGTGTAATTCACGAGGTGAAACTTCTCGTAGCGAGGCTTTACACCCTGAAGTATACGGATCGCTTCGCCTTCACTCGGGGCACCGACCTTGACGGCCTGGAAGCGTCGTTCAAGGGACCGGTCCTTCTCTATCGACTTTCGAAATTCAGACGGCGTGGTTGCGCCAATGCATTGAATTTCGCCGCGCGACAAGGCCGGCTTCAGGATATTCGCTGCATCCAGCGAACCTTCGGCCGATCCGGCACCGACGAGCGTATGCAACTCATCGATGAACACAACCGTGTTCGGGTTGTCGACCAGTTCTTTCATGATGGTCTTCAACCGCTCTTCAAACTGCCCGCGATATTTTGTGCCGGCAACGATGAGGGAAAGATCCAGAACGAGGATGCGCTTGTCCGCCAAAAATGACGGGACCTCACCATCGACGATGCGCTGGGCGAGTCCCTCGACAATAGCGGTCTTTCCGACCCCGGGATCGCCGATCAGGACAGGATTGTTCTTTGTTCTTCTGCAGAGGATCTGAATCACGCGATCAATTTCTTGATCGCGCCCGACGAGCGGATCCAGCACACCATCCATCGCCGCCTGGGTGAGGTCCCGAGAAAACTCGCTGAGAAGCGGCGTCTCCTTGGGCTTGATCATCGCCTGGCGATCGGGGACGGAGCGGGCCAGTTCCTCGCGGATGGCCACGAGCCGCAGCCCTCGCTCATGCAGGATCTCCGCCGCGACGCACTTCTCTTCGCGCAGGATCCCGAGCAGCAAGTGCTCAGTTCCGATGTGGCGGTGATTCAACCGCTCTGCTTCCTCGTTAGCGTAGGCCAGAATACGCTTACACTCATTCGAAAGCGGCAGGTCAATGGAAGTCGAGACTTTTTCACGAATCGTAGTCCGTCCTTCTATTTCCTTGCGGATGCTTTCAATTGAAGAGGAATTCCTTAAAAATCGATTGGTCAGATTCTTGTCTTCACGGATAAGTCCGAGCAGCAGATGTTCGGTTTCAATCGTCGTGCTGCCGAACTGACTGGCCTCATAACGAGCAAAGAAAATGACCCGACGCGCTCTTTCCGTATATCGTTCAAACATAAGCTCCTTGATTCTAATCTAAGCGCCTACCGTGAACAATTGGGATTTTCTAGTCTCCCGCCCCCCATCTCCCACGTCTCATCGCACTGAGCTGCGAGTCTCTCATTGTGCGTCACAATGACGGAAGTCAGACCCCGTTCGGCATGGAGTTCGCGGATCATTGCAAAAACGGACTCGCCGGTTTTGCTGTCCAGGTTCCCCGTAGGTTCATCCGCTAGTAGCAGTTGCGGTCCCGCCACCAGCGCCCTTCCTATCGCGACGCGCTGTTGCTCGCCTCCCGAAATTTCACCAACCTGGTGGGTCAAACGGGGACCCAATCCTACCCGGTCCAATATTTTTCGTGCGGCAGCCTCGGTTTCTGCCCGGGGAGCGCCCCTTATAGTCCCCGGCATCATGGTGTTTTCCAGGACCGTAAACTCTGGAAGAAGATGATGGAACTGAAAGACGAAACCGACCTGCCGATTGCGGAAACCGGCCAATTGCACGGGATTCAGATCAAAAATATTTGCCCCGTCAAAGATAACCGACCCACTCGTCGGCCGGTCCAATCCTCCCAACAGGTGCAGAAGCGTGCTCTTCCCTGCCCCTGACGGACCAATCACCGCCACGAGTCGTCCACGAGGGAGAGCCCAGTTCAAATCCTCAAAGACAACCACCCGCGACGCAGGAGTTGGATAGATTTTTGTCAAAGACCGTGTTTCAACAATGAGGTCGTCAGGAAGGGGTTCACTCATAGCGCAGTGCCTCGACTGGCTGAAGCCGGGCAGCAGCGGCTGAGGGATAGAGAGTCGCAATGAAGCTGATCAGGATGGCTGCCGTGGCGATGAGCAGCGAGTCGGACAACACTGCTTTGAACGGAAGATACGAAATGGAGTAGACGTCGGGCGACAAAGTAATCAGGTGGTACGTATCTGCGAAATAACTGAGTGCATGACCCAGAACGAGGCCAAGTGTGGTTCCGACGACTCCGATAATCACGCCCTGAAGGATGAAGATCTTTCGGATTTGCGCCAACGTGGCGCCCATGGCCATCAGCGCAGCGATGTCACGAGTCTTCTCCAGCACCATCATGGTGAGCATGGCGACGATATTGAGCGCAGCGACAAACGTAATCAATCCGATCGCAATCGCCATACCAAGGCGCTCGAGTTTGAGAGCCTGCAGGATGGGCTTGTTCATCACCTTCCAGTCATCGAATACATAACCCGGACCCAGGCTCTTCAGGATGGCTTCTCCAGTCTCCGCCGAGCGGTTAATGTCGCGAACTTTGACTTCGATGTTCGTCGCAACGTTACCAAGACCTCGCAGGTACGCCGCCTGATCGAAAGGCACGTAAACCAGTTGGGAGTCATACTGGTAAAGGCCAATGGAATAAATCGCCACTACTTTCAAAGAGATTTGATTCGTTGTGATTCCGAGCGCTCCTCCGGAGGTTGTGCCACTGATGACGATGACGCTGTCTCCCACTTTGAGCCCAACGGTCTCGGCGAGTTGCTTGCCTATGATTATGGAATTCCCCTTGAGATCGCTCAATTGGCCATCGCCGACGATGGTTTTGGGGATGTCCGCGATGTGCGTTTCCAGATCAGGGATGATGCCCTTAACGATGATGGGCGTCAGTCGTGGTGTACGAATCGCCATGGGATCCTGGGCATGAGGCGCAGCACCAATAACACCGTCCACCTGCTCGATTTTCTTTGTTACTTCAATGTAGTCGGAGATGCCCGGACTCCCGGCCGGAAAAATCGTCAAGTGAGCCTGCGCGCCGAACAGACGTTGTTGAATGTCTTCGCGTTGCCCGGCGCTGACAGCCATAGCGACGACAAGCGCTCCAACTCCCGCGCTTACTCCGAGAATCGCTATCAGCGTAATCACGGATATGACGGCCTGCTTGCGTCGGGCCCGTAGGTATCGAGTTGCGACGAGAAGTTCGAAGGTCATGATGAGAGAGATTGCCTCGGATTAAATCCGTGCAGTCCGTGGATGGTTTTTCCGCGCACCGCTTACTCCGGCCGCATATGCGGGAACAGGATCACGTCGCGGATCGATTTCGAGTCCGTAAGAATCATCGCCAGACGATCGACGCCAATGCCTTCGCCTGCAGTCGGTGGCATTCCGTAGCTCAACGCTCTCACATAGTCTTCATCCATAAGATGCGCTTCGTCGTCTCCGAGCTCCCGCGCATCCAGCTGCGACTCGAAACGGGCCTTCTGGTCGATCGGGTCGTTGAGCTCCGAATAGGCGTTCGCCAACTCC
>Ga0111538_10007683_pt1 | contig 14521 bp, 11 predicted proteins | sample SoiMethybrSBSTD1_FD_79669 | JGI IMG/M metagenome (GOLD analysis project Ga0111538, IMG submission 79669) | Bulk soil microbial communities from a Populus tree surrounding site in Tennessee, USA - Soil MetaG P. TD hybrid SBSTD1 (version 2)... | ecosystem: Environmental > Terrestrial > Soil >... | reverse complement strand
GGGGGTAACCAATCCTTTCCTCGCGTGGGTCAACTTGACGGAGGCGGAAGTGCGCGCCTTTGTCGTAAGGGGCTCAGACTCCGCGCTGCTAGCGTCTTCCGCCCCCTCTTCGGGTTGACTGGGCGAACTATCGTCGTCTGTCGAACGACGAGCATTGCCCCACAACTCACGACTGATCTCGAGAGCAAGAGGTCCGTCCAAATTCGGCGTTGACGCCGAATATTGGGCGGCGAGACGCATCAGCCGTTGTGGTGTGCTGGTGATGTCCTCAAAGCCCAGCACGTGCGCATTGACTGCCAACCACCGCATCCATTCGCCATGCGGCAATGAAGCCTTTTTCGCTTGGAGCCCCTGCCCAGCCTTCACATAATGCCGGAACGCATCAGCTGTTGAGTGGCACCCCTTCTTGTATTCATCCCCAATGGGCTCGGCATCCGGGTCCACGGCAGCTTTAGCTTCTGTCGGCTTTGACTGCCCTTCAGATGCAGTCTCCTCTAGGACAGTGCATCCGCTCATTGGTTTTGGTTTGGGTCTAGGCATTGCTTAGTCCTCTCTTGAGCCATGCAGAGCGCCGCGACTCGCGATCCAATCCTCCAAGGCGCTCTCGAGAATCGCGACTTTGTGTGGACCGACGCGAAGGATGGGAGGGAACAGGCCCACTTTGGAAAGGCGGCGGATGTGCTTTTCGGAGTATGGCACCCGCTGGGTGACCTCCTTCAGCGACAAGAGTCTTGCCATGTGGGCCCTCGCTCGGTCGTCGGATTTGTCGCTGGTGCCGCCTGGCAAGCGAACCTTCGGGACAATTCTGAGAGGGTTTGTCTCCGACATACTTGTCGGGTCACCTGGCTCCTATTGCCGTTGTCGCTTAAGTAGTCGATGGCAGCCTTCTGCTTCTTGCCCGGTATTTCACCCTTCTGCACCGCATCCTCTAAGACCGATGGATCATGCGCGGTGCACTCGTAGAGCAGTTCGAGTTGGTCAGGGAGCTTCGCTATTAGTGAGGGTGACCAACAAATCAGGCACCTCGCACCAATCGCAATCAGTTTGGAAAGGGTCGACTCCGAGCATTTCAAAAACATGAGCAAGTCTCTATGGCACGCTACGATCAGACTGGCTTGCGCGCACAAAATTGCAGTTTCTTTCACGCGGCCATCAGTAAACAGCGCATTTATCCGCGCAGCTATTGGCGGTAAGCTGTACATCGGTATGTCAGAGCTCGTGCCAACACCATTCACGCCTAGATAATAGTGGCGCATTTTGGCCAAGCAAGAATGTTGTTTCGAAAGCCGAATCGTGTTGCTTGCCAGGGCCTTACGGAGGCAAAATCGTAAGATGTAAAATCTAAAATCTGGATTTTACATTTTACAAAAACGTCCGCCTTATTTACGCGCGGATACTGCTTAGAAATTCCGACCAATGCTCCAAAGCTGCCCTCATCTCATCCAAGTAGCCAAAGCGGTTGTAAACGCCTGCAACGCCACCTAGCGTTCCCGTCGTATGGTTGAGGACGCGTTCGATGATGTGAGGGGGTACCTTTAGCTGAGCCATGCCGCTGGCTACCGTGCGTCTTAGATCGTGCACTCGCCAGTCACTCATCCCCGCCATGGTGTCCAGCTGGCGCTTCCACTTGGAGAAGCCCGACGCGGGATTGTCCTTGCCTCGAGCAGGAAAGACGAGGTCGTCGTGCAGCTTAGGCAGGCTCTTGAGTAGCCTTGTCGCGGCCTTGCTGAGCGGCACCTCGTGCGTTCGTCCTGGCTTTGTCCGCTCTGCGGGGATCGTCCAAGTCGCCTTAGTGAAGTCCAACTCAATCCAACGCATCCCCGTGACCTCATTTCTGCGTTGGGCTGTCAGGATTAGGAGCTGGATGATGCACCCGTATGGATACCCCATCTCCTCGGCCGACTGCCATATGCAGGCAAGCTCCTCGTCCGTGAGAACGCGGTCACGACTTTTGAGCTTTGATGGTGCCTTGATCCCAAAACAGGGCGACCGATCGACGTGACCATGCTCAATCGCCCAGTTGAACATCTTTCGCACCGCAGAGAGAGCATGGTTGGCGGCACTGGGAGCACCACGCTTGACAATCGCGTTCAGCACCTTGCTCAAGTCTTGTCTTGAGACGGTCTCGATAGGCCAGGTGCCCCAGACGCTGACGAACTCGCGCTTGAGCAGCCGCTCCGTCTCATGCCACCCGCGCGTCTTGCGCTTGGCATAGGTCTCGATGAACTCGTCGACGAGCGTGCTGAAGAGGTTCCCGCCGTACTCCGATCGCGCCCTCTGCTTCTCTGCCGCTGGGTCCTTGCCATCCGCGACCTGAAGCATGGCCTCTTGAGCGCGTTTCCGCGCTTCACCAAGCGACATCGTGGGAAAGCGGCCAAGAGTGAGACGACGCGCCTTGCCGCCGATGCGTTCGTGCCCATCGGGGAGACACGAACTGCCAACCCCCTGATCCTGCTGTCGTACACGTCGACCTGACGGCCCGCGGTGGGCTTGAGGTTGCGTACAGTGATGTCCGTGAGCGCCGTGCTGGCCATGAAGGTGGTTGTAGGTTGCGTATAGGTTGCAGTCAACCGCGTCCTGTGGTGTCCCTTCCTGACCTCTCAGGGGCTATGAAACCCCAGCAATTTCAGGTAAATTAGCTCCATGTGGACCTACAGGCACCCTCTTGACCCCCTAGAGCTGCTTATTGTGGATCTGGGGGTCCGTGGTTCGAGCCCACGAGGCGGTACCAACGAAATCAATAATTTGATCCAAATCCACATTCCGCAGGGGACAGCACCGCGGAACTCCAGCGGAACTCGGATAGGTCCGCCGCAGTGCTGGCGTTTCAGAGCAGGTCGGCAACCGCCACCCTGTAGTGTTGCATCGCCGCCATGTGGTCGCTCATGGTTCTGCCGGGTATGCGCTTGTGGGGTCCGCGGCCGTAGGTGCTATTGACGGTGATGTGTGTGACGCCGGCGTCCTTCCAGGCTTGAAACTGTTTGCGCCAATCGTCTGGGCCCCCCTCACCCGTAGACACCCAAACCTCCAATCCGATCGAGTTCGGGTCGCGGCCAGCTTCCTTAGCGTACCCACGCAGTTTGCTGAACTCGGCATTGGCCGCAGGGCCTGCCGGGTGCGCCAGCATGATCCACCCGTCACCCAATCGCGCGATACGCCGTAACGTTATGTCCTCGTGTCCGCCAAACCATAGCGGAATTTTCCGCGATGGTAGGGGATTGATGCCAGCGTCATCGATCGTATGCCATTGGCCTTTGAAGGTGACGTGCGGCTCTGACCAAAGAGCCCGGAGGACCTGCACTTGCTCCTCCGACCGTTTGCCACGATTGTGGAAGTTCTCGTTCAAGCCAACATACTCAACCGGGTTCCATCCCACGCCAATGCCAAACCGGAAGCGCCCGCCCGACAAAACGTCGAGCGATGCAGCCTGTTTGGCGACCAACGCGGTCTGCCGCTGTGCCAGGATCATGACCTGGGTCGAGAACTCGATCCTCTTAGTGCAAGCGCTTAGGAAACCGAACATCACGAATGGGTCATGGAAGAAGTCCTTCGAGGTGTTTCGTGCACCCCAGGCAGGACGGCTTGCCACGTTCACGCCGAGCACATGGTCGGGAGCGCCGAGGTGATCGTAGCCTAGCGCCTCGGCAGCCTGTGCAAAATCGCGCACCGTTACTGGGTCGCCGTGGATATCGATCAGTGGCAGCGTAATGCCGAGCTTCATCGTGGGTCCCCGAGCAAGAAGCGCAGATCGTCTTGTCGCTTCCACTATAGCCTCCAGCGTTGCGTTTTTTGGTGCGCGCGCCATCCTTCCGCACGCAGGGGCTTGGCTAGCACCCGTACCATGCACATGGTCTCATCTCAGATGTTGAAAACATAGCGGATTGGCATGTTTTGCTTGAGAAAATCTAATAGTGCGATGCTGAGTGCCATGCCAGTTACCTGACGGCTGAAGTCGTGCGTGGGGCGGTTGAGGCTGTGAGGTCCGCGGAAACAGATCCGCCAGCGCGCAAGCGGCGTCGGCGATCCCCGGCAGCGGCGGCCGAATTGGTATCAAGGCGAAAGCCAAGAGCAGGCCAAGAGGCATGCGCTGCCCGATGCCTCGTCCTCACGTTCGCGCTCGCCGGCGCCTGCTGGGGTCGCGCCAAACAACCCAAGCGGATGCAAGCATCTCGAGTGACGCAAGCGTCGTGGCGTGCTGCAGGCGATGACGCAAGCTATGAAGCCAAGCAATGAACTCGCCATGGAGAGTCTCACAGAGATGTCCAGCGACGGCCGCACCAAGGCTACTGCTGTTTGGCAGGTCTCGCCGCTTTTGGAGACTGACTTGCTGCAGCGGGTGGCTCTGCGCGTTGCACGACTTGGTTGGCTGCAACCGTGCTGACCGCGATCCCTGCAAGCCGCCAAGCATTGTTGACAGCCTGGAATGCCATCTCGAACACGACCCGCTGCGGCTTGGTATCGTATTGGCCCGACAAGCGGAGTAGGTCGGCGCCTTCCAGTTTCGGCGGGCCATTGAGCATCGGCGGCAACAAGATCGCTGGGCTGATGTCGATCCCTTGCGAGCGGAAGTTGGCGAAATTGGCAGCCAGTTGAGCGGGTGAGTTCACAGCCTGAAAAGCTGGTGAGCCTAGGCCATGGAGCACGCTGTAGTTGCCGGTGAGGTTGGCATGGCTCAGCGCAGCCATATGCGTCTGAATGAGCAGCGTCATCTTCGCGTTGTCGGGTATGGGCACGCGCGTTGGCGCAACCGGCTGGGCCGTTTGCGCGCAGACACTCCCGGTGCAAACGGCGCAGGCCAGCATTGCGCCGAGCAGGAACCGTGCGGTGCGCTTTGCGGTGGACCTTGAATTGGGCATCGGCTCTCGCGGTGCTACTGCTGCAGTTCTGGCGGAACGCTTCATCCTAGTCGTAATCCACAAGTTCAACGACCCCTACTTCCACGTCAACTGGCCGCCAACACGCACGCCCATGACCGGGCCTGAGTTGTAACTATTGAAGTTCGAGGAGCCCACGCCCGCGCCGGCATCGATGGAAAAGCGGTCAAAGCCAAGGAAACAATTGCGGCAGACATTGCCCATCGCAGAGATACCTACGGCGTTGGCATGACTGTCGAAATTGCCGTATCCCACTCGCAATCCGAAGTTTTCACCAGGTCCCAAAGTCGGCGCCTGCATCGACATGGCGACGGCAGTGCCGGCCCTCAGCTTGGCGATTTCCGTGAATGTCGACCCGCCGTCGGTTGCAAGGTGGCCCTCGCTGTCCGACGTGACCAACCGCAGCGGTCCGCTCTGCCGATCCTTGCTCTGCTGGGAATCGATGCCGGGAGCCTGATAGGATTGGCTTACGGTACCCAATACGACTTGATTGTCCGCGGTCGTTGTCGCTCCCGTTCCAATCGCGGTCGAGTTTGTATGCGAGGTTGCAACCGTCGCGCCGGCACCGACGGCTGTCGAATGGCTGGCGTTGGCCTGCGCTCCAGCACCGACCGCGACCGATGTCGGGCCTGTCGCCATTGCACCCGCGCCATAGGCCGCTGACAGCGGGCCGGTGGCGATCGCGTTCGCACCTGCTGCGATGGAAAACATACCTGATGCTGCCGATTGCCAGCCGAAAGCCGACGCGCCCCCTGCGGTTGTCATGGCGGACTGACCGACCGCGGTGCTGGAGTCGCCTATCGCCAACGCCGATACGCCGAGCGCCATCGATTGGTTGCCGGCGGCGATTGCGCCGCTGCCCATGGCGATGCCCTGTGACGCGCTGGCGGTTGCCAGGGCGCCATCACCGATAGCGATCGAGCCTGCGGTCAGCGCCTGTGAGCTGTTGCCCTGTGCCACTGCGCCTTGCCCTAAGGCCATGTTGAGATTGCCGACCGCAACCGCTCCTTGTCCGACGGCGAGATTGTCGGCGCCGAGCGCCACAGCGCCGGTGCCGACGGCGATGTTGGGATCGCCGATGGCGACCGCGCCGTTGCCGTTGGCGATATTGAGATGGCCGATTGCGACCGCCCCGGTTCCGCCGAGAACCAGCGACGTCCCGCCCGCGAACGAGCCCGGACCGGCACCCGCAGACACCGTCGCTCCATTGCCGATCGCCACCGTCGAACCAGCCTGCGCCTGCGCACCGTTGCCGACCGCAACAGAAGAGGTGCCCAAAGCAACTGCGCTGGTGCCGAAAGCCATCGATGATGTGCCCGTGGCCGTGGCGTTCGTGCCCATGGCGATGGCATTGGTGTTCAGCGCCCACGCGCTTTGGCCTACCGCAACGGCGCCCTCGGCGCTCGCGAGCGCTTGGTAGCCGGTCGCGACCGAGAAGTTGCCGAGCGCGGCGGCGTTGTTGCCAAGTGCTGTCGATGATTGACCCTGCGCCGAGGCGATATTGCCAAGAGCCGTCGAATTGGCGCCAGAAGCCAGGGAACTTGCGCCGATTGCAGTCGCATCGGCTCCCAAAGCCAGCGAGCTCGTGCCGAACGCAGACGCATTCGCTCCCAGTGCGAATGCAGAGCTGCCGACTGCGGTTGCGCCTTCTGCGATGGCCGTGGCGTTTGTCCCGATCGTAGTGGAATTGCCACCCAAGGCGGTGGCGTTCGCCCCGATCGCCGTTGAATTGGCACCCATCGCAAAGGTGTTGAGACCTAGCGCCAACGCGCCGGCCTCCAATGCCTGTGCCTTGTTGCCGACCGCCACCGAAGAGGTGCCCAAAGCATGCGCACTGGTGCCGACTGCCACCGACGATATCTCGGTGGCCGTAGCGCTTGTGCCGATGGCGATGGCATTGGTATCTAGCGCCGACGCGCTTTGGCCGACCGCGACAGAGCCGTCCGCGCTGGCAAGCGCTTGGTAGCCGCCTGCGAACGAGAACCTGCCGAGCGCGGCGGCGTTGTTGCCCAGTGCGGTCGATGACTCGCCCAGCGCCGAGGCTTGATAGCCAAAGGCCGATGAATTGTCGCCAAAAGCCAGTGAGTTGGTGCCGAATGCCGACGAATTGCCTCCCTTTGCATACGAGGAGCTGCCAACTGCAGTCGCCCCATCTGCGAGAGCGGTGGCGTTGGTCCCGATCGCGGTCGCATTGGCACCCGACGCAAGGGCGTTGAGACCCAAGGCCACCGAGCCGGCCTGCAACGCTTGTGCGTTGTTGCCGATGGCAATGGCAGTGGGATCACCCGTAAAGGCCTGCAGGCCACCGAAACCAGCACCCGACAGCGCACCGCCGCCAAGGGTGATGCCGGCCGAATAAGTGATGCCGTTGGGATCGCCGATGAAGATGCCGCCACCGTTGGTCGAGATGCCTTGAGTGGTCGACAGTTGGGCGGCGCTTATGTTGCCAGCGGTGTAGAGGTTGCCGACGATCGACAGGTTGTCCTGGAAGATCGAGTTGCCCGCGAAATTCACCCCGCCGTAAAGGCCGGTCAGGGGGTTCACCACCGATGAGATGGTCCCCATGAATGCAGCGTCGCAACCTGGAAGGACAAGCTGCTTCGCCGCGACCCCGATGGAATCACGCGTAACGAGCACGCCGGCGAGATCCGTGCCACTGGCTGCCGCTTCCAAAATCCACGCCAATGACGGCGTCGGGTTGGCGATAAGGATCTCGGTGAGCTCTGTTGCTATCCCCACCGCGGTAGCACCCAAACCAAGCGCAGCGCTAGCTATCCCCAACTCCACTGATTTATTTTGCAACCCGATGCTTAGATCGTTCAACTGTTGGGCACATACGGCCTTGCTGACGTCGGACTCGTTCGTAGTGAACGTCTGCGCTGGCGGCGTTGCAGGTGTGGCCGGCGCCGTAGTGGTGCTCGAGCCCGCGGCAAGAGCGGGCGCGGTCGCAATGGCAAGCATCGCCACGGCCAGGACCATCGGCCTGATGGCGGCCGTCATCGCATTGCAACCAGCGGCTAGCGCAGTGACGTTGGCTGGCAGAGCCCCGCGAACTGCTGCCGCATCGCGACAAGACATCGCTGGCTTGACGTAGAACTGCGCGACGCCGGCGCGCAGGTGCGCCCGATGGCAATGCCAGTGCTCTTGGCTGGTCGTCGGCATTACGGCAACTCCTGCACACCCTGGTCTTGTCTGACGAACCACACCACCGCGATCAGCCCCTCACCGCAGTGGCAGATGCACTTGCGCTTTGGCGGAATAGGCCTCGTAGCCTTTGGATCCGATCCCGTCGTAGCTGCCCGACATCTGGATCGAGATGCCACTGGACGTGGTCGCGCGCTGGCCAATTTCGATGCGGCCGCGCACACCCTCCGGACCGGCATCCTGACCGGCGACCACACCCAGGCTATTAGTCGTGCTGCCGGCGAAATTGTAGATCGCCTGTATTCCGACGTGTGGCTCGATCATGAGATCGGGACTGAATTGATAGCGGTAGCCGATCTCGGGTCCCGCCTTGGCTTGTCCAAGTCGGGATTTGATCTCGGGAATCACGATGCCGAAAGTGTCGGTGTAGCTTTTGGAAACGTCCTCCATATAAGCCACCGACACCGAAGGCCTGAACTGCCAGGCCCCCATGCCCCAACGCCCCAGCAGCGTCGAGGATGCCAGCCAACGCTCGGTCTCGAACTTGTCGGTATAGGTCCCGAACGGATTGACCTCGTTGCTCGATTGACCCCAAGCGCCTCGCGCCTGCCAGAACAGATGGTCGGTCACTCGCAGCGTCGCATAAGGCCCGGCCATCCAGCCCCGACCGCTAACCTCGGTCCCCTGCGTCTGCGAGCGCTGGGTCATGATATCGAACTGTCCCATCACACCGACCAGCAGCCATCTGTTCAGCACGTAGTCGGCGCCCACCGATATGAGCCCGAATTGGCCGTCCACCGCACTGTTGATGACGCTGCTGTCGCGGAAGTTCGTGTACTTCCCCTCGACCCAGATATCGAAAGGGGAGAAGCGGGCCGCTGCGATTGATCCTTGCCCCGCTGCGAAGCCTACTCCCGCCTCGGTGGTCTTGCTCGCCTCCGCCGCGGCGGCATAACGGGCCATATCGCGCAGGCTGGTCGCAAAGCCGAATCTTGCCGCGCCGTCGGTGTTGCCCGTCAGCTGCATCGGCCCGGCCGTAACGCCGCCGCCGCCTGTCGCCTGATCGCTACCTGGCGGGCCGAACGCACTCGATGGCGACGAGAACGGGCTGCCCTCGGGCAACGCCGCCCCCGGGCGGTCGCGCAGGCCGAACCGCATGCGTGTGAGGTCGATTGCATCGGGGCCGACGCCGAGCCGGCTTGCCGATCCCGATGCCGCCAGCGCCGGCGCGACAGGCGGGCCGCCAACAGGGCGATCGTCGGCCTCGGTCAGCCGGTCGACCTGGCGGTTCAAATCGGGCTCGCCGGACATGATCAGATCGTTGCGCCGGCTCATGAAATTGCCGATCGTCTCGACCGTCTTGATCCGCTGGTCGTTCACGGTCTGCACCAGCACGGGCGAGACGGAGGGCAAGCACTGTGCGCTGCCGGGATACGTCGCTTGGATCTGATGCGCCCCCGGTGTCGTGAACTTGACCGTGCAGTTGGCGAAACCATTCACGATCGGCACCGCGTTGCACAGCACCGTGGCGCTGGTCAAATCGGTGAATTTGATCGTGCCGGTGCAGGTATTCGGCGTCTGGGTCGCGGTCAACGTCACCGACTGGCCTAGGAAGCTCGGATTCGGCGATGACGTGAGCACCGGGGCGGACACGATGCCCGCGATGGTGCCGGTCACGGTCTGTGCAGCGGTCTGCGCCGGGACACTGCTGTCGGTGGCTGTGATCGTGTAGCTGAAATTCCCTAGCGCCGTCGGTGAGCCGAAGACGAGGCCGGTCGCGGTATTGAGGCTGGTGCCGGCAGGAAGGCTGCCGCCCGACACCGAGTAGGTGTAACCGGGCGTGCCCCCGCTCGCCGTATTCTTCTGCGAATAGGTTTGCCCGACCGTCGGAACTGCCGGCGTTGCCGGCATGGCGACGAGCGTGAGCGGCACCACGTATGTGTAGATGTTCGTGCCTGTCCCGGTTCCAATCGGCGTTGTGACGACGACATCTGCCTGCCCGGCCGCGTGTGCCGGAGTGGTCGCCGTGATCGTCGTTGCACTCACCGTGCCGATCGTCGCCGCCGAGCCACCGATGGTGACGGACGTTGCACCAGTGAAATTCTGCCCGGTGATGGTGACGGCCTGGCCGCCCCCAATCGGGCCCGTTGGCGGGCTGATCGCGGTCACGATCGGGACGGTAGCGTAGGTGTAGAGACCGTTGCCGGTGCCACCGGAGCCACTCGGCGTCGTGACCACGACATCCACCGCACCAGCGGCATGTGCCGGGGTTTTTGCGGTGAGTGTCGTCGAACTGGTGACCACCACATTCGTCGCCGCCACGCCGCCATCGTGAGGGAGGTCGTATTGACGGTGAAATTCGTGCCGGTGACGGTCACGGACTGACCGCCGACCAACGGACCGACGGCCGGACTGATCGCACTGACAGTGACAAGAGCGGCAACTGGATTGTAGTAGTTGTAGAGGTTCGGCCCGGTACCAGATCCGCTCGGCGTCGTGACCACGACGTCCACCAAACCAGCGGCATGCGCCGGCGTCGTTGCGGTGATCGTCGTCGCGCTCACCGTGCCGATCGCCGCCGTCAGGCCGCCGATCGTGACAAGCGTCGCACCGGTAAAATTCTGGCCGCTGATGGTGACGGCCTGGCCGCCGGTGGTCGGGCCGACGGCCGGGCTGATCGCGGTGACGATCGGGACGGTGCCGTAGGTGTAGAGGCCGTTACCGGTACCGCCGGAGCCGCTCGGCGTCGTGACCACGACATCCACCTGCCCCGCGACATGTGCCGGAGTTGTTGCGGTGAGCGTCGTCAAGCCGGGATTGACCACCACATTCGTCGCGGGTTGGCCGCCGATGGTGACGGACGTCGAATTGATGACGAAATTCGTGCCGGTGATGGTGACGGACTGACCGCCGACCAATGGACCATTGTTCGGACTGACCAGAGTTACCGTCGGGGCGGCGCTGTAGGTGTACTTGTTGGCACCACCGGTGCTCAGACCGCTAGCCGTCGTGACCTCGACGGTCACCGGCCCAGCGCTGTGCGCCGGGGTGGTCGCAGTGATGGTCTTGGAATCCACCACCGTGAAGGGGACCGCGGCAGTGCCGCCAAAGGTGACAAGGCTCGCACCCAGAAAATTGGTGCCGTAGATGGTGACCGCTTGGCCGCCCGCAGTCGAGCCGCTAGCCGGGTTGACCAAGGTCACCGTCGCGGTGTCCTGATAGGTGTACCCGTTGACCAGCTTGCCCGAGCCGCCACTGCCTGGCTGTATGACCTCGACGCTCTGCGGCCCGGCAGGCGAGTACGCCGGCGTCGTTGCGATGATATTCGAGCCGCTGAAGCTCACACCCGTCGCCGCCACGCCGCCGATGTTGACGAACGTCGTGGCGGACGTATCGAAATTGGTGCCGGTGATGGTCACGGTCTGGCCGCCCGCAGTCGGGCCGACCGCCGGGCTGATCGCCGTAACTTTCGGGGACGGCAAGTAAGTGTAGGTGGTCGACGCGGCGGGACTGATCGGTGTCGTCACCATTATGAGCACTCCCCCGCCGCCACCTGGGGACGCTTGCGGAGGCGTGGTAATGCTGATCTGGGACCCGAGCGCGCAATTACTGCATCCTGCCCCCGACAATACCGAGAAAGGCACCGATATGCCGCCGACGGTGACGGAGGTCGCACCGCTCAAATTCGAGCCCTTGATGACGACCGACTGGCCGCCGGCCTCCGGGCCTAGTGCCGGAGTTACATTGGTGATCGTCGGGGGGGCCGTCGATCCGAATACCAACGCTGACGTTTCCTGACCGTAAACGTCCGCCACTTTGATGGTATAGCTGTAAGCGCCGAACGAAGTCAGCGTTCCAGAGACAGTGGCAGTGGTGCCATTGGTAGGGCCGGTGGGACTGAGCGAAGTGCCGGGCGGCAAGCTGCCGTTGACTTTAGTGAACGTGTATGGGGCGGTCCCCCCGCTCACGACATTGCCCTGCGAATAGGAATTGCCGCTGACGATCGCTGCCGACGGCGTGAGCGTCATCACGGACTCATACGTAAAGCTTGCAGCGGACTGCGCTGTGAAAGGGCCGCACGGGCTGGTGCAAATAATGGGGCCACCAACGCTGGTAACCGTCGTGGTCACCTCGATAAGGCCAGGAGGAGGTAATGAGGCCCCCGGATCGCCGGCTATCGCGACGATCTGGTTGTCGCTAACGACGCTGAAGCTATTGGCCTCCACGCCAGCGATCTTGACGGATGTCACCGTGACGTCGAAAGTTTGGGAGCTTGTAGAAAATTGCTTAAATCTAAACCCTAAAATCGTCACCCCGGTGTTGGTTGCGCCGCCAAGGGGGCTAAACGAACTCACAGTCGTGCACGTGTCTATGTCGGACGTGCTGTTGGCAAAGAAATTGCAGTTCGCCGCTGCGGTCCCCGACAACCCTGCGAGTACGAAACCCGCCAACATCGCTGTTCGGACTGATGCGACGCACTTGGCGAATGGACTACGCAACATACCCACGATACCCACGCGCACACTCCTCCGCCGGCTGACTTGCCGACAGCTGATCTGTAGTCGTTCGGTTTGGGAGAGCGCGCAGCCGTGCCCTCGCGCGGGAGCCGCGCTTCAAGCACCAGCCATGACGATTCGCAGTCGCCCCACTCGACACGATGTCTGTATCGAGGGCCGCCTCTTCGAGGTCATTGACTCAGGGTCAGAAACGCCCCAGGTCCGCGATACCTAAGGCTTAGCGGTCGGATAATAAGATGACCAACGAAAATGTTGTGCAAATTGCAAATTTGCGCATCGATCGTGTCTGAGCGGACACGGTATGATTCGATACACCGTGCTGTAGCGGGGCATGATCTGCCTCCGGATCGTCCGTGATGTTCCGCAGCAAAATGTCGGCTGTCGGGCATGGCGGCATGTTGCTGCTCATCGCTGCTGTTGCAATGCACGGATGAGGTTCTCATGTGCGTGGCGCCAGTAATACGAGCCACAATTTTTTGATGCGCGGATTCTTACTGCGGCGATTTTTTGGAAACACCGCCCTTCCCCCAGACCCACGCACCCTCTGACGCGGCTGCCCGCCCGCCAGAACGGCTAATCGCGTCTTCGGAACACGAGCGTCAAATTGTTCGACGGCATTTCATTCGTCTGTAGGAGATCGAACCCGATCGCAGCGGCAAGACCGGAAACTTCATCGATATCCCGAACGCCCCATTCCGGGTCTTGGCGGCGCAGGAGTGCATCAAAGCTCTTGTTGCTGGGCGCCGTATGCTGGCCCTGCCTCTGGAAAGGTCCGTAGAGACAAATGAGGCCACCGCCACCCAGCAAGGATCCGCCTCCTTGAAAGAGCGCTTCCGTCGTCGACCACGGCGCGATGTGAATCGCGTTGATGCACACGATAGCGGCAGCGGAATCGACCGGCCAGGGCAAAGCGTTGATATCGAGAGACAATGGTGGACGCACATTTGATAGCGCCTCCACCGAAAGCCAGGCGCGTATCGATCTCAGGCAATCGGCATCACGCTCGCTCGGCTGCCAGATCAGCTTCGGCATCGCTCGTGCAAACTCTACCACGTGCTGTCCAGTGCCGCTGCCCACCTCGAGAATGACGCCGCGCTCGGGCAATACCCGCGAGAGCACTTCGCTGATCGGGCCCTTGTTGCGCTCTGCGGACGGGCTGGACAGCCGATCGCTCGAAAGGACGCCTAGCTTTTCACACCGCACAATGGGCCTCACCATCAACGACGCAATCTCGACGTCTGGTTTGTCGTAGATTGCGCCCTCTACCGCTCGCCTCGTCACGCGTCAGCGCGCTCGACGTCAAAGTCGTCCGGAGCGAGCTGCACGGTCCGAGCCTATCAGTGCGTGCAACGAGTGTCTCGGCCTGCCTCCGCCGCATCTGCCATCCGCGCATAGACCTCCGCGTCGCGCCGCTCCATATACCGCTGAGGAACAGCCAGCGGCGAGAAACCGTAGCGCGCATAGAGCCCATGCGCATCCGCGGTCGCAAGCACCCAAAGCCGCAGATCCTGCAACTCCGGATGGGCGACCACGGCCGCCATGACGGCCTTGCCGATGCCGACGCCTCGGTGCGCCGGGTCGACAAAAACATCGGAAACGTAGGCGAAGGTCGCTCGATCCGAGATTACTCGGGCAAAAGCAACCGTTGCCTCCAAGTTGATCGCACCGAAACAGAGCGAACCGCGCAGGGCGCGGTCAAACACGGCGCGCGGCATCCGCCCTGCCCAATAGCTTTTGCGCGCCAGCCAATCGTGTACGCGGTCAAGATCCATGCGGGACAGGTCCGTGGTGATTTGCAAGTCAGGAATGGTCTGCGACATGGGCAGCGAGCCTCGATTGCTCCGCGCATTGCGCGATGTCTTCGGGGATGAGAAGCAAAAAACCGCGCACGTGGCGCGGCTCGCGGTTCAGCTCTGCAGGACGAGCGTCATCGCAGCCGCGCCTCGATCGGCGTTGGCTTGCGGCGGCATCGCAGGGTGAGCTGGT
>Ga0111538_10007682_pt1 | contig 14521 bp, 12 predicted proteins | sample SoiMethybrSBSTD1_FD_79669 | JGI IMG/M metagenome (GOLD analysis project Ga0111538, IMG submission 79669) | Bulk soil microbial communities from a Populus tree surrounding site in Tennessee, USA - Soil MetaG P. TD hybrid SBSTD1 (version 2)... | ecosystem: Environmental > Terrestrial > Soil >... | reverse complement strand
GGACGGCGTTCACGGTGCCGACGCCGTTCACGGTGATGGAGTCCGTGGTGCTCGCGTCCTGGGCGCCGGCGAGATCGGGAAGCCCGACCGCACCGGCAAGCGCGACGACGGTGAGCCCCGCGGCAGTGAGGAACAGCAGGCGTTTCATGGAGAACCTCCGCTGAGTCGGTGACGAAGCGAATACGTCACCAGGACGCCGCTACGTCACACGAGTGCTGCTCAGTCCCAGCCGAGATATGGCGCCGCGCCGCGCTTGAAGACGCCACGGGAGATGATCGAGCGCTGGATCTCGCTCGTCCCCTCCCAGATCCGATCGACCCGCAGCTCGCGGAAGAAGCGTGCGGCGGGGTTCTCGAGCATGTACCCACGACCGCCGAGCGCCTGCACCGCCCGGTCGGCGACGCGCCCGGCCATCTCGGAGGCGTACAGCTTCGCCATCGACACCTTCCCGTGGACGACCTTGCGATCCTCGAGGACGTCGAAGGCGTGCGCCGCGTGGTACGTCAGGAGCCGCGCCGCGTGGAGCTCGGTCAGAGAGTCGGCGAGCGGGAACGAGATGCCCTGGTACTCGGCGATCGGAGCACCGAAGGCCTGGCGCTCCTGCGCCCACCGCGCCGTGAGATCGACGAGGCGCAGCGCCGCTCCGCAGCAGCGCGCAGCGATGAAGAGGCGCTCGACGAGGATCCACTCCTTCGCACCGGCATCACCGCTCGCGGGCACGCGATTCTGCTCGCGCACGCGGCAGTCGTCGAAGACGATCTCGGGGTGGTGATCGATGTACGGGTCGTGGAGGAAGGACGGCGTCCGCCGAATCTCCAGCCCGCGTGTTCCGGGATCCACGAGGAAGAGTGTCTGCTCGCCCTCGGCAACGGCGAGCACGATGTAGACGCCGGGATCGCCTTCGCTCGTGACGAACCACTTCTCGCCGTTCAGCACCCACTCGTCGCCGTCGCGCACGGCCGTCGCCTCGAGGCCGGTGAGGTCGGAGCCGGCGCCGGGCTCCGTGAGCGCCCAGGCCTCGCGGTACTCACCGTTCGCGATCGGACGCACGTACCGGTCGACCTGATCCGGCGTCGCGATCTCGAGCAGCTCCCGGGGCCCGCGATCGACGACGGCGAAGCCGAGGCCGTTCGTGGCCTTCCCGGACTCCTCCTCGAGCGCGACCTGGCCGAGCATCGAGAGGTCGCGGCCGCCGAGGTCAGCCGGCATGTTGAGCATCGCGAATCCCGCCTCCCGCGCCTTCGCCCGCAGCGCAGCGAGCTCGTCATGGTCGATGGAGCCGCGCTGGGCGATCCGCTCCTCGACCGGGTAGACCTCGGCCTCGACGAAGCGCCCGACGGCTTCCTTCAGCAAGCGGATGTCTTCGGGCAGCTCGGGAACGATCATCGCGCGCGGCAGCCTATGCGAGCGCGCTCAGCCGCTGCACGGCGAGCGACGCCTCGAGTGTCGCCTCCTCGAGCGAGCGCGGCGAGAGGCTGTCGCCGATCTCCTCGACCACGAGGCCCAGCTCGCGGAGGGGCTCGGCGAGGTCGTTGACGGGGACCCGACCCTGGGCGAGCACGAGGAGGTCGGCCTCGACCTCCTCCACGAGCTCGCGCGCGAAGACGTTCCGCAGTACCACTGCCCCGCTCGAAGCCGCGATCAGCTCGCGGTGGTGGAGGATCTCCACGCCGGCTCGGTACAGCCGCTGGAGGTACAGGTTCCGCCGATACTGGTGCACCGTCTCGCCGAGCGCGACGGAGGCGACTGCGAGCGTCACGTCATTGCCGGCCGCAGCGAGGAGCTCGGCGGCGTCGAGCCCGGACGGATCGCCACCCCAGTCCGCGACGACGACCCGGCGGCCGGTCGGAATCTCGCCCCCGAGTAGCGCCCAGGCCTGGATGGTCTCCACTCCCGCGAGCGGCAGGTCGGGAACGTAGGGCGTAGCCCCTGTCGCGACGATGACGACGCGCGGCTCGAGCGCCACCACCCCGTCCGGAGTGACCACGGTGGACAGCTCGACGCGCACTCCTCTGTCGGTAATGCGCCGTTCGAGGAGGTCGAGGAAGCGCCTCGCCATCTCGGCCGCTCCGGGAGAGCGTTCGGCGAGGAGCAGCTGCCCCCCGAGCCGGTCGTCGCGTTCCAGCACGACGACATCGTGTCCGAGCTCGGCGGCCGCCGCCGCCGCCTGCAGGCCGGCAGGTCCGCCGCCCGCGACGACGACGCGCATGCGCGTCGAGACACGGCCGAGCGGTGGGATCGTTCTCTCACGCCCGGTGCGCGGATTCACCGTGCAGGCGATCGGCGTTCCTGCGTGGTAGTGGGCGATGCACGCGCCGCAGCCGATGCAGACGAGAACGGACCGCGTGTCACCCGCGAAAGCCTTGACGGGCAGTTCCGGATCCGCGATCAGGGCTCGCGTCATCCCGACGGCGTCCGCGACACCCGCCTCGAGCAGAGCTTCCGCGCGCTCGGGGTCGACGATCCGCGAGGCCGCGATCAGCGGCGGCCCGAGCCGGAGCGCCGGCGCGTGCTCGGCGACCGCGTTCTCCGTGACCGGCGGGGGCGGCACGATGCCGACGGACCCGAGATAGGTGGAGGACTCTCCGAGGGCCACCGAGACGTAGTCGGCGCCTTCGGAGACCGCCACCTCTGCGATCGCCCGTCCGTACGGCGAGTCACCCGAGACGCGCACGCCGAGCGCGAGGCCGGCTGCCGCGGCCCGAATCGCCCGGAGCACCGCGCGGAGGAACGCGCTGCCATCGCTCCAACTGTCGTCGCGGCGATTGAGCGCGGGGTCGAACAGCTGCTCGATGAGATAGCGATGCGCGGCGGAGACCTCGACGCCGTCGAGCCCGCCCGCTGCCGCGAGCTCCGCCCCGCGCGCGTAGCCGGCGACGATCTCGCCCAGCTCGTCGGCGCGCGCCGCTCTCGGCTCCGTCCGGAAGCGGGCGCTCGGCACGGCCGACGGCGCGATCGCGGGAGCACGAGGCGCGGACGCGATTTGCTCGCGCCCGCCGTGGAACAGCTGGACGAAGAGTCGCGTCCCGTGCGGCCGCACCGCGGCGGCAACGCTCCGGTAGCCGTCGACGATGCCCGGGAGGTAGCCCCCGAGCGTGTGCGACGTGAGCAGGCCGGACGCGTGGATTGCCGTTGCCTCCAGCACGATGAGCCCGACGCCTCCGCGCGCGCGTGCCTCGTGGTACGCGACGAAGTCCGCGGTGGGGAGGTGGTCGTGGACGAGCGTCGTCTGGTGCGCGGTCGAGACAATTCGATTCGGAAGCTCGACCGGCCCAATCGAAAGCGGGCTAGAGAGCCTGGAGAACACCCTCGAACGCCTCGCGTTCCGCATCCGTCAGCGGGCGAGAGCGCCCGAGCTCGCGGTCACGGGCGACCAGGACCGCCTCCGCCTCGGCCGAGAGCTCGCCCTCCCGCGTCCGTATCTCCTCGCTCAGCGTGACGCTCGCGTTGCCGATGCGCCTGAGCGTGCAGCTCACGACGACCTCCTCGTCCTCGAGTCGCAGCTCCCGCCGGAAGTCGATCGCGACTCGCGCGAGCACGAAGTCCCACGCGTCGCCGAGCTGCCCGAGCGCAGCGTCGACCCACTCGTCGCGACACTCCTCGAGATACGTCGCGTAGACGGCGTTGTTGACGTGCATGTACGCGTCGACGTCGCTCCAGCGGATCTCGACGCGCTTCTCGTGACGCATCGGTCGCGATCCTAGTGCGGTGTCGCGAGAATGCGCGCGGTGAGCGGCGTCCGCACCCTTCTCTTCCCCGAGTCGATCGCCGTCGTCGGCGCCTCCCCGCGCAACGACGCCGCGGTCGAGACCGTGCTCGCGAGCGGCGTGCGGGCGTTCGGCGTCAACCCGAACCGCACCGAGGTCGCGGGCCTCGAGTGCTACCCGACCGTCGCCGAGCTGCCCGAAGTCCCGGACTGCGCGTTCCTCATGGTCAACCACGAGCGCGTCGAGGACGCGTTCGAGGAGGCTGCAGCCGCCGGAGTCCGCGCCTTTGTCGTCCCCGGCGTCGGCGCGGAAGCGGGAGCCGCCTCGAAGACGACGACGCAGCGGCTCGCAGCGCGGGCGCGGGAGCACGGGGCCGCGATGCTCGGGCCGAACTGCATGGGCTTCTACGTCCCGGGCGGGCCCGCGGCGTGGAACGGCCGCCCGCGGAGCTCAACGGCCGCGGGGCACGTGGCGATGCTGTGCCAGTCGGGCTCGATCGCGGACGCGTTCCTCGCACTCGGAGGGCGGATCGGGCTTCGCTGCGTCGTCTCCTCGGGCGCAGAGGCCGTCACGGATGCAGCCGATTTCCTCGAGTTCTTCGCGGACGACCCGGGCACGAAGGCCGTCGGCCTCTTCCTCGAGACCGTGCGCCGGCCGGACGCGTTCGTCGGGGCACTGCGGCGCTGCGCCGAGGCCGGGAAGCCGGTCGTGTGCCTCAAGGTCGGACGGTCGGACGCGGCAGCCCGCGCTGCCCTCTCCCACACCGGAGCGCTCGTCGGCTCGGAGCGCGCTTTCTCGGCCGTGCTCCGCCGCTACTCGGCGATCGAGGTCGAGGACTTCCACGAGCTGCTCGAGACGCTCGAGATCCTTGGACGCGAGCGGTGGCCGACTGGCCCACGGATCGCCGGCATCTCGGAGTCGGGCGGCGAGTGCGCGCTGCTCGCCGATCGAGCCGACGCGGCGGGCATCCCGTTCGAACCGCTGTCCGACGAGCTCGCGAAGACGCTCTCGACGACGTTCCCGCTCTACCTCGCGCCAGGCAACCCGCTGGACGCATGGGGAATCGCCGACGAGACCGAGGTCTACCCACGTTCGCTCGAGCTGCTCGCCGAGTCGGAGGAGTTCGATGTGCTGGTTGCGCTCGCCGACCTCTCCCAGTTCCGCGACCCGTCCAACGACGAGTGGTGCGAGCTGACGCTGCGCACGCTTGCGCGCATGCGCAACGAGCATCCACGCCTGTTCTGCGCGATGACGACCGTGCACAGCGCCGATCCGCCGGGCCACTTCCAGGAGCTGGCACGCGAGCTCGACATCCCGCTCCTGCGCGGGCCGCGTGACGCGATGGTCGCAGTCGCGCGGGTCGCTCGCCGACGACCGTTCGAGTCGCCGTCCGATCGCGAGGTGCCGGACGTCGCCGACATGCTCGGCGCGGCCGGCACGCTGCCCGAGCACGAATCCTCGCTCGTCCTCGAGCGGCTCGGAGTCCCGTTCGCACCCCGGCGACGGGCCGCATCACCCGACGAGGCCGCGGCGGCAGCGGCGGAGATCGGAGCCCCGGTCGTCGTGAAGACGGACGGCGCTGCGCACAAGGCCCGCGAAGGTGGTGTCGTCCTCGGCGTCGCGACACCCGAGGCCGCTGCCGATGCGGCGCGTCGCCTCGGTGGCGGCCCGGTGCTCGTCGCCCGCCAGGTCGAGGCCGGCGTCGAGGTCCTCTGCGGCATGACCCGCGACCCCGACTTCGGCCCGATCCTCGCGGTCGGCCGGGGAGGGGTCGAGGTCGAGGAGCTCGACAGCGTTCGGGTCTCGAGCGCCCCGCTCGACGTCGCCTCCGCGTCCGCGCTCGTCGCCGATGCAGGTGTCGACGACCCCCACGGCGTCGTCGCCGAGACACTCGTCGCGCTGGGCGATCTCGCGCTCGCGAACCCGCGAATCGCGTCCGTCGAGGTCAATCCCCTGATTGTCACGGTGTCAGCCACGACGGCCGTCGATGCCCTCGTGATCCTTGCGGATTGACCCCGGGCCGCTCCTCTGGTTCACTCGGGCTCGGGGGGCATGGGAGCCCGGGAGGATTGGATGACGCTGCACCCACGTGAGTCGAGATACGGCCGGCGCGAGTTCATCGGACGCTCCGCTGCCGGGATCGTCGGACTGTCCAGCCTGAGTACGTTCCTCGCCGCGTGCGGCGGCTCCGACAACGGGGGCTCCGCAGCCGAGCTCCAGATCGCAAGCCCGGGCAATCCGGTGACGCAGCCCCTCTTCGACGACAACCCGATGATCGCCTCGGGCCTCGAGCCGGAGAGCGGCACACTCCGCATCTACAACTGGAACGGCTACCTCGATCCGAAGATCAAGAAGGGCTTCGCGAAGGAGTACGGCGTCAAGGTGGAGGAGACGTTCTTCACCACCACCGACGAGGCCGTCCAGAAGATCTCGTCCGGCGCGGTCGACTACGACGTCTTCTTCCCGACGCAGGACCGCGTCGGACGCCTCGTCCTCGGCAAGCGCCTCCAGCCGCTCAACCTCGAGTACATCCCGAACCTGAAGAACGTCTGGCCCTCTCTCCAGGACCCGTGGTACGACAAGGGGTCCCAATACACCGTCCCGTACATGACGTGGACGACCGGCATCGGCTACAGGACCGACAAGATCGAAAAGACGCCGCTCGACTACGCGAACCCGTACGAGATCTACTGGGACGAGGCGAACCGGGGGAAGATGTTCCTCCTCGACGACGGTCGCGACGCGCCCGCTCACATGCTCCTGAAGAACGGGATCACGAACATCAACACCGAGGATCCCGAGGACATCGCGCTCTGGGAGAAGGAGCTCAAGTCGCTTTACGACATGAACGTCAAGGTCTCGACCGACGACTACACGAACATTCCCGAGGGCAAGGCGTGGGTCCACCAGATGTGGTCGGGCAGCGCCATCGGCGCGCAGTGGTATCTCCCCGAGGGCGTCGGGACGGACGCGCTCGGATTCTGGTTCCCGGCCGACGGGGTCGGAACGATCGGCAGCGACATGATGGCGGTCCCGAAGGACGCGCAGAACCCCGTCCTCGCCCACCACTTCCTCGACTACCTGCTCGACGTGAAGAACGGGTACTCGAACTTCGCGAACTATGTCGGCTACCAGCCGCCCCTCACGAAGCTCGATCCCGACACGCTCGTCGCCGACGGCGTGGTGCCGAAGAACCTGAAGACGGCCATCGTGCGGGAGAGCGACTTCGACAAGGGGTTGCCGCTCACGGAGCTCACGCCCGACGGCCAGGTCAACTGGCAGAACGCCTGGGCCGAGTTCAGGGCGGGTGTCTGAGCCAGGGCGCCGCGTCGGCGCAGACGGAGGTCGAGAGAACCGATTCTGGGCGGGCCTCGCGCTGCCCGGCGTCGTCTGGCTGTGCGTCTTCTTCCTGCTGCCGTTCTACGTCATCCTCTGCGTTGCGCTCGGCAGCCTCGACCCGATCCTCCTCACGCCCGCGCCCGAGTGGAATCCGCTCCAGTGGAACACAGCGGCGTTCGAGTTCGTCCTCGACAACCTGTTCACGCCGGGCGCCGCGTTCGAGACGGTCTTCGTGCGGACGTTCTTCTACGTCCTGATCGCCACGACGCTGTCGCTCCTGATCGCGTATCCGGTCGCCTACTACGTCGCACGCTACGGGGGACGCTGGAAGGGGCTCCTCCTCGTCGGCCTCATCGCGCCGTTCTTCATCTCCTACCTCATGCGGATGCTCGCGTGGATCAACCTGCTGCAGGACGACGGCTGGGTCAACTCGGTTCTCATCTGGGTGGGGATCCTCGACGCCCCGCGCAACTGGCTCGACGGCCGCGCGTCGTCGGTGATCCTCGGTCTCGTCTACGGCTACGTGCCGTTCATGATCCTGCCGCTGTACGCATTCCTCGATCGCATCGACCGCAGCCTGCTCGAGGCGGCGCGTGATCTCGGCGCGAGCCCGTTCCAGGCGTTCCGCCTGGTGACGCTCCCGCTCTCCACTCCGGCGATCCTCGCGGGCGTCGTGATCATCGCGCTGCCGATGTTCGGCGACTACTACACGCCCGACCTGCTTTCCGGCGCGCCGCAGACGAGCCTCATCGGCAACCAGATCAATCTCTACATCCGCGGCGGGCAGCAGGTGCCCGTCGGGGCGGCGCTCGTCGTGGTGCTCATGGTGTTCCTCACGGTCCTCATGGGCTACTACCTGTTCGCGACCGCGCGGGCGCAGCGGAGGCTCGGCGGGTGACTCGTGTCCGGACCTGGCTCGGCAACCCGTGGGCCAAGCCTCGCTTCCTCGTGCTCTTCACGGCGCTCTATCTCGTGTGGTCGATCGTCCCGATCCTCATCGCGATCCGCTTCTCCTTCAACGAGGGGCGGTCGCGGTCGACTGCACAGGGCTGGTCGCTGCGCTGGTACACGGGCGATCCCGACGCCTCGGTGCTCCACGACCCCACGCTCCACTCGGCGCTCGCCCAGAGCCTGCGCCTCGCGGCCATCGCCGTGCTCGTCACGGTGCCGCTCGGTGTCGCCCTCGCCGTGGGGCTCACGCGCTGGCGGGGGCGCGGCGCGGGAACGGCCCGCGGCATCTCCCTCGCGACGCTCGTGACTCCCGAGATCGTGATGGGGACGGCGCTGCTCCTCGTCTTCATCGAGCTCCTCACGTTCATTCCCCTCGGCACGGTCGCGCAGGCGATCGGCCACATCACGTTCTCGATCATCTTCGTGGTGATCATCGTGCGCGGGCGCCTGCTCGCGATCGGGCCCGAGTACGAGGAGGCCGCCCGCGACCTCGGCGCCTCACGGCTCCAGGCAATCCGCCTCGCCCTGCTCCCGATGCTGATCCCCGCCGTCGTCGCGAGCGGGATCATCGTATTCGCGATCTCGATGGACGACTTCGTGATCAGCGCGTTCCTCTCGTCCGGAACGGACACTGACACGGTCCCCGTCCGGATCTACTCGCAAGGGCGCACCGCGCCGACGCCGGCGCTCAACGCGCTCGCGACGGTGACGCTCGTGCTCACGATCGTGATCGCGCTGGTGGGCTTCCTGCTTTGGCGCGGAGTCCGGGCAGCGCGCGGACAGACCGGCTCGACGGTCGGCGAGTTCGCCGCCCTCGACGCGGAAGGCGTCCGCTAGAGAGCGAGCACGGCGGCCGCGGCCGCCTCGCCGGAGCGCACGCCGCCCTCCATGTGCATGTGCCCGAAGCCGGCGATGTCGGCGCACGCCCAGTGAAGCGGGCCGACCGGGCGGCGCAAGTCGGCACCGAAGCGCGTGAGCCCACCGACGCCGAACGTCGAGGCGTACGCGCCGCGCGTCCACTCCTCCGCCGACCAGTCGGTCTCGATGTAGTCGATCGCCTGGAGCGCGGACGGGCCGACGAAATTCGACATGCCCTCGAGGACGAGCTCCCTCCGGCGATCGGGGTGGAGGCGTCCGGCGAACTCGGCCTGCTCGCCGGGAAGGAAGGTGCACAGCACGCCGACGGACGCCGAGGGGGGCGTGTTGTCGTAGAGCTCGCGCACGAACTGGTGGGGTGCGAAGCCCTCGCCCGACAGGCCGTCCGCGCGCCAGAACGGCTCGGGGTAGACGGCGAGGATCTTCGTCACGCTGCCCTGCGAGCTCGCCTGCTGGAGCCGCATGCGCCAGGCCGGCAGCGAGGGGGTGAAGCGAATCGCGCCCAGGAGGTTCGGCGCCACGGCGACGATCGCCGCAGGTGCCCTGACCCGGACGTCCGCGGCGTCGATCTCGACGCCGTCGTCCGTCCAGTCGATGGCCCGGACCGGCGCCTCGAGAACCACGCGCTCGCCGAGCGCCTCGGCCATGCGCAGGGGGATGAGCTGCGAGCCACCGACGACGCGATACGCGAGGCACTGTTCCGGCGCGAAGAGCTCGTATGTCCCTCCGGCTCCCGCGATCGCCCACAGCCCCTGGAGCAGTGAGAACGAGTACGCCGGCTTCGTGAGGAACCCGTCGGCGAGGTACGACCGGAGGTTCTCGCGCGCGACCTCGTCCGCGACCTCCGCGCGCAGCCACTCGTCGAACGTGATCGTGTCGAGCTCGCGCGCCCGTGGATGCTCCCACGGCTCCTCCGGGTCGAGCTCCTTCGCGAGCGCGTCGAGCTTCGCGTCGCCCTCCTCGAGCGCGCGCTCCTCGGCCGAGCTCAGCCCGTGCTCATCGCCCGAGTGGCGCCGCGCAGCACCGTTCTCGTCGACGTAGACGTGGTCGCCTTCGCGGTGCGCCGGGAACAGCTCGACTCCCAGCTCCGGGAGTAGCGCATGGAGCCTCGACTGGTAAGGAGCGACCCACTCGCCCCCGAGCTCGTTCGCCTCGCCGCCGATCTCGGTGTTCCAGAGGCGTCCACCGACGCGGTCGCGCGCCTCCAGCACGACGACGTCACGCCCCTCGGCTACGAGCTTGCGCGCCGCGGCGAGCCCGGATACACCCGCGCCGACGACGGCGACGTCGGCCTCGATCAGGCGGGCGTCCACGCCTCGCTCCTGAGCGCGGCCGCCGCGGCCGCACGTCCCGTCCGGACCGCGCCCTCCATGTATCCCGCGACCCACTGGTCGGAGCCGCAAACGTAGAACGGCGCCTCATGTGTGCCGTGCAGCGAGCCGACGCGCAGGACGTCACCGGGCCACCAGTGCGTGGTGTATCCGCGAGTGAAGGGATCGAGCGCCCACATGCGGAGGAACGAATGCCTGGGACGGGCCGCATCGGACCCGTACATCCGCTCGAGCTCCGCGTACAGCACGCCCAGCCGGTGCTCGTCGGCCGTCGCCGCGAGCCACGTCACTCGCTCCGGCGGTATGAGCCCGGAGAGGACCCCTTCACGTTGAGGCCAGGTCGACGCGAGGAGCAGCTCGCCCTCGGAGAGACCGTTCGCGCCGAGGTCCGACCACACCGAGCGGTCGTAGACGGTGACGATCTTGGCAGCCTGCGCCTGGCGTTGGGCACGGAGTGACGCGAGCCGCTCCGGCGAGACGCCCTCGATCGCGACACCGTGCAGCACGCTCACGGGAAGCGCACAGACGACGGCCTCGGCCCGCACCTCCTCGCCGGATCCGAGGGTGACACGGCAGCCCCCACTCGAGACGGAGATGGCGGTCGCGACGGCGCCGTGCCGGACGCGCTCACCGAGCTCGGCGCCCATGCGCAACGCCACCTCCGCTGAGCCCTCGGCGACCTGGAAGCACTCCCACAGGTCGTACGAGTAGAAGCCGTCGTCGCCGACCGCGGCGGCCTTCCGAAGCTCGGAGAGAAGCGACGTCCGCTCGCTCGACCCCGCTGCCAGCGCGAGCGCGCCGGCCTCGACCGCGCGCAGAGTCGACGGCAGAGCATCGACGGAGCGCATCCACCCCGCCCAGGAGACGCCGTCGAGGCGTGCCGCGTCGGGATGCGACCACGGATCGTCCGGGTCGACCGTCCCCGCGAGCTCTCCGAACAGGCGCTCGACCCGCTCGTAGTCGGATCGCCCGGCCGCCGTCTCGAACGGGAAACCGTCCTGCGAGCGCTTGACGCCGTCGACGAGGTCGTACGTCGTCGCGCCTGCCACCGCCGTGTAGGTCGAGTCGAGCGTGAGGCCGAGCTCCTCGACGAGGCCGAGGTAGGCAGTGTGCGCACGGCCGATCATCTCGCCGCCCAGCTGTACGGGGCGCCCGTCGTCGACGGAGACCTGCTCGACGCGTCCTCCGACGCGGTCGCGCGCCTCGAGCACGAGGACGTCCGCGCCGCCGAGCGCGAGATCACGGGCGGCCGAGAGGCCGGCGAGGCCTGCCCCGACGACGACGACGTCCGTCATGCGGTCACCGGTTCGTCATCGGCGAGGATGCGCAGCGCGTCCGCGGGGAGATGAGCCGTGACGGCGGCGCCGACGTCGTATTCGTCGACGTCCCCGGAATTGGCGACGAGCGCCTGCACACGATCTCCGCCCGGGAGCGCGACGAACACCTGCGTCGTCGAGCCCAGGTAGACGAACCGCTCGATCGTCGCCTGGACGCGATTCTCACCCGGAGTCGCAGGGGGCTCGATACGGACGCGCTCCGGCCGGATCGTCAGGCGCACGACGCCGGGACGAGCCTCGCCCTGCGCAGCGCTGAGCGTCACACCGCCCACGTCGACGTGACGGCCGTCGACCATGCGGCCGCGCATGAGATTGGAGACGCCGAGGAAGTCGGCGACGAAAGCGGACTCGGGATGCTCGTACACGTCGCGCGGCGCGCCGAGCTGCTCGACCTTCCCGCCCGCCATCACCGCGAGCCGGTCGGACATCGTGAGCGCCTCCTCCTGGTCGTGCGTGACGTAGATGAACGTGATCCCGATCTCGCGCTGGATCGACTTCAGCTCGACCTGCAGCTCGCGCCGGAGCTTCGCGTCGAGCGCGCCGAGCGGCTCGTCGAGGAGGAGCACGGATGGCGAGAGCACGAGCGCGCGTGCGAGAGCCACTCGCTGCTGCTGCCCACCGGACAGCTGGTGCGGACGGCGCTGCCCGAGCCCGCCGAGCCGGACGAGCTCGAGCGCCTCCGCGACCCGACCCCGGCGCTCGTCCTTCGCGACGTCCTTGAATCGCAACCCGAAACCGACGTTCTGCTCGACCGAGAGGTGCGGGAAGAGCGCGTAGCTCTGAAAGACCGTGTTGACGGGGCGCAGGTGCGGCGGCATCTCGGTGACCTCGCTCTCGCCGATGACGATCCGCCCGGCGTCCGGTCGCTCGAAGCCCGCGATCATCCGCAACGTCGTCGTCTTCCCGCAGCCGGACGGGCCGAGCAGCGAGAAGAACTCGCCGCTCCCGATCTCGAGCGTGACGTCATCCACGGCGGCCACGTCGTCGAACGACTTGCTCACCCGCTCGAGGACGACGGACTGGGACCGCAGCGTGCTCAGTGCCCGAGCTCCCGCTCGACACACGACGCGAGCAAGGCCCGGGCCTCGGCGCGCTCGAGGGCGCCGAGGTAGAGGATCGAGTCGATCCCGTCAGCCGCCGCGGCCAGGCGCCAGCCGGCGCCGGTCGGGTCGACGGAGCCCGGCACCGAGCCGTCCCGCCGTCCCTCGTCCAGCAGCGTGACGATTCTGCCCGCCCACGCCCGGTACCGCTCCTGGACGAGCGGACGAAGCTCGTCGTCGTAGCGGAGGCTCGACCAGACCTCGTTCCAGAGCGCCGGGTTCGCCTCGAGCGCCGGGTCGATCGTGCGCATGAGCGCTCGCTCGGCGCGCTCTGCGCCGGTCGCGATGCCCGCAAGCTCCTCTTCGAGCGCTTCCACGCGCAGATCCTCCGCGTACGCGAACGTGGCGCGGAGCAGCTCCTGTCGGGTCGTGAAGTAGTAGTGGACGAGCGTCCGGGAGACACCGGCCTCCTGAGCGACGGACCCGATGCGAAGGTCACTCGCACCGCCGGCGACGACGACGCGGCAGGCGGCACGGAGGATCTCGTCGACGCGTGCCGTTGCCACTGGCGAGCCCGCGACTTGCTCGGTTCCCGGCATCCGCAGTATCCTGACTGACAGGACAGTCAGGAGCAAGGAATCGTGTCGGCAACCGCCCCCTCACCCGTTCCCCACGTCGAGCGTCCGCTCGAAGACGGCTGGACGCTGCCGGCGACCTGGTACACGGACACCGCGCTCCACGAGCGCGAGCGTGAGCGGCTGTTCGCGCGCGCCTGGACGTACGCGGGCCCGGTCGAGTGGGTCTCGGAGCCGGGCTCGTACTTCGCCGCACACATCGGCCACGTCCCGGTCGCCGTCGTGCGCGGGACGGACGGCACGCTCCGCGGCCTCGTCAACGTCTGCCGGCATCGCGGGCACATCGTCGTCGTCGGGAACGGCTGTCGCGAGACGCTGCAGTGCCCGTACCACGCGTGGACGTACAACCTCGACGGCAGCCTCCGCCGCGCACCCCGCGCCGAGCGCGAGCCTGGCTTCAGCCCGGAGGGACTGTCGCTCGCCCCCGTCTCGGTCGGCACGTGGGGGCCGTTCGTCTTCGTGAATCCGGACCCCGAAGCCCGATCGCTCGAGGAGGCGCTCGGCGCGCTGCCCGAGCTCGTCGCCGAGAGCGGCCTCGATCTCGACGCCGTCCGGTTCCACTCGCACCACCAGTGGCCGATCGAGGCGAACTGGAAGGTCGTCATGGAGAACTTCCTCGAGTGCTACCACTGCCCGACGGCCCACCCGGGGTTCAGCAAGGTGATCGACGTGAGCCCGGACGCGTACGACCTCGGCGTGCACCCGACGTTTCTCAGCCAGGTCGCTCCCATCCGCGAATCTGCGCTCTCCGGGAACGGCAAGGCCGCGTACACGCCACGCGGGGATGTCGTGGAGGCCCAGTACCACGTCCTCTTCCCCGCGACGACGATGAACATCGCCCCGGGCATCCCCAACATCTCGATGGAGCGCTACAACCCCGACGGCCTCCGCCGAACGATCGAGGTGACGGACTACTACTTCGGCGCCGACGTCTCCGGGGAGGAGATCGAGGAGCTCGTCGCCTGGGACACGCAGGTCGCCGAAGAGGACGTCTCCCTGGTGCAATCCGTCCAGCAGGGGCTCGAGTCGGGAACCGTGCCGCAGGGAAGGCTGATGTCGCAGAGCGAGCAGCTCATCGCCGCCTTCCAGCAGCGCGTGCACGACGCTCTACTCGGGTAGACACCGACATGCGACCGCGAAGCGGCGCCTTCAGGGATCTTCGCGTTCGCGAATTCGCACTCGCGGATTCGCGAGCTGCGGAGAGATCAGAGGTTGTCGACGAAGCGCCGGCGCGCCTCGTCGAGGGCCGCGCGAATGCCGTCGGAGCCGGGCGCGGCTCGCTTGGACCCCTTTCGCGGCTTCTTG
>Ga0111538_10007679_pt1 | contig 14523 bp, 15 predicted proteins | sample SoiMethybrSBSTD1_FD_79669 | JGI IMG/M metagenome (GOLD analysis project Ga0111538, IMG submission 79669) | Bulk soil microbial communities from a Populus tree surrounding site in Tennessee, USA - Soil MetaG P. TD hybrid SBSTD1 (version 2)... | ecosystem: Environmental > Terrestrial > Soil >... | reverse complement strand
TCGTGGCCATGGCGCGGCGCAAGGGCCTGCCGGTCATCGTGGACGGCGCGCACGCGCTGGCGCACCTCGACTTCCGCATCGACGCGCTGGACTGCGACTATTACGCGAGCAGCCTGCACAAGTGGCTCTTCGCGCCGCACGGCACGGGCCTGCTCTACGTGCGCCGGGACAAGCTCGGCGCGCTGTGGCCGCTGACGGCCGCAGCGCCCACCCTGAACGAGAACATCCGCAAGTTCGAGGAGATCGGCACGCACCCGCTGGCGCCCACGCTCGGCATCGCCGAGGCGCTCGAGTTCCACGAGGGGCTGGGCCCGGCCCGCAAGCAGGCGCGGATGCTCTACCTGCGCGACTGGTGGGCGAAGCGTCTGCTCCAGCAGCCCGCTGTGCGCCTGCACACGAGTCTCGCGCCCGGCGCGGCCAGCGGCGTGGCGACGGTGTCGATCGAGGGAGTGGACACCGGCAAGCTGCGCGCCTGGCTGTGGGACAAGAACCGCATCCTGACGACCGGCATCGACCACCCCGAGGTCCAGGGGCTGCGCATCTCGCCCAGCGTCTACACCTCGCTCGAGGAGCTCGACCGCTTCTGCACGGCGATGGAGCGCGTGGCGAGCGGCGGCCTGCCGGCCTGAGCCGCGATCCGGGCGCGGCGGCGAGGCCGCGCGCCCGCACGACCCGCGTCAGCTCAGCAGGATCAGCGCGGCCACCCCGATCACCGCCAGGACCAGCGCCGTCGTCCACAGCCCCCGTGCGAGCAGGGCCGAAGGCGCGGCGGCGATCTCGGCGTCGAGGCACCGCGGACGCTGCTCGAACCGTCGCTCACCGAGCCGTTGCGGCGAGTTCATGATCGAAGCGCGCTCCACGAGTTCGAGACGGACCGCTGCTCTCTTCGGACGTCAGGCCCCCGCTTCCGTAGCGAAAGCACGTCGAATCGCGATCAGGGAGCGGTGAAGCTCCGATCAGGAACGATCGATCCGCTTGCCGTGCGTCGCGCTAGCGCGCGCGCTCGTAGACCACGAACTCGAGCTGGCCGTCGGCGCTGGTCCAGCGCCGCGCGGCGCGGTGCTCGCGCAGGAGCCACTCCTCGGGCGGCCGGAAGGGAAAGACGGTGTCGCCCGGCTGGATGGGCACGTCCGGCACCCAGGTGACGACGAGCGCGTCGGGCGCCGGCCGCAGGGTCGTGAGCGCCGAGCGGAAGAGCTGGGCGCCGCCCAGCAGGAAGACCTCGGGCGCCAGGCCGGCCGCCTCGGCCCGCTGCGTCTCGACCGGCCCGGCCCAGGCGAGCGCGGCCTCGAGTGAGGCGAACCAGCGTCCGCCGTCGCGCAGCTCGCCCTGGTTGCCGCCCTTGGCCTCGCGCGAGACGACGACGTTCTCGCGCTGCTTGAGCGGCCCGCCGAACTGCTCGCACAGGCTCTCGAAGGTCAGCCGGCCCATGATGCAGACGTGGCCCTTCGTCAGGCGCTTGAAGTGCGCCAGGTCCTCCGGCCAGCGCCAGGGCAGCGACTTCCCCCGCCCCATGAGCCCGTCGCGCGTCATCGCGACGATGAGGGAGACCCTCACACCGCGACCTTGAACTTGATCGGCTCGTGCGCGACGTAGCCCTCGATCTCGAAGTCGTCGAAGCGCAGCTCGTCGAAGGGCTTGCGCGCGATCTTGAGCCGCGGCAGCGGCAGGGGCTTGCGCTCGAGCTGCGCGAGCAGGCCGGGCACGTGGTCGTACTCGGCCATGCTGCCGTCGGGCTTGGCGGTGTAGATGTGCGCGTCGACGATCGTGTGGCTGAAGGTCCCCGCCTCCAGGCCCGTGTCCTGCGCGAGCATCTGCGTCAGCGTCGCGTAGGCCGCGAGGTTGAAGGGGATGCCCAGCGCGATGTCGCCGCTGCGCTGGTTGAGGTGGCAGTTCAGCCGGCCCTCGAGCACCTGGAAGGCGAAGGTGTAGTGGCAGGGCGGCAGCCGGCTGCTCCAGGCGTTGCCCGGCTCCCAGGCCGTGACGACGAGGCGCCGGCTCGTCGGATCGTTGCGCAGCGCGGCGAGCACGTTCGCGATCTGGTCGATCTCCTTGACCTGCCAGCGCCCCTGCGCGTCGCGCGTCGCGCTGGGGAAGTGCCGCCAGTAGTGGCCGTAGGCCGTGTCGAGCCGGCCCTCCTCGTCGGCCCAGGCGTCCCAGATCTTGGTGTGCTCGCGCAGGTTGCGGATGTGGTCCTCGCCCGACAGGTACCAGAGCAGCTCGCGCAGGATCGAGCCCCAGTGCATCTTCTTCGTCGTGAGCAGCGGGAAGCCCGCGGCCAGGTCGACCTGGTAGTGCGCCGCGAAGCAGCTCAGCGTGTCGACGCCCGTGCGGCTGGGCTTGCGCACGCCGTGCTCCAGCACGTGGCGGACGAGGTCGAGGTAGGCCTGCACGGAGGCGGATTCTAGAGTGGTGCGATGCAGGTCGCCAATCGCAACGCCCGCCGTCGGAGCTGGCCGTGGCTGGTGGCGGGCGCCGCGGCGGCGTGCATCGCGCTGGCGTGGTGGTCGAGCTGCTCGCGCGAGGCGCCGCAGCCGCCGGCCATTCAGGCCACGCCGTCGGCGGCGCCCGCGACGCCACCGGCGACGCCCGCACCCGCCGCGAGCACGGCTCCTGGCGCCGACGCGACGGCGGCCCCGCCGTCCTTCCCGCCGATCGCGAGCCCGCGCCCGCTGATGACCGAGCCGGCCCGCACGCTCGAGGTCAACGGGCTGCTCAACTCGGGCTTCGAGTGGCTCGCGGACTCGACCACCGACCCGCCCAAGTACGGCGCCTACTGGCTCGGCGCCTTCGATCCCACGCCCGGCAACCCGACCTGCTTCGTGTCCGAGGACGGTCCCTTCCGCGGCGGCCGCTTCCTGCGGCTGTCGCTCGTGACGACGGAGGTGCTGCAGAAGATCGCCACCGATCCGCGCGGCACCGAGCACCTCGTCGTCTCGCTCGCATTGCGCACGCGCCGCAACGGTCAGCTGCGCCTCGTGCTCGAGGACGGCCCGGGCCGGCGCACGACGCTGCTGCTGGCCGCGCCGGACGGCGGCGCGCCGTCGGACGTGCGCGTGACCGACGCGGCGGGCGCGGCCGTCGAGCCGCTAGCGGTGCGCGACGAGGGCAACGGCTGGTGGCGGATCGCGGTCGACGTCGGCGCGCGCTTCCTGGCCGAGCACGGCGAGGCGCCCATCCCGCGGCTCGACCTGCGCCTGGCGGCGGCCGGCAAGCCCGGAGCGCTGGCCGACGTCGACGAGATCGTCGCGCGCGTGAGCTGGCCAGCGGTCTCGCCCGCCGAGCTGCGGACCTCGATCGAGGCGCAGGTGCGCCAGACGCTGCAGACCTGGTACCTCTCCGAAGCCGAGGGCGGCCGCGGGCTCATCGACCCGCAGACGGGCTACGTGGCGGTCACGGGCTGCGACGTGGAGACCGGCGCGCCCACGGCGCCCGAGCGCTCGCTGGGCTTCCACACCGTGCACAAGCTGCTCGGCAAGTGGCTGCGTGAGTCGCGGCGCCTGGGCCGGACGGACGAGATCGCGCTCTGGCAGCCCTGGCTCGCGCGCATCACGCGCTCGCTGCTCGCGAACAACTTCGACCCGGTCACCGGCCTGCCGCGCAGCGTCCTGGCGGGCACGCTGGCCCCCGACAACGACAAGGCGGTCACGGTGCACGCCTACGTCGGCGCGCTGCTCGACGCGCGCGAGCTGCTGGACGACGCCGAGCTCGACGCGGCCTGCCTGCGCCAGGCGCGCGCGATGGCCGACCGCCTGCTCGCACTGCGCAGCGAGCACGACAAGCCCGAGGGCAGCACGGCACCGCCGGTGTGGAACGACAAGCTCGGCCGCTTCGAGGGCGACCTCTCGAACTGGCACGGCTTCCTGCCCCACAACCTCACGCCGCAGGGCGAGATCGAGAGCGACAAGCTCTACTCCACGAGCTGGGCGATCCTGACGGGCCGCACCTTCTGGTACGAGATGCTGCGCTCGCCGGCGGCGATCGTGCGCGTGCACGAGGCCGCGCCGCGCGAGGGCGACCTGCCGGCCGTCGAGGCCATCGCGGCGCGCTTCCATCGCGACTGGGACGCCAGCCGCTACGACCTCGAGAACGACACCGACGACCACTACGGCTACCTGACCGAGGACGGCCTCGACATGCTCGAGCGCGCGGGCGGCGAGCTGCCGACGGTGCTGGCCCTCGTGCAGCGCGCGACCGACCACCGCCTCGACCGCACGGCGTCCGCGGTCGACGACACGCTGTGGATCCAGGCCGTGCGCCTGGGCACGGCCTGCGCCGGCGACAGCCCGCGCGCCTTCGGCGGGCCGCTCGGCCTCGCGAGCCTGCCGCCCGGGGTCAACCCCGCGACCGCGGGGCTGCCGCTCTACCGGGCGGCGCTGCTCGAGCTGGCGGCCAACGACTTCAAGGGGCGGCAGCTCACCAACGGGCAGTTCACCGAGAGCTTCTTCAAGGACTGGGAGATGGTCTGCATCTGCTACCGCGGCAACGAGCAGGGCGACTGCCGCGACCATCCGCCCGAGTACTGGAATGGCGACGTGGGCGACACCTTCGGCGGCCCGCCCTACTCGGCCATCGACGCGCAGGCCGATGCCTGGCGCGTGGCCGGGCCCGCCGAGCGGCCGCTGATCCTGTCGAGGCTGGCGATCCTGCGCGACGTGACCGACGCGACGATGAAGCGTCGCTGGGGCTACCTCTTCGGCCTCGACCCGGTCGTGGCGCGCCAGTACGCGCTGCTCGAGAAGTACGTGATCGGGCTGAGCACGAAGAGCTCGGCGGCGGTCGGCTACGCGATGGCCTGGATGCGGCTGCTGCCCGACCTGCCCGACGAGCCGCTGCCCGCGCCCCCCACGGCGACGCTCGCGACGGCCGACGGCGGCGCGGTGCTCGAGGTGCGCGCACCGGCGGGCAGCGTGATTGCGCTGCCGAGCCAGGCGCAGCCCTTCGTCGCGCCGATCTCCGACCGCGACCCGCGCCTGCTCGCGCTCGACCTCGAGGCGCTGCCCGGCGGGCTGGCGGGCGCGCCGCGCGTCACGGTGGGGGCCGACGGCCTCGCGCGCGTGCCGCTCGCCCAGCTCGCGGCCGGGCCTGGGATCGTGCAGCCGCTGCTCGTCGAGCCGGACGGCGCGGTCGCCGCCATCGGCGCGCCCGTCACCCTGCCCTGATCCCGCCGAAGGGGCCGAAACCGGCCTTTCGGCTTCATTCGTGCCCCCTTGACGTCCGAAATCAGACTGATATCATCTCGCTATCTCGTTCGCCCCTGGAGACAGCCCCATGACCCCACGCGCGGCCTCTGCCGAAGTCCCCTTCCCGGCCTGGTCCGGCTGGCCGATGGTCGGCCTGCTCGTGCTCTGGCCGGTGGGCTTGGTGACGCTCGGCGTCCAGCTCGGCCGTGACGCCGGATCGCCCGCCTTCGTCCTGGGTTGCGCCGCCAGCCTGCTGCTCCTCGTGGCGCTGTGCTGCGGCTTCTTCGTCGTGCAGCCGAACGTGGCCCGCGCGCTCGTGCTCTTCGGCCACTACCGCGGCACGGTGCGCGGCGACGGCTTCTACTGGACCAACCCCTTCACCTCGCGCCGGCGGGTCTCGGTGCGCGCGCACAACCTGGCCAGCGAGAAGATCAAGGTCAACGACCTGATCGGCAACCCGATCGAGATCGCGGCCGTGCTCGTGTGGCGCGTGCGCGACACGGCGCAGGCCATCTTCGACGTCGAGGACTACCTGCACTACGTGAACGTGCAGAGCGAGGCCGCCATCCGGCAGCTCGCCAGCTCGCACCCCTACGACGAGGGCCATGCCGACGGCCATCTCGTCTCGCTGCGCGGCCACGCCGACGAGGTCGCGGGCGAGCTGCAGGGCATGCTGCAGGGTCGCCTCGACCGCGCCGGCATCGAGGTGCTCGAGGCGCGGCTCTCGCACCTGGCCTACGCGCAGGAGATCGCCTCGGCCATGCTGCAGCGGCAGCAGGCCACGGCGATCGTCGCGGCGCGCGCCAAGATCGTGGAGGGCGCCGTGGGCATGGTCGAGGCGGCCCTCTCCGAGCTGAGCAAGAAGCACATCATCGACCTCGACCCCGAGAAGCGCGCCCAGCTGGTCGGCAACCTGCTCGTGGTGCTCTGCGGCCACACGGCGCCGACGCCCGTGCTGAACACCGGGACCCTGTACACCTGAGCGATGCGGAGGCGGCGACGTCATGGCAGGCGAGCCCGAGGACAACGAGCCGGCTGACGGGGACGCCGGCGGGCGTCGGGCGCGCAAGCCCTTCCTGGTCCGCCTGCCGCCCGAGCTCATGGACGAGTTGCGCGGCTGGGCCGCCGCCGAGCTGCGCAGCCTGAACGGCCACATCGAGTACCTGCTGCGGGAGGCCGTCAAGCGACGGCAGCGCTGACACGATGACCGTGCCTCTGCCCGTGCCCGTCGCCGCGCACGCCGGCGCCCAGGGGCCGCCGAGCGTGTCCCTGAAGTGCGCCTCGCCGCACTCCTTCCGCGTGCAGCGCCTCGGAGGGCCGACGCGCTGGTTCCGGCGGATCGGCTACACGCTGGCGATCCTGAGCGGCGACCACGACTTCGACGAGCGCTGGTCGGTCGAGTCCAACGACCGCGAGTTCGCGCAGGCGCTCGTGCGCGAGCGCGACGCGCGCGCGGCGATCGCGCAGCTCGACGTGCTCGGCTGCCAGGCGCTGGGGCACACCCGGCGCAAGCTCGTGGCGACCTTCAACCCGCGCCGCCGCTCGCGCGCCGAGCGCGAGCAGCAGGAGCAGGCCCTGCGCGAGCAGCTCTCGGCCCTCGACGGCGTGATCGCGAGGCTGTGCCGCCGGCACAGCTTCCCGCACGACGGCGGCCGCGCGCGCGTGGCCGTGCTCGCGGTCCTGCTCAGCCTGGCGCTCACGGCCGGGCTCGCCGGGCTGGCCTTCGGCGCCGACGAGCTGCTCGACGGCGAGCTCGGCTGGCTCACGCTGAAGTCGCTGCTGGTCAGCCTGCCGCTGACCCTGGTGCTCGGCGTGGTGATGGCCTGGCTGCTCGCCGGCCGCAGCAACTCGCACCGCGAGCTGCTCATGACGCTCTTCCTCGCCGTGCTCTCCCTGCCGGCGTTGGGCGTCGGCGCGGCCGTGACCATCAACCGGCTCGCGGACGAGGGCCCCACCACCATGCGACGTCTGCCGGTGCTCGAGCTGAAGGACCGGCGCGGCGACGGCGATCACGTCACCCACTTCGCGGTCGTTCCGGAGTGGGAGCCGGATCGCGGCCCGACGCGGCGGCTCAAGGTGGGCCGGTCGGTGTCCGCCGAGGCGAAGGCCGGACAGAGCTGGCTGCGGCTGACGACGAGCCCAGGCCGCCTGGGCGCCGTCCGCGTGCTCGAGCTGCGGCTCGAGGATGCCGCCGGGCCCTGACGCGCGCGCGCCGGGCCGCGGCGCTACGATCCGGGCATGACGCGCAGCGCGAGCCCGAGCGCCACGAGCACCCGCGTCGCGGCCGCCCATCAGGCCGACGACTGGCGCTGGCAGCACGCCCAGGCCGCGCGCTCGCTCGACGACGTCGAGCGGCTCTTCCCCGGGCGCTTCGAGCTGGGGCCGCTCGACCGGCCCGGCATCGAGGCCGCGATCGCGCTCTACGGCATGCGCGCCACTCCTTATTACCTGGGCCTCGCCCAGCGCGCGAGCGAGGACGACCCGGTCTGGGCGCTCGCCGTGCCCTCGCCGCGCGAGCTGAAGCGCACGCCCGCCGAGCGCGACGACCCCATCGGCGACGAGCTGCCCGGCACCCGGCCGCTTCCGGCCCTGACGCGCCGCTACCGCGACCGCGTCCTGCTCTTCCCCACGCCGGTCTGCTCGGTGCACTGCCGGCACTGCTTCCGCAAGCGCATGGTCGGCAACGCCGAGTACGCGGTCGGCGAGGCCGAGCTCGACGCGGCCCTCGCGTGGATCGCCGGGCAGCCGGAGCTGCGCGAGGTCATCCTGACCGGCGGCGACCCGCTCACGCTCTCGGACGAGCGGCTGCTGGCCCTGCTGGCGCGGCTCGACGCGCTGCCGCAGATCCGCTCGCTGCGCATCCACACGCGCATGCCGGTCGTCAATCCGGGCCGGGTCACCGAGGAGCTGGCCGAGCGGCTCGGGCGCCTGCGCCGGCCGCTCGTCGTGGTCGCGCACTTCAACCACGCCGTCGAGGTCACGCCGCTCGCGGCGACGGCCGCCGCGCGGCTGCGGGCACGGGGCATCGACGTCCTCAACCAGTCGGTGCTGCTGGCGGGGATCAACGACGAGCCCGAGACGCACCGCGCGCTGCTCTGGGCCCTGCTCGACGCGCGCGTGCGGCCCTACGCCCTGCACCACGCCGACCTCGTGCCGGGCACCTCGCACCTGCGCACGAGCGTGGCGCGCGGCCAGGAGCTGCTGCGTGCGCTGCGCGGCAGCGTTCCGGGGCACCTGCTGCCCCAGTACCTGCTCGACGTGCCCGGCGGGCACGGCAAGATCCCGCTCGACGCCGGCTGGGCCGGCCCCGCGCCCGACGGCCGGCTGCTGCTCGTCGCGCCCGACGGCGCGCGCGTCGAGTACGCCGATCCGCGCTGAGCGGCGCGCGCTTGTCCGCGCCGCGGACGGTTTCCTATGCTCCCCTCGCGGTGTGCCGTGACCCCGCGAAGGGGTCATGGCGAGCACCGCGACCGAACCTACGGACGGGCACGCGACGCGGCTCCCGGCCGACTCTTCCTGAGGAGCGAATCGACGCGATGCCCAGAACGCGCCCTCCGCGCACGCTCGCGCTCGGCCTGACCCTGCTGCTCGCGGCCGCGGCGGCCGCCCAGGAGCACGGGGCCGAGCCGCAGACGGCCGAGCCGGCCACGGAGCACCCGGCCCCCACCGCCTCCCCACACCTGCGCGCGCCGCGCCACGTGCCGCTCGACATCACCGAGCCGGTCAAGGTCGTCTCGCCCGGCGAGGCCTTCGTCGAGGCGCTGGCCGCCGCCAACCCCGGGCGCTTCAGCCAGGTCGACGAGCACTGGGTCGACGCGCGCGGCGAGTACGTCTGGGACGAGGACGAGGAGCTCTACTGGCAGTGGCTGTCGGCCGAGCAGCTCACCCGCGGCCGGCGCGACTTCGTGCAGTTCTGCAGCAGCTGCCACGGCCTCGACGGCGACGGCTACGGCCGCTCGGCGCAGCACCTGCGCCCGCCGCCCCGCAGCTTCCACCAGAGCACCTTCAAGTTCACCAAGGTGCCCAGCGCCTTCCTGCCCAACGACGACGCGCTCATCCGCCTCGTGCGCCACGGGCTCGACGGCACGCCGATGCTGCCCTGGGACGTGAGCGAGGAGCGCCTGCGCGACGTCGTGCAGTACCTCAAGACGCTCTCGCCCGAGGACAGCGGCTGGCGCGACCCGACCAACGAGATCGGCGAGGTCGTCGCCACGACGCCCGACCCGTGGGTCGGCAAGGAGCAGGAGGCGATCGAGAAGGGCAAGGCCTCCTACCACAAGAACCAGTGCTACTCGTGCCACCCGGGCTACGCCACGCCGGCCGAGATCAACACCTTCCGCGGCGTGCCGGCCGAGACGACCTACGGCGCGGACCTGACCTACAGCAAGCTCAAGCGCGACTCGTCCTTCGCGGTGCAGGGCTACCAGGTCTCGATCCCCGCGCCCGACTTCACCTGGAACACGATCCGCTACGGGCGCGACACGATGGAGGTCTTCCAGACCATCGCCGCCGGCATCGGCGGCGCGGGCATGCCGACCTGGGGCGTCGTGGGCGACCAGAAGGGCGCCGTGCCCGACGAGGAGATCTGGGCGCTCGCGCACTACGTGCGCTGGCTGATCGACACCTACAAGGACCGGCCCGAGCGCGAGGCGTTCATGGCCGGGCTGCGCGCGCCATGACGAGCACGACGAGCCGCATCGCGAAGCCGGGCGCGCTGGCCGCGTCCGTCGCCCTGGCCCTCCTGGCGCTGCAGGCGCCGGCCGCGGCGTTCATGCAGGAGGGCCCCGATCGCTGGGGCCCCAACCCGAACGCCAGCGCCAACGGCGGCCGGGTCGACACGCTCTTCTGGGTCATCACCGCGCTCGTCAGCGTGAGCTTCCTGATCGTGCTCCTCATGCTGCTCGTCACGGTGCTGCGCGACCGCGCGCGGCCGGGCGTGAAGGCCCGCTACGACCATGGCAGCAGCCTGCACGACAAGCGCTTCACGGCGGGCGTGTCCGTGGCGGTCTTCCTGCTGCTCGACGCCTCGGTGCTGTGGATCACGATGCACGACCTGCGCGAGACGGTCTGGAACATCCCGACCGGCACCCAGAACGTGCTGCGCGTCGAGGTCCTGGCCCAGCAGTGGGCCTGGAACTTCCGGCTGCCGGGCGCCGACAACGAGTTCGGCACGCCCGACGACATCGTCACGATCAACCATCTCCACGTGCCGCAGGGTCGGCCGGTCGTCGTGCACGGCTCGAGCAAGGACGTGATCCACTCCTTCTTCGTGCCGGACATGCGCATCAAGCGCGACGTGAACCCGGGCGCGATCAACAAGGTCTGGTTCCAGGCCGAGAAGCCCGGCGACTACGAGATCCTGTGCGCCGAGCTGTGCGGCTTCGCGCACTACCAGATGCACGGCACGCTGACCGTGGTGCCGCCGGACCGCTGGGACGCCTGGCAGGCCGAGGCCAGCCACATCGCGCAGGCGACCTACGACGAGAACGACACCGAGGCCCGCTGGGCCTGGGACTGGAAGGAGTAGTCGGATGAGCGGCGACCACATCCACCCCGCGCCCACGAGCTTCCTGCGCAAGCACGTGTTCTCGACCGACCACAAGGTCATCGCCCGCCAGTTCATGTGGCTGGGGCTGATCTGGCTGCTGATCGGCGGCGGCATGGCCATGATCATCCGCTGGCAGCTCGCCAACCCGGGCCTGCCCGTGCCGCTCCTCGGGCACCTGCTGTGGCCGCGCAACGGCGGGGCCGTGCCGCCCGACAGCTACAACACGCTGTTCACGATGCACGGCACGATCATGATCTTCCTGGGGCTCACGCCCCTGCTGATCGGCGCCTTCGGCAACTTCTGCATCCCGCTCATGATCGGCGCGCGGGACATGATCTTCCCCACGCTGAACATGCTGTCCTTCTGGACGGTCGTGCTCGGCGCGGGCGTGGCCTTCGCCTCGCTCTTCGTGCCGCTCGGCGCGGCCGAGGGCGGCTGGACGGCCTACCCCACGCTCTCCTCGACGATCGGCACGCCGGGCAGCGGCGAGACGATGTGGGCCATCGCCGTGTTCCTGATCGGCGCGAGCTCGATCATGGGCGGCATCAACTACATCACCACCGTGATCCGGCTGCGCGCGCCGGGCATGACCTACACGCGGCTGCCGATGACGGTCTGGGGCCTGGTGCTCACGGCCGCGCTCAACGTGCTGTTCCTGCCGGTCATCGGCTCGGCCATGATCCTCATGGTGCTCGACCGCGTCTTCGGCACGACCTTCTACGTGCCGGCGAGCATGACCCAGGGCGGCGCGGGCGACCCGATCCTCTACCAGCACCTCTTCTGGCTCTTCGGTCACCCCGAGGTCTACATCCTGATCCTGCCGGCCTGGGGCATCGTCGTCGACCTGCTCTCGTTCTTCTCGCGCAAGCCGGCCTTCGGCTACAAGGTCACGCTCGGCGCGCTCGTGACGGTGACGGTGCTCTCGGCGGTCGTGTACGGCCACCACATGTTCACGACGGGCATGACGGCCATGCTCGGCGAGAGCTTCATGCTGCTCACGATGATCATCTCGGTGCCGGGCGAGATCCTGTTCTTCAACTGGCTGCACACGCTGTGGCGCGGCTCGCTGCGCCTGACCACGCCGATGCTCTTCGCGATGGGCGTGATCTTCGTGTTCGGCCTGGGCGGCCTGACCGGCATCTACCTGGCCACGATCAGCACGGACATCTTCCTGCACGACACCTACTTCGTGGTCGGGCACTTCCACCTGACCATGGCGGCCTCGTCGCTGTTCGGCGCCTTCGCGGGCACCTACTTCTGGTTCCCCAAGCTCTTCGGCCGGATGATGAGCGAGAAGCTCGGCAAGCTGCACTTCTGGGCCACGATCATCCCGCTCACGATCGTGTTCTGCACGATGTTCATCAGCGGCTGGGCCGGCATGCCGCGCCGCTACTACGACCACACCGACTCGGCCTACCTGCGGCCGCTGCAGCACCTCAACGTGCTGACCTCGGTGGCGGCCTTCGTGCTCGGCGCGGCGCAGCTCATCTTCGCCTTCAACTTCATCAAGAGCCGCTGGTGGGGCGCCAAGGCCGCGATGAATCCCTGGCAGGTCGGCACGCTGGAATGGACGCTGTCGAGCCCGCCGCCGCACCACAACTTCGACACGATCCCCGTCGTGCTCTCCGGCCCGCACGAGTTCAGCCACCCGGGCCTGAAGGACCGCGACTGGCTGCCGCAGACCGAGGCGGCGCCCGCGCTGCCGCCCGGCGCCGCGGCGCCGCACGCGGCCCCGGCGGGCACGCGCGCATGACGACGCTGGCGATGACCGTCGCCCGCGAGCCGCGCCGCTACCAGGTCAACACGACGCTGGGGATGGCGATCTTCATCGGCAGCTGGACGATGGCCTTCGCCACGCTCTTCGTGTGCTTCCTCTTCCTGCGGCACCGCGAGCCCGTGTGGCCGCCGGTCGGCGTGATGCTGCCCTCGCTGCCGCTCGCGGCGACCGGCACCGGCGTGCTGCTGCTGAGCAGCGCGCTGCTGCACGCCGCGGTGGGCCGCGGCCGGATCGGCGCGGCCGGCCTGGCGCCGCTGTGGGGCGCCGCGCTGGCTCTCGGCGCGCTCTTCGCCGTGCTGCAGACCTGGCTGTGGCTCGACGTCTGGCGCGCGGGCTTCCACGCCGACGCCGGCAACTACTACGGCCTCTTCTACATGCTGACCTGGTTCCACGCGCTCCACGTGCTCGTCGGGCTCGTCGCGCTGGGCTGGGTCTGGGCCGGCATCCTGCGCGGACGCGTCGGCGTGCTGCGCCTCTCGCCGGCCCTCGCCACCTCGATCTTCTGGCACTTCGTCGACGCCGTCTGGGTCGTCCTCTTCCTCGGGATCTTCGTCCTCTGATGGATACCTCGCACGCCGCCCCCACCGCGCACGTCTCGACGCCCGCCGACGACCAGCACTTCGGCCAGGCGACGGGCGGCAAGGTGGGCATGTGGATGTTCATCGCGCAGGACGGCATGGCCTTCGGCGGCCTGCTGCTGGCCTATGGCCTGATGCGCGTGTGGGCCGACCACTGGCCCGCCGCGGGCCTCAAGCCGACCAACGTGCTCGGCATCGGGCTCACGGCCGTCGCGACCTTCGTGCTCATCTGCTCGTCGGTCTCGATGGTGATGGCCGTGCAGGCCGCCCAGCATTCGCGCAAGAGCGCCACGACGATGTGGCTCTCGCTCACGATCCTCGGGGGACTGAGCTTCCTCGGCATCCAGGCCTACGAGTACACGCACCTCGTGAAGGAGGGCCTGACCCTCACGAACGGCTACGTGCACGGCCACGAGCTGCACCCGCTCTTCGGCGCGACCTTCTTCGTGGTCACCGGCTTCCACGGCGCGCACGTCACGGCCGGCGTGATCTACCTGACCTGCATCCTCTTCGGGGCGATGAAGGGCAAGTACACGCAGGGCGGGCTGTCCTACAGCCCGGTCGAGCTCGTGGGCCTGTTCTGGCACTTCGTCGACCTGGTCTGGATCCTGGTCTTCACCTTCATCTACCTGCTCTAGGATGGGCCCGATGTCCGCCGCCCCGCACACCCCTTCGCACGACCCGCACGCGGCGCCGGCCGGCGCGCACGGCGGGCACGCCGCGCCCCACGGCCACCCGACCACCTCGACCTTCATCACGATCTGGCTCGTGCTCGGCTTCCTCACGATCGTCGAGCTGGCCGTGCCGCAGGTCTACGACGCCGAATGGAACCGGCACACGAAGTGGGTGCTGCTCGTGATCCTCGCGGTCAGCAAGGCCACGCTCGTCGGCCTCTACTTCATGCACCTGAAGTGGGAGCGCCCGTGGCTCAAGTACATCGCGCTCCTGCCGGCCTACATGGGCGTCGCCGCCGTGCTGCTCATGTGCGAGGAGGCCTGGCGCGGGACGGTGATGTGAGCCGCGCCGCCGCACGCGCCGCCCGCCTGGCCACGGCCGCCCCGCGCGCCGCCGCCGTCCTCGGCGCGCTCGCCGGCCTGTCGGCGAGCGCCGCGGCCTGCCCCTTCTGCGCGCTGAGCCAGAGCGCCGACACGCTCATCTACGTCGGCGCGCTCATGCTCGTGCCCTACCTCGTCGTGTCGGGCGTCGTCTTCTGGATGCGGCGGGTCCTGGCCAGCGAAAGGGAGTAGTGACCGGGCCGCAGGCCGGCCCTCGCGCGAGCGCGCTGCTGCGCGCGCTGACGAGCCCGTGGTGCTGGCTCCTGATCGTGGGCATCGGGTTCGCGATCCCGCTGCTCAAGGCGCTGCACGCCGAGCTGCCGCCGCCGCTGCCCGGCCTCGACCGGCCCGCGCAGGAGTCGACGCTGCCCGACGACGCCGG
>Ga0111538_10007676_pt1 | contig 14525 bp, 15 predicted proteins | sample SoiMethybrSBSTD1_FD_79669 | JGI IMG/M metagenome (GOLD analysis project Ga0111538, IMG submission 79669) | Bulk soil microbial communities from a Populus tree surrounding site in Tennessee, USA - Soil MetaG P. TD hybrid SBSTD1 (version 2)... | ecosystem: Environmental > Terrestrial > Soil >... | reverse complement strand
GCAAACAGATTTTCTGCCTCACATACCCATCCAGACGATATGGATGGTCTATACCTTCAGGACGAACCCCAACAAGTTGTTTCGGCTATTCGACGGCGAAATGCCGCGAACTCCGCTAGTCGAAGTGTTTGCGGTGAGGAGCGTTCGCCGTTGTTTACATCTGGGGGAATAAGATGGGGGAGCTTCAAACAATCCATAAGTGGGTCAAGTGCCCAAGTGGGCATGTCATACGACTGGAAGTGAAAACAGGAACCCCCAACCTAATTCAACAAATTCAATGTCCCAGTTGCGGAACCGACATGGTTATCATCGCTGGGTTTCTACTCGGCGTCTGCCCTGATGATAAGCCCTCACTGAGCGAGTGAAGGTCGCCACGCAGAAATTCTCGGCGAAGATGACCGAAGCCGATTTAGAACCAAGAAGCAGTGAGGAGTTCCTGCTTCTCGTGTCAATCGTCAATGCCGAATCCATCGCGGAAGGCCGACCGCCGATAGCTGCTGAAACAATTCGGGAGTGGATCGAAGATCAAGAGAAGTCAGAAATCTTCGATGCCTGAACGTTGGCCCTAGTTAGCGCCGACCGTGCGCCATTGGCCTTGCGCGATTGTTCCTGAAAACTGGAAACGACTCCGTCGAGTTTCATGACCGCCTGACGATGGGAACAGATAACCGAAGTTTGCTTTACTTGACTGGACTTCCGATCGATTTCGCAGATCGCCTTGTATTGAATGCCGCAGGAACACGCCCACACCGTGACACTTCCGCCTAAGCCCTCCTTGGGATCCGCTCGAACGTGGTGGAAGGCGCGAAGCATATCACCGGTCATCCTCATGGCATACTTCTTCATGCCCGATCTTCCGTCCAGGACATCATCAGAGAGCTTGTGTGGGTCAGCGAGACTCCAGACCCGTTGCGGTGCGGTTGTGCCGGGACCTACGATAGCGGGCACATTGCTGGTGAGTGCGGTCAGGCGCCCACAGAAAAACTGTGGACCTTCCGATGGGAATTCTTTTGTGCGGGATGTCGAGAGTATCAGTGGAATGGGAGCAGAGTGGCCGGGAGATTGACTGCAACGAAGTGAACGGAGAACTCTCGCGCATGAACGAAGAAATCGGCCGCTGCGTCGGACGTTAGCAGTGATGCGTAACCACGTGTTGTTGGAGAAGGCGCTGAGCTGCCTTCGACTGCAGATGGCAGTCTCTTGCTGCGAGAATCAGCATGCGGAAATCAGCGTGCGGAATTATTGTTAGACACCGTCGCATTCTTCTAATGCTTCGCAGGTATACGGCTACGGTGAGTCGGTATTGCTTCAACAGTAATCCCCGGATTGTAGGCGGACTCATTCCACTAAAGTTCCATTCCCGCGCATTCCGTGCCTCGTTATAGTGCCCTCGTTCGCACTCTTCGAGACGCGGCACTACCGAGACCTTCTTCAGCACATTTGTTACGGGTGCGTCCACGAGAAAACCTTTATGTAGGACAGACGCATGACGAGAGAGCAATGGATTGATCTCTTGAGGCTGCACGTGAAACGTTATGAGCGAGGCGCCGCCGATCAGAGACGTCTTGGTCAACACACCGGTGCTTCGTTCGATCAGAAGGCGAAAGCCTTGGGAATTGCAGCAAGATTCGAACATCTGGCCCAACATGCACAGGCAACGGTAAAGGAGCTGGAATGCATTTATTCTAGCTTCGGTAAGGCTTAACGGCCGTGACGGACCTTCATCGGGCCCCCACACCTGACTCCTTAACCTTTCGTCCAGACATTGAAGGTCTACGAGGAGTCGCTATTCTGCTTGTCGTTGCCTATCACGCAGCAATTCCTGGCCTGTCCGGCGGATATGTAGGGGTGGACATCTTTTTCGTCCTGTCGGGCTATCTCATCACGGGCCTTCTCATCCGGGAGCTCGAGCAAACCGGCACTATTGATTTCTGGCGGTTTTACGCGCGCCGGGCCCGCAGATTGCTTCCGGGACTAACGTTGGCTCTTCTAGTTGTGCTCATCGTCTGCTGGGCAGTTTATCCGCCTGACGAAGTTGTACACGGTGGGTTTGCCACGTCGGCTGTTTCAACCGCGGCATACGCGAGCAACGTCTATTTCGCCAGAATGCCCGACGGCTACTTCGCTCCAGACCGTGAAAAAAATCCCTTTTTACATACCTGGTCGCTGTCGGTTGAAGAACAGTTTTATTTGGTTTGGCCGCCCTTCGTTATCTTAGTGCTGAGCCTGTTCGGGCGGAAGAATGACAAAAACCGAAGTCGTCGAAGACTCCTCTTAGGCATGGCTTTGGTAGTTGTGTCCTCCTTTGCACTTTCGCTCTATTGGACTCCCTACAGGGGCTCCTGGGCATACTTCACATCAATTGCGCGTGCGTGGGAATTCGCGTTAGGCGGATTTGCAGTTGTGCTTCCCGAGCGAATTTTGTTTTCCCGCATAGCAAATAACGGTTCTTTCGGTCGCTGGACGAACTCTGTTCAGCTGATCGTTGCAAAAGTCGCATGGTTCCCAGGTTGGATCGGGCTCGGTGGGATTGTGTTCGCCGGTATTTCTTTTACTAAGCGAACATTCTTTCCGGGAGTGGCTGTGCTGTTGCCCGCGATCTCGACCACGTTTGTTCTGCGCGCGGGTGCCGCTCACCCTTCCAGTTCCTTAGGAACGATCCTTCGCGCACGGCCTCTACAAAACATCGGTCGCCTGTCGTATTCCTGGTACTTGTGGCACTGGTCTATTTTTGTGGTCGGCGCCGCCCTGGTGACGGAGACTTCTCTACCCTTGCGTATCGGCTTTGCAACGTTGTCTCTAGCACTTTCCGCCGCCTCTTACCATTTTGTTGAAAGCCCAATTCGCAATGCCCGCAAGCTGGCGGCTTCGCATGCGTATTCCTTCGGGTTGGCCGGGCTGCTCGCGATCCTTGGAATCAGTTCGTCACTTCTATGGAGGCAAGTCTCTATACGAAAGGCCATGGAACCTGCTCAGCGTCGTTTCAGTCTCGCGCGGAACGATTTTGCCACCTCGGTAATCAACGATAACTGCGCGAACGACGTTCACGACGCTCGAGTCAGGCCCTGTGTTTTCGGAGCCGAGAATTCATCTGAAGCCATTGTGCTGCTTGGGGATAGTCACGCGGCACATTGGTTTCCGGCGCTCGAGCCGGCGGCGGCGAAGAGAAGGTACAGTCTAATCACGATTATTAAGTTAGGTTGCCCCATCGTGGACTCCCCGTTATCCAGTGACGGCCAGGTGTACGTGGAATGTGCAGAGTGGCGAAAGGGCGCTCTTGAAAAGATCCGGCAAATCCAGCCTGTGTTAACAATCGTGTCTTCCACCGAACGATACTGGTTTCAAGGGCAAGAGTGGGAAGATGGGATAAACAAGGTCGTGAAAAGTCTGGCCGAAGCCAGTCCAAAGATAGTGATGATTTTAAGAGATACTCCCAGCGCCGATTTCGATATACCTTCATGTTTATCGCGACGCCTGTGGAGGCCGTTTTTTATACCCTCGTCCTGCCAGTTTTCCGTACCGGCGTCTAAGATTTATCAACTCCAAGTGTCCGCCGCCGCTCGGTTCGATAATGTGATAACTGCGGACTTATCTCTAAACATTTGTCCGAAAGGTGTTTGCCCCGGGATACGTGACAATATCGTCATGTATCGTGATGCCGACCATCTCACGGCATCCTACGCCCGCACCTTAGAGGATGCTCTGGGTTTACAAATCGACACAGCACTTGCACGAGCGCATACTACGGATCCAAGTTTCGTGCGAGGTGACCGGCAACCGCGACTTCCAGAACGCGTCGGCGACGCCGTTCCTCATCAAACATTGCATCTTGCCCACGAATCCGATTCTGCCTCTGCATCCGTTTCAAGCCAATCTCCGGCAACAGAGCCAACTGAATCTGGATCCCCCGATCATTGAAGGTTGTACGCCGGGTCTGGAAATTCCACTAAACTATGCTCCCATAGGCCATGGACCGAATGACCCGAAACGAATCCAGGTCGGCCGCAGGGTTACCTTCTTCGCGCCGCGGCCGCCGTTCAAACAGGGTTGCTCGGCGACTGTCGCACCGGAATACCAGCTTGTGGTGAGCATCCTCCAGCCCGATGGCTCCATCGGCCAGTGGTCTGGCGTCACGGCCTGGAGCAGCGACGATTCGATTGCTGCCGTCGCGCCCTACAATACCGACTTAAACGCACCCCGCTTTGAAAGCTTACAAGTAAATGGTGACAAATTCGGAAAGCCCTCGACAAGATTACAACAACTTCGGCCGGTGAGTCGCGTGCGGTTCAGGGTTCGGTTGTACTTGACCAGAAGTTTTTCTCTGAGCCGGGTTTCTATAAGCTTCGAACGAACTACTCTGATCGTCGCACTCAAGCCAATTCGAATTGGGTTCATTGTGCAAGTGGAATTGTGTTCCGACGAAAACAAATCGCAGCCGGCTGAAGTGAAAACATCTGATCCCCACAACTGACTCTGTGAACGCCGCGACCGGGGAAGCCCTTGATAAACAAACAACGTCCATATAGCCAAGCAGGCAAGTGGGCTTTTCCGCGAAACGCGATGAAAGACAAGCGTCTTTCGACCCCGGAGGTCAGGCGCAACAGGGTGCAAGCAGAGGCTGGCCTGGCTACGCGCGCGTCATCCTTATATAAGGATGAAAGCTTCTCCTCGTCGCCAATTTAATACTCCATTTATTCCGTTAAGGGACAAAAACAGGCCATTTTGCGAGTTCTGGCGCACCTCCATAGCTCTCTATGAACGTATTGAACAGGGAAGTCTTTGATAAACAAACTACGTCCATATTCCCAAGCTGGACGTCGCGGGTTCGATCCCCGTCTCCCGCTTTTCGTTTCATTCACTTACAGGCCTACCGTTTTTGGAAATACTCCAAATACTCCGTTAAGGGAATGATGCTGGGAATTTGTCGCTTTCGCGACCATACCCGCGTTGCAAATAAAGCCACTTGCCGGATCGGATGCTGCCTTTCTTGTGACTGCCAGCCTGGGTTCCCGCCGACAGGCGCCCATGTCGGGGCGGGCACTGCCGCTCAGACTGCCTCAAGCACCGGGACCATTCGCCACGAGTCGCAAGAGAACTCCTGATTGATACTGAGTGCGCCAAACACTCTCACGAGGCGAAACACTCCGCTTGCCCGAACGATTGCGTCGAGTTCATTGAAAGTAAACCCCCGCTCAAGACTGGAGTCGCGCAACTGCTCGATTACTTCGCCTGAGTCGGTGCAATATCGCATTAGCACATCAACCTGCTGACATTGCGTCGTCGGATCGAAGGTCGCTTCCACATATTCCCACGCGACGGAAAGCACACCTCGATTGTCTTGGATTTTCCACGTGTGGAGCGTGGGGCTACCCCGACGAAACAACTCCACGGGGTGACCGAGCTCGATGACATAGAGACCCCCAGGCCGAAGTGCCCGTGCCACGGCCTGAAGGTGCGCTATCACCGACTCGTTCGTGTGCAGGTAGGTGAGAGAATTCAGCATGCAGGCCGCAAGGTCGTGCTTGCCCTTCATCCTAAAGTCCACCATATCCGCACAGCAGTAGTCCAAATCGAATCCGAGTTCATGGATTCGCTCCCTGCCGTACCGAACCATCTCCTCAGCGGAGTCGATCGCCGAGCACTTCGCGCCTTGAGCTGCAAACCACCTGCTATGACAGGCCGGGCCGGCGGCGACGTCAAGAAAGGATGTCGGCGACGATCCCGTAATCTGATGGTAAGCATCCTTAAGGAATCTGCACTCGGCCGAAATGTCGCGATAACTGAAGGCAAGTTCGTATAACGCGGGCTTGCCGTAAACTCGGTGGTGGTTCCGGGCGGCGTTCGTCGACGCCGAGTACACAATCCTATTCTTGAGAAATCTATTGAGATGACTTGCGAATTCGTTCGCTGTGGGGTAGCGGTCCTCGGGACGAGGGGCGGTTGCTTTCGAAGCGATGCCAATCAAATCGCGCGGTGCATGGTCGTCTGGACTTATTTCGTCTCGACATTTCCCACTCAGCATCTCATTGAGGATGGTACCCAATGCATACACGTCCGATCGCTCGTCGGCTGCTTCGCAATGAGCCTGTTCGGGGGCCATGTAGTCAATCGTACCCAGAAGTGCACCCGCAGCCGTTACGTTCGCGTCGCATGGAGAGTCACTGCGATCCGCACTCGTGGGGTCGCCCGGATCGGGTGACGACAGTTCTTTCGCTAAACCCCAATCGATAACGACGGTCTCTCCGTACTCTCCGACCATGATGTTGGACGGCTTCAGGTCGCGATGGATCACGCGGTTTGCGTGCGCAAAGGCAACCGCCTCTGCCGCCGCCAGCAGGTTCGGTAGCAGTTCGAGACGTTCGACGAGGCTAGAGCACCGCGAAAGCTTAATCTTTAGCGACTCGCCATTTAGGAGCTTCATTACGTAGAACGGCGCTCCAGTTTCGTCCCGTCCTGCGTCGTGGATTGGGACGATTCCGGGGTGCTGCAACCGTGCTGTGATGAGAGCTTCTCGTGCAAACCGGGCTTCTAGTTCCGGAGTCCTTCGGAGCAACTCCTTGAGTGCGACGCGCCTTCCCAACTCCACGTCATATGCATCAAGGATCCTTCCCATTCCCCCTCGTGCGTGTTCGCGGGTAACATCGTAGCGCTCGCGATTGCGAGTGGACGGAGAAGCCAAAGACTTGGGCAATTTGGTGGCCGCGTTAACCTTTTCAGGCTGGGACTTCGGCGGGTATAACTGGATGGTTGGATCCAGATTCGTTGTTTTGCTGACGATTTCGTCACGTTCTTGCTCTGACATCACCACGCTCCGCGCACAACGTACTTGGAAGTACTGACGACATTCTACTCGGACCGCACGACCGCCGGTAGCCTGACAAATGCCGGCAAAGCAAGAAAGCCAGCACGATCAGCAGCGTTCGGAGGCGGAATCGCATCGGATCACTTGGGAACGTCCGTGGTAAATCCCTCCCTAATCAGGGGCAAGTGTAGCGACCGCCATTTCGACAGATCTCGTGACGAAGATTCGCGGCCGATTTTATCAGGCGCCCACGTTGCGCCGTGGGCGTAACCTTCCGGGAGGTTGGCTCACACTACGAGAGGAAGCACCGTGCGCCAGTGAGGCCATGTGTGGTAAGTTCCCGAGATACCGACTTTACGCCTCAGTAAGCGTAACACCAACCGGCACGACTAATGGCTTAGCGATGAGCTGCGCGCCTTTGCGGCCGGCTCCAGGGGCGTGTTGGGAGGCGTCGCCTGTCACGGCCGCTGCTGCGGTCGTAGTTCCTTCCATCGATCTATAAACCGCACCGCTGAGGTCAAGAAAGATTCGGTCGCCTGCCTACCTTGTTCCGCTGTGGCTTCGCTCGGATTACGCTCGCTCCAGACCCCTGTTGTCGACATTTCAGCAGCCGAAGTGTGCTTTCCGGTCTCCTTAGGCTTAAGGCCCTCTGCTAGGAATATTAGTGTTGAAGCCTGATCGCCTGCCGCCACTTTCGAGAGCATTTGAGAAAGGTGTGTCGGCAACGTCAGCGTTGTTTTCTCTGCCTTGTCGAGTTGGACCAACGATGGAAACAGATAGAGTGCACCGGCGGTTTCGGCAACTCCTGCATGGCGATCGAAAAGCGGCGGCGCGGTTGTGCTGCTCTAAACTGGAGGTGCAGCCATGGCGCTTACGCCGTCGCCGAGATCTATCGCGACTGCTTGTGTCTCCTGATTGATTCGATCAATTACGAAGCGAGTTATGTATTGATTCCCAGAATGGCTATTGAGGAATAGAAACCGCCTGAAGCCATGGCGGATGAGGCTCTGTGCGGCCTCGAAATATACGCGCTCTATCGTTTCTGCCGATAGCGCAATCGTTCCGGGAAACTCCATGTGATAGGGAGCTAGACCAACCATCAGAACGGGGGTCACCAGAATGTCAGTCCGCTGGGCTATTAATTTCGCCCGCTCAACGCCTAAACTCGCCGATGAACGCAGATAGAGATCGGACGGTTTCCATCGATCCAACGACCTGAATTTTTCCAATTGAAGCGAGATCATCGTTGTACCCCCGCATGATTTCGCTCTCGGGCAAATCGATATTGCCCAGAACGGCGATGTTGTATTGAAGCCTGCCGATCGCCGCCACCGAACCAAGATAGACTTCCTTCCTGAGAACCATTGTCCGCTCACGTTCACGTTGTTCGGCGTCGTGACGAAGGCGTGCTGCTTGCCTTTTCGACTCTAAAACGTTGGACGTGAATCGACCACGCTTGGCGGATTTGTAACTCCGGCGATCGTCGCTGTCAGGAAGGAACTCGAGTTTCCGCTGAACGAAGATGAATTCGTAAAGATGGACAATGAATTGGGAGCATTCCAGATTCCTAACGACATCATCGGGAAGATATAGGCCTACACCCGTTGACTGGTCCTGGCATGATACCGGCGCTCGGCTCATGAACCTACGCGCCCGGAGACTTATTTAACGATTGAACTCTGGAAGTGTGGGGCGCGGTCCGCGGACAAGTTTGCACCCAAAAGAAGTTGAGCGCCCCGTGGGAGAAAGCCTCAAAATAACGCCCCACGGCGACATTTTGGGAAGCTGATAACTCCCCTCTCGCTTGAAATTCCTACCCACTTCTGCGCACTCACGTTTGGGGACGGCAAGCAACTCGTTTCCGCTGGCACCTCGCCATCCAGGCGGGTATCATCCGATTCAAACATCTCCCGAAGCGAGGCTTCTAACGAAATGGCAGTAAACCCGCGTCACGGGTTGCCACGGCAACCTGAGCCGCCGGTCTTAAATCAAGCGTTGACGATTCGCGTGCTGGGAGAGTTCGAGGTTTTTAAAGGAAAAGCCCCTCAGGACTTCCCTCAGTCACGCAAGACACGCGCGCTGTTGGCATACCTGATTCTTACCAGCCGTCGTCACCGCCGTGAACGGCTCTGCGACTTATTCTGGGATCTGCCCGACGATCCCCGAGGCTCCCTCCGCTGGTCTTTGAGCAGATTGCGCTCGGTTGTCGATGAGCCCGGGTGCGAGCGGATCATCGCCGATCGTGAATATGTATTTTTTGATCCCAAGGGCGCCAGGATCGACCTCTTTGAAACACGGAGGGAACTGGCCGCGGGCGCGAATACGCTGTCGACCAAACGCCTGGTCCATCTGGCCGAGCAATTTCGCGGAGAACTCCTGGAAGGCCTTGAGATCAGCGACCATCGCGACTTCGAGGCGTGGCTTCTCACCGAAAGAGAGACAGCCCGACGGACGCGTGCATCGTTGCTTCACGTCCTGGTGCAGCGACTCTACGCCGAGGGTCCGGACGAGGCTGTCCGCTACGGAAAGGATCTCATCGCTGCCGATCCGTATTCGGTTTCGGCTCACGCCATGCTCATTCGTGCTTTGTCGATTGCGGGGCATCGTGAGGAAGCCGCGCGTCGATATGAGATAAGTATGAAAGAACTCCGAGAAGGCGGCACGAAAGACCTCGAGCCATTGACTGAAGCTTTCTCTTCACAACGAACCGCATCCCGACCCGTGGCCGCGCCACAGGAGGCTGATAAACCTCTCGAGCAGGAAATACGATTCTGCACAACGAGCGACGGACTGCGTATTGCGTACGCCACTGTGGGCGAGGGGCCTCCTCTGATCAAGGCGGCAAACTGGCTTAATCATCTCGAGTACGATTGGGATAGTCCGATCTGGCGCCATGTCTTTCGAGGGCTCGCCCGCGATCATCGCCTGATCCGCTATGACGCCCGCGGGAACGGCCTTTCGGATTGGGACGTTGAGGACATCTCCTTCGACGCGTTCGTTCGCGACCTGGAATCGGTTGTCGAGGCCTCGGGAGTCGAAAGATTTCCGCTCCTGGGAATCTCCCAGGGTTGCGCCATCTCGATCGAGTATGCGATTCGGAATCCGGGCCGGGTCACATGCCTCGTTTTGCACGGAGGATTCGCCGCAGGTTGGCGCGTCTATGCCGATCTGTCGGAGATCGCTCGCCGCGAGGCGATGCAGACGTTGATCGAACACGGCTGGGGGCAGGACAATCCGGCGTTCCGCCAGGTATTCACTTCAGCTTTCATTCCTGATGGAACGCCGGAGCAGTTTCGATGGATGAACGAGCTCATGCGCGTCTCCACATCTCCTCAAAACGCGATCCGCATCCTGGAAGCCGTCAGCAGCATCGATATTCGGCAACGCCTTCCCCTGGTGCGAGTGCCGACTCTTGTTCTTCACAGTCGCCATGACGGCCGCGTGTCTTACCAGAGAGGGCTGGACCTGGCTCATGGGATTCCGAACGCGCGCCTCGTGACTCTGGAGAGCAAGAACCACTTGCTTCTGGAGCACGAGGCGGAGTCTCCACGATTTATGGAAGCGATACGCGCCTTCCTGAAGGATAGATGACAACCCTCGCCATTTCTTCGCTGGTTCAGTGAATCAGCAGAACGCCCCGGCCATCTCTTCAATCCGGGTGCGAGCAGCCGGACTAAGATCGCCGACAGTCTCGAGAAACTTCGGGTGTGTCATGCCGGATCCCAGAAAGGTCCAACGGATCGCCTGCGTCTGAATGGCTCGGAACTGATCTTGTTCTGCGGGCGTCAGCGTGCGTCCGGTGGCGCGTTGGAAAGACTGCATGTCGAGTTCGGCTTGCTGACGAAGTCCGCCGTCGAGCAGACCGCCGATGGCGCCGTAGTCTTGAATACCGCTTTCAATTTCTGCAGGACTACGAGCCTCGGAGAGCGCTTCGACCATGAGCGTGTCCAGCTTTGCGTGCTGCGCCTCCTCCATCCAGTGATGCCGAAGCAAACTCTTGAACTGCGGATCGAGGGCCTGATCATCACGAATGCTGTCGAGGTAGTGTCGCTGTGTCATCCACTCAATCTGGAGAATGACCAACCCAATACCCAGCGGGTCGTGGGATAACACGGCTCGAGCGATCTCCTGCGGAGGTCCAATGGTGTCACACGTCGACGCAAAGCCCTTCTTGAACTCCGCAACGAATTCTCTGAACAGGTGAATGTGCTTGGCTTCCTCACCCGCAAACCGCAAAAGGGCTCTGGTCCGATAGTCGTCTCGATCCAGTTGCGGGCGCGCATGATCGAGCACAAACGGAAGAATGAATTCCTCGACGAGGCCGAATGTGTAGAGATATCCGTATCCACGAATCTGATTGAGGACCCGCTTCTCGACACTCGTTAGAAAATCCATCGAATTCGTCCGTGCGAGAGATTCGGGCAAAAACGGCCGGGTGAAATCCAGCTGTTTGTCGCCGCCAATGATGTCTTCGACACGCCAATTTACTTTTTCCGCGTTTTCCAAGGTTTCTTTGTAGCTGTATCTCTGTGTCATATGTTCCTCCGATTGAAATGTCTTCACGTCCATGGAAGCCATCGTGGAGGCCCATCGTGTGAAACGGCGTGAGAGAAAGCGTGTTTTTTTGGAATCAACACAACTAATCACACACCGCAGAGCACGGCTGCTGAAATTATAGAGTGATGACGAATTGCTGCGTGAACTGGAAGCTGGAGGAGGCTCCTACTGGACGGATCGTCCGGACTGACCGGCTGGAGCTAGCGAAGCGTTCGTTGAATAACGAACAAACTGCATCAGGATGGCTGCAATATCCGAAGCGACCAGTGTTGGTAGACGCCGGATCGGCCGTTGCGGTGTAGTCCGAACCAGTCGTCGTAATGTTATAGATATAGCCAGCCTTCGGATGCGTAGCAGTACCGATAAAAGTGTCGTCCAGAAGTCCGGCCGCAACCAATGCTGGCAAGTCTCCGAAGTTGCCGCCTGAGGACGAGAGGTAGGTGACTTCCGCCGTGTTGATTGTTCTCAGATTCGCTACCGCCGCGTGTTCATTAGAATTCGGGCGGTGGGGGCGGGGGAAAAAGGGTGATAGGAACATCACCAGGACAACAAGACCAATTGTCGCCGCGACGACAACCTGAAGGAGTTCAACGACAAGCTGAAGGGCGCGTTCCATTTCTCACCTCCTTGTAAGAACGGCAGGCCGAGACTGCCTGGAGCCGCAAACCTTACACGAAGGGCATTTTTGCGGAAATCGGAACCGTTCGGAATAAGTGCGGGGCGCCGAAAGGGAGAGAGGAGAGACATCTTTCGAAGTCTCTCCTTCTTGTGGGGTGCAAAGTGGATTTTAGAAGGCTGGGAGCATCATGCCCCCGAGTATCATCTTGGCCGTTCCTGGCCACTCGCCATCTGGGCGATGCTGCGATAGGTGCAAGGCTGTTGCCAATCCACAGGGTCGGCAACCTGTTGATTCCCTACACTAAGCCGTTCTGGGTACGACGCGTTTTGCCGAGTTTTGTCATTTGGAATGCCACGTTTGGGCTCCGGCCGAGCAGATGTACGGGTAAGCAAGCATCCTTTATATATACGGCGAGTTCAGCGCAGTCGCTGGTTCAAGAAGCCACCGAGCGTGGGCGAACGAAGCGGTAGCCTTTACCGGATAAAATGGTTTAGGAGGCGACAATGCCAACCTTGAAACACCTTCAACATCCGTCCTAAACCTCCGCGAGTGTCTTTTATCATTGACCCAGTCAGCCTGCTTGAGCAGGAAACGCCGACAAGATCGCAACTAGAACAACGTTCGCGCGGTTCTATTCCTCTGATTGGAATTCCGAAGCTCCCTGGATCGCAACGACCTGGTCGGGTCTGATGTCCTCGCGCTCCCCACAATGCGTGCAAACCCAGTACAGTTGCTGAATCACTTGATCCTTATGTGCAAAGAATTGTTTTCCGCATTTGCTGCATCTTATGAGGATGTCCGGACTGAGGCCATCATGCATGATTGACTCCTAAATAATCGTATGCGTCGTCTCTAAAACCAATCGAAGGGCTGATCTGCTTCGTCAGTTTGAGACCGACTGCAATTCACACCGAAGTAGAATCTGAGGCGCGATATAAGCGTCTCGTTGAGGCCTGCACCTAAAGACCGGTGGCTTGGGGAACGGTTCCAGTGCCTCAACACTGCCGGAGGAATTGTTCACGAAGACATCATGCGTAGCGGGCGTTAGTCGATCTTTTTGCCGCGTGAGCGAATGTCCTGAGTGAACATCATTACAACCTTGTTGGCCCACGTAACCTCGACCAACTTATCCCCATTGAACGTTTTCCCGTCTATGCTGATCGTGGAGCCCTTGGGAACCATGTGCGCGACGTGTCGCCCCTCTTCGAGGAATAAGGCAATAGTGGGACTCTCAATGCGGTATTTTTCGAGTGGCATGGCGATCCTCCTCGGAAGGAAACACCAAGGATAGGTAGTTGCTTCATTTCACGATGTCTAAAACTGCACACGCGAGCTAAATTTCAAACTGAGCTACCGAAATCTGGTAGTGGTCTAGTTTGCATTAAAAAAATATTCATACTTTCGTCCCAGGGACCGGGATCTTTTTGCCAAAACGAATTTCCGGGTAGTATCGTTCGGCTCATGAAATCACGATTGAGCTCCGTCGTCTGCGCAATGCTGTGTCTCATTACTCCGTCGTTAGCTCAAGGTTCCCTTACGTTCTATCCGGTCAAGATGGGACGACTTGCCCCTGGCGACAAGCTGTCGATCAGGATCATCAAAGAGGCGAACTTTGTCCGAAACTTTGCCTCTTCCTATTTGATGGACCTAAGGTTGAATGTTGTCATCCGCGACGACAACAAGATGGGCAGAATAATCAGGGGCATCGGCCCAGACGATAACCGAATAAGCATACCGCTTGAGTTGCCACGGCTGAGTGATCTTCAGGCAGCCGGATTAACCGTATTTGAATTGAGGGAACTACTCGTACAGCAGTACGCCGAGAAAGATGTCGACACCAGGGTCACGGTGCAATTCACCGGTTCAAGCAATCGCAAGTAATCAAAGCCTTGTAGGGAAGAAAAACTGAATTGCTCGTGCCCGTGGTGGGGTTAGGAGCCAAACCCTACATCGATCTTGGAGTGTCGTGGACGATTCACGTGAGGCATCTCTTCAAATGTGTTGGGCGGTCGTCCACTGACTAGTCTCGAACAAGCAAAGGCCTTCCACGAAGCGCTTGGCGAAATGCTTAAAGCCGCGAAGGCGAAGCGATTTCAGTTGGGCACGCGCGAGTCGATTATGGTCTTGGATAGCGACATTGGCACTTAAAGCTCACTCCATTCATTGCCGATACCCAAAGTGCATGGAGTGGTCTTCAAACCTCAGAACCGCATTGGGCGAATGCCCAAAAGGACACGGCATTCAGTTGGTAGTAAGAGTTGATACAGATGAACGGCCCCAGTGGATCCAATGCCCAACCTGTAGAAGGCGAACATTAGTTTTCGCGGGCGATTTGGTGGGCGTTACCTCTTACGAATAGAGCTGAGTTCTTACTAGTTTGCTCACCGTTGCCGCTCAAGTTCCTTTCATCGTGCACGTCGAACAACCCACGACGTGCCTTGCGGCGATGACAGGCGGAAGCGCCCGGCAACCTGCATGTTCATACGGATCGCGACTTCGGAAACCGGCGTCAAAGGAGGAACGGTACTTGTTTTACCGGCCATCATC
>Ga0111538_10007675_pt1 | contig 14527 bp, 12 predicted proteins | sample SoiMethybrSBSTD1_FD_79669 | JGI IMG/M metagenome (GOLD analysis project Ga0111538, IMG submission 79669) | Bulk soil microbial communities from a Populus tree surrounding site in Tennessee, USA - Soil MetaG P. TD hybrid SBSTD1 (version 2)... | ecosystem: Environmental > Terrestrial > Soil >... | reverse complement strand
GTAGGTCCATTTCGTGTTGTCGCCGGCGTACTTGTTGTCCCAGAGGCTGGCGACGGTCTGCAGGTTCCGCTGGTAACGGAACGTCCCGAAGAACCACACGCGGTCACGCTTGATCGGGCCGCCAAACGCGGGATTGATGTCGTACAGCTTCTTGGGTTTCAGCGGCGTCGACAGCCCCTTCGCCTTCAGCTCGTCGGAGAGGTTGTTGTTGACGAAGGCGCTGCCCGAGCCGTTGATGAAGAAGCTTCCCGAAAACTGATTGCCGCCCTGCTTGCCGATGATGTTCAACTGCGGCCCGCCGGTGGTCGCTTCCCCAAGACCACCACTCAGGTTGAACACGATTTCCTGAGAGTTGCCGACCTCCGGCGCATATCCGGACACGCCCATGCCCTGATAGCCGCCGCTCATGCCGTCAACGAGCACCTGTCCCTCGTTGCGCCGCCCGCCGTGGATCTGGAACACGCTGAACACGTTTCCTTGCGACCCGCCGACGTCGTTGCCCTGCACGTTGAGCGCGGGAACGAGCTGCGTGAGCGAGGAGTACAGGCGCGACGTTGGAATCTCCGAGACGGTTTCGCCGGAGATCGTCTCCTGCGTACGCGAACTGGTCACGTCCACCACCGGCGCTTCGCCGGTCACCGTCACCGTCTCCTGCACGCCACCGACCCTGAGATCGGCGTTGATGGTGGCGATGAACTGACCGGTCAGCTCGATGCCATCGCGCTTGACCGTGGAGAATCCCGGCAGCGCGAAGGTGACCGAATAGGTTCCCGGCCGCAGGTCTTCGATCGAGTACTGACCGGCCGCGTTGGAGACGACGTTGCGCGTCTTCTCGATGAGCGCCGGACTCGACGCTTCGACAGTGACACCGGGCAACACGGCTCCCGAGGCGTCTCGGACAACGCCTACGATGGACGCCTGGGCATACGCAGTAAGGGGGAAGAGAAGGAGCGACACCAGGGGCAGGATCGCCTTGGCACATCTCGGCATTGCGTGAGCCTCCATGTCCGCGTCGACGCGTCCGCCGCACGCGTACGCGGGTTTGCTTGCTGTTGTACAGACTTTCTACTCCGGCTGCAGACGAGTGTGAAATATATGTTTCCTCGGGATTAAGAGCTACTGGATATTTCAGGACCGGCCGCCAGCCCCGCCAAACTGACATGTCTGGGGCGAAACAGCGCTACGATCGCCTCTTCGATGGCCCATGACCAGGGTTCCGCCGATCATCCTCTGACCCGCGTGATCGATGAGATTGCGCATCTGCTCCCGGCGCAGGGCCCGATCAGCATCTTCATTCACCACAACACGCTGCACGCCTTCGAGCATCTGCCGTTCGAAGACGCCGTCGAACACGCCGCGCAACGCCTGGGACGCCAGCCGTTTCTGGCGGAGGTCCGCTATCGCGACAAGCTCGCGTCGGGCCGGATTCGCGCGAAGGATGTCGAGGCTTTGCTTGTCGAACAGCTCGGCACGAGCGCAGGCCAGAGCGTGGGGGGCGCCAGCAATCGGCTCGACCTCTGGCGCGCGGTCGTCCTCCACGGCATTCCGGAAGCGAGCGGTCGCGAGCTCTCGTGGATCCTCGAGGAGACCGACGCGCTCTCGCGATTCCGCACTGACCTGCCGGCACATGCCCGGTCCGTGCCGGGTGCACTCCGAGAGCTCAACGACCGCAAGGAAGAACGCCGGGCTGTCCGTCGCCTGTGGGACGCGTGCCTCGCAGCCGTGAGACGCGCCGACACGGTCGTTGGTGACGCAGATGCGGCGCGGACCGTTACGGTCCGCGAAAGTCCCGTTCGTCATCGCGACTGGCTGCTCCTGATCCACGACCTGGATATCGACGCCTGGTTCCATCCGCCGCTCATACGATTCCTCGCCGGTTACCTCGATCAAGGGCTCGCGCACTGGTCGATGCCTGAACGGAACCGCGGCATTCACGGGTGCTTCCTCGAGATCTACCGCTCGTCGCTCGCGTCACGGTGCGGACACTGGGCACGAACGCTTCCGCACCTCGTCGCGGACGATCACGCCGCGAATCGAGACGCCCTCGGTTCGATCACGAACTCGCTCCTCGCGCTCGGTGTGTCGGAGGACGAGTGGACGGACTATCTGAGCGCCGAGCTGCTCGCTCTGCGCGGATGGGCGGGCATCGTCCGGCAGATTGAGGAACGGCCGGACCGCGTGCCGGCACGGGATATCACCGTAACGCTGCGCGGATATCTCGCGGTTCGGCTGCTCTTCGAACGGGCCGCGCTCGATGAGGCCGCACGGCGAATCTCCTTCACCGGCCCCATCTCGGAATTACGCGTGGGGCTTCGAGCACGACTTCCGTCGCCCGAGCCACGCACCGCGTCCGAGCGCGCGTGGCCGCTCTTTCACGTCGCACAGTTGTGTGGCCTCGACGCGTCGATGGTCGAGCAGTGGACGCGGCGACACGTGGCGGAGGTCGAATCGGAACTGCAACAGCTCGATGCCCTGCGCCGGCGTCGAATCCTCCATCAGGCGTTCGAGCGGGCGATCCGCTATCGCCTGTACGATGCGCTCATACAGCACACGCCATATCGACCGCACGATGCACCAGTCTTCCAGGCGATCTTCTGCATCGACGAGCGCGAAGAATCGATCCGGCGCCATCTCGAAGAAGTCGAGCCCGCTTGCGAGACGTTCAGTACCGCCGGTTTCTTCAGTGTCCCGATGTATCACCAGGGCGCCACCGACGCGCATCCACGACCGCTCTGCCCGGTCGCGATTCGTCCCGACCACTACGTCGCGGAAATCGAAGCGGAGGATGGCCTGATCGAGCGCTCGCGGCGCCTGCACCGGCGCGCGTCCGGCTTCCTTGGGTACAACGTGCATCTGGGAAGCCGACTGCCGATGCGCGGCGCTCTGCTGATGACGGCGTTCGGCTGGCTGACGCTCGTGCCGCTGGTGATGCGCGTCGTGTTTCCGTGGTTGTCATCGCAATGGAGACGCGTTCGCGAGACGTCGATCGCTCCCGAGCGCACCCGGCTTCAGGTCGATCGTGATGACGCCGTGCCGCCGATCGGCACGTATTCCGGGTTCACCGAGCGGGAGATGGCCGATATCGTGCGGCGCGTCCTCGAGGAGATCGGCATCCGCGATCGCTTGTCTCGATTGATCCTCGTGCTCGGGCACGGATCGGTGAGTCTCAACAATCCTCACGAGTCGGCTCACGACTGCGGCGCGTGCGGCGGCGGGCGCGGCGGCCCGAACGCCCGCGCGTTTGCGCAGATGGCCAACGACACGCGAGTCCGCGAGCTGCTCGCGTCCGAAGGCGTCGCCATCGCGGCGACCACCTGGTTCATCGGCGCTCAGCGCAACACCTGCAACAACGACGTGACGTTCTTCGACGAGGACCTCGTCCCGGCCACGCACGCGCCACTGTTCGAACAGGCGATGGCAGCGATCGACACAGCCCGGCGACGCGAGGCTCACGAACGCTGTCGGCGTTTCGATTCAGTTCCCGCCTGGTATCCGCCGCTTGCAGCGCTCGCGCACGTACAGGGTCGCGCCGCGGACCTGGCCCAGCCGCGCCCGGAGTACGGCCACGCCACCAACGCCTTCTGCGTCATCGGCCGACGGACGCGAACACGCGGACTGTTTCTGGATCGCCGCGCGTTCCTCGTCTCCTACGATCCGTCGCGTGATGACGATGGCGCGATCCTCGCGCGCATCCTGGCAGCGGTCGTCCCCGTGTGTGCCGGCATCAGCCTCGAGTACTACTTCAGCTATGTCGACCCGACTGGCTACGGCTGCGGCACCAAGCTGCCGCACAACGTGACATCGCTGCTCGGCGTGATGGACGGCGCGCAGAGCGATCTGCGGACCGGACTTCCCTGGCAGATGGTGGAGATCCACGAGCCGACGCGATTGGCGATCGTCGTCGAAGGCACTCGTGAACGGCTGCTGCACGTCGTTCAGGGAAACCCTGGTATCGAGCGGCTCGTGCGCAACCGCTGGATCTGGATCGCCTGCCTCGACGCGGAGTCTGGCGCCGTGTGGGAGCTTCGGTCGACCGGCTTCGTCCCACACGCCGCCGAACAGCCACTTCCGATCGTCACCGGCGATTCCGCCGCGTGGTATCAGGGCAAACGCGGCTTCCTGCCGCCCGTGGCGATCGTCGCGGACGTCGAAGACTCCCTGAGACCGTCGGCCTGATGCCGGGTCTGCCTCTCACCGTGCTCGTGCTCGTCGGCGTTGGCTCGCCGGCGGTGCTCCTGGCGCTGCTCGGTCTCGCTTCGCTCATCAACCGTCCGCTGCCGGAGCGGTCGACCGGCGCCTTCGCGGCGGGCTCGATCCTGATCGCGTGCGTCGCGTTCCTCCTGGCATTCGTGGTGTATGGCGCGACGGCCACCGGGACGCAACTGCTGTCGTACGGCGCCTGGTCGACGTCGCATGAAGGCGGCATCGCGATCGAGTTCCTCGTCGACCGCGTCTCCCTGGCGTTCGCGGCGCTCGCGACGGCCATCTGCGGAGTCGTCTCCGCGTTTTCGAATCGATATCTCCACCGCGAATCCGGCTATAACCGCTACTTCGTGCTGCTGGCGATGTTCGTGACCGGCATGCTGCTGGTCGCGCTGGCCGGGAATGTGGTGGTCCTCTTCATCGGGTGGGAACTGGTCGGCCTCAGTTCGGGACTGCTCGTCGCGTTCTTTCAGGAGCGACCCGCGGCGGTCTCCAACGCGTTTCGCGTGCTCGTCGTGTACCGCATCAGTGATGCGGCAATGCTCTCGGCCGCAGTGCTGCTGCGTCACGTGGCCGGCACGGGCAGCCTGTCGCTGCTGTTTGGTGTGGGCGGGCCGTCGACCGTCGCTTTGTCAGCCGGCAATGCGACGCTCATCGCCATCCTCCTGATCGTCGCGGTCGCGTGCAAGAGCGCGCTGCTGCCGTTTTCGAGCTGGCTCCCGCGAGCGATGGAAGGACCGACGCCATCGAGCGCGGTCTATTACGGGTCGCTGTCGATTCACGCGGGTTGCTTCCTCCTGCTGCGCGCGGCGCCGCTGCTCGAGCAGACGCCGATGGCACGGCTGCTCGCCGGCGCATTGGGCGTGGCCACGGCGGTGTTCGCGGGCATCACGACACGCGTGCAGAGCGACGTGAAATCGTCGCTCGCCTACGCCTCGCTCACACAGGTCGGGATCATCGTCGTCGAGATCGCCATCGGCTGGTACACGCTCGCGTTCATCCACCTGGTCGGACACGCCTGCTTTCGATTGCTGCAATTCCTGAGCGCGCCAAACGTCCTGCACGATCTGCACGGGATGGAAGATGTGATCGGCGAACATGCGGCGCCGCGCCGCGGCCACCCGCGGTTGTTTCTTCTCGCCCTCGAACGCGGGTTTCTCGACGACATTCTCGATCGCATCGTCGTCGATCCGTTTACGCGATTTGCAAGCCGATTGAGCCGCGTGGATCAGTGGCTCTGTGATGCCGTCCTGACAACGCCGCGGTCCGTAGAGAGCCTGTCTCGCCGTAGCGGTGAAGCCGCGGAGGCGGAGGATGACTGACGCTCGGCTCTGGCTGTTCGCATTGGCGGTGCTGCCGGGCGTCGTCGTCGCCGTATCGTTCCTCCGCGCTGACGTCGAACGCCTGCGTCGCGTCGCCGTCATATGCGCCGCAGCGACGCTGGTGCTGGCGCTCGCCATCGCCATCTCGCCACGGCTGCGCGGCTTCTCTATCCGGTCGTCTGCGCTCACGGCGATGTCGGATGGAGAAGCGATCGTTCGCATCGACACACTCTCGGCCGCTCTCCTGCCGTTCGCCGGAGGATTGTGGCTGCTCACGGTCGCGGTCACGCCACGTGCCTCACTCGATCGGCGTGGATTGCGGCGAACGGCGCTCGCGACCCTGGTCACGCTCGCGTCCTTTTTGACGGAGAGCGCCGTCATCCTGCTGCTGTTGTCGGTCGCGTCCGTCTGGACCTTCCTGTCCGCGCTCCCCGCCCATCGTTACCAACGGCGCGTCGTCGGGATGTATCTCGGGCTGTCGACGCTGTTGTTCGCCGTCGGCGTCGGATTGCTGGTCACCCCCGCCGCTCGATACGGCATCCTGCAGACGGCCGGCATGTGGTCGATCGTGATCGCGGCGCTGCTGCGGAAGGGGATCGTCCCTTTTCATGCATGGGTGCCCGAGGTCTTCGATCGCGGACGCCTGGGGCCAGCGATCCTGTTCAATGCGCCGCAGGTCGGCGCCTACATGACCGTCGTGTTGATCGTGCCGCGCGCGTCACCCGAGATGCTGCGCGTGATCGCGATCCTGGCGCTGGCGACTGCGGTCTACGGTGCCGCCCTGGCACTCGTGCAGACCAGCGCGCGACGGGCCTGCGGATACCTGTTCATGAGTCAGTCGGCGCTGGTGATGGCGGGTCTCGACTGCACGAGCGCGAGCGCGCTCGCCGGCGGTCTGCTGGTCTGGCTGTCCGCCGGGCTGGCGTTTGCGGGACTCGCCCGCTGCGTCCTCGTCGTCGAAGCGCGCCGCGGACGACTCGATCTGACGAAATATCACGGCGGGTACGAGCGAATGCCGCTGCTGGCGATCACGTTTCTGGCGATGGGCCTCGCCTGCACCGGCTTTCCCGGCACGCTCGGCTTCGTCGGTCAGGAGCTGCTGGTCGATGGCGCCGTTGACGCGTTTCCGGTGATGGGATTCGGCGTCGTGATCGCGTCTGCGCTCACCGGGCTCGCGGTGCTCCGGATGTACTTCTCGCTGTTCTGCGGCCGCTCCGACGTCGTCTCGCATCCCAGCCTGCGGTTCGGATTGACCCGGCCGGAGGCGTGGACGTTCGTCGCGCTCGTGTTTGCGCTCGTCGGCCTTGGTATCGTCCCCCGTCCTCTCGTCGATTCACGCTTCGCCGCGAGCGAGGACATCCTGCGCCAGCGTCAGGAGGCGACAACCAATCGTTCCCTGATGAAGTCCGGCACGCGTGTCGGACGCACCGCTCCGGACGGTCCGCTCGCACACACGACGGTCATCGATCCTTCCGCGGCGACGTCGCCGTTCAAGGTAATCGCACAGCGATAGCGAATCGACGTGCGGCCGATCGCCGCGACCTGAATCGCCACCTCGGGTTCATCTTCGAAGCGCAGCGGCTTCTTGAACTCGAACGACGCTGCGACGCGCGGATAGGCGAGCTCGAAGGACGGCGCGATCCGCAGCCCCGCCTGCCGCCACAACGCGGACTCGGCTTCCTCCATGTAGCGGTAAAACCAGGAGAAATGCACGATGCCGGCGCTGTCGACTTCGTGGAAGGCGATGCGCCGGCGGATGCGACACTCTGAGATGGGCATGGGCCGTCATTATCCCAATCTCATTGGTGATTAGCGATTCGTCTCTTCCCCTTAACACCCGCCGCCCGACCCGCATTCACAAATATCCATTCACCACCACAATCACAAATCACAAATCACAAATGCCAATGTCAGACCGTCGCCGCAGCGGCCGGCGTGGCAAACGGATTCTCGTCGGCGCTCGGTCCGTAGATCGACGGCAGCGGGACGCCGAGCTGCCGCAGGTACACGGAGAGTTGCCCGCGATGGTGATACCAGTGATTCAGCATGATGGCGCGCAGGAACGCCATGCGCGGCATGGCCATGATCGTCTGGTCCCCGTTCACCAGGCGCCAGGTGGCCTGCATGTCTGCATCGCTCATCGGCTCGAGGATCGTATGCGCCTTGGCGACGCTTTCATCCAGCAGCGGCACCAGCTCACGCACGTTCTCCACCGTCGGCTGTGGGAAAGCTGGAACCTGCATCGTGAGCTCCGCAACGCCCGATGCCACACCGCCGGGAATCATGGTGACGTGCTTCGCCAACTGGCCGAGCGTCATCGACTTCTCGTGTGGCTTCCATCCGAGATGTTGCTGCGGAACGCGCTCGAGCAGCCGCCGCGTGGTCTTCGCTTCCTGATCCAGCTCCTGCAGTAGAACTTCGCTAATCTTCATGATTGGGCTCCTTCAACCTTTCAGCGTGCCCTCGGCCTGGGAACGGATGCGCGACAGCCACGCCTTCCAGCCACCACCCATCCTCGTCCGGACGTCATCGGGAATGAGGCCGAACGCCGAATGGCGGAACGCGATCTCGGTGCCGCCGTCGACCTCCTTGAGGCGATACATCAGGTTGGACGCCACCGGAAACGACATGAACAGCGGACCGTAGATCTCGAACAGCGTCGGTCGCTTGATGCTCTGCACGTGTCCCCACAGGTGTCCGTTGTTGCTGCCGAGATCGCGATACCAGCGGCCGCCCGGCCACGGTTCAATCACCATGGGAAACGGCGTGCCGTCGGGCAGTTCGTTCTGCCGTCCGAGCTGCACGATGATGGACTCGAACGTCGTCTCGATGGACGCGCGGACGACGATCGTTTCGGTGATCTCCACCGACAGATTCTCGAGCGATGGCGTAGTAGTGAGCACGGTTCCTCCTGCCGGTTATCGCTCCGTCGAGGAGCGGCGTTCGGCGTGTTCCTTGATGCGGGTCAGCTGTCGGCGCCAGTACTGCGCGAAGCTGCCGCTCCATTCGTGCAACGGCCTGATTCCGTCCGCGTTGGTGCGATAGAGCGTCCGCCGTCCGTCGCGACGGACCGTCACGAGCCCGACCGTGAACAGCACCTGCAAGTGCTTTGACACGGACGGCTGCGCCATGTCCAGCGCGTCAGCGATATCGCCGACCGCATGCTCATCTGGAGCGAGGTAGTCGAGGATGTCGCGTCGCCGTGGCTCCGCGACCGCGTTGAAGACGTCGGAGTGCGTGGCAGCGCGCGGCATGAGCCGAATTATATTCCCATATCGGAATATGTCAAGAGGCGCATGCACCAAGTGGAACGCGCGTCCTCGACGTCGGCGGCGATGAATTGGACCCGAATTTGAGGTCCGCCGGAACGCACACCTGTTGATAGATGCAGTGCGCGACATCTAAACTCCGTTGCGTCTCGAGGGAGCAAACGATGTCCACTGCGTCTGATGTTCACCAATGGAAACCGATCGCCCGTCGCGCGCTGGTGCTCGGCCTCGTGATGGCCAGTTCAACCCTCGGATTCGCGCAGTGGCTGCACTACCCGACGGCTGGTGTGCCGCGTAAGACGGATGGCAAGCCCGATCTGACGGCGCCGGCGCCACGACTGCCTGACGGCCGGCCCGACTTGTCGGGCATCTGGCACGTCGCGAACCGCATCCCGTGCACGTCCGAGATTAACCGGTTCGTCCCGTGCGGCCTGGAGATCGGTGGCTCGCCGCTCGCCCTGAACATCGGCACCGGTCTCCCCGGCGGCCTGCCGTTCCAGCCATGGGCGGCGGCACTCACGAAACAGCGGACCGCCGACAACAGCAAGGACGATCCGCACGCGCGATGCTTGCCGGACAATCCTCCGCGGACCTGGGGATTGCCGCACCTGACGAAGATCGTGCACACGCCGAAGCTCCTGGTCATGCTCTATGAAGTGAACGCGATGTATCGGCAGATCTTCCTCGATGGACGGCCGATGCCCGAGGATCCGACGCCGGCGTGGAATGGATACTCCGTGGGCACATGGGACGGCGACGCGCTCGTCGTACAGACCGCCGGCTTCCGCGACAACCTCTGGATCGATATGGGCGGCAGTCCGATGAGCGACGCCGCGAAGATGACCGAACGGCTGCGCCGGCCGAACTACGGGACGCTCGAAGTGCAAATCACCGTCGACGATCCAAAGGTCTACACGCGGCCGTGGACCGTCGCGCTGAACCAGGGGCTCGAGCTGGATACCGAGTTGATCGATGAGTTCTGTCTGGAGAACGAGAAGTCGTCGCAGCGGATGCAGGCAGTGAGGCCGCCGAATTAACGGGCTTTGGGCTCTCGGCTTTCGGCTTTGGTCCTCCAGGTCGAGAGCCTAGCGCCAAAGCCTAAAGCCCCATGCCCCCATTTGACATCACTCATCGCGACATCGAGGATCAAGGGATGAAAACATCGACACTGTTTTTCGTGACGTTTGCGTTTGCCGTCGCAGCGATGCCGCTTCGCGCGCAGGAGCCTGTCGTCGGCGTGGCCAATCCGGAAGCGCTCTTCCATCACCCGGATCCGAAGCTCAATGCGAACAAGCAGGTCGTCTACGGCATCTTCCGCGATCTGCTCGAAGCGAATCACTGGGAGCTGGCCGACAAGTACCTGACCGAGCGCTACATCCAGCACAATCCCAACGCTGCCTCTGGCCGCGCCGGCGTCATCAAGTTCTTCACCGAAGTGATGAAGGTCAAGCCGACGCCGATCCAGCAGAAGCTGCGCAGCAAGATCGTCTCGGTGACTGCCGAAGGCGACATGGTGAGCGTCGCGTGGCCGCGCGAATACAAGGATCCGAAGGACCCGTCAAAGACCTACACGACGACGTGGTTCGATATGTGGCGGATCAGAGACGGCAAAGCCGACGAGCACTGGGATTCGGCAATGAAGAATTAGCGCGCTACTTCGGTGTCCCGGCGGCACCGCGAAGCAACGTCACAACCTCACCTGAACGGGCGGCGTCCTTGCCGCCCTCGCTTCCTTTGATCACGTCAATCGGCGTCCGCCCCATGTCGTCCTTGAAGTCGACTCGCGCCCCGTGATCGAGGAGGTATCGAACAACCTCCGTTCGTCCAGTCTCTGCCGCGAGGAACAGCGCGGTTTGTCCTTGCCGATCGGTCATCGTGTTGGTCCGCGCGATCCGCGCCGTGAGGCTGGTCACGTCGCTGATCCGCGCGTTGATGTCCGCTCCGGCCTGACGCAGGATCTCCATCGTTTCCAGCGACAGCGCAACGACGTTGGGGGGCGGACCGGGGCCGAGCACGCCTGACCCATTCCGTGTGCCAACACCGGCGGCCGTCATGAATGGCGTCACGCCAGACGCGTTCGGCAGATCGACCAGCGCCCCGTGCGCGAGCAATGCCTTGACGACCTCGTTGTCGAAGGTCTGCGCCGCACGAAGCAAAGGCGTGGCCCCCGTGGTGAGCAGATCATCGCGGAAGCGATTGTCGCGGCCGCCGCGACTCGGTTCCTTGAACGCGAGCTGCGGATTCGGATTCACGCCAGCCTCGAGCAGCGCGTTGATGAACGCGAGAGACTCAGGTGTCCTCGGCCCAGGGCGGCTGTCAGGTCCGCCACGCATCGTCACGGCGACATACAGTGCGGTTCGACCCCACCAGTCCCAGGTATGAGGGTTGGCTCCGCGTTGAAGGAGAAACAACGCCACATCGGGATGGCCGTTGTCGAGCGCCATCATCATCGGCGTCATGCCATCCGGGTTCGGCCGGTCGACGTCGGCGCCACCGTCGACGATTGCCTTCACGCAACCGGCACACCCGGCACGTGCGGCGTAGAGAAGCGGCGTCAGACCACCGGTCGGTCGATACTGCACGCGCGGCTCGTTGCTGATCTGCGTCGGCCAGTCATTCGCTTTCGCGCGCACGGTCAGATCGGCTCCGGTCTCGACGAGGAACCTGACCATGTCGGCGTGACCTTCGGCCGATGCCCACATCACCGCCGACTGGTCGCGATACTTTTCCCTCCGATTGACGTCGGCGCCATGCTGCACGAGCAGCCTCGCCACCGCGACGTTCCCGGTGCGAGCGGCGAGCATGAGCGGTGTTTGATCGTCCTCATTGGCCGCGTTCACGTTCGCGCCGGCGTTGAGGAGCAATTCGACCAGCTCGGGGTTCGCAACCCTGACCGCCTCGGCCAACGGGCTCGCGCCGTACTTATTGACGACGTTTGCGCGGGCGCCCTTTTTGAGGAGCGCCTGGACCACTTCGCGATCGACCCGATAGGCCGCCCAGTGCAGCGGCGTCGTTCCGTCCGCCTGCGCGCGGTTCACGTCCGAGCCTTGCGCGATCATCACCAGCGCCGTGTTGCGATCGCCGGCCTGAATCCGATCGGCGAGCGTTGACTGTGCGTGAGCGGTCCCTGAGACCGTGACCGCGATCACGAAGGCCGTGACGAATGGCTTAGACCACATTGGGCGACAGCTTGTTGTGATGCGCCCACAGCCCTTTGCTGACGGCGTAGATGAACGCATGGGGATCCTTCCACGTCCGGGCCAATCCTTGCAGGAGGCCCGCATCGAGCATGTCGTCGGGACTGAAACCCTCGCGTATCTGATCGACGGCGCGGTCGTAGATCGTCTTCATCATGTCGCGCTCGGTCTGCAGTTGCGCGCGAGTCATCACGGGTCCATAACCAGGCACGATCCGCGTGTTGTCATCGCACAGCGCAACGAGCCGGTCCAGCGCATCGGCGCGGCCGCCGATCCACGCACCGGTGAAGTAATCGAGATCCGGATCGCGTGACGGCGACGCGACGTCGCCCACGGCAAGCACGTTCGAATTGCGGAAGAAGACGTAGATGTCGCCGCTCGTGTGCGCCTCGATCAGGTAGCCGTACTCGATCCGCTCGCCTCCAGCGTCCATCGATCCGTCGCGATAAAACGTCTTCGTCGGGTGGGCCATCTTCGGGCGAGCCGGTCGATACCGATCGTCGGTGGGAACCCAGGTTGGCGTCGCCATCCACACCCTGGTGTTCGCATGGGCGATGACCTCTGCCCCACCCTGCCGCAGGACTTCGTTCGCGCCAGTGTTCTCGAGGTGCCAGTGCGTGTTGAAGACCGTCCGCACGCGATCACCGGACGGTAATCGCCGCAGAGCGCGCATCAGGGGATCCGCGAGCTCGGGAGCACCGCTGTCGACGAGCACCAGACCGTCGCCCGTGGAGAGCGCAAGCACGTTGGTCCTGCCGCTCGTCACCAGCGACAGACGATCGGTCACACGCACGACGTCTGATTGTCGGGCACTGCTGCGCCGTGCCAGCACCATGCTGCCGGCGAAACCGGCGACGATCTGCGTCAAAAGCTGTCGACGATCGAGCATCCGCGCTCCTGCTTCACACTCCCGCGATCATCCCCGTACTGTCGCCGAACGAGTCCTGGTGCACGCCGACCTTCTCGAGAATCGTGAGGTGCACGTTGGCGAGCGGCGTCGGCTCGCGCAATTCGAGATGCTGCCCGCCGCGATGCGTGCCGTTGCCACCGCCGACCAGGATCGTCGGCAGCGGGTGGCCGTTGTGACGATCGCTGTTCGACATGTTCGATCCGTACAGGAACATCGCGTGATCCAGCAGCGTGCCGTCGCCGTCGCGAGTCGCGGCCAGCTTCTTCAGGAACGCGGCGAACCGCTCCATGTGCCACGTCTGAATCTTCGCCAGCTTCTCGATGCGCGTCAGGTCGTTCGCGTGATGCGATACCGGATGGAACGAATCCGACACGCCGATGTGCGTGTACGTCCGGTTGGTGCCTTCCGCGACCATGATGTACGAGGCCACGCGGGTCAGGTCCGCCTGATACGCGAGCGCGATCAGATCGAACATCAGATCGACCTGCTCGCCGAATGCGTTCAACTCGCCGATCGGCGCCTCGGGCACGTCAATGCTCGACAGATCGCGCTTCGACGCCAGCTGCACGCGGCGCTCGATCTCGCGCACGGTATCGAGATACCCGTCGAGCACCGCGCAATCGCCGGGACCGAGATCGCGCCGCAGCGCGCGCGTGCGCTCGGTGATGCGGTCGAGCAGACTCCGCGTCTGATTCGAGATCGCGTTCCGCTCGGCAGGTGTGTCGCCCTCCCCGAACAACTGCGCGAAGACCTTGCGCGGGTTGTACTCGACCGGCAGCGGTGAGTGTGCATCGCGGAACGAGAGCGTCGTGTTATAGAAGCACGCGGCGCCGCTGCAGGCGGCGGCCTGCTGCGTCGTCTCCGAGGCGACTTCCAGCGACGGCAGCGTTGTCGTCTGACCGATCCGCTGCGCGATCAGCTGGTCGACCGTTGTCGACATGCTGGCCGACGCCGACTTCTTGTCCGGCCGCATCCCGCTCAACCACGTCGCGGGCGCGAGGCTGTGGACGCCGCCGACCATCGCCTGGTTCTGGAGATTGCCGAACGACGTCACGTAGCCCTTGTACGGTTCCAGCGACTTCATGATGGGGCTCAGTGTGAAGTCGCCGCCCGATCCGCTCGGCGTCCAGCGATCCATCTGCGGGCCGTGGACCGTGTTGCCCATGATCGCGCCGTGCGGGATGTAGAAGAATCCGACGCGCAGCTTCGGCGTCGCGGCGGTCTGCGCCAGCGCCGTCGCCGCGGGAATCATCGCGTCGAGCAGCGGCAACGCGAGCGCGGCGCCAGCTCCTTGCAAGACGGTCCGACGGGATAGGTGTTTCTTGGTCACGAACATGAGGAGTCTCTTTCGGGAAAATGCAAAATTCAAAATTCAAAATTCAAACTCGTAACCCCCCGCGGATTTCGAAATCGAGGATCGGAGCTGTTTCGTTTGCATTTTTCATTTTGCATTTTGAATTACTTAGTCACTCCGCTGCCTGCATACGAAATGCATCGCTCGACACGATGGCCGAGACGATTGCCGAGAGCTTGTAGTCCTGCGCCGCCGCGCGGCGGACGACCATGCGAACCTGCGGCATGTCGTACGACGCCAGCTGCCTTCCCACGGCGTACATCATGAGCTTT
>Ga0111538_10007674_pt1 | contig 14528 bp, 17 predicted proteins | sample SoiMethybrSBSTD1_FD_79669 | JGI IMG/M metagenome (GOLD analysis project Ga0111538, IMG submission 79669) | Bulk soil microbial communities from a Populus tree surrounding site in Tennessee, USA - Soil MetaG P. TD hybrid SBSTD1 (version 2)... | ecosystem: Environmental > Terrestrial > Soil >... | reverse complement strand
CGGTCGTCAGGAAGATGCGCGCCGGGTCGACGTCGTGCCGGCGGGCGAGCACCTCCCGGAGCGGGCCGTACCCGCCACCCGTCCCGTAGGAGAGGATCGTCTTGCCGTCCCGCTCGAGGGCGACGCGCGCGCAGTCTGAGAGGAGCTCCGGATCGAGGCAGGCCGGGGACGGAGCGCCGCGCGCGAACGAGATCGGAGCCACGCGCCGAGCCTACCGGCGGGGCGTGACGGGCAGGCCTCCGCGTCCGTCTCGGACTTCGGCTTCGTGCCTGGCACGGGATCGGGCGGCGACCGACCCGGCTGCTACCTTTCGGGAACGGTCGGCACGACGTCGGCCCGTGAGATCCGCTTCGTTCGACTCCTTGTGGGCTCGAGTGTGGTAGGTCTCGAGCCAGATTCACGACAACACAGGAGTCACATGTCGCAGGACACATTCGCTGCGCTCGGCGTGAGCGCAGAACTGACCGCGGTGCTCGAAGCGCGCGGCATCGACAGCCCCTTTCAGATCCAGACGCGGGCCATCCCGCCCGCGCTCGCGGGCACGGACCTCCTCGCGAAGTCGCCGACGGGCTCGGGCAAGACCCTCGCCTTCGCGATCCCTCTCGTCGAGCGCGCGCCGCACGACGACGCACGTCCAGCCGCGCTCGTGCTCGTCCCGACGCGCGAGCTCGCCGTCCAGGTGACCGAGGAGATCCAGACGCTCGCGACCGCCCGTGACCTCAGCGTGGCAACCGTGTACGGCGGTGTCGCGCTCCGCCAGCAGGCGAACGTCGCGCGTTTCGCGGACATCATCGTGGCCACGCCCGGCCGCCTCCAGGACCTGCTCGACCGACGGCTGATCACGCTCGACGCCGTGGAGATCCTCGTCCTCGACGAGGCCGACCGGATGCTCGACATGGGCTTCAAGCCACAGGTCGACCGAATCGTGAAACGGCTGCCGCGCGACCGCCAGACGATGTTCTTCTCGGCGACGCTCGACGGCGAGGTCGGGGAGCTGGCAAGCGCCTACACGCAGTCGCCGGTCCGGATCGAGGCCGAGCTCCCGAGCGAGCACGCACCCGGCGACATCGAGCACCGGTTCGTCCCGGTCACGGCCGACACGAAGGTCTCGACGCTGGTCGAGCTGCTCCATGCCGAGCGCGGGCTCGCGCTCGTGTTCGTGCGCACCAAGCGCGGCGCCGACAGGCTCGCGCGCAAGCTCGCACAGCAGGGCGTGAAGGCCCTCGCGATGCACGGCGACCTGACCCAGGGGCAGCGCCAGCGCGCGCTCGAGCGCTTCGACTCCGGCAACGTCACGACCCTGATCGCGACGGACGTCGCGGCTCGAGGGCTCGACCTCGACGACGTGACGCACGTGATCAACTTCGACCCCCCGGAGGACGGGAAGTCGTACACCCACCGGGTGGGTCGCACGGGCCGCGCCGGCCGGTCGGGCACGGGCGTGACGCTCGTCCTGCCGGAGCAGCAGGCAGACATGAGTCGCGTCGCGCGACTCAACGGGCAGCACGAGACGTTCGTCTCGACCGGGATGACGACGGCCGCCCCCAAGCTCATCTACTCGTCCCGCCGGCGCGGCGCGTGGGGCTCGACCAGGCCGCGCCGGAAGATCTGACCCTTCCGGGAAGAGTCAGGCGAAGAACGTGTCGTCGTGCGCATACGGCGGTGCGCACATGCACAGGATCCGAACGCCGTCCGGGCCCGCGATCAGCTCGTGCCGTGCGCCGGGTGGGATGAGGACTGCGTCGCCTTCACGCACGTCGCGCACGACCCCGTCGACCTCGAGCACACCGCCCCCCTCGGTCACGAGGTAGATCTCCTCGGCCCGTGCGTGGTAGTGGCGCTGCGTGGCCTGCCCCGGCTCCAGCTGCGCCTCGGCGAGCGACTGCGCCCGGGTGTGATGGAGCTCGCGGATCGTCGACCCGTCCTTGGTCGTGAACGGCTCGGCGTCGGCGAGCGAGCGCAGCTCCACGGGCGCGATCCTACGTGTCTGCCCTGGCGGCGAGGGCCTGCTCGATGCGCTCGAGGCGGGCCATGAGCTCGGCCCGCAGCTCCGCGTCGTGCGCGCGCTGCTGGGCCTGGGCGCGCGAGACGAAGACCGACACGACGAGCGACGTCGTGATCGGGATCGCGCTCACGCCGGCGACCATCAGGAAGGACGCGATCACCCGTCCGCTGGTGCTCGTCGGTATCACGTCGCCGTAGCCGACTGTCGTCACGGTGACGATCGCCCACCAGAGAGCGTCGGCGAAGTCGCCCATCGCCGGATCGACGAGCCGCTCGAGGACTGCAGCGACGAAGGCGAGGCTCAACGCTACGAGCGCCACCATGCGCACCGCGCGGAAGATCGTCAGCCGCTCGATCGCACGCTGAACTCGCTCCTCCATCCGCGGGCGCACAGATGCGTGTTCGCCCGACGGGCGCCGCTCCCTGCGTCAGTCGACGATGCGGACGGATTCGCCCACGAGCTCCCAGACGCTCACCGCGGTCACGACGACCAACGCCGCCGGGACTGCGATGCGGCCGACACGTCCTGCGAGCCCGTCGAGGCGCGCTCTGCGCAGGACGAGCGCGCCGGCTGCAACGAGCGCCGCGAAGACGAGCGCGAACGTCCCTGCCACTGCGGCGACGCCGAGCGCGACGCTCTGCCGCCGGTCCGACCAGGGCTCTACCCGGCTCCAGCGCTCGACGAGCACGACGACGAGGGCGGCCGCGGCGCCGGGCAGGAAGACGAAGAGCGCTACGGCGAGGGCGGCTGGCTCCAGGAACGTGAAGTCGACGCCGTCCTCGTGGACGACGTTCGCGCCGCCGAGCGCGGCCGCAAAGACGGACCAGAGCGGCAGCCGGAGCCGCGGCCGGATCGCGCCGCGGAACGCGGCGTAGAGCACGCCGTTGATCCCGCCGAGCATCGCCATCGCGAGCACGAGTTGGACGGTGTCGAAGGTGACGACGCCGATCTCGAAGCCGTCGTCAGAGGTCATGCCGAGCACGTCGTCGGACGACGTGAGCCGCAGGAGCAGCATCGCGAGCCGTCCGCCGATGCCACCGACCACGCCTCCCGCAATCGCGCCCGCCGCGGCTCCGACGAGCACCCACCATATGACGCTTCGCAGGTCCTCCGCGAAGGTCTCGGAGCGCCTCGCGCGGGTCACGACGTCCACACGGTCGCAGTCAGCGGCCGAGTTCGGCCGCGAGCTGAGCGGTCTCGGTCGGCGTCGTACCCACACGGATGCCGCGCGCCTCGAGCGCCTTCTTCTTCCCCTCGGCCGTTCCCGAGGAGCCGGAGATGATCGCCCCCGCATGCCCCATCGTCTTGCCCGGTGGCGCCGTGAAGCCGGCGATGTAGGCAACGACGGGCTTCGTCATCTCCGCCTCGATGAAGTCCGCGGCCTTCTCCTCCTCGTCGCCGCCGATCTCGCCGACCATGACGACATACTTCGTCTCGGAGTCGGCCTCGAAGAGCGTCAGCACGTCGATGAACGACGACCCGACGATCGGGTCACCGCCGATCCCGACGATGGTGGAGTTGCCGAGACCCATCTGCGTGAGCTCGTGGCCGATCTGGTACGTCAGCGTGCCGGAGCGGGAGACGAGGCCGATGTCGCCGGGCGCGAAGATCTCCGCGGGGATGATCCCGACGTTCGCCTTGCCCGGCGAGAGGGCGCCGGGGCAGTTCGGCCCCAGCATCCGGACCCCCTTCGACCGGATGTACGCGTGGATGCGCAGCATCTCGTGTGCCGGGACGCCTTCCGTGATCGTGACGACGGTGTGGACGCCGGCGTCGACCGCCTCGTAGATCGCGTCGGCGGCAAACGGGGCCGGGACGAAGATCATCGAGGTGTTCGCGCCGTGCTCCGCAACGGCCTCGGCCACCGTGTTCAGAACGGGAACGCCGTCGACGTCCTGACCGCCCTTTCCGGGTGTGACTCCGGCGACGAGCTGCGTCCCGTACTCGCGGTTCCGGAGGCCGTGGAAGCGGCCCTCGGAGCCGGTCAGCCCCTGGACGACGAGGCGCGTGTCGTCGTCGACGAAGATCGCCACTAGTACCCCTTCGCCGCGCGGATCGCGATCTTGTCGAGCGTCAGCCGCCCTTCGGCGACCCGGTCGCCGAGCAGGTCCTCCACGAGCTGCGCCTCCTCGCCCTCACAGCCCGTGCGCGCGAGCCAGGCGGCGAAGTCGAACGTGTGAGCCGAGAGGCGAACGTCGCCGATCTCGAGGCCGGCGTCCTCGACGAGCCCGCGCCACTCGGCCTCGGTGTAGTTCCGCACGTGCGAAGGGTCGCGTCGGCGCTCGGCCTCCTCGACCTCGTCGCCCATGAAGACGGTGTCGACGAGGAGCACGCGGTCCCGGCTCACCCGGGCCATCTCGCGGACGGCGGCTGCGGGGTCGGCGAAGTGGTGCGCGGCGGTCCTGCAGGCGACGACGTCGAACGCGCCGTCGGCGAAGGGCAGCGACTCGGCTCTCGAGACGACGTCCGGGCGCATTCCCGGTGCGGGATCCGACGTGACGACCTCGATCCCCGCCTCGCGCAGCCGGCGGGCGACGTGACCGCCGCCGGTCGCCACGTCGAGCGCCGTCCGCGCGCCGGCCGCCCAGGCGACGAGCTGGTCGAGGTCCTCGCCCTCGCGGTGCGCGTCGGACTCCACGTAGGCGTCGGCGCGGCCACTCCAGATGTCGCTCGTCATGCGGCCAGCTCCACGGCCAGCTTCGCCGCCTCGAGCATCGTCGGCGAGACGCGGAGGTTCGCGGGCGCGGCATCGGCGAGGATCTGCCGGCCTTCCTCGGCATTCGTGCCGTCGAGGCGGACGACGATCGGCAGCTCGAGGGACATTTCGCCGAGCGCCTGGAGGATCCCGCGCGCGACCTCGTCGCAGCGCGTGATGCCGCCGAAGATGTTGAAGAAGATCGCCTTCACCTGCGGGTCCTGCGTGATCACCGAAAGAGCGTCGACGACCCCCTGTGCGTCGCCGCCGCCGCCGAGGTCGCAGAAGTTTGCGGGGCGGCCGCCCGCGAAGGTGACGACGTCGACCGTCGACATCGTCAGCCCCGCGCCGTTGCCGAGCACGCCCACGTCGCCGTCGAGCCGCACGTACGTCACGTGCTTCTTGCGCGCGAGCGCCTCGAGCGGGTCGGCGGCCTCGAGGTCGCGCATCTCCGCGACGTCGGGGTGGCGGAAGAGCGCGTTGTCGTCGACCGTGAACTTCGAGTCGAGCGCCTTGACCTCCCCTTCGGGGGTGACGATGAGCGGGTTGATCTCGCACAGCATCGCGTCGAAGCCGACGAACGCCTCGTGGAGCTTCCCGACGATCGCCGCGATCTGCTTCTGCTCGGAGGGGTCGCTCACCCCGGCGCCGTAGACGAGCCGCCTGGCTTGCCAGGGATGGAATCCCTCCAGCGGGTCGACGCGGAGCTGGACGAGCGCGTCCGGGCTCTCCGCGGCCACCTGCTCGATGTCGACGCCGCCCTCGGTCGTGAACATGTAGAGCGCCTGCTTCGCGCCGCGATCGAACGTCAGGGAGAGGTAGTACTCCTTCGCGATGTCCGAGGCGCGCTCGATCCACAGCTTGCGGACGACGTGGCCGCGGATGTCGAGCCCGAGGATCTCCTTCGCCCGCTCCTCCGCCTCGTGGGCGTTCGCCGCGAGCTTGATCCCGCCGGCCTTCCCGCGTCCTCCGGTGAGCACCTGGGCCTTGACCACGACCGGCCCACCGAGCACCTCGGCGGCCTGGCGAGCCTCGCCCGGAGTCGTTGCGAGACGGCCCTCCGAGACGGGGATCCCGACCCTCCGGAAGAGCTCTTTGCCCTGGTACTCGTAGAGGTCCACGCCGCGCGGCAGGCTATCGAAGACGCCCCACCGGACGGAGGCGCCACCGTGCGTGGGTCGCGGCGGCCTGTGCGAGCATGACGCCGATGCAGCGTCCCGCCGCCGTCCTGGTCGCGCTCGGCACGCTCCTGCTCGCCTCCGGCTGCGGCTCGTCGGGCACGGCGCCTCCGCCGGCCGTCGCCGCGCCGCCGCAGGCCGAGGAGCTGGCCTGGAACGAGCGAACCCCGGAGACGGGCCCCGGCCTCGTCTTCCGCGTGCACCGCTTCGCCGTGACCGAGCACGGCTGGGAGGCGGACGTCGAGGTCGAGAACCGGTCGGAGATCCCGTGGATCCTCGGCGAGGATCCCGTCGCGGTCTCCCAGTCGTTCGGGCTGATGCTGTTCGCGACGGGCGAGCTCGGGGAGGTCGAGCAGCGGAGCGACGCCTCGGACCTGCCCGGTCTCCGCCCGGCCCAGAAGTTTGTCCCGGCGCTTGCGCCGCGGCTCGCGCCCGACGCCTCGTGGCGCGGGACGATCTCGGCGCCCGGCAAGCTCGCTGCGAACCGCTACGTCCGCGTCGTCTTCGGCCCACTCGTCGCGGTGGGGAAGCCGCCGAAGGGGATGCCCGCGCGGTTCGTGTGGATCACGGACCACACCTACCGGCTGCGCAGCTGACCTCAGCCTCCCGTCGGCACGAGGTCGCCGAGCAGCCGCTCGAGCGCGGGCTCGATCCCGAGCGCGTCTGCGAAAGCACGGTACTCGGCGGCGAGACGGTCGCGATCGCGGCCCGGGCGCTCGGTGCGCGTCGCCCGGAGGAGGACGTTCTTCGGCGTGTGCTCGAGGGGAACGAACTCGACGACCTGGACGTCGTAGCCCGCGAGCTCGAGCAGACGGGCGCGCGCCGCGTCGGTCACGTCGGCAACGAACCGCTCCTTGAGCGTGCCGTGGCGGAGCAGCGGCCGGAGCGTCTCGTTCTCCAGCTGCCCGAACAGCTCGTGCTGGCAGCACGGCACGGCGAGGATGACTTCGGCGCGGCCGCGGACGGCCCGATCGAGCGCGGCGTCGGTCGCGGTGTCGCAGGCGTGGAGGCTCACGACAAGGTCGACACCGACGAGGTCGGCCGCTGCGATGTCTCCCAGCTCGAAGCGCAGCCCGTCGGCGCCGAGACGGCGAGCCAGCGCCTCGCACTCCGAGACGACGTCCGCTTTCAGATCGAGGCCGAGGATGTCGACCTTCCGGCAGTGGACGCGCGTGAGCAGGTCGTGGAGCGCGAAGGTGAGGTACGCCCGCCCCGAGCCGAAATCGACAACACGGACGGGACCGTTGGGAAGCGCCGGGACGATGTCGTCGACGAGCTCGACGAAGCGGTTGACCTGCCGGAACTTCGACCGACGCTGGGCCCGGACACGGCCGTCCGGCGTCTGGACGCCGAGCTCGACCAGGAACGGCACCGGATCACCCTCCGGGAGCACGTGGCGCTTCACCCGGTCGTGCACGCCCGCCGCACGCGGCCGCGTCGGCGGCTTGCGCAGGATTCGTGCCTCGCCACGACCCGCGAGCACCTGCCAGTCGGCGTCCGGCGCGTGGAGGAGGGCCTGCCGGTAGTTCTTCCCGATCGACGCACGCAGCAGCCGTCCCAGAGCAGCATCGTCGAGGTTCTCGTCGGTCGTCCGCGACCCGTAATGACGACGCACCGCCCAGCGCTTGCCGCGCTTCAGTGTCACCGGCTGGACGGTGATGCGCGGCGGCTCGTCCGTGCCTGTTGCGCGCGGACGGCTCAGGGTCGCCCCGGTCAGCGTCGCGCCGCCCACGAGCAGCTCGACGAGGTCGTCGAGCGTCACTCCGCCGCGTCGGCCACGATGCAGATCAGCTGACCGAACGTCACTCCGGCTCCCGGCGCCACTGCGACCTCGCGGACGATCCCGATGCGGGGCGAGACGATCTCGTTCTCCATCTTCATCGCCTCGACGACGCAGAGCAGCTGGCCCGCCTCCACGGGATCCCCCTCCGTGACCGCGACGGCGAGGACAGTGCCCTGCATCGGGCTCGTCACCTCGCCGTCGTCGTCGCCGCCGCCGCGCCCGGAGGCGCCTCGCTCGCGCCGGCGGCGGGCGAGCTCGGCCCAGGGCGGCTCGGTGACGTGGAGACGCACGTCGTAGGAGCGCCCGTCCACCTCGACGCCGACGAGGCGAGCAACGGTCGGAACGGCTCCGTCCGCGCCCTGTGCGACACTAGTTGTCCGATGAGAGAACGAATCCTCCAGCTCCTGCGCTCGCTGCGCCAGCTGCTCGGACTCGACGATCCCCTCGCAGGTCGAGCCACTGACGAAGCACGGATGCTCGAGCAGCGCTCGATGGAACCCGATCAGCGTCGGCGGGCCCTCGATCCGGAACTCCTCGAGGGCCCGCAACATCCGCGCGATCGCGCGGTCGCGGTCGACGTCGTGGACGATCAGCTTGGCGATCATCGGGTCGTAGAGACCGCTCACCTCGTCGCCGACCTCGATGCCCGAGTCGACCCGGACTCCGGGCCCGGCGGGCTCCCGATACGCGGTGATCCGCCCTGGTGCCGGGAGGAATCCCTGCGCGACGTCCTCCGCGTTGATCCGACACTCGATCGCATGGCCGCGCAGCACGACGTCGTCCTGGCGGACGGAGAGCGGCTCGCCGGCGGCGATGCGGACCTGCTCGCGGACCAGGTCGAGGCCGGTGACGGCCTCCGTGACCGTGTGCTCCACCTGGATGCGCGTGTTCATCTCCATGAAGAAGTACTCGCCCTCCGGGGTGAGAAGGCCTTCGACGGTCCCCGCGGAGCGGTAGCCCGCGGCATGCGCGGCGTCGACCGCGATCCGCCCGATCCGCTCCCGCAGGTCGTCGTCGACGGCGGGCGAGGGCGTCTCCTCGACGAGCTTCTGGTGCCGGCGCTGGATCGTGCAGTCGCGCTCTCCCAGGTGGACGACGTTGTCGTGGGCATCCGCCAGCACCTGGACCTCGACGTGCCGTGGATCCTCGATGTATCGCTCGACGTACACTGCGGCGTCGGCGAAGTACTTCTCGCCCTGCCTCGTCGCAGCCTCGAAGGCGCGCTCGGCCTCGTCGGGCCCGGTGACGATCTCCATTCCCTTCCCGCCGCCCCCGGCAGCCGCTTTGATGATGAGCGGGTATCCGATCTCCTCGCCGAGCGAGACGACGTCGTTCGCCGAGGCGAGCGCGTCGACCGCGCCCGGGATGATGGGCACGCCTGCTGCCCGCATCGTCGAGCGGGCCGCCGTCTTGGAGCCCATCAGCTCGATCGCCGACGCCGGCGGGCCGATCCAGGTCAGGCCGGCCTCCTCCACCAGCCGCGCGAAGGCCGCGTTTTCGGCGAGGAACCCGTAGCCGGGATGGATCGCCTCCGCGCGCGCACGGAGCGCCGTTTCGACGAGCACGTCCGCGCGGAGGTAGCTCTCCGCCGCCGGGCCCGGCCCCACGAGGTACGCCTCGTCGGCCGCGCGCACGTGCGCGCGCCCCCGGTCGGCCTCCGAGAACACCGCGACGCACCCGATCCCGAGCTCGCGCAGCGTCCGGAACACCCGGATCGCGATCTCACCCCGGTTGGCCACGAGGACCTTCGAGAAGGGAGGCATACGGCGCGTATTCTCCCCGAACCGTGACGCTGCCCGACCAGTTGACGCTCGCGAGGGCGTTTGCGGTCCCGGTTGTGATCGTCCTCTTCGCCTGGGACTTCGAGGATCACCTGTACTGGGCGACCGGCGTCTTTGTCATCGCGATGGCGACCGACCAGGTCGACGGCTGGCTGGCACGCCGGCGCAACCAGACGTCGGCCTTCGGGTCGCTCCTCGACCCGATCGCGGACAAGGTGCTCGTGCTCGCCGCGCTCGTGATGCTCGTCGCCGAGGGCGTCGCGCCCGCGTGGATGGTCGCGGCGATCGTCGCTCGCGAGGTCGCCGTGTCGGGCCTCCGGCTCGCGGCGATCGAGCGCGGCGTCGTGATGGGCGCGCGCGACCTCGGCAAGCTGAAGACCTGGGCGCAGACGCTCGCGGCGACGCTCGCAGGGCTCCAGGCGGCCGGAGCGTGGGATGCGGACGTCGCGTGGTGGGCTCTCCTCGTCGCAACGCTCCTGACGTGGATCTCGGGGCTCGACTACGCGCGCGTCGCCCCGCGGGTGCTCCGCGGCGAGGGCGCAGCCTCGTAGGCCGGCGACGGCCGCGCGACCGCGGGAGCCCGCTCCACCGCCTCCGCCAAACCGGCGCGCCACCACGCGCCGTCGCTGAGTCGAGGCGGCTCGAGCGACAGGCCGACAGCCACCGCCGCGCGCGCGACGACGTCGGCGCCGAGCGCGTCGTCGGGCGGCGGAACGAGCTCGAGCGCCACAGAGCGAGGCTACGCGAGCGGCACCAGGCGCGCCGCAGTCGCCTTGAACGACGCCACGACGACGTCGCCCTCCTGGAGCGCGAGCCGGTCGAGCGACGCCGAGCTGATCTCCGCCACGAGATCGCCTACCCGTACGCGGGCCCTGTTTCCGAGCGGCACGACCGAGGTGATCGCCCCGCGGAAGTGGTTGAGCGACGAGTCGTCCGGTGTCTCGCGCGCGAGAGCGACCTCCCACGCGTGGATCGCGACGCCGACGCGGCCGGTCGCGGCGTCGGTGCTCCACGCGGAGCCGCCGCCGTCGAGGACGACCTCCGTGAGGCCGTCGGGCGCCGCGCGGGCCACGCCCGGCAGCAGGCTGGCGCCGGTGAGGCTCGCGACGAAGGCGTCGCCGGGCTCGGCGACGAGGCCCGCGGCGGGGCCTTGCTGCACGATCCGGCCGCCGACGATGACGCCGACGCGGTCGGCGAGCGCGGCCGCGTCCTCGAAGTCGTGCGTGACGACGATCGTCGGGAGGCCGAGCTCGCGGAGCAGCTCGTGCAGCTCTCCTCGCACGGTCGTCTTCGTGTGCGCGTCGAGCGCGGACAGCGGCTCGTCGAGCAAGAGGGTGGCGGGCTGCCGGGCAAGCGCGCGGGCGAGCGCGACGCGCTGCCGTTCGCCGCCCGAGAGCTCTCGCACGCGAGCGCGGGCGAGCGCGCCGATCCGGAACCGCTCGAGCAGCTCGTCGATCGACGCGCCTCGCGGCGCGCCAAATCCGACGTTCGCCGCGACGTCCAGGTGCGGGAAGAGCGCGTACTCCTGGAACAGGTAGCCGACGCGCCGCTGCTCGGCCGGTCGCTCGAGGCCGGCGCTCGTGTCGAGCCAGGTCTCGCCGTCCACCGCCACCATCCCGCGATCGGGGCGGAGCAAGCCGGCGACGACCCTGAGCGTCGTCGTCTTCCCCGCCCCCGAAGGGCCGACGAGCGCGAGCGTCTCGCCCGCGGCGACGGTCAGCTCGACGTGCGCGTCGAAGGGGCGAAGGGAATGGGAGTAGTCGATCCGGAGCGCCATCGGGTGAGGAGCTTGACGGAGAGGAGGACGGTGCCGCTGACGATGACGAGGAGGGCGCTGATCGCCAGCGCGACGTCGAAGTCGAGATCGAACTGCTCGTAGATCGCCAGCGAGAGCGTCTGGGTCCGGCCTTCGAGCGAGCCCGCGAACATGATCGTCGCGCCGAACTCGCCGATCCCACGCGCGAACGCGAGAGCAGCACCTGCGCCGAGGCCGCCCGCAGCGAGCGGAAGCGCAACGCGGAAGAAGACACGCCCCGGGCCCGCGCCGAGCGTTCTCGCCGCCGCGGGCAGGGCCGGATCGACCGCCTCGAAGGCCGCGACCGCCGTCCGCACGTAGAACGGGCTCGCCACGAAGGTCACCGCGAGGACGACGGCGGTCTGCGTGAACGCGATGTCGATCCCGAGCGCGTCCATCGTCCCGCCCAGCAGCCCGAGGCGCCCGAATGCGGCGAGGAGCCCGATCCCGGCGACGGCCGGCGGCAGCACGAGCGGGAGCTCCACGAGCGTTACGACCACGTCCCGAAGGCGGGGCTCACGAGTGGCGATCCAGTACGCCGCGGGGGTGCCGAACGCGAGGATCAGCGCCATGGAGACGAGGTTCGTCTTCACCGTGACGACGAGCGCGTCCTTCGCCGCCTCGGTGCCGAGCGCCGACAGCAGCTCGCCGGGGGGAACCCGCGCGAAGATCGCCACGACGGGTAGCACGAGGAACGCGAGCGCCACGCCCGTCGCGAGGACGAGCGCGGAGCGGAAGAGGAACCGCCCTACGTCGATGGCTTCGGCACCGGCAGGAAACCGGCATTCTCGAGCGCCGTTTGGCCTCTCGCCGACTGCAGCATGGTGATCCACGCCCGGGCCGCAGCCTTGTTCGGCGACTTCGAGACCACGGCGATCTCGTAGCGCACGCGCGGCTGAGCCCAGGCGGGGATGCGAACCACGGTCACCTGGTCGCTGACGGGACGCGCGTCGGTCACGTAGACGAACCCCGCGTCGGCCTGGCCGAGCGCAACCTTGCCCGTGACGGCCTTGACGTCGGACTCGCGACTTACGACCTTGCTCAGCACGCCGGAGAGCCCCATCCTCCTCAGCACCGTGAGGGTGTACCCGCCGACCGGCACCGCGGGAGCCGCGACGACGAGCTTGACCGGCTTCGAGCGCAGGTCGTAGATCGACCGTATGCCGGCCGGATTCGACTTCGGGACGATGAGCGCGAGCCGATTGGCGGTGAACGTCACCGGCTTGTCGACGATGCCCGCCTTGTACAGGCGCTGCGTGTTGAGCGGCGCAGCCGACGCGAAGATATCCGCCGGGGCGCCGTTCCGGATCTGCGTCTCGAGCGCGTTCGACCCGGCGAAGCTGTAGTTCGGTGCGGGATCCAGGGCCTTGAACACCTGTGTCAGCGACGCCGCCGCGTAGATCGTCAGCGGGGACGCCGCGGTCGTACGCGCGCTCGCCGCGGTCGCGGCGAATGCGGTGACGACGAGCGCCAGGACGAGCGATGCGAGGCGGTGGCTCAACGAATCTCCTAACCGAGGTACGACTCGAGCTCCGCGCTTGCGGCCTCGAGCTCCATGGCGACGGGAAACGGCTCCAGGCGCGCGCCGGCCGGGCCCGCGAGGGCGCCGATCTGCTGGCCGAGGCTCGCGCCGAGGCTCGCGTAGAGCACGCGAAACGTCGGCATCGCGACCGTCGCAGCAGCGCTCTGATAGGCGCCGAGGGTCGGTCGCAGAACAGCGAGGCCCGTCCTGCGCGCGTTCGCTGCGGTTGCGAACGCGTTCGTCGGCCACGCGAAGTCGAAGTCCTCGGCGGCTGCGGGCGTGTCTCCGGCGCCCGTGACGAGATCGCCGAGCGCGCGAGCCTGGGCGAGCGACCCGGCCCGATTGCTGCGGAGCTTCGGCCGAGCGCCCGCGCCGAGCTTGCCCGACTCCGCCGCCCGCAGGTAGTAGTCGGCCGCGAGGAACGACGCCGCGAGCCCGAAGTTCGCGTAGGCGAGCTCGTCGTCGCTGGCGGCAGGAGCCGCAGGCACACGCACCGTCGCCAGAGCGACCCCTCCCGCGGCGACCCCGAGCAGTCGGCGGCGACTCAGGAGCCTCGTCACCGTTCCACCATCACGCTCGTCGACTTGACGACTCCCGCCGCGCTCACGCCGGGAGCGAGGCCGAGCTCCTCGACGGACTCGCGGGTCACGATGGCGACCACGCGCGCGGGCTCCGTGACGTCGATCTCCACGCGGGCGAGAAGGCCGTCGGTCTCGACCGAGCGGACGATCCCACGGAAGCGGTTGCGCGCCGTCAGTCCCTCTGTGCCCTCCGCGCCGCGGAGCCGTTCGACCTCCGCGGCCGGGACGACGCGCCGGTTCGCCGCGTCGCGCTCGACACGGAGCTTGCCCTCGCGATCCCAACGCCGAAGCGTGTCGAGGCTGATCCCGAGCGCTCGCGACGCCTGTGCCGCGGTCAGGGTTTTCCTAGGCATTGCCTATTCAATACCACAAGACGGAGGAGCTCCCGGATCATGTGTGGTCACGCTAATGCCTGGAATATGATTTGCTAATCTCCATCACCCTGATGGAGATTGCGGAGAACAGGAGGAGCCCGATGCGAGGACGTCTCGTCGCGACGGTACTGACCCTTGCCCTCGGAGCCGCGGTCGCGGTCGCCGCCACCGCGAGCGCCGCCGACAGAAGCTCGAAGGGCGTGACGCTCAACCTCGTCGCGTACTCGACGCCACGGCCGGTGCTGACGAAGCTGATCGACGAGTTCCGAAAGACGCCTGCAGGCGCCGACATCAGCATCCGCGCGTCCTACGGCGCCTCGTCGGCCCAGGGTCAGGCCGTCGCGAACGGCCTTCCGGCCGACGGCGTGATCCTCAACACCGGCAACGACATCAACGATCTCGTCGACAAGGGCCTGATCAGCCCGAACTGGGACAAGCAGAGCCACAACGGCGTGGTCTGGAACTCGGTCGTCGTCTTCGGCTTGCGTAACGGCAACCCGAAGAAAGTCAAGGGCTGGAACGACCTGACGAGGCCCGGCGTGCAGGTGGTGACGGTGAACCCGTTCACCGGCGGGATCGCCAAGTGGAACATCCTCGCCGGCTACGTCGCGCAGCGCCGCCTCGGGAAGACCGACAAGCAGGCAGTGGACTACCTGCGGACGTTCTACAAGAACAACGTCGTGTCGCAGGACTCGTCGGGGTCGAACGCCACGAACACGTTCCTCTCCGGCAAGGGCGACGTCCTCCTCACGTTCGAGAGCGAGGCGATCAACGGGAAGATCCCGTACGTCATCCCGCGCCAGACGATGCTGAT
>Ga0111538_10007673_pt1 | contig 14531 bp, 10 predicted proteins | sample SoiMethybrSBSTD1_FD_79669 | JGI IMG/M metagenome (GOLD analysis project Ga0111538, IMG submission 79669) | Bulk soil microbial communities from a Populus tree surrounding site in Tennessee, USA - Soil MetaG P. TD hybrid SBSTD1 (version 2)... | ecosystem: Environmental > Terrestrial > Soil >... | reverse complement strand
TGGCTCGGCAGCCACACTTCGATGTCGTAGGTCTTGGCGGCGGCAAACCCCATGTCGCCGGTGCACAGCAGCATGGTGCGGTACGGCAGCTCCAGCTGCTTCAAGATGTCTTCCGCATCGGCGGTGAGCGACTCCAGCTCGTCGTACGATTGCTCGGGCCTCGTCAGCTTCACCAGCTCCACCTTGTCGAACTGGTGCTGGCGAATGAGGCCGCGTACGTCCTGGCCGTACGACCCGGCCTCGCTGCGGAAGCACGGCGTGTAGGCGGTGTAGCGAATCGGCAGCTCGCGGCCGTCGAGAATCTCACCGCGGTGGATGTTGGTGAGCGGCACTTCCGCGGTCGGGATGAGATAGAGATCCCACTCGCCGGCGATCTTGAACAAGTCCTGCTCGAACTTCGGCAGCTGGCCGGTGCCCTGCAGAGTCGCGCTGTTGGCGAGGAACGGCGGCTCGATCTCGCGATAGCCGGCGCGGGTGTGGCGCTCGAGCATGAAGTTGATGAGCGCCCGTGAGAGCCGCGCGCCGGCCCCGCTCAAGATCGAAAAGCGCGCCCCGGCGATCTTCGTCGCCCGCTCGAAGTCGAGGATGCCGAGTGCGGGGCCGAGATCCCAATGCGCCGCCGGGACGAAGTCGAACTCGCGCGGCTCGCCGACGCGGCGCACCTCGACGTTCTCGGCCACGCTCTTCCCCACCGGCACGCTGGAGTGCGGCAGATTCGGCAGCTGGAGAACGGCCACCGATAACTGATGATCGACCGAGTCGACCTGGAATCCGAGCTGCTTGATCTGCTGCGCCCGCGTCCGGTTGGCTTCCTGAATCGGCCCGGTGTCCTTCCCCTGCCGCTTCGCGCGCGCGATCTCGTCGCCCGACGTGTTCTGCTCCCGCTTGAGTCCTTCGAGCTCGGGAATGAGGCGCCGTCGAGCCGTCTGCAGGGTCGCGATGTCCTCGAGCGCCTTGTCCGGATCGATGCCGCGGTTCTTGAGGCCGGTGCGAACCTCTTCGATGTGGTCGCGGATGTAAGCGGGGTCGAGCATGCTACCTCGGTCGCATTGTACGTTACGATTCTGGCGTGCCAACCGTTCGCAAGGCCGTCTTCCCCGCCGCTGGCCTCGGCACGCGGTTCCTCCCCGCAACCAAGGCGCAGCCGAAGGAAATGCTGCCGCTGGTCGACAAGCCGATCATCCAGTACGGCGTCGAGGAGGCGGTCGCCTCCGGCATCGACAACATCCTGCTGGTCACCGGCCGCGGCAAGAACGCGATCGAGGATCACTTCGACGTGTCGGTGGAGCTCGAGTCGTTTCTCGAGGCGCGCGGCAAGCGCGATCAGCTCGATGAGGTGCGGAAGATCTCGAACCTGATCAACTTCGCCTACGTGCGCCAGGGGGAGCCGCTCGGTCTCGGCCACGCCGTCCTGGTGACGCGCGAGCTGGTCGGCGACGAGCCGTTCGCGGTGATCCTCGGCGACGACGTGATCGATGCGGACCCGCCGGCGATGAAGCAGTTGATCGACGTCTTCGATCGGCTGGGCGGACCGGTGATCGCCGTCGAGCGCGTGCCGCGCGACGAGATCTCGAGCTACGGCGTGATCGCGGTCGAGCCGAACCCGTCGCTCGGCGACGGCGTCTACCAGATCCGCGATCTGGTCGAGAAGCCGCCGAAGGAAGAGGCGCCGTCGGATCTGGCCATCATCGGCCGCTACGTCCTGACCCCCGACATCTTTCCGGTGCTCGAAAAGATCAAGAGCGATCGCACCGGCGAGATCCAGCTCACCAACGGCCTGCGCGAGCTGGTGAAGGCGCGGCCGATCTACGCGTGCGAGGTCAAGGGCGTCCGCCACGACACCGGCAACAAGCTCGGGTTTCTGAAGGCGGTGGTCTACTTCGCGCTCCGCCGGCCCGATCTCGCGGACAAGTTCTCGGCCTACCTCACGGCCCTCGACCTGAAGGCGCCGGTCGGCAAGCGCTAGCGGCGCCGCTGAAGCGGCGCCCTACGTGCGAGGAGCGCCCTTCTTACCTGATTTCGGCGTCGACGAGCTCGCGGAGGACGACTCCTTCGAACCCGACGAAGACGAATTGGAGGAAGCCGACGCGCCCTTGTCGGATGCTGCGGGCGTCGTGGACTTGTCGGACTTGTCCCCCTTGTCGGACTTGTCCGTCTTGCTCGAGCTGCTGTCGCTCTTTGAGGTTGTGTCTGCCGACCCGCCGTCGGATTTGTCGGTTCCGCCTTGATCCTTCTTCGGGTAGTCGGTGATGTAGAAGCCGCTGCCCTTGAACTGGAAGGCGGGCGACGACACCAGCTTCCGCACGATGCCGCCGCACACCGGACAAATGCTTTCCAGCGGGTCCGAAAACTTCTGAATCTTCTCGAAGCGATGGCCGCACGCGTCGCACTGGTATTCGTAAAGAGGCATCCCTTACCTACTCGAGCACGTCACCGTTGTCGTCGCCCAGCATCAGCTGCCGATGGAGCCAGAACGGCGCAGTGCCCTGGCCCAGCAGCGTGTCGTGGAAGGTGCGCAGGGAAAAGGCCTTGCCCTGCTGCGCCTTCACGTCCTGGCGCAGCTTGAGCAGCATCAGCTTGCCGACGGTGTACACCAGGTAGGTCGGGTCGAACGCGCCGCGCTCGGCCTCGCGCCGCGCGCTGCTCTCTTCCATGAACGCTTCCTCGCGGAAGTAGCGGACGCCCTGCTCCACCGACATGTCCTCGGCGTGCAGCCGGATGCAGACGATGAAACGGACCAGGCGGATCAGCGCTTCGGCGAGCTGGCCGAGCTTGATCGTGTGGTCGCGGCGCCCGAAGCCCGCCTCCATCATCATCTGCTCGCAGTAGTGGGCCCAGCCCTCTACGAACGAGGCCGGCGCGAACAGGATCGACTTGCGCGCCTTCGACTCGACGCGGCGCAGGTGCTGGTAGTGGAGGAAGTGCCCGGGGTAGACCTCGTGGATCGAGATCGACCAGAGCGTCGGGAAGTTGTAGTCACGCAGGTGCTCGTCCTGCCGCGCCGCGGGCCAGGCCGGATCGACTTCGGTCAGGTAGTAGTAGGCGCGGGTCGCCTTTGATTCGAACGGCCCCGGCGTCCACATGCTGGCGAACGACCAGCGATAGAAATCCGGCGTCGGCGCGACGGTCACGTCCTCGCCCGCTGGTAGCGTGATGATCGACTGGCGCTCGAGAAACGTCGCCAGCTCGTCGAGCTGCTCGCGGCCGACGCGCACCAGCTCGCCGGGGGCCGGATGCTCGGCCTTCATCTTCGCCCACACCGCCAGCGGATCGCCGCCATTCGAGCGGCCGGCCTGCGAGCGGAACGCCTCCTGCGTTTCCTGAAGCTCGCGTGTGGCGATGGCAAGCAGGCGATCGACCGGGATCGAGATGCCCTCTTCGAGCCGCAGCTTCTGCTCGAACTTGTCGCGGCCGAGGCGGAACGACGCGCGCGCCTTCGGCGCCACCTCGTTCTCGAGGTACTGCACGTAGGATCCGACCGCGTGCGACGCCTCCGCCTGCGCGTCGGCGAGATCGCCGAGCAGGTGCAGGTCGTCGACGTCGGAGAACGCCCGGGGCAGATCCTCGTCGATGAACTTCAGCGCCCCGCGCATCGTCTCGATGCCGACCTTGACGTAGATGCCGGGCGGCTCCTTGATGTTGTCGCGCGCCGACTGAATCAGCCGCTGCGTCTGGCGCAGCTTCGAGAGGACGCGGCGCGCGCGCTCGGCCGCCGGGGCATAGGCGAACAAGGTCTGCCCGGCGAGGCTCGAGGCGAGCAGATCCGAGTAGAACTGCGGGTTGCGCTCCCAGGTGCGCACCGCTTCGAGCTCGAACATCCGCCCCTGGAGGTGGGCGGTGAGCATCCGGTGTTCGAGCTGCTCGACGCGCGTCAGCGCGTCCTGGTTGATCTCGTCGAGGCGCCGCAGGTAGCCGGCGAGCGCGTGGGCTTCGCCTTCGATGCCGCTGCGGCTGACATCCTCCAGCAGGTCGTCATGCGAGTGCACGCCATCCAGCGTCGCGTGCGTGGGATGGGTCTCGTGAAGATAGCCAAGCAGATCGTCGACGAAGTGGGGGAGCGGCTCGGAAGCTATCATCGTTTCGGCGCGTGTGTCCGGGCTCTACCGGACGAGCTGGATCCACCAACACAGATCCGCCAATGGTACAATAAACGCCGCCTCAGACATGGCCGGCACGCTGTTCGTGGTCGCCACTCCGATCGGCAACCTCGAAGACATCACCGTGCGGGCGCTGCGGGTTCTGCGGGAAGCCTCGATCATCGCGGCAGAAGACACACGCCGCACCGCTCACCTGCTTGCGCGGCACGCAATCGCGACGCCGACCACGAGCCTGCACGAACACAACGAAGCCACCAAAGCGCCGTCGCTGATCGCCCGTCTGCGGCGCGGCGACAGCGTCGCGCTGGTCTCGGACGCCGGGACACCGACCGTATCGGATCCCGGCGCCGGCCTCATCCGCCTGGCGATCGACGCCGGCATCCGGGTCGAGCCGATTCCGGGCCCCAGCGCCGTTCTTACAATTCTGGCTGCATCAGGCTTGCCGACCGAGTCGTTCACATTCCTCGGCTTCCCGCCGACTCGGTCGAACGACAGAGCGAAATGGCTCAGTTCCATGCGATCGGCACCGGGAACCATCGTATTCTTCGAGGCACCTCATCGGATAGCCGACACTTTGGATGAGCTTCGGCGCACCGTCGGCGATTGCAACGTTGTCGTCGGCCGAGAGCTGACCAAGATCCACGAACAATTGGTCAGAGGCCATATTTCAGAAGTTATCGACCAGCTCAACGGCGCCAAGGGGGAGCTAACTGTCGCGCTATTTATTGGTCGAACCACAGATATTATGCCGCGCCAAACACCATCGGGGCCGCAGCTAGCTGCTGAAATTGGTGATATGACCGCATATCCGGGCATGACAAGACGACGGGCGATAAACGCGGTGGCGAGGAGGCACGGTCTGGCGCCTAACCACGTCTACGAGATGGTCGAAGCGGCCAAAAAATCGGGCTCATAGCCTAATTCTGCGGTCGAAGAGGCGGCTCACGTCCGCCCCCGCTTGACCCGTTTAGGACGTTCTGTTACTTTACCGGCCGCTTCAAGCGCAGCCTTTTGCGCAGTCCTCGGCGTTTATGGCCAAGCATCGGCCGGCTCCCCGTTCGACCAAAGCCACGCCCCAGTCGCCTTCCGCACGTACTGGTCGCGTCGCCGATGGGCCAGCCGCGCAACGGCCGGCACCGGCTCCGCCGCCCGCCGCGCCGGCACCCCAGGGACCACAGCGGCGCTCGACCTACTTCGAGGCGGTTGCCCTGTACGAGCGGGGGCTCGAGGCGCTTCAGCGGCACGCGTACTCGGAGGCGAGTTCGCTGCTCGAATCAGTGCTCCGGCAATACCCCGAAGAGAAGGAGCTCCACGAACGGGTGCGGCTCTACCTCAACATCTGCGCGCGCCAGGCGACCCACAAGGAAGCATCGCCACAGACGATCGACGAACGGCTGTACGCCGCGACTTTGGCCATCAACACCGGCCAGTACGATCAGGCGATCGCCCACCTGCGGCTGGTTCGCGACGAAGATCCCGACAACGATCACGCCCTCTACATGCTCGCCGTGGCCCACGCGCAACGCGACGAGCACGCCGAAGCGGTCGCGCATCTGGAGCGCGCGATCGCCTTGAACCCGGAGAACCGCGCCCTGGCGCGCAACGACCCGGATCTCGAGCCGCTGCGCGACGACGACGCGTTCCGGGCGGCGCTCGAGGCACCGCCGACCGCACGTCCGCACCCCCGCCGCCCGATCAAAACGCGATCGGCGCGATAATTGAACGGCTGACGTCCGGGCCATTCCGGCCCTGCGTCATTCGCTCATGGACACCCACGTCGTCATACTCGCGGCAGGCAAAGGCACGCGCATGAAGTCCGCGCGTTCCAAAGTCCTGCACCGCGTTGCCGGCCGGCCGATGATCGAGCACGTGCTCGCGGCGGCGTCGGCGCTGCACCCGAAAACGACGACCGTAGTCGTCGGCCATCAGGCGGAGTCCCTAAAAACGGCGCTGGCAGGGCATAGCGGTCTGACCTTTGTGGTCCAGGAGCCACAGCTGGGGACCGCCCATGCCCTGCTGACCACCGAATCCGCCCTGCGCGGTCAGACCGGCACGCTTGTCCTGCTGTCCGGGGACGTGCCGCTCCTGACAGCTAACACGCTGAAAACATTGCTGGATAGGCACATCACCACCGTTGCGGCGGCCACGGTCATCACGTGCGTCCTCGACGAGCCTCACGGTTACGGCCGTATCGTGCGCGACTCAGCAGAATCCGGCCAGCAGATTGCACGTATTGTCGAGGAGAAGGACGCGACGCCGGGCGAGCGGCAGATCTGTGAAATCAATTCAGGGATCTATGCCTTCGCGGTCGATGGGCTGTTCGATGCTGTGCGCAGCGTCGCCGCGAACAACGCGCAGAACGAGTTCTACCTGCCCGACCTGGTGGGAATCTTCCGCCGCCAGGGCAGGGTCGTGGAGACGGTGATCGTCCCGAACGCCAACGAGATTCGGGGCATCAATAGCCGCAACGAGCTCGCGGCGGTGAGCCGGATCGTGCGAGAGCAGAAGAACGCGGAACTGATGGCGGCGGGCGTGACGATTGAAGATCCCGCCACCGCGTACATCGACGGTGACGTGACCATCGGGCCCGACACGATCGTGCACCCGGGGGTGTCGATCGAGGGGCGGACCTCGATCGGCGCCGGCTGCGAAATCCACAGCGGCGTGCGGATCGTCGACTCCCAGATCGGCGACCGCGTGCAGGTGTTCAACCACTGCGTGATCACCGACGCGACGATCGCGGACGATGTGAACGTCGGACCATTTGCACACCTGCGCAACCACGCCGAGGTGCGGGCGCGGGCGCGGGTCGGCAACTTCGTCGAGCTGAAAAAGACCGTCCTCGGCGCAGGCTCGAAGTCGATGCACCTCGCCTACCTCGGCGATGCGCTGATCGGCGAGCGGGTCAACATCGGCGCCGGCACGATCACCTGCAACTACGACGGCGTCAACAAGAACACGACGACGATCGAAGACGGCGCGTTCATCGGCAGCGACACGCAGCTCATCGCCCCGGTCACGGTGGGGAAGGGCGCCTACGTCGGCAGCGGGACGACGATTCGCGAGAACGTGCCCGAGGGGGCGCTCGCGGTCAGCGCCGGCAAGCAGCGCAACATCGACGGCTGGGTCGAGAACAAGAAGTCGAAAGTCGAGAGTCGAAAGTCGAAAGTCTGAAGTCGGAAGCCAGAGGCCAACACTTATGTGCGGGATCATCGGATATATCGGTTCGAAGGAAGTCGTGCCGGTCCTGATCGAAGGGCTGCGGCGGCTGGAGTATCGCGGCTACGACTCGGCGGGCGTTGCCGTCGTGCACGACGGCGCGATCGAGCTCCGGCGCAGTGCCGGCAAGCTGTCGCGCCTCGAGGACGTGATCACGCTTCAGCCGATCAAGGGTGACTACGGCGTCGGGCACACGCGCTGGGCGACGCACGGCCGGCCGACCGAAGAGAACGCGCATCCGCACCGCGACTGCACCGGCAAGATCGTCGTCGTCCACAACGGGATCATCGAGAACTACCTCGATCTGAAGCAGGAGCTGCAGCGGCAGGGGCACAAGTTCGTCACCGAGACCGACACCGAGATCGTCGCGCACCTGGTCGAGCGCGAGATGAAAGACGACGGGCTCGAGAACGCGGTGCGGCGGGCGCTGATGCTGATGCGCGGGCTGTTCGCGCTGGTGCTGATCTCGGCCGACGACCCGGAGAAGATCGTCACCGTCCGAAACGGCCCGCCAATCGTGGTCGGCCTCGGCGACGGCGAGTTCTTCGTCGCCTCCGACATCCCCGCGATTCTCAGCCACACCCGCGACGTCGTCTTCCTCGGCGACGAGGAGATGGCGATCATCACCCGCACCGGCGTGCAGTTCACCGACTTCTTCGGCCGCCCGGTCTCGAAGGCGACGCAGCGCGTGCTGTGGGACCCGATCATGGCCGAGAAGGCGGGCTACAAGCACTTCATGCTCAAGGAGATTTACGAGCAGCCGACCGCCGCTCGCGAAACCATCCTCGGGCGCGTATCGCAGGACTCGGGCAAGGTGTTCCTCGAGGAGATGAAGATCAGCGACGCGCAGTTTGCCGCGGTCGAGAAGGTGACCGTGCTGGCCTGCGGCACGTCGTGGCACGCCGGGCTGGTCGGCAAGTACATGATCGAGAAGCTGGCGCGCATCCCCGTCGAAGTCGACTACGGCTCCGAGTATCGCTACCGCCGGCCGATCGTCCCGAAGAACACCCTGGCGGTCGTGATCACCCAGTCGGGCGAGACCGCCGATACGCTGGCGGCGCTGCGCGAGGCGAAGCAGGGCGGCGCGTGCAGCGTCTCGATCTGCAATGTCGTCGGCAGCATGGCGACGCGCGAGACCGAAGGCACCATCTACACCCACGCCGGCCCCGAGATCGGCGTCGCCTCGACCAAGGCCTTCACCTCTCAGCTGGTGGCGCTGTATCTCCTCGGACTGCGACTCGGCCAGGCGCGCGGCGTGCTCACGCCGGAGGCATCGAAGCCGCACATCGACGCGCTGCTGCAGCTGCCGCAGCTGCTCGAGCAGACGCTGAAGCTGGCGCCGGAGGTCGGTGAAGTCGCGGCGCGCTTCCACAACCGCACCGACTTCCTCTATCTCGGCCGCGGCATCAACTACCCGATCGCGCTCGAGGGCGCGCTGAAGTTGAAGGAAATCTCCTACATCCACGCCGAAGGGTATCCGGCGGGGGAGATGAAGCACGGGCCGATCGCGCTGATCGACGAGCGGATGCCGGTGGTGACCATCGCGCCGGTCGACGAGGTCTTCGAGAAGATGATCGGCAACATGCAGGAAGCGAAGGCGCGCGGCGGATCGGTGATCGCGCTGACCACGCGCGGCGAGCACAAGCTGGCGGCGATTCTCGAGCCCGGAAAGGACGTCATCCTCGAGCTGCCGCGCGCGCCGGAGCTGTTGACGCCGATCGTGATGACGCTGCCGCTGCAGCTGCTCGCCTACGACATCGCCGTGCGGCGCGGCTGCGACGTCGATCAGCCGAGGAACCTCGCCAAGAGCGTGACCGTGGAATAGGGACCGGGGCTGGGGACTAGGGGCTGGCTGGAGACGATGCTACGATCTCTTGCAGCCCCGAGTCCCCAGGCCCTGGCCCCGACATGCAATTCTTAGACAGCCTGAACCCCGAACAGCGCGACGCCGTTCTCCACATCAACGGCCCGCTGCTCATCCTCGCCGGCGCCGGTTCGGGCAAGACGCGGGTCATCACCAGCCGCATCGCCTACCTGGTCGGCGACGGCCACGCGAAGCCGCACGAAGTCCTCGCCGTCACCTTCACCAACAAGGCCGCGGAAGAGATGCGCAGCCGCGTCGAGGCGCTGCTCGGCGCCGACGTCACCGGCATGTGGGTGTCGACGTTTCACGCGCTGTGCGCGCGGCTGCTGCGGCGCGAAGCGCCGGCGATCGGTTTGTCGCGCGACTTCGTCATCTACGATTCGTCGGACCAGCTCACGGTCGTCAAGCAGGCGCTGAAGCAGCTGCAGATCGACGACGCGATGGTGCAGCCGCGGGCGGCGCTGTCGCGCATCAGCACCGCCAAGAATCGGATGGAGAGCCCGCAGGCGATGGCCGACGCCGCCGGCTTCAACCGGCGCGAGGAGTGGATCGCGAAGATCTACTCGGTCTACCTGAAATCGCTCGCCGAGAGCAATGCGCTCGATTTCGACGACCTCCTGCTCAAGACCGTCGACCTCTTCGAGCAGTCGGAGCGCGTGCGTTCGAAGTACGCGCAGCAGTTCCGCTTCGTCATGGTCGACGAATACCAGGACACCAACCGGCCGCAATACCTCCTCATCCGCCGCCTCGCCGAAGTCCACCGCAACCTGTGCGTCGTCGGCGACCCCGACCAGTCGATTTACAAGTGGCGCGGCGCCGACCTGCGGAACATCCTCGACTTCGAGGCCGACTTCGGCGACGCGCGGATCGTCAAGCTCGAACGCAATTACCGGTCGACGCAGATCATCCTCGACGCGGCGTCGGCCGTGATCCGCCAGAACCGCAACCGCCAGGACAAGCACCTGTGGACGGATCGGAAGGGGGGCGACCGGATCGCCTACTTCCGCGGCGGCGACGAGCTCGAAGAGGCGGACTTCATCACCCGCACGGCGCGCGGCGCCCTCGCCGACGACGTCGAGGCGACCGCGGCCGTGCTGTATCGCACCAACGCGCAATCGCGGGCGATTGAAGACGCGCTGATGCGTGAAGGCATCGCCTACAAGGTCGTCGGCGGCGTCCGGTTCTACGAGCGCAGGGAAATCAAGGATGCGCTGGCCTACATGCGGTTGATCATCAACCCGCACGACGACGTGAGCCTGCGGCGGGTGATCAACGTGCCGGCGCGCGGGATCGGCAAAGGGGTGATCGACGCGGTGGAGAAGATCGAGCCCGCCGGCGGCGGCGACGAGAACCTGCCGCTGCTGGCCGCCGGGCTGCAGCCGACGCTGTCGGCCAATTCACTGTGGGCGAAGATCGTCCGCGGCCTCGAGGATCGCGCCTTCACCGGTCGCGCGGCGGCCTCGCTGGCTGTGTTTCGCGATCTGATCGTCACCCTCACCGACATGGCGCGCCGCGATTCGGTGTCGATCGCGATCGGCAAGCTGCTCGACCAGAGCGGCTACCTGAAGGACCTGCGCGAAGAGCACAGCGAGGACGCGGAGGGCCGGATCGAGAACCTCGCCGAACTCGTGTCCGCGGCCCGCGAGTACGAGAGCCGCGAGACCGAGCCGTCGCTCAACGGCTTCGTCGATCGCCTGTCGCTGCTGTCCGACGTCGACGAGGAGCAGGGTGCGCGGGATGCGCGCGTCTGGCTGATGACGCTGCACAGCGCCAAGGGGCTGGAGTTTCCGGTCGTCGTCCTCGCCGGCCTCGAGGAAGGGCTGTTCCCGCATGTCCGGTCGGCCGAGGACGAAGCGGAGTTGGAAGAGGAGAGGCGCCTTTGCTACGTCGGCATGACCCGCGCCCGCACGCGGCTGGTCCTGACTGGAGCGGCCCGCCGGCGCGTGTTCGGCGAATACAAGTCGAGCGAACCGTCGCGCTTCATCGATGAAGTGCCGGCGGAGCTGGTCGAACGGATCGCGCCGTCGTATTCGGCTTCGAGCTATCAGGGCCACTTCCCGCATTACGAGTTCCGGACCAATCCCTACGGCCGCGGCGGACGGCGCGGCGGGGGCGATCGGTTCCGCGAGGCGGGTCCGGAATACGCCTATGAGGACGAAGATCAATCCACCGGCATGGCGCTCTCGCTCGGGATGAAGGTGCGGCACCCGCAGTTCGGCGTCGGCACCGTGCTCAGCATCGAGGCGCTGCACGACGACACCAAGCTCGTGGTCCGCTTCGCATCGGTTGGACAGAAGACGCTCAGGGCCCGGTTCGCGCGGCTCGAGCGCGCCTGATGAGACGCGGCGGCTCGGTCTACGTCGCCGCCGTCTTCGCGCTGCTGTTCGGATATTTCGCCTACCAGTGGTGGTTCAACCCGTCGCGGGCGGTGAAGCGGCGCCTCGGCGAAGTGGCGGCGGCGCTGTCGATGCCGCCAGACGAGGCCCAGGCGGCCAGGGTCGCGCGGCTCGCGCGGCTGCGCGGGTATCTTGCCGACAACGTTCAGGTAACTGCGGCAGGCCACGATCGCAGGCTGACCTCGCGCGACGAGGCGCTGGCGGCGGCCGCCGCGTGGAAGGCATCGCCGAACGGCGGCGACGTCCACTTCGCCGACCTGCGCATCACGCTGGAATCGAAAGCGTCTGCGAGAGCCTACCTGACGGTGGAGGTGACGACACCCGACGCGCAGGGGCGTCCGTCGATCGACGCACGCGATGCGACGGTCGCGCTCGCGCTGCGGGATGGGGAGTGGGTTGTGACCGAGGCCGACGCTAAGGAGCCGCCCCGGCTTCCCTGACGCTGGTCACGATCCAGCGCCCCTTGACGCCGGAGCGCGCGCCGGTGAGGTCTTTCTCCAGGGTCACCACCAGCTGCTTCTCGACCGTCGGGCCCTCCATCGGTTTCACCGGCGCCGAGATCGACACATCCTCGCTGGAGCGGCCGGCCGCCTCGTGCGCCTCGACGCCCTTGATCTTGAAGTCGGTGACGATGCCGTCCCGCGCCGGGTCGAACACCGTGGTCGCGATCTTCCGCAGCGCGGTGAGATCGCGAAGGCGCGAGGCGTTGAAGAACTCCGCCAGCACCGGCTGCTCCGGCCTCGGGCCGCAGGCGGCCGCCAGGCCGGCAAGCGCCACGACGATCGCTGCCGCACGCATCATTCCGATTCTCCCGGCGATTCCTCGTCTTCCTTTTCGACCAGCCGCGCAATCGACACCACCTTGTCGTCGTCGGCGATGTCGATGATCCTGACGCCCTGCGTCGCGCGGCCGATGGCGCGAACGTCGTCGGTCAACATCCGCAGGATCATCCCCTGCTGCGTGATGACCAGCAACTGGTCGCCCGCCTCGACGTAGGCGATGCCGACGACGGCGCCGTTGCGCTCCGAGGTCGAGATGTTGATGACGCCGACGCCGCCGCGCGATTGCACGCGGTACTCCTCGATCTCGGTGCGCTTGCCGAAGCCGCGCTCGGTGACCGTCAGGAGCGTGCCCACCGGCTTCACCGTCTCCATCGCGACCACAAAGTCGTCGCCGCGCAGCGTGATGCCGCGGACGCCATAGGCGGTGCGGCCCATCGGCCGGACGTCGGTCTCCTGAAAGCGGATCGCCATGCCGTCGCGGGTGCCGATGAACACCTCCCCGGTGCCGTCGGTCTGCTGGACGGCGATGACTGCGTCGCCCTCCTCGACGCCCATCGCGATGATGCCGCCGGCGCGCGGGTTGCTGAACCCGGAGAGCGAGGTTTTCTTGACCACGCCCCGCAGCGTGCCCATGACGACGAACTTGTTTTCCTCGAACTCCTTGACCGGCAGCGTCGCCGCGATTTTCTCGCCTTCCTCCATCGACACCAGGTTGGCGATCGATTTGCCCTTGCCGTCGGGGCCGACGTCCGGGATCTCGTGCACCTTCAGCCAGTAGGCGCGGCCCCGGTCCGTGAAAATCATGATGTAGGCGTGCGTCGACGCCACGAACAGGTGGCTGACGAAATCCTCCGCCCGGGTGCGCATGCCGATCCGGCCCTTGCCGCCGCGGCGCTGGTTGCGATAGGTCGAGATCGCCGTCCGCTTGATGTAGCCGGTGTTGCTGACGGTGATCGCCATGTCTTCCTCGGCGATCAGGTCCTCGACGTTGATCTCGCCGGTGGCGTCGACGATTTCCGTGCGCCGGTCGTCGCCGTACTGCTCGCGAACCGTCTTCAGCTCGTCGACGATGATCTGCATCAACAGGCGATCGCTGGCGAGGATGCCACGCAGCCGCTCGATCGTCTTCAGCAACTCGGCGAGCTCGTCGAGGATCTTCTGCCGCTCCAGCCCGGTCAGCCGCTGCAGCTGCATGTCGAGGATCGCCTGCGCCTGGATCTGCGACAGCGAAAACTGCGTCATCAGCCCGTCGCGCGCCTCCGCGACCGCCTTCGACCCGCGGATCAACGCGATCACGGCGTCGAGGTGGTCGAGCGCGGTCTTCAACCCTTCGAGGATGTGAAAGCGGCCTTCGGCCTTCCGCAGGTCGAACTCGGTGCGCCGGCGGACGATCTCGCGCCGGAAGTCGACGAACGTCTCGATCAGCTCGAGCAGGTTCATCACTTTCGGCCGGCCGCCCACGATCGCCAGCATGATGATGCCGAAGCTGAGCTGCAGCTGCGTGTGCTTGTAGAGGTTGTTGAGAATCACCTCCGGCACTTCGCCGCGTTTCAGCTCGATGACGATTCGCATCCCCTGGCGATCGGATTCATCCCGCAAGTCGGAGATGCCCTCGATCGTCTTCTCGCGAACCAGTTCGGCGATGCGCTCGATCAGCTTCGCCTTGTTGACCTGATAGGGAATCTCCGTGACGATGATCGACTGGCGATCGCCCTTGCGGTTGGTCTCGATCTCGGAGCGCGCGCGCATCAGGATCGAGCCGCGGCCGGTGGTGAACGCCTGGACCGCACCCTGGCGGCCGACGATCTGCGCCGCGGTGGGGAAGTCGGGCGCCGGGATCAGGCGAATCAGGTTGCGCAGCTTCTCGGCGGTGGAGGGGCGCGCGTCGGTGGTCGCGAAATAGGTGTTCTCGATCAGCCAGATGCAGCCGTCGACGACCTCGCGCAGGTTGTGCGGCGGTACGTTGGTCGCCATGCCGACGGCGATGCCCGCCGATCCGTTGACCAGAAGATTGGGGAACGGAGAGGGGAGGACCGTCGGCTCTTCGGTCGTCTCGTCGTAGTTGGGGACGAAGTCGACGGTCTCCCTGTCGAGATCCGCCATCATGTCGTCGCCCGACGCCTGCAGCCGCGCCTCGGTGTAACGCATCGCCGCCGGCGGATCGCCGTCGATC
>Ga0111538_10007672_pt1 | contig 14533 bp, 12 predicted proteins | sample SoiMethybrSBSTD1_FD_79669 | JGI IMG/M metagenome (GOLD analysis project Ga0111538, IMG submission 79669) | Bulk soil microbial communities from a Populus tree surrounding site in Tennessee, USA - Soil MetaG P. TD hybrid SBSTD1 (version 2)... | ecosystem: Environmental > Terrestrial > Soil >... | reverse complement strand
GCCGTCGCGCTCGATCAGCTCGGCGGCGGCGAACGACAGATCGCTACGCCCCGCGACGACCAGCGCCGACCCGGCACTCGCCGCAGGCGCAACGCGCGCAATCGGCCGAATGTAGAGCCTCTCAGCGGCCACCTTCATCCCGACGTCCGGCCGCGGGCACGGGGCATCACGGCTCCGCGGTGCGGATGCCCGCCGGCCCGCCCTTGGTCTTGATCGTGCCCACCTTCTGCAGCGACCTGCCGCCCAGCCCCGAGAAGCGCACCACCGTGATCTCCTCCTCCACCATGCACTGCACCAGCAGTGTCTTGCTGTTGGAGGACCAAGCGATGCCCTGGCACCATTTGCCGATGGCGAGCTCGCCCGACTTGGTGAGCTGCGTGCCGTTGCGGGCCCATACCTGCAGCTGCCCGCTGGCGTTGAAGAACGGCGAGTTCAAGGGCTTGTTGGAGCCGTTCATGACGCTGATGGCCACGAACTTGCCGTCGGGCGACATCTTGATGCCCTCGGGCGTCTGGCCCACCGTGTAGGTATTGACCACGCGCGGCGGATCGAGCTTGAGATCGATGACGCTCACGGTGTCGGCGTCACCGGCCCCCACGCCGATATTGGCGACCACCGCCACCTCCCCGCTCTTGGCGGCGATATCGATGCCGTAGGGACGCAGGCCGGCGGCGATCTCGCGCTTGCTATTCTCGACCTTGTTGCCGTCGATCGACAGCACGGAGATGCGGTTGTCGCCATCGCGGGTGACGAGCGCACTCTTGCCGTCGGGCGTGAAGGCGATGCCGCTGGGGCCCGAATCCGGTTTGCCGATGGTGACCTTTCCGGCCGGCGTCACGGTCTTGCCGTCGATCGTGAATACCGAAACCGTTCCTTCGGCCCGGTTGGCCACCAGGGCCAGGGTGCCCGCCCTGTTGATGGCGATGCCGGCGGGGCCCTTGCCGGCTTGCAGCGTCGCCAGCACGGTCGGCGCCGCAGGAGAACCCTTTACCCCCACCGCCGATTTCAAGCGACCGACGATGCCGGACTTCAACGGCGTCAGATCGATCACCGTCACCTTGTCGTCGGGGACTTGCTTGGTGGGATCGGCCGGATCGATCATCATGTTGGAGGAGACAAGCGCGATGTCTTCCTTGGGGCCGATCGCCACGTTGGTCGGCGGTCCGACCACGCTGTTGGGCACGTTGAGCTCGGCCAGCACCTTCGGCGGGGTGACGCGCATGTCGATGACGGTCACCGTATCGGCAGGCGCGCCCTTCTGCACCTCCGCCTTGCCGTCCACGAGCTTCAGCTTGCTGTCGTTGGCCGAGATGGCGATCTGCGCGTAGGCCGCCGCGGCGGTACCCGCCACCAGCAAAGCCGCCAAGACGGCGACCCCCGTATAGTCCCTCATGCCGTCCTCCCTGTATTCGCCGCCCCAAAATCGGGACACAGATCCGGCTCGTTGTTCCCTATCGTAGGCTCGGCTGGACTTTAGCACCGCGTTCGGCCTGGAACTAGGCATGCTGTCGATTGCCCCCGGCGTTTGGACTGCCGGCGATGACGGTCGGCACATTCCATGTTAAGACGACCGGGCAAACGCCAGCAGTGGAAGTTGGGGAGTGGCGCGTCGATGTTCACCAAGAAGCCCGAGAAGGATGGTGCCAGCGTGGATACCAGCAGGATCGGCATTCCTCCGGCGAGGCCCGCTCAAGCCGCGCGACCGGCGCCCGCTGCCCGCGGCAATAGCGCCGCATCGGTGATCGGCGCGGATCTCACCATCACCGGCAACCTCGAATCCAAGGGCGAGGTACAGATCGAAGGCGAGGTGCAAGGCGACGTCCACGCCCAGCGCATCGTCATCGGCGAGCAGGCGCACATCACCGGCGCCCTGATTGCCCAGGAGGTGGTGGTGCGCGGCAACGTGCAGGGATCGATCCGCGGCAACAGCGTCACCTTCCAGTCCTCGAGCCGCATCGAGGGCGACGTGTTCCACAAGTCGCTGGCCATCGAGCAGGGCGCCTTCTTCGAGGGCAAGTCCCGCCGCTCCGACGATCCGATGTCCGTGCAGCGCTCCGCCAACGGCCTGCCGCCGCCGACCGCCTGACGCTAGGTCTCCAGGCGCTCGCGGCGAATTTCGTAGAGCACCAGCGCCGTCGCCACCGCAAGATTGAGCGAGTCCAGGCGCCCGGCCATCGGGATCGTGACGAGACGCGTGCATACGGCTGCCAGCTCCGGCGACAGACCGGGGCCCTCGCTGCCCATCAAGAGCAGTGTCGGCGCGCGGTAGGCGGCCTTGCGGAAGTCCTCGCGCGCGGCGGGCTGCGTGCCGACGATCTCGCCCCGCCACGTCCGGCTCCAGGTCCGAAACTGGTCGGGCGCCATCCGCACGACAGGCACATTGAAGATCGACCCCATGCTGGCGCGCACGGCCTCCCGCGCATAGGGATCGACGCAGTTGCCGACGAGGATCACGCCGGCGGCGCCGACGGCATCGCTGGTACGAACGATGGTGCCAAGGTTGCCCGGATCGCGCACCGCCTCGAGCGCCAGCCAAACGGCGCTATCTGCCACGGCCGCAGGTCCCGGCCCATTGGCCCAGCGCTGCTCGAAGGAGGCCAGCATGGTCTGCGGATTGTCCTTGGCGGCAAGCTTGGCCAGCACCGCCGCGGAGACCTCCAGGCATTCTGCGCCGGCGGCCTGCGCCCACTCGAGCAACGCGCGCGCGACGCCGGTTTGCGCGCTGCCGGTGAGGAACGCCAGGGTCTTCGGCACCCAGCCTGCATCGCGCGCCGTCACCAGCACGGACGCGCCCTCCGCCACGAACAGCCCCGTCTCGCGCCGCACCTTGCGCATCTCCAGCGAGCGCATGAGCTTCACGCGCTCGTTCTGCAGGCTGGTGATGGCGCGCAGCTCGCCGCGCTTGGGACTAGGCGGCATCGTCCGAGGTCCAGCGCGAATAGTGCGACGTCGGCAGCAGCCGCCCGCCTGCCTCCTCGATGACGGCGAGCTCCCCGCTCTCGGTCACCCCGCGTCGGCCGACCAGGCATTCGCGCACCAGGGCGTCGGTGGCGAGCGCGGAGGCACGGATCGCATAGGTCGTCAGCACCAACGCAGACCGCGGGGTGGCGAGCAGGCCTGCGCAGTCGCGCAAGAGCGGCGGCAGATGCTGGAACACGTCCCACACCTCGCCGCCGGGCCCTCGCCCGAACTTCGGCGGGTCGACGAGGATCAGGTGATAGCTCTTGCCGCGCCTCACCTCGCGCGCCACGAACTTGCGCGCATCGTCCAGGATCCAGCGGATCGGCGCCTCATCGAGCTTGGAGACGGCCTGGTTCTGCTTGGCCCAGGCGATCGCCCGCTTGGAGGCGTCGACGTGCGTCACCTCGGCGCCGACACCCGCGGCGATCAGCGAGGCAGCCCCCGTATAGGCGAAGAGGTTCAGGACCCGTCGGAGCTCCCCGCGCCCACGTCCCAACCAATCGCGCATCCACTGCCAATGCGGCAGCTGCTCGGGAAAAACCCCCAAATGCCGGAAGCTCGTGAGCCGGCACAGCACGGTCGACTCGAGCACGCGCAGCGGCCAGGTCTCGGGCATCGGCGAGACCTTGCGCCAGCGCCCGCCTTCGGCGTCGTCCTCGTCGCCGGCGCTCTTGAAGACGGCATCCGCCCTGAGCCATACGCCCGGCTCCAGCGCCGGCTGCCACATCGCCTGCAGCTCGGGCCGATCGACCGTGAAGCGCCCGAAGCGCTCGAGCTTGCGCCCATTGCCGCTGTCGACCAGCGCATAGTCGGCAAAGCCCGGCGTCGCGATCACGCGCAGGAAGGTGTCAGACCCTCCGGGTCTGACACCTTGGCTCGACCTTGCTTGTCCCGGATCGGCGGACACCCTTGAAGGCCTCACGGAGTGCCATTGTCATCGAACTGCAGCCGCGTCGCATCGCGCGCGCTGTGCACGACGCGAACGATGATGGCCTCGGAATCGGTGACGCGAAAGTAGATATTGTAGCGCCCGTGAACCGCGAGGCGTAGCCCCGGACGCAGATTGTCGCGCGGAACACCTGAATGACCTAAACGCGCAATCCGTTGCAAATGGGCAGACAGCTCGCCAATCAATCGACCCGCGGCTCGTGGATCGGCGGCCCGGGCGACGTAATCGTAAATTTCATCGAGATCGCGCCGAGCACGATCTGTGAGGTTCAGGCTTTTCTCTTCGATCGGGCTTCTCCCCGAGCCACGATGTCGTCTGTCAATTCGTCGGCATCGGCGTAACGATGGATGCGGCCGGCGGCGATGTCAGCATCGCCCTCGTCGATCAGTTTGCGCAATTCCTCCAGCTCCGCCTCATGCTCTTCGAGCAGTTGGACGCCCGCGCGCACGACGTCCTCGCCGGTCGCGAATTTTCCGGTGGCGACCTGCCGGTCGATGATGGCATCGACCTCGGGGCCGGGGGTGTATGTCTTGGTCATGGGCGCACTCTATCGTGTCCATGGGCGGATGACCAAAGCCAATCGCCCGCGCGCCTAATCGATATCCTCCACCTTCACCGGTCCGCCGCCCGACACCTTTTGTGCCAGCGCCGCTTCGAGAAAGGCATCGATATCCCCGTCGAGCACCTTCTGCGGATCGGAGCTCTGCGCGCCGGTGCGCAGGTCCTTCACCAGCTGATAGGGCTGCAGCACGTAGGAGCGAATCTGGTGGCCCCAGCCGATCTCGGTCTTGCCGGCGGCGGCGGCGCTGGCCTTCTCTTCGCGCTTCTTGAGCTCCAGGTCGTAGAGACGCGATTTCAGCATGGCCCAGGCGATGGCGCGGTTCTTGATCTGCGAGCGCTCCTGCTGGCTCGCCACCACGATGTTGGTGGGCATATGGGTGATGCGCACCGCCGAGTCCGTGGTGTTGACGTGCTGGCCGCCGGCGCCGGAGGCGCGATAGGTGTCGACCCGGCAGTCGCTCTCCTTGATGTCGATCTCGATGTTCTCGTCGACCACGGGATAGACCCAGGCGCTGGCGAAAGAGGTGTGGCGGCGCGCGTTGCTGTCGTAGGGGGAGATGCGCACCAGCCGGTGCACGCCCGATTCGGTCTTGAGCCAGCCGTAGGCGTTCTCGCCCTTGATGAGCAGCGTCGCCGACTTGAGGCCCGCCTCCTCGCCGGCGCTCTGCTCCACCAGCGACACCTTGAAGTCGTGGTCCTCGGCCCAGCGGATGTACATGCGGGAAAGCATCTGCGCCCAGTCCTGGCTTTCCGTGCCGCCGGCGCCGGCGTGCACCTCGAGGTAGGTGTCGTTGCCGTCGGCCTCGCCCGAAAGCAGCGCCTCCACCTCTTGCCGCCGGGCCACCTCGGCGAGCTTGCGCAGGCCTGTCTCGCCCTCCTCGACGGAGGCCGCATCGTCCTCCGACTCGCCAAGCTCGATCAGCGTGACGGCATCATCGAACTCGCGCTCGAGCTTCTTGTAGCCGGCCATCGACCGCTCCAGCGTCTGGCGCTGGCGCATGACCTTCTGGGCGGCTTGCGGATTGCTCCAGAGGTTGGGGTCCTCGGCCCGCTTGTTCAGCTCGGCCAGGCGCGCGCCCGCGCTATCCCAGTCAAAGATGCCTCCGCAAAAGCGCAAGCGACTGGCGGATGGCCTCGGCAAGCTTTTCGGCTTCGGCGCGCATGGGGGATCCTCGGCGTCCTATGATGAGTCGCAGCTCGTTGGGGCTGATATAGGGAAGCGGCCACATGCTGTAAATGCCGGGTAGGACCGTAGGTTGGGTCGACCCCGGCTCGCAGGCCGGGGGATGACCCAACACCAACACACACGCATCCCGATCTGTGTTGAGTCGCCGGACCTGTGTTGGGTCTGCGCTTCGCTTGACCCACCTAGAGGCGGTAGCGCTCAATACACGCTGCGGCCGCCGCTCAGGCCGCGTGGCGAATCCACCTGGTCGCCCGTGAAGAAGCCGCCGCGCTCGTCGGTGAAGCCGACGATGGAGTAGGCATCGTCGGGCTCCTCGTAGGGCTTGAACGCCTCCGTCACCGTGTCGCCCTCCCCGCCCATTGCCTTGAGCCCGGTGCGCAGGCTGACGCGTACCAGCTTGAGGCCGGGCGGGATGCGGAACGGCACGGCCTTCTTGTCGGCGAGAGCCAGCTTCATGAAGTTGCCGAACACGGGAGCGGCGACGTGGCCGCCGGTCATGCCTTTGCCGAGGTGCTTGGGCGAATCGTAGCCAATGAACACGCCGACCACGAGGTCGGCCGTGTAGCCGATGAACCAGGCGTCCTTCTCGTCGTTGGTGGTGCCGGTCTTGCCGGCGACCGGCACATTGGGGAGGATCTTCTTGATGACTGTGGCCGTGCCGCGCTGCACCACGCCTTCCATCATGGAGGTGATCTGGTAGGCGGTGTGGGGGTCGATGATCTGTCGGCGGTCGTCGCCAAGCGTCGGCTCGGTCTGCCCCTGCCACTTCTCGGCCTTGCAGCTCTTGCACTCGCGCTTGTCGTGGCGCCAGAGCGGATGACCCCAGCGATCCTGGATGCGGTCGATCAGGGTCGGCTGCACCTGCTTGCCGCCGTTGGCCAGCGCCGCATAGGCCGCGCACATGCGCAACAGCGTGGTCTCGCCCGCACCCAGCGACATGGCGAGCACCGGCAGCAGGTCGTCGTAGACGCCGAACCGCTTCGCATACTCCACGATCAGCGGCATGCCCATGTCCTGCGCCAGCCGCACCGTCATCTGGTTGCGCGACTTCTCGATGCCGAGCCGCAGCGTCGAGGGACCGAACGAGGACGTGCCATCGTAGTTCTTGGGCTGCCACACTTCCTTGCCCGGGCCCTGATCGATCTCGATCGGCGCGTCGAGCACGATGCTGGTCGGCTTGTAGCCGTTGTCGAGCGCGGCCGAGTAGACGAGCGGCTTGAACGAGGAGCCCGGCTGGCGCTTGGCCTGCAGCGCACGATCGAATTGGCTGGTGGCGAAGGAGAACCCGCCGACTACGGCGTGCACGCGCCCCGTGTGCGGGTCCATGGCCACGAGCCCGCCGCCAACCTCCGGGATTTGCACCAGCGACCAGACGCCGGCCGGCTTGTCGGGGTCCTTGGGTGCGACCCAGATCACGTCGCCGGCCGCCAGTACGTCGCCGACCGCCTTGGGGGCGGCGCGCCCCGAGCGTGCCCAGCGTATCTCCTCGAAGGGGATCTCGACGGCCTCGCGGTCCTGCACCAGGTTGCCGTCGACTTGGCGTGCGGGGCGCAGCCCGACCACTGCCTTGGCACGCTGCACCTCGAGCACCGCGCCCAGCCGCCATGGCGCCACATCGCCGGGGACTTCGATGCCGGTCAGCGCCGCACCCCAATCTGCGGCGATGTCGATCTTCTGCACCGGCCCGCGCCAGCCCTTCTCGCGATCGAAGGCGACGAGGCCGTCGATCAGTGCTCTGCGGGCCAGGCGCTGCAGCTGGGGATCGAGCGTCGTGCGCACGGACAACCCGCCGTTGACGCGGCCATCGCCGACCGCGGCGCGCTCCGCGCGGCCATAGAGGCCATCCTCGCCGAAGTAGCTGACAAGCGTGCGTCGCACGTCCTCTGCGAAGTAGTCGGCCGCATAGATCTGCGTGCCGAGCGGCCGAATGTTGACCTTGAACGGCTTGGCTTTGGCCTCCCTGGCGTCGGCTAGGCTGACGGCGCCGATGTCGGCCATCTGGTCGATGATCCAGTCGCGCCGGATGGTTGCCTCCTTGGCGCGGCGGAAGGGGTGGTAGTTGTTGGGCGCCTTGGGCAAAGCCGCCAAGTAGGCAGCCTCCTCGATGGTGAGCTGGGCGAGCTCCTTGCTGAAATAGTTGAGTGCGGCGGCCGCCACGCCGTAAGAGCCCATGCCCAGGTAGATCTCGTTGAGGTAGAGCTCGAGAATCCTGTCCTTCGAATAGGCCCGCTCGATGCGGATGGCGAGGATTGCCTCCTTGAGCTTACGGTCGAGCTTTTGCTCGCTCGACAGCAGGAAGTTCTTGGCCACCTGCTGAGTGATCGTGGAGGCGCCTTCGGGGCGCTTCTTGCCGTAGTTTTGCAGGTTGTTGATCACCGCGCGCGCAATGCCCGTGAAGTCGAGGCCGCCGTGCTCGTAGAATCGCTTGTCTTCGGCGGACAGGAACGCGGCGATCACCAGCTTGGGCACGACGTTGATCGGCACGAAAATGCGGCGCTCGCGGGCGTATTCGGCCATCAGGCTGCCGTCGTGCGCGTGAATGCGCGTCATCACCGGCGGCTCGTACTTGGAAAGGCTGTCGTAGTCGGGCAGATCGCGCGAGGCCTTCCATATGAAGAAGCCAACCACGCCGGAGGCGGCCACGAACAGCACCACCCCGGACGCAAAGCCGAAGCCGAGCAGACTCAGAAGCCAGCTGCGCCGCCGCCTCTTTCTGGGCGCGATGGGCGGCGGGAGGATCGGCGTTGGTCTCATTGCATGCGATCCACTTCTGTCGCGCTCAAGTCATTGAGCGGATCGGGGAAACTGAGCGTTGATACGCGACGGCGCACCATAGCACGGAATGTGGCGGCACGAGGCCCCTTCTCCACCGCGATTTGCGCGCACATGCTTGCCGCGCAGCCGGCAGGTCAGGGGTTGCGGGCAACGCGCTTGGCGAAGTACTCGTCGATCGCCAGCGCAATCGACTGGGCCACCTGGCGCTGCCACTCGGGCGAGGCCAGCAACCGCGCATCCTGCGCGTTGCTCATATATCCGAGTTCGACCAGCACCGAGGGCGACTGGGGTTGCTTCAAGACCTTGAACGCAGCCGAGCGCGCCGGATCGCGGGAAAGGGCGATCGTCCGTTTCATGTGCGCGAGGAGACCGGTGCGGAACTCGGCGGCAAAGTTCGAGGTCTCGCGCCGGATGAGGTCGATGAGGATAGTCTTGACCTGATCGGACTCCTCCTCCCTGCCCGACTCGGCGCCGGCCACGATGTCGGCCGCATTCTCCTTGTCAGCCAGCAATTGAGCCTGCTTGCTGGAAGCTTGCTCGGAGAGCGTGTAGACAGTCGCGCCCCGCACGCTATGCGCGAATTCCTGCGCCCCGATCGAGTCCGCATGGATGGAAATGAACAGGTTCGCCGCAGCTCGGCGGGAGACGGCAAGCCGCCGGTCGAGGGACACAAACACGTCGGAGGCCCGCGTCATGTGTACGACATAGCGGCCTTTCACGGCCAGGATGGTGCGCAGATGCCGCGCAACGGACAATACGACATCCTTCTCCAGCACGTCTCCGCTGGCTGCGCCGGGATCGACCCCCCCATGCCCCGCGTCGATGACGATCACCGGCTTTGCATGGGCCTTCGGCACCGAGAGGTCTTCCTGATCGGCGCCGCGAGCCTCCTTTGCCCGGGGTGCCGGCGGCGCCAGCTTGGCCAGGAAGCTCGCCCGATCGATGGGCACGAGGTCGAAGTTGAGACGTGACGCGGCACCGGAACGGCTCCCCATGGCCGCCCGCTCAATCCGTACCGGTCCCTTGGTGTCGATCACGATCCGCGACTTGCCGGGCGCAAAGAGGCCGTAGCGATAGGCTTGGATCAGCCCGCGCCCCTGCTGACCCGAGCCCTTGGGCAGCTGGAACTTCACATCCGGCATGTCGATGATCAGCCGGTAGGGATCGGCCAGGGTGAAATGCTGATAGGCTGTGGCGGACGACAACACGAGCGTGAAGCGCGTGCGCGCGTCGTCGCCGCCGATCTCGGCGACGGTTGCGGTGACGACGGCGCGGTCGCTGATCTCGGCCGACCAGCCAGTTGCAGCGGGCTCCGCGGCCGGCGCCGGGCTGTCGTCCTGATTGCCCTTCTTGATTTCGCTTTGCTGGGGAGGCCGGTCGACCGGCGCCGATTTCTCGATCTCCGTCTGGGCGCGTCCCGGAAACGCCGGCAGCAGGCTTACTATGCCGGCCAAAGCCAGCAATATCGCCCCACCCCCCAAGCCGGCCCTGCGCATCGCCAGCCCTCGCTCGTCACCTCGGAACGGTCCCCGCCACTGCAACCTTAACCTTTTGTTTGCCGAATCGATGGCCAGATCAAGGGACCACAAGTCGGCAAGGCTTCCAACAAAACTTTCTTGCCACAGAAAGGACGAAGGCCTAGAAGATTCTATCGCTTACCGCCGTATCCGTCTTCGGCGGCGCCCACCAAGGACTGCGACCTGGCCCGGAGCTCCAAGCTCGCCGCCCGGATCGGCAGCCGAGGATGACAAGGGCTCGCTTGGCGCCGATGCGGCGGTTCGTTTCGAAATGAACGAAAGTGCGATCGACTGCCCGCAGCCACAGCTGCAGGGTGACGTTGGATTGTGATTTCGCTCAAAGACTGACGCTGGATCTCGATCGATGGGCTTTTGCCCATGACCATCAAAAGGCAACACTTGGAGCGGTAAGCGGACGCCGCAAAAAAGGTCCGCAAGGTTCGCCCGCTAGGCGGGCATGGAACGCCTGGAGCCTTAGAGCGTCTGCGACGCTCGCCGGCTCTGCGCATCGCGGATCATGACGGCAACGCATTCAATCTACAGGGATAAATGCGCCCGACCGGAGGCTGACTTGCAGCCTGGCAGCCCAACTGCACCGGTTGTCGCACTCCCGCCTCGCCGCCTCTCGGCGCCGGGGTGTCCACGCCGTCAGGGTCCAATCTTCACAACTCGAATCGGCGCAACGAGCAGCCGGTCCCGCGTGGGGCCGGCCCATGACCGGTGCCCAGCCGGCCGTCTCGGCGCCAAGGACCCCCTGACATGGAAAAAAGCAACAAGATGCTCATCGACGCCACCCATCCCGAGGAAACCCGGGTGGTGGTGCTCCGCAACGGCCGGGTAGAGGAATTCGACTACGAATCCGCCGCACGCAAGCTCTTACGCGGCAACATTTATCTGGCAAAGGTGACGCGCGTCGAGCCGTCCCTGCAGGCGGCTTTCGTCGACTACGGCGGCAACCGCCACGGCTTCCTGGCTTTTAGCGAAATCCATCCCGACTACTACCAGATCCCGGTCGCCGACCGGCAGGCGTTGCTGCAAGAGGAGGCCGAGGCGGAAGCGGAGGCTGAGGCGGAAGCCGATGCCCGCGCCGAAGCTGCGGAGTCCCGCAGGCACTCGGGGAACCCCGAGGCCGAGCCGGCGTACGAGTCGCCAATCGACCAGTATCAGGAACCGTCCGACAACGGCGGCCATGCCGCCGCCGAGGCCCGGGGCCGCGAGGACGTCCTACGCGAGCCGGAGCCGCCACACGCGATTTCAGCCGACACGTCCGAGCCGGCCTCCCGGCCCGAGGAGAGGCCTGCCGCCAACGGCAATGGCCAAGCTGAGCAGGAGGCGGGTGCCAACGGCCACGTCGAGGAGATCGGCAACGACCAGGCCGAGGCCCCCGAAACCGTAAGCACGGTCGAGCAGGTGGGCTCGGAAGACGCGCTCGAGGAGGTGCCGGAGCGTCCACGTCGGCGCATGCGCTCCTACAAGATCCAGGAGGTGATCAAGCGGCGCCAGATCATCCTCGTCCAGGTCGTGAAGGAGGAGCGCGGCAGCAAGGGCGCGGCGCTCACCACCTATCTGTCGCTTGCCGGCCGCTACACGGTGCTGATGCCCAATACCGGGCGCGGCGGCGGCATCTCCCGCAAAATCACCCAGCCGCAAGACCGCAAGCGCCTCAAGGCCATCGCCCAGGAGCTCGAGGTGCCCGAGGGCATGGGGCTGATCATACGGACCGCCGGCGCAGCCCGCACCAAGCAGGAGATCAAGCGCGACTTCGAGTACGAGATTCGCCTCTGGGAAAACGTGCGCGACATGACGCTGCAGTCGACGGCGCCCTGCCTCGTCTACGAGGAAGGCAACCTCATCAAGCGCTCGATCCGCGACCTCTATTCCAAGGACATCGACGACATCGTGGTCGCCGGCGAGGCGGCCCACGTGGAAGCCCGCGATTTCATGCGCATGCTCTCGCCGAGTCAGGCCCAAAACGTCGTCAAGTACGAAGCGCCGGAGCCGCTGTTTGCCCGCTACCAGATCGAGCGGCAGCTCAACGCCATGTTCAGCCCGTACGTCACCTTGCGCTCGGGCGGCTATCTCGTCATCAACCAGACCGAGGCGCTGGTCTCCATCGACGTCAACTCAGGCAAGGCGACGCGCGAGTTCTCCATCGAGGAGACGGCGCTCAACACCAACCTGGAAGCCTCCGAGGAGATCGCGCGCCAGCTCAAGCTGCGCGACCTCGCCGGCCTCATCGTCATCGACTTCATCGACATGGAGGAGCGGCGCAACAATCGCAAGGTCGAGAACCGCCTCAAGGACGCGCTGCGCCACGACCGGGCGCGCATCCAGGTGGGGCGCATCAGCCATTTCGGCCTCTTGGAGATGTCGCGCCAGCGGCTGCGCACCGGCGTCCTCGAGGGCTCGACGACGCAGTGCCCGCACTGCCAAGGTACCGGCATCATCCGCTCCGTGGAATCGGTGTCGCTGGCCGTGCTGCGGGCGCTGGAGGATCACCTCCTGCGCGATGCGCGCAGCTCGCTTACAGCGGTGACGACCGCCGAGGTCGCCCTCTACATCCTCAACAACAAGCGCGCCTTCGTCACAGATATGGAGCGCCGCTATGGCATCTCCATCGCGCTGCAGGCGTCCGACCGCATGCAGGGCGCCAACTTTGCCATCGAACGGTCGGCCGTGCAGGTGGCGCCGCAGAGGATCGCGGAACGCGCCGTCGTGAACATGGAATCGGGCTTCGACGCCCAAGAGGGCGAGGAGGAGTTTGCCGAGGAGGCGGAGGCCCCCGCCGAGCGCGAGGACGGCGGGCGTCGCCCGCGGCGCCGGCGCCGGCGCGGCAGGCGCGAGGATCGGCCGAACGATCGGCCATCCCTTCGCGACGGCGAACGCGGCGAGTTTGCGCGCAATGGCGAGGCCGCGGAGATGGGTGGCGAGCACGCCGATGTCGCTGATACGCCGCCGCACCGCCATGAATTGGTCGAACCTCTCGATGAGCCGGCGGGAACCGGCGACCAGCCGAGCGTCGCCTATGCAGAGGGCGACCGGGAGGGCGCTGTTGGCGACCAGAGGGAGCGTCCGCGGCGACGACGCGGCCGCCGCGGCGGCCGCCGTGGTCGCGACCACCGCGACGAGGCCCCCCGCGATCCTGCCGAGGACTTCGAAACTCGTGCAGCCGAGCAGAGCGGCAACGGTTCGACGGCCCCCGAGGATCGCGATCCGGCCCCGGACCCGTCTCCCATGCCGGCGGAGCCCGCCCCTTACACAGAGCCGACCCGCTATGAGGCAACCGTCGCAGCCGAGCCAGTACCCGAGCCACCCCAGCCCCCAACGAGCGGCAGGCTGCAGGTTCAAGATGAAGCACCGCGCGAGCCTGCGCCCACACCGGCCCCCGTCGTGCTCGAGCCTGCCGCCACTCCGCCGCCCGAAAAGGCGCCAGAGCAACCCGCGGGGCCGCCGCGCAAGGGCTGGTGGCAGCGCGGATTTTCGGGCGGCTAGCTCAAACGCAGGTCGGAGCGCCCGCTCGGCAATCGCGCGGGGGCTCCAACGTCCTGCAGTTCGCTATCGGCTATTCTGCGCACTCCGGCGTTTGTGGCCGTTCGGCATCGCTTCGCCGTCGCCGGTTTGCGCCGACACTTTCTCTCCACAAATCGGGCGGCACGGTGCAGCTACCGCATGGCGATTGCCGACAGCAGGGCTGGCGAGGATCCGGCGATCGGCTTTCCGCGATGCGTCAATCGCACGGAGGGACCAATGAACACGCTCGCGCGCACGGCTTTGATTGCAGGCTTCGCCTTGGCTCTGGTGCAGGCTCAATCGGGCGCGGCCGCTGCCGCCCAATGCATGCAGGTCGGCGGCGTGGGAATGGGCATGATGGAGGGCTTCGCATCGTTCATGGCGGAAGCGGCCATGAAGAACTCGGCCAAGGCGCGGCTTGGCGACGCCGTGAAGATCGGCAAAGTCAGCAAGAAGTGCGAATGGAAGACGGTCTCTTACGAGTGCCACGCTCGCGCACAAGCCTGCAGGTAGCTTCGGAAGAGCCGGCGCCCCTCATCCCCGCCTCTTGAGGCGGCTCCAGCCGGCGAGCCGCCGCGCCGCCTCGGCCATGGCGGCGGTGGTGCCGGCATAGCAGAAGCGCACGTAGCTCTGTCCGCGTTCGGCATCGAAGTCGACGCCGGGCGTGGCGGCGACGCCGATGTCGGCCAGCATCTGCTTGGTGAAGGCGACGCTGTCGTCGGTGAGATCGCTGACGTCGACGTAGAGATAGAAGGCGCCGTCGGCGGGAAGGATGCGCTGGAGACCGGCCTTGGGCAGCTCCTCCAGCAGCAGCGCGCGGTTGGCAGCGTAGACGCGCTTGTTGGCCCCAGCTCGTCCAGCCCGTCGAAGGCGCCGATGGCGGCAACCTGCGCCACGGTGGGCGGCGAGATATATAGATTCTGGGCCAGTCGCTCGATGGGACGCACCAGTGCGTCCGGCACCACCAGCCAGCCGACGCGCCAGCCGGTCATCGAGAAATACTTGGAGAAACTGTTGACCACCACCGCCTCGTCGGAGTGGGCGAGCGCGGTCTGCTCGGCCATGCCGTAGGTC
>Ga0111538_10007671_pt1 | contig 14534 bp, 12 predicted proteins | sample SoiMethybrSBSTD1_FD_79669 | JGI IMG/M metagenome (GOLD analysis project Ga0111538, IMG submission 79669) | Bulk soil microbial communities from a Populus tree surrounding site in Tennessee, USA - Soil MetaG P. TD hybrid SBSTD1 (version 2)... | ecosystem: Environmental > Terrestrial > Soil >... | reverse complement strand
GATGAGCCGGCTCTTGATGATGTCGATCTTCTCCTGCGTGTCCTTGTCGACCACGGCCGACACCAAGGTCTTCAGCTTGATCGAGTCTTTCTGATCCTCGAAGAGCTTGAGCTCGAGCGCGCGACGCAGGCGGTCGTTGGTGTGCCACTCGAACTTCTTGCCCTCCACCGCCAGCGCGCCGATGTAGTTCATGATCTCGCGGCGGAAGTCGTCCTTCCTGTTGTCGGGGATGTCGATCTTCTCTTCGATCGACCGCATGAGGCGCTCATCCGGCTCGTCGTCCTGCCCGGTGTAGCGGTTCTTCACCTTCTCTTTGAGGGTGTAGGCCTCGATGTTGTCGATGTAGTTGCCGGCGAGCTTGTGGATCGCTTCTTCGTCGGCGCTGATGGCGCGCTGCACTTCGTTCTTCACGATCTCTTCGTACTCGCGCTTGACGATGCCGATCACCTCGCCGAACCGCTTCTTCTGCTCGTCGCTGGTGATGAGCGAGTGATGGCGCAAGCCCTTCTCGAGCTCGTTCATGACCATGAACGGGTTGATCGTTCCTTCGCCGACGTCGTTGACGAGCGCGTTGGAGATCTTGTCCTGCACGTAGCGCGGGCTGATCCCTTCCATCCCTTCGCGCTTCGACTCTTTGCGCAGCTCCTTCACCGTGTCCTGCGTGTAGCCCGGCAGCACCTTGCCGTCGTAGAGCTTCATCTTCTGCAGGATCGAAAGATTGTGCTTCTTGGGATCCTCGAGGCGCGTCAGCACGGCCCACATCGCCGCGACCTCCAATGTGTGCGGCGCGATGTGCTTTCCGCGCACTTTGTGGCCGTTGAAGTCCTTTTGGTAGATGCGGATCTCTTCGTTGAGCTTGGTGATGTAGGGGATGTCGATCTTGATCGTGCGGTCGCGCAAGGCCTCCATGAACTCGTTGTTCAGGAGCTTCTTGTACTCGGCCTCGTTGGTGTGACCGATGATCACCTCGTCGATGTCGGTCTGCGCGAACTTCTTCGGCTTGATCTTGTGCTCTTGGGAAGCGCCGAGAAGGTCGTAGAGGAATGCCACGTCGAGCTTCAAAACCTCGACGAACTCGACGATGCCGCGGTTGGCGATGTTGAACTCGCCGTCGAAGTTGAAGGCGCGCGGATCGGAGTCCGAACCGTATTCGGCGATCTTCCGGTAGTTGATGTCGCCCGTGAGCTCTGTCGAGTCCTGGTTCTTCTCGTCCTTCGGCTGGAAGGTGCCGATGCCGATGCGATCCTTCTCCGAGAGCACGAGGCGCCTGACGTGCACGTGCGTGATGAGCTTGGACCAGTCCCCCTTGTAGTGGTCCATGAGCCCCTTGAAGACGAAGCGGCACGCCGGGTCGAGATCGCCGTCGACCTTCACCTTGTATTGGTCGTTGGAGAGCCCGAGCTCACCCACGACCTTGTCGCGCCACTGCAGCGGGATGAGGCGGAGCGGCTCCTCGTGCATGGGGCACGGCTCGTGATCGTTTTGCCCGAGGCCGACGTCCTTGAGGTTGCGCCACTCGAACGTGTAGAGCGCGCCGTCGGGGGTGCGCGAATACTGCTCGAGTCCCTTCTTCAGGAGGCGCGCGATCGTCGACTTGGAGGAGCCCACCGGCCCGTGCAGCAAGATCACGCGCTTTTCGGGGCCGTACCCTTCCGCCGCCGCCTTGAGCACGTGGACGAGCCGCATGAGCGGGATGTCGAGCCCGAAGATCGCGTCGGCACCCCCCTCGATCTCGTCCTTGAAGAAGTTGTAGCGGACGAGCTTCTTTTTGTTGTCGATGTACTCCTCGGTGCCGTAGCTGATGATCATGTCGTAAACGCGCTGAAACGCGTTACGGGTCACCTGCGGTCGCTCGCGCACGATTTGGAGATAGTCTTCGAAGGAGCCTTCCCAAGAGAGGTCGCGATACAGGGCGAAGTCTTGCAGTGAGGCAATCTTCTGCACCATGCTGTTCGTGCGCGTGTCCGCCATCTGCTCTTCCTTTCTAGAAGCTACCCTTCGGGTTTAAGCCCCAGGATACCAGTTTGCGCACCCCCGGCTATAGGCTCAGGCATTCTCTCGACGCGACAAGGTGCTCGCTCGCTACGCTGCTCGAGGCTGCTTGAACCGCGTTTTCTACGTCTTTCTCGGTGGCGGTGTAGGGAGCGTCGCGCGTTACCTAACGACGCTCGCAGCGGCTCGCCTGATCTCGCCCGAGTTTCCGTTCGGCACGCTCATCGTGAACCTGCTCGGCTGCTTTCTGATCGGATTCGTGCATGAGGTGGCGATGATGTCGGCGCGCCTCTCGCCCGAGGTCCGCCTCTTTCTCACCACGGGCATCCTGGGAGGATTCACCACGTACTCGACATTCAATTACGAGACGCTGAGCTTCTTCGAGCAGGGCCAGCCGGCGCGCGCCACGGGCTACGCAGCGGCTATGCTTTTCGGCTGCGCCGCAGCGGGCGCGCTCGGCCTCTGGAGCGCCCGTACATTGGTCGGATCTGTGTAGGTTCGGGTGCGGAAAGGTGAATTTGGGGAAACATATGTGGGCTCTAACCCCGCGTTTTGTGTCGGATCCATGGGGGCGCGCGGCAAAACGGTCGCCGTGAGGGCGAATGGGTAGGCTATGACGATGCCGTGGCCGAGGAGATCGACGGGGGTACGCTTTTACCAATGGACGCGCCGCGATCCCCCTATTCCGAGTACGGCCATGCGCTCCTCGCCGCGTCGAGCGCGCACGGCTCCAGCTCGTCCATCGCGACCGCCGCCCCATCCGCGACACCTGCGAGCAGTCCGCAACCGGGCAGCCCCCCCTCTGCGGCTCCGACCGTTGCCCCGGGGCCCGCTGTCCACTCCCAGCCCCTCGCACCGAACCCAGGGGCGCCCGTGCCGATGACGCAGACGCCCCCTAGCCAACCGCACATTCCGGTAAGCGCGCCGCAAGGGCCGTCCCCCACGCCGAGCGCTGCGCCGGCCGCGCCCGCGAGCGCGTCCCTCGTGCCCCCCTCGTCATCGGTGCCGATCACGTCGATGCCGCCGGCGCTCGATGCCCCGTCGCTCTACATGAACCGCGAGCTCTCGTGGCTCGAGTTCAATGCGCGGGTCCTGGCGGAAGCGGAAGACCCGTCCGTCCCGCTCTACGAGCGCATCAAGTTCCTCTCCATCGTCACGGCCAACCTCGACGAGTTCTTCATGGTCCGGGTGGCCGGGCTCAAGCAGCAGCTTTCGGGCGAAGTCGAAGAGCCGCCCCCCGACGGCATGATGCCGCAAGAGCAGCTCGCCGCCTTGAGCGCGCGTACCCACAAGCTCGTCGACGCGCAGTACCACTGCTGGACCGATCAACTGGTCCCCGCGCTCGCGCGCGAGGGGGTGATGCTCGTCAAACCGGCCGATCTCGCGCCGGAAGAGCTCGCGAACCTCGACGCGATGTTCAAAAACGACATCTTCCCGGTGCTGACGCCCATCGCCATCGACCCCGGGCACCCGTTTCCGCATCTGCGTAACAAGAGCTTGAACCTCGGCGTCATGTTCGCGCGCGAGAACGAGCTGCTCGAGCCGGGGTTCGGCGTCGTGCAGGTTCCCGCCATGCTCCCGCGCGTCATGCCGGTGAAAAAGGCCGGGGCGCGCGCCGCCTTCGTGCTGCTCGACGACGTCATCGCGCGTCACGTGCATCAGATTTTTCCGGTGCTTCGCCTGCGCGGCACCTACGCGTTCCGCGTGACCCGCAACTGGGACCTCGAGATCGACGAGGAAGAGGCGGAAGACCTCTTGCAGACGATCCAGCAAGAGTTGCGCCGTCGCGACCGCGGCAACGCCGTCCGCCTCGAGATCAGCGGCGAGGTGCTGCCCGGCTCGCTCGCGCGCCTGTGCCAAGCGCTCAAGCTCGACGCGCACGAAGACGTCTACCACGTCAACGGCCCGCTCAACTTTGCCGATCTCGCCCGCGTGGTCGCGCGCGACGAGCGCCGCGAGCTGCGCGACGAGCCCTTCTCGCCGCAGATCGTGCCGCCGCTGCGCGAATCGGACGATCTTTTCGCGACCATCCGCGAAAAGGACATCCTTCTGCACCATCCGTACGAATCGTTCGACTCGGTCATGGAGTTCATCTCGCGTGCCGCCGACGATCCGCAGGTGCTCGCCATCAAGCAGACGCTCTACCGCACGAGCGGCGACTCGCCGATCATCAAGGCCCTCGCGCGCGCAGCGGAGACCGGCAAGCAAGTGACGGCCATCGTCGAGCTCAAGGCCCGTTTCGACGAAGAGAGCAACATCCAATGGGCGCGCCAGCTCGAGCAAGCGGGTGTCCACGTCGTCTACGGCCTCCTCGGCTTGAAGACGCACGCCAAGGCCGCGCTCGTCGTGCGGCGCGAGAAGGACAAGCTCCGCCGCTACGTCCACCTCTCGACGGGCAACTACCACCCCGCGACGGCGCGCCTTTACACCGACCTCTCGCTCTTCACGGCGCGCGAACAGATCGGCGAAGACGTCACGGCGCTCTTCAACCTGCTCACCGGCTACAGCGCCCCCGCCAAGTGGAACCTTCTCGTCGTGGCGCCCCTCGGCTTGCACGAAGCGGTGCTCGGTCTCATCCGCCGCGAAGCGGAGCACGCGCGCGCCGGTCGCCCCGCGGGCATCGTCGCCAAGCTGAACGCGCTCGTCGATCCCGACGTCATCGAGGCGATTTACCAAGCGGCGCAAGCGGGTGTCCCCATCACCCTCCTCGTGCGAGGCGTGTGCGGCCTTCGCCCGAGCGTGGCCGGCGTGAGCGATCGCATCCAAGTGCGCGCGCTCATCGATCGCTTCCTCGAGCACTCGCGGATCGCCCACTTCAAAAACGGCGGACAGGACGAGGTGTTCATCTCCAGCGCGGACTGGATGCCGCGCAACTTCCATCGCCGCGTCGAGGTGATGATCCCCATCGTCGATCCCGACATCAAGACCCGCCTCATGAACGAGGTGCTCAACATCTCGCGCGCCGACAACGTCAAGAGCTGGAACATGCGCTCCGACGGCAGCTATGCCCGCGTGACCCCCGCCGCGGGAGAGACCCCCGTCCGCGCCCAAACGCGCTTCATCGAGCTCGCGCGCGAACGCGTCAAAGAGGGGGAAGCGCACATCCGCACGTCAGGCCGTTACCAATTCGTGCAAGTGCACCCCGCCGCCAAGAGCGGCGCCCCCGAAGAGCGAAGACGCCGCCAAACCGAGAAACGCTCCAACGCCAAACGCCGCCAATAGCGCTCGGCGCTTCCCACACCCGAGCGCGCTGCCGCGAATGCGCGCCGCTTCGCTGTTCGGCGCGGCCGACGCCGCTGCAAATGCGCGCCGCCGAGGATGAATTCCCTGTGAAAATCCCCCCCCCGCAGAAGTCCGCGGAACGCAGTTGCAGCGCTACGGCGCCGTCGGGGTGAGCTCGAATGGATTCGCGGCGGCGTCGTCGTGGACTGTGCCGCCGTTGATCCAGAAGAACAGGTTGTCGTAAATCGCTTGTCCGAGGGCGGCTGTCACGCGCACGGTAGCGCCGGGGGTCGTGTCGAACCAGAGGCCGTCGAAGTCGGTCCCCGTCGTGACGCCGAGAACGGCGGTGTCGGAGCAATACGACGTCGCGACGTCGCCGTTCTCGAGCTGTTCGGCGAGCAGGTTCGTGACCTTGCCGCCGACGGCTTGCGCGGTGACGTCGAAATCACAGCCGTAGCCCGAGATGAGCGTGTCGCACACTGTCGAGATGTGCCAGTGGCCGCCGTTCATGTACTCGATGAGAACCCCAGCGCCTTTACCCGCGTCGGTCGCGAGCTGGGCATCGGTGTCGATGGCCACTGCGGGCACGGCGGTCTTGGCGCTGGGACAAGTGGGCAGCGAGAATGCGCGCCCCGTCGGTCCGGGGTGGTGATGGTAGTAGTAGTCGTCGCCGTAGGTGCAGCCGCCCAAGATGACGCCTGCGAGAAGCGCGAGCGCCGGTGCGAGTCTGTGGCAATGGCCCGACCGCACGGGTCGGGCGATCATCGCGAGATCCTCGGTGCGACCGGCGCGGAACGAACCGAGGGCGCCATGCTCGGTCGCGGCGCGTTCATGACGGGCGGAGCCGACGGACGGACCATCGGTGCAGGGGCCGACGGACGAACCATGGGCGCCGAGGGAGCCATCGGTGCCGGCCGCGAGTACGGTATCGACGGGGGGCTATACCGCGGAATTGCTGGTTCCATCGGAGCGGACGGTGGACTGTAGGACCGCGGCATCGAGGGGGCAACGGGACTCGGTCGCGGGACGACCGGCATCACCGGATGCATGGGCGCGGGGGACGGCGTGTAAGGGCGCGGCCCGTACACGTCGGGTCGCGGCGTCATGTCCGGCCGCGGTGCGTACCCGTCGGGTCGCGGCATACTGGCCCCCGTGGGCGGCAAGGGTCGCGTTGTGTAGACGCTCGATCCCGGGGCCGACGGAAACGTCGACGATCGAGGCACTAGGTCGGAACGCCCTGCGAACGAGCCGCCCGGCTGCGGCCCATTGAAGGATCGCGACGGCGGATGCATTCGCGCGAACGAGACCGCGCGCGCGTCGTGATCGACACGCTGGGTCGGCACCGACGACGTTGGAATGTGCGCTTCACCCATGCCCGGCCCTCGCGTCATCGTGTACGAGGTATGCGCGGGCACGCCGGGCGAACCGACGCTCGGGCTCGCGGCGACGTAAGGTCGCGTGCGGGGAGCAATGAGGTTCACGCGCGCCGGTGGCGCGATGTACGTGCGCACGTGTGGCGAGAAAACGTACGTCGCCGAACAGAAAACGTACGGCGCAGGAGGAGCGAACCCAAGACGCCACGCCCAGCCGCGCCGCCAGTACCAAGTCGGCGGCATGGGCGCCCAGCCGACGTAGTAGTCGTCATAAAAACCCGTTCGCCACACGACCCAGGCCGGCGCGTAGACTCGACCGGGTATCCACGCCCAACCCCGCCCGCCGATCCACACCCAGCGGCCGTAGTGGAACGGCGCCCACCCCCAGCTGAAATCGCTGACCCACATCCACGTGTTGCTGGCGCCAAGTCCCCAGTGTCCGTGGCTCACGTACGGTGCAAAGTCGACGCCCACCACGGTGCTGCTCGGCAGCCAGACGACGCCGTACGTTGTATCTTCCTCCCACGTGCCGTAGGGGGATAGCGCGTCGCGGAAGTCGTTGAGCGCCGCGGGATCCGTGTCGGCCGCGTAGTCGTATTCGGATGGGGACGGTGGCTCGCTCGATGCGGATGCAGTCGGCGGATTGGCCGCGTTCGGATCGGAAGGTGGCGCAACGGTCGGCGTCGTGGGCTCCGTAGGAGCGGCCGGGGGATCAGCGCTCGGAAGCGGTGGCAGCTGCGGCGGGGTCGCCGCGGGGGGAGATGGCTCGCTCGGAACGGGCCCACCCGCTTCGGTCGACACGACCTGCGTCTTGGTCGTGCGCTTGGGAGGCTGGCTTTGCGACGGAGGCGCGGGCTCGTCTTCGGCCCGAACCTCTGCCACGGGCCCCATCATCATGAGCACGGCCGCAGCCAAACCAGCCGCGCGGCATCGCTGCATAAGCATCGTCATAACAGGTAGCATGGGTCCATTATCCGGCTTTGGCCATAGCAATTGGCGCTTCGTGTACGACTCATCGGCCTGTCGATCCATTCAATTGCCACTGGCTTTCCAGCGCAATTTTCAGTCAGCCCGGATTCCCCGGCCTTTCGTTTCGCGCGCATTACGCGCGTGTCATGAGCCGAGACGCTGAAAGGAGTGCGTCTTGATGGCGAGGAAGAGCTCGGTCTCCGGTTGAATGGCCAGCTCGTGCACCGCCGCCGTCGTAACGAGCGCGCGCCATTCGAGCGCGCCGGTTTCGAGCCGCACGAGGACGTCTCCGCGCAACGTTTCCACGCCGGCGACGCGCGCCGAAAAGACGTTGCGGGCGGAGATGCCCGCCGGGGCCCCTCTCAACAACAACACGTCTTCGCTGGCCACGCGGTAGGTTGCCTGGTTTCCTGTGCGGAGCCCAGCCCCGCACGGCACGGTCAATGTCGGCGCCCCCACGGCTCGCTGACCTGACGCAGCAACGAGCGGCTCGAGCGTGGCCGTCGCAGCTTCAGCATCGATCGCGACCACGACGCCATGCACGATGTTTTCGAACGTGGCATCCCCCCGTACGGAGGTGACGAGCTTCGGCGTGAGCACGTAACGAACCGGCCCGGTGGCTTCCACGCGGCCGGCGCGCATCACCACGGCTTCATCGGCGAGCGCGAGCGCCTCTCCGACGTGATGCGTGACGTAGATCATCGGGATCTTGGCCTCGTCGCGAACGCGCATGAGGTACGGCAGAATGCGGTCGCGGAGCTCGGCATCGAGCGCAGCGAGCGGCTCGTCCAACAGCAAGAGCTTCGGGCGCGTGACGATGGCCCGCGCGAGCGCGACGCGCTGCGCCTCCCCTCCGGAGAGCGTGTGCGGATAACGCGCCACGAGCGGACCAATCTCGAGAAGCTCGAGCATTTCCGCGACGAGGCGATTCGACGCTTGGGAAGGCGCGCGCAGGCCGTAACGAACGTTGCTATTCACGTCGAGATGCGGAAAAAGCGCCGGCTCTTGCGGCACGTAACCGATTTGACGCCGCTCGGGGGGAAGGTGAAATTTTCGCTCGGAGTCCAGAAAGAGCACGCCGTCCAGTGCCGCGCGCCCCTCCGCGCGACGCCGCAGCCCGGCGATGATCTCGAGCAGAGACGTCTTTCCGCAGCCCGAAGGGCCGAGAACCGCCGTCACTTTGCCCGCCAACCCGAGCTCGACTTCCAACGTGAACGGGGGAAGCGCGAGGCGAACGCTGAGGTCGATCATCGGGCGGGCGGCAGAGCGTGGCGGCGCCGTGCGAGCCGCTCGGTCACGTACACCGCAGCCAGTGCGAGAAAGCACACCATGGCCACGAGCCGCAGCGCGTCCCCCTCGCGTCCCACCTGCGATCGATGAAAAATGGCGAGCGCCAGCGTTTGCGTTCGCCCCGGAATGTTGCCGGCGATGAGAATCGTCGCCCCGAATTCTCCGAGCGCCCGACAAAACGCGAGGAGGGCCCCGGCCACGATACCGCGCCACGCCAAGGGGAGCGCGACCCGACGAAACACGCGCAGCGGGGGATCTCCGAGCGTCCGGGCGACGCCGAGCAACCGGGGGTCGACTTCTTCGAAGGCGGTGCGCGCCGAGCGAACTAACAACGGGAGCGACATGACGGCCGAGGCCAGCATGGCCGCCTTCCAGGTGAACATGATGTCGAGACCGGCTCGGGAGAGGGCGCGGCCGACGAAGCTGTCCTTCGACAGCAGCATGAGCAGAACGATGCCCACTGCGGTCGGCGGAAGGACGAGCGGCAGCGTGAGCACGGACTCGACCAGCACGCGACCAGGGCCGCGCCATCCAGCCAGGAGCCAAGCCAGCGCGACGCCGATCGGAAGAATGGCGAGCGTCGCCGTCAGCGCGACTTCCAGGGTGAGCCCCAGGATGGAAAGGTCGTCGACCAACGGAGGGATCCTCGGAGACGGAGGGACCTAAAGGAAGAAGCCGTGGCGAGCAAAGGTCGCCTGCGCCTCGGGGCCCGTCAAGAAGTCGAGAAAACGCCGCGCCCCGCCGCCCTCCGAGCGCGCTAGACGTGCGGCCACGTAGGAGATGGTAGGTGCTCGGTCGGGGGACACTTCGAACGCAATGCGCACTCGGCTGGAGCGAGCGGCGTCGGTTCGATAAACGATGCCCGCCTCGGCATGCCCCGCCTCGACCGCGGCGAGTGCCGCGCGCACGTCGAGCGACGGCACGATGCGGGGCTCCACTTCCGTCCAGAGGCTTTCCTTTTCCAGCCACTGCTTCGCATAGCTCCCAGCCGGTACGAGCTTGGGATCTCCCACCGCGATGTGCGCGAGACCGACCAGATCGCGTGGCACGCCGATCGCTGCGGTAGCGCCCTTCGGGACGATCACCACGAGCCGATTCGAAGCAAATGGGCGCCGATCTTCGGGTTCGACGAGTTTCGCCTCGACCAGGGTGTCGATCGTTTCGGCGTCGGCGGACATCATCACGTCGGCGGGGGCGCCCGCGCGTATCTGGCGTGCGAGATCGCGCGATGCGCCAAACGAGAAGCGCACTTTGTGTCCGGTCTCAACCTCGAAGTCGCGACCCACCTCTTGGGCGGCGTCCGCGGTGCTGGCCGCCGCAAAGACGAGGAGCTCGCCGTTCGGTGCCGCTTTTCTGCACGCCAGCGAGATGCATGTGAGGGCGAGGAGCATCACCAGCGCCCGGCGTCGTCGTTTCGTTGGCTGTCGCTTCATTTTCCGATCGCTGCGGGCGAGTTACGCGCGAAACCACTTGTAGGTTTACAGTTTTGACGAGTGCACCCGTAGAGCACGGGTGATATAAGAATCTATCGGACTACCCGAAATCCTTCATGTCGCTCGAAATCGGCCAGATCATAGAAGGCAAATACCGCATCGTCCGACTCATCGGCGAAGGCGGGATGGGCGCTGTGTACGAGGGGGAAAACGCCCGCATCAAGCGGCGCGTAGCCATCAAGGTGCTGCATGCCGCGACGGCGACCAACGCCGAGGCCGTGCAGCGATTCGAACGCGAAGCGCAGGCCGCGGGTCGCATCGGCAGCGATCACATCCTCGAAGTGCTCGACTTGGGAACACTGCCCAACAACGACCGCTTCATGGTCATGGAGTTCCTCGACGGCGAGCCGCTCTCCGGGCGCATCCAGCGCAAGGGAAAGATCGACCCGCGTGAGCTCGTCGGGCTCGCCAAGCAGGTGCTCGCCGGGCTCGCTGCCGCGCACTCCGCGGGCATCATTCACCGCGACCTCAAGCCGGACAACATCTTCATCCTGAAAGAGAAGGCCGGCCAAGCCGACTACGTCAAGATCATCGACTTCGGAATCTCCAAGTTCCAAGCGACGGCCGGCGACCAGATGCACATGACCCGCACCGGCACGGTGATGGGCACGCCCTATTACATGTCGCCCGAGCAGGCCAACGGCAGCCGCGAGGCTGACGCGCGCAGCGACCTCTATTCAATCGGCGTCATCCTCTACGAAGCGATCACCGGGCAAGTGCCGTTCGACGCCAAGTCGTTCAACGAGCTCTTGTTCAAGATCGTGCTCTCGACGCCTCCGTCGCCGCTCACTATTGTCCCCGATCTCGATCCCTCGTTCTGCTCCATCGTTTCCAAGGGCATGGCGCGCGAGCTCGAGCATCGTTTCCAGACCGCGCAGCAATTCTCCGACGCGCTCGACAACTGGGCACGCACCGGACAGCCGGTGACCGTTCCCCCCGAGCACCGCTCGGCGCATCAAGCTGCCGCCGCCGCGGCCCCCGTTCCGCAGGCGCCACGGGTCCCGGACATGGGCGCAGCGAATACCGAGCAACCTCCCCCGCTCGGTGCAAGCTCGGGGGGCCTGCGTCTCACCGGAACTTCCGCCGCCAAACAGAGCAACCAATCGTGGGCGACGTCACAACACGACGTCGTTCCGGGGCTGCCCACTTCGAACAAGGGGCCGGGCCTCGCGATCGCCGCGGTGGTCGGTCTCGTCGTGATCGGCGGCGGATTCGGCGCGTACAAATTCCTTCTCTCGGGTCCGGCCAAGAGCGAAACGACCGTCATCGCCGCGCCCCCGAGCAAAGCGGCAGAACCCGCCGCAACGCCGGCCGCTACGCCCGCGCCCACGGCACCGCCGGCCACGGCCGAAGCAACCGCCGAAGCCAAGCCGACCGCCGAAGCCAAACCGACGGAAACAGCTCCCTCGGCAACGGCCGCCAAAGCCGTACCAACTCCGCCCCCCCTCGTCCGCGCCGGCGGCGGCGGCCGCCCCGCGCCTCGCCCGGCGCCCCCTCCGCCCACCAAGCCCCCGAGCAAAGGCCCCGGTACACCCGACTTCGGGTACTGATCGCCCGCCCTATCGCCTCGCGATTCGTCGTGGTTCGTTGAGGAGATTTACAGGGAGATCAGGAGATCAGGAGGAAGACGGGAGGGATTTGTTTTGGGCTCCGTCGGTGGGCGGAGCGGCCATCCGCGGGTGGGGGTTCTCGTGAGACGGCGAACGCCTCGACGTAGTGATGTGGTGTTGAAGTTGACGAGAAGACCTACGCCCAGGTTGGTGAGCTTGAGATAGGTGAGAACTTGGGCCTTGTGGACGGGCATCAACTCGGCAACCGATTTGAGCTCCACGAGCAGCTGCTCTTCTATGACCAAGTCGACGCGATAGCCGCATTCGAGATGAACGCCTTTGTATTGGACCGGTAGCGGGCGCTCGGCATCGAAGGCGATCCCGCGCAACTCGAGCTCGCGACAAAGGCACGCGTGATACGCGGACTCGAGCAGCCCCGGTCCAAGCCGTCGATGCACCTCGATGCAGGCGGCGAGCACCTTCTGGCTCAAACCCCATAAAACTCCCGTCTTCCTCCTGATCTCCTGATCTCCCTGTTCCATTCTCTCTCATCGCCCAATGCCGCTGCACGTTGCGTGAGAGCGCTTTTTCCGTGGCCGTCAGTGCTCATGCCCAGGCGTGCAGCGGGCGTCTTCCCAGCCTACCCAATAGGGGCCGTCGGGGCCGTGTTCGCGTTTCCAGATGGGGACGCGTTCTTTGAGGCGGTCGATCATGAGGCGGCACGCGCGGAAGGCTTCGTCGCGGTGGGGGGCGCTGGCGGCGCAGATGACGGAGATGTCGCCGACGTCGAGGGAGCCGGTGCGGTGCAGCGCGGCGATGCGCACGTCGGGGATCGCGAGCTCGATTTCGGCGCGGATGCGGTCCATCTCGGCGAGTGCCATGCTCGCGTAGGCCTCGTATTCGAGTCGCGTGACGGTGCGGCCGTCGTTGAGGTCGCGGACCGTCCCAAGAAAGACCGCGATGCCCCCTGCGCCGGGGCGCGCAACGAGCGCGATGGCGGCGTCGACCGAGAGGGGTTCGGTACCGATCGCGACGCGGCGCGCGTCAGCTTCGCTCATGGCGTTTCTCGACGGACGTGCCCCGAGCGCCCGCCCGATTTTTCGACCAGGCCGAGGTCGGTGATCGTCATCCAGCGATCGATCGCTTTGAGCATGTCGTAGATCGTCAATGCGGCGGTGCTCGCTGCGACGAGCGCCTCCATCTCGACGCCCGTCCGATCGAATGCGTGGACCGTCGCCCGAACTTCGACCGTCGCTAGCGTCGTGTCGTCCGCCGGCGGCTCGAAGCGCAGTGCGACTTCCGCACCGGTGAGCGCAATCGGATGACAGAGCGGTATGAGCTCGGAGGTGCGCTTGGCTGCTTGGATGCCGGCCACGCGTGCGGTCGCGGCGACGTCTCCTTTGGGCCCGGTGCCGAGCAGCATCCGCTCGAGGGTCTCTTTTTGCATGTGGACCCGCGCCATCGCGACGGCCCTGCGCGCCGTGGCGGGCTTGTCGGCGACGCCGACCATGTGCACCTCGCCGGCTTCGTTGACGTGGCTAAGAGGCTTTGTCATGGCTCCGCGCAGTGTAGCTCCAAGCCGTCGGTCTGTCGGGCGCCCACCCCGATGACTCCTGGCTCTCGCGCGAGATGATAGTGGGGCGCGGGTAGGCGTGCTTTCGTCGCTGGTACCGGCACGGGGCAGGGCTTTGTACTAACATGTGACCCACCTTGGTCACCGCTCATCGCTCGCTCGACCTCTACGTGCCGCCGCCCCCGCGGAGCGTGCGGGTATCGCTGACGGACCGCTGCGATCTGGCCTGTATCTACTGCCGCCCTTCGCGCAGCGACGGGTACCTCGAAGAGCGCCTCGACGAAGCGAGCTGGCGCGCGATGTTGCAAGGTCTGGTGGCGTCGGGCGTACGGCGCGTCCGCATCACGGGGGGCGAGCCGCTCCTTTATCCGCGCGTGGTCGAGATGGTCGCCTATGCCGCGTCCCTCGGTCTCGACGATCTCGCGCTCACCACCAACGCGACCCGGCTCGACAAGCTCGCGCGACCCCTCGTTGGGGCAGGGCTGCAGCGCCTCACGGTTTCGCTGGACTCCCTCGACGAAGCGCGTTTTCGGCGGATCACCCGCGGCGGCGATCTGGCGGGGGTGCTGCGCGGAATCGACACAGCGCTCGGCGCGGGCTTCGCGGAGATCAAGATCAACTGCGTGGTGCTGCGCGGCGAAAACGACGACGAGCTCGTCGCGCTTACCCACTGGGCCTGGGAGCGCGGCATCACGCCGCGTTTCATCGAGCTCATGTCGATTGCCGAGGGGGCCAAGATCGCCGCCACGCATTTCGTCGCCGCGGCGGAAATGCGCGAGCGGCTCGCTCCGCTCATCGAGCTCGAAGAAATGTGCGCCGATGCCGATCGGGGCCCTGCCAAATACGCGCACGCTCGTCACGATCGGCGGCTGCGCGTCGGATTCATCACCGGGACGAGCGACACGTTCTGCAACTCGTGCGATCGGCTGCGCGTAGCTGCCGACGGCGTTCTGCGCCCATGCCTCGCGACCGACGTCGGGGTCAGCGCCAAGGCCGTCGCGCAAGCGGGGGACCCGACGTCGATCGCCGAAGCCATCCACCGTGCGTGGCAGCTCAAACCCGACGGCAACGT
>Ga0111538_10007670_pt1 | contig 14534 bp, 12 predicted proteins | sample SoiMethybrSBSTD1_FD_79669 | JGI IMG/M metagenome (GOLD analysis project Ga0111538, IMG submission 79669) | Bulk soil microbial communities from a Populus tree surrounding site in Tennessee, USA - Soil MetaG P. TD hybrid SBSTD1 (version 2)... | ecosystem: Environmental > Terrestrial > Soil >... | reverse complement strand
CTGCTCGGGATCGTCACCCACGCTCCCGGCCACCCCTCCCAGCGATTCGTCGTTCAGGGTGGTGGCCGTGAGTCCGGCCGTCGGCCAGACGCTTTCGAGGGGCGCGGTGTCGGTGAGCCTCACGGTGGCCTCGGACCTTCCGGGCCGGCTGACGCTCTCGATCCGCGACCAGTCTCGAGCCAGCGTGCTCACCTCGGAGCCGGCGGTCGATCTCGTGGCGGGAGTCGTGACCACGCTCGAGGTGTTCTTCGCCGTTCCGGCCGCGGCGACGTCGATCGACGTGCGGGGAGACTTCGTCCCGGCGGCCGCCGGCTCGCCCACGGCCGTGTCCGTCCAGTACGCCGTCCGTTGACGTAGATCTCCTCCCCTCTCCAGACGATCGCCGTCCAGGCGGACCCGCCTGCGGCGCGGTGTCGCGGCTCACACCGGCGGGACCAGGCTGGTCAGACTCCCGCGGCCACCCGCGAACACACACCATGCGACCCGCGTGGTGCGGGATCGACCCGTTGGAGATGAACTATGCGAGCCATTGCCGTTCGAGGGGCAGCTGCAGCCCTGCCCCTGCTCATGATGATGAGCGTCCTCGTCGCCGATCCGGTGCAGGCCACGGATCCCTTGTCCCCTGTGCGCCTCAGCGTGCCCCCGCTGGGCTTCGTGCTGCCCGTGGAGTTGGACGGCGTTTCCGCCGACCAGGTCCACGCGTCCCTGGTGTTCCAGCGGATCGCCGGCCAGGTGGTCGACGGCAACGCCCAGGAGGTGGGTGGCATCCCCGTGCACCGCCCGCTCACGCTCGAGGGCGCCGGGGAGGAGCTCAGCGTCAACGCCTTCCCGCTGGGCCCCGGCGTTCCGTCACTGCCCAACGGGGTCTACAGCGAGCGCCTGCAGCTGGTGGTGATGCCGGATCCCGGCGTGATCGGCCACGAGATCACCGCCCGCGCCACGCTCTACTTCCGGGCTACCAACGGCACCTTGCAACGACTCACCCTGAAGCAGTACTCCGCGCTCGTCGAGCCGCTCGTGCCGGGCAGGAACAAGCTGCAGCAGTCGACCCTGGAGCACACCGGCGCGGTCGCGTCGAACGGCGAGACGCGGCCGGTGGGCGGCATCGACCAGCGCATCGAGGACGGCGCGCCCTTCAACGTGCCCGGCCAGGACGAATCGCCGAACGACTGACCTCATCCATTCACGCTCATATTCTGGAGATCTGTTCATGAAGACTTGGCCATTCCTGCTTGCAATCCTCGCCTCCACCCTGGCCGGCGCCAGCGCCGGCGCCGACACGCGCACCTACTGCTACGAGCTGGTGTTCAAGGACGACCGGTTCGACTGTCCGCTCACCGGAGATGCCGGCGTCCGCCGCGCCTGCCAGGAGGACTATTACAACTGGGTGAACTCCCCCGACGGCGATTACACCCACCCCGTGGGTGGATACCTCGAGATCTGGGACTGGGACGACTCGGCCCTCTCCCCCGACGACTACATCGGGACGTGGGTCATCGGTGGCACCGGCCGGCGCTGCGTCACCTTCGAATGGGAGGGCGCGGCCTACGCCAACGGCGAGAGCAACCCCGACCTCTACGTGAAGTGGAAATCGAAGGTGCGCGGGACACCGGGGGGTCCGGCGGTGCAGGCCGTGGACCTGGCGGGGAACGAATACGGCGACGTCACCTGGCGCGCGGCCCACATCAGCGACTGCCTGTCGGGCAGCAACTGCGACCAGCCCGGCTACCTGCTCGTCACCACCGACACCACCACCGAGCGCGGCGGGCGGGTGATGGCGCTGGACAGCTCACAGCACATGCTGCAGGTCTACTGGTCCCTCCTCGATGGCGACCAGATCGACATGGGCTGGCCGGCGGCGGGAAGCGCCTCCATCGATCGCCACTACTTCGAGGTCGACCAGACGCGGGCGGACCAGGCACAGTCTCCCGCCCACGAACTGGGACACACGCTGCAGAAGCAGCTCTTCGGGCAGGACAACCTCACGAACGACTGCTCGCTCAACGGCGCGGGACACTCGCTGACCAGCACCGAGTTCGAGTCCTGCGTCACCACCGAAGGCTGGGCCGGCTACGTGGCCGCGGTCAGCCTCTGGAATCCACAGACGACCGGCTCCGCGCCCTCACGCTTCGGCGTCGACTTCGAGGACGGGACGCCGATCGAAGCCGTCTGCGCCGACAACACCGCCATCGAGGCCCAGGCCGTCAAGGGATTCTGGGATCTCGACGATGATCCGGCCGAACCGGTTGGCGCCCCCGCCGTCAACCCCGACACCAACGACTCGGACACCGTCTTCCTGGCCGGGCTCTGGGCCAACTTCGCGAACGGCACCAGCAATCGCGAGAACGACGAGAACGACGTGAACGGCGTCAACCTCAAGGACTACTACCAGAACAACAGCGCCCTCTTCGCGTTCCCGTTGGACGCGAAGCAGTCCCTGCTCAGCCACAACTGCATGGGCACCATGGACCCCAACTGACGTCCGGGCCGGCTTCCGCAGGGTGCGGGTCGTGCGCGCATCCTGCGGACGCCCGCTGAGCGTCGCCTAGCGGGCCCAGCCCGGGAGCCCGCCCGAGCGGCGCAGCTCCTCCTCGAGGTCGTCCAGGGCCTGCCGTGCCTGCCGCAGCTCCTCGGTCTCGACCTTCACGCGCACCCTCTGCTGGACCGGGATGCCCGAGACGAAGACGACCTCGATGCGCTCCTCGTACGCCCGCTCCTCCGCCTCGGCGATCCGGGCGCGGGCCTCGGCGAAGCGCGCCCGCCACTTCTTCTCCAGGAGGACGCGATCGGGCTCGGCCGACGGCGAGGCGGTCGGCGACGGGCTGGGAGAGGCGCCGGGTGGGGCTGCGGGCTGGCCTTCGAGCTGGGTGAACGCGCCCTTGCCTTTTTCGCCCGCGGTCTTCAGGTCCTCGTCGGTGTAGGAGGGCGCCGCCGGGGAGGCCGGCTTGGGCTTCTTCTGCTCCTGCGACGAGAGCGCCGGCACGGCAACGGCCAGGCTCAGGATCACGCCGAGACGGAACCGCGAGGGCATCGGATCAGGCCCCCGTGGGTCAGGGGCAGCGCGAGTATAGCCCCACTCAACCGCTCACGGCAGGCGGACGCCGAGGCCCCACGAGAACAGCGTGCCGGGCGCGCCGGACCCGTGGAGGCGGAAGAGCACGCCGAGGTCGACCGCCACGTGCATGACCGAGAGCTCCACCTCGGGGCCCAGGTAGGTCCCGTCGCCGCCGGAATCGATCGACGAGTGCCAGGTCCGCGCCAGCGAGAGCTTCAAGGCCGCGGCGGCCGTGCCCTTGAAGTCCTCCGTTTTGACGTGGGCGTGGCCGCCGACGCCGAGGCTGAGCTTGCCGCCGCCGGTCCCGGCGTGGAGCTGGAGCAAGGCCCCCACGATGGCCTTGACCCGGGTCGGGTCCTCCTTGACGTCCGCGCCCAGGCCGTGGAGCAGCTCGAAGCTGGCCGCCCCTCCGAGCGGACCCCCGTAGCCCATGCCGAAGCTGACGTGGTTCTTGGGCTCGATGGTGATCTCCACCTCCGCCTCGTCGTCTGCCCAGGCAGGGCCGGAGAGGGCGGCGAGGACCAGGACGATCGCGGCGCCAAGCCTTCGGACCATGGCTTTCCTCCAGGTAAGTGGTGGCATGCAGGAAACGCCCGAGACCCCTGGATGGTTCCCGGCAAGATCGTCCAAACAATTGAACGGTGCCCATCAGGGACGTTTCTGCTTGAGCCACGCGCGAACCGAGTTGCCCAGGTCGGATCCGACCGATGGCAGCTTGACCCAGTGGCCCTCCTTGAGCAGAAGGGCGGGCGGGCAGCCCCTGGCCTCCTCGATGCGCTCGATGTCCCCGATGCCGTAGCGCCTGCGTCCCTTCAGGTCCGTCACGAGCATCGCATCGTCGGTCAGCTCGATGCGAAGGATCAGGCTTTCGAGGATGCTGCCGAACCCGAACACCACGGTTGCGCAGGCCAGCCCGATCGAGACCCAGCCCCATCCACCTCGACGATAGGTGGCGAACGCCCCTGCGGCAAAGAGTGCGGTGAGCCCGACGAACAGGAGAACCATCCCCGGTCCCAGGCGAAACAACCGTCGGCCCTTGTACATCTCCGATGGCCGCCCTATTCCGCGCGAAGGGCCTCGACCGGGTCCACCCGCGTGGCGCGCCAGGCCGGCAGCCACGTGGCCAGCAGAGCGGCGGCCACCAGGGCCGCGGCGGCGCCGAGCAAGCTGACGGGATCGAGCGGCTCGACCTGGAAGAGCAGCCCGCGCAGCACGCGGGTCACGCCGAAGGCCAGGGCCAGGCCGGCCAGCGCACCCAGGAGGGCGAGGCGCAGGCCCTCGCCGACCACCAGGCGGCCCACGGCCGTGGCGGTGGCGCCGAGGGCCATGCGCACGCCGATCTCGCCGTGCCGCTGCCGCACCGACGCGGCCATGACTCCGTAGAGCCCAATGCTGGACATGAGCAGCGCCGCGGCGGCGAACGCGCCCAGCAGCAGCGCGTTGAAGCGGGGCGAGGCCAGCGGCCGCCGCAGGTATTCGGCATAGGGCCACACGCGCAGCACGCGCACTTCCGGCGCGACGGCCCGCACGGCGTCGCGGACGACGCCGGCCACGAATCCGGGGCTGGCTCCGGTTCGAATGGCCAGCTTGCCGGCCGCGATCATCAGCTGCTCGGCGGGCACGTACAGCGTCGGCCGAGGCGTGGCCAGCACGCGGTAACGGGTCGTGGCCGCCACGCCCACCACGGTGAGCCACTCGTTGCGGGAGTCCAGCGCCCCGAACTTGAGCCGGTGGCCGATCGGGTCCTGCCCGGGCCAGATGCGCGCGGCCATCGCACCGTCGACGATGGCCACCCGCTGCGTGCCCCCACGGTCGTCGGCCGTGAAGCCCCGGCCGCGCAGGATCGAGACGCCCAGGGTCGAGAAGTAGGTCGGGTGCACGGCCTCGAAGTTGAGCGATGGATTCCTGGCCACCTGGTCCGCGGTCTGGCCCTCGGCCGTGAACCGCGGCAGGTCCCAGCCCGTCGCCCCGGCGAAGGGCTCGGAGTTGACGGGGGTGGCGCCGTCGATCCCGGGCACGGCCAGCAGCCGCTCGATCACCGCCTCCAGGAACTGGCGCCGCCGCTCGCCCTCCCCGAACTCCGTGGCCGGCACCTCGAGCTCGGCGAACACCAGGCGCTCGTGGGCCAGTCCCATGTCGGCGGCCTGCAGGCGCTTCAGGCTGCGCACCAGCAGCCCCGCCGCGGCGACCACGGCCACGGCCAGCGCCACCTGGGTCACCACCAGGACGCGACGTCCGCGCTGGCCCATCCCGCCGTGAACGCCGCGGCCGCCGGCGCGCAGCGCCGTGGCCACGTCGACGGACGAGGCCGCCAGCGCCGGCACCAGCCCGGAGAGGGCGGCCACGACGAAGGCGACCGCGCCCGTGAATGCGAACACCACTCCGTCGACACGAATCGACGCCAGCCGCGGCAGGCCGTCCGGCACCAGCGCCGCCACGCCACGCAGGCACCACGTCGTCGCCACCAGGCCCACCGCCGCCGAACAGGCCGTCACGACCAGGCTCTCGGCCACGTGCTGGCGCAGGATCTGGGCGCGGCCGGCGCCGAGCGCCACCCGCACCAGGAACTCCCGCCGGCGCGCCTCGCCGCGCATCAGCAACAGGTTGGCGACGTTGGCCGTGGCGATGACCAGCAGCACTCCGACGGCGGCGAAGAGGATCTGCAGCGCCCGGTCGATGTCGCCCACGACCAGGTCCTTGAAATGCCGCACCACGGGCTGGAACGACACGAAGCCTCCCGGAGCGCGGGCGTCGAGATGGGCCGTGGTCGTCGCCAACGCGGCGCGGGCCTGCTCGAGGCTCACGCCGGGGCGCAGGCGGGCCACCATCTCGACGTCGCGCAGCAGCGAGGTACGGAACTCGGGGTTCCCCTCCGTCTCCGCCAGCGCCCAGCGCGAGGTCCACACCTCGACGCCGGGCGGGTACTCGAAGTCCGGCGGCATCACGCCCACGACCACGAATCCGTGCGAGCGGTAGACGAGACGCCGTCCGAGGACCTCCGGCGCTCCGCCGAAGATGCGCCGCCACGCGGCGTGGGACAACACCACGGCCGGCTCCGCTCCCTGGCGGTCGTCCTCCGCGTTCAGCCCGCGCCCCAGCACCGGCGTGGCGCCGGCCACGGAGAAGAACGGCCCCATCACCACGGCCGTGCGGGCGGTGAACTCGCGGCCGCCATCGGCCCACACCTGGTCCCAGACGCCGTTGTAGCCGGCGCCGGCCACGCCCGCGAAGAGACGACCCTCGCGCCCGATCTCCTCCACGTGGTCGGCCAGGTAGGGCACGTGGGTCGGGCCTTCCGGCGCCACCTTCCACGACACCACCAGGCGGTCCTCCTCCGGCACGGGCAGGGGCCGCAGCAGGATGCCGCGGATCAGGGTGAACATCACGGTGGCGCCCGCCATGCCGATGGCCAGCGTCAGCACGGCGGCCGCGTAGAACCCCTTGGCGCGCCCGATACCGCGGACGGCCAGCCGCAGGTCGTGGATCCACGAGGCGAACATGGGTGGGGAGACCCTCTCGACGCCTATTGTCTACGACTCGGCCCGGCCGTGAAATGATGGGCGCCGAGCAGGAGGTGCGGATGCGTGCAGTGGCAGCGCTCGTCGTCCTGGCCGCAGGTGGGCTGCTCGGACCCTCCCGCACGGCCGCCGCCCAGGCGGCCGTGCCGCCGGCCACGGAGGGCGACTCCGTCCTCCGCGGCTTCCGCTTCCGCTCCGGCGAGACGCTGCCCGAGCTGAAGATCCACTACGCGACGCTGGGCAAGCCGCAGAAGGACGCGGCCGGCGTCGTGCGCAACGCGGTGCTGGTGCTGCACGGCACCGGCGGCTCCAGCCGCCAGTTCCTGACCTCCGGCTTCGCCGGCGAGCTGTTCGGCGCCGGCCAGCTCCTGGACGCCGCGCGCTACTTCATCGTGATCCCGGACGGCATCGGCCACGGCAGCTCCAGCAAGCCCAGCGACGGCCTGCGCATGCGCTTCCCGCGCTACACGTACGACGACATGGTGGCGGCGCAGCACCGGCTGCTCACCGAGGGCCTGGGCGTGGACCACCTGGCCCTGGTGATGGGCACGTCCATGGGCGGCATGCACGCCTGGGTGTGGGGCGAGACGTATCCCGACTTCATGGACGCGCTGGTGCCGCTGGCCAGCGTGCCCACGGCCATCGCCGGGCGCAACCGGATGATGCGGACCATGATCATGGGCGCCATCCGCGGCGATCCCGCGTGGAAGGGCGGCGACTACACGGAGCCGCCGAAGCAGGGCCTCACGGCCGCCCTCGACATCCTCCTGATGATGGGCAGCAGCCCGCTGCAGTGGCACAAGGCGGCGCCGACGCGCGACGCCGCCGACGCGTGGCTGGCCGACCAGATCACGCGCCGGCTGGGAACGACCGACGCCAACGACATGCTGTACGCCTTCGACGCCTCGCGCGACTACGACCCTTCGCCGCAGCTGGAGAACATCCGCGCCCGCGTGCTGGCCATCAACTCCGCGGACGACGTGGTGAACCCGCCCGAGCTGGGCCTGATGGAGCCGCTCGTCGCGCGCGTGCCGCACGCGCGCTACGTGCTGCTGCCCATCACGCCCGAGACGCGCGGCCACGGCACGCACTCGCTGCCCGCGGTGTGGAAGCCGTATCTGGCCGCGTTCCTTTCGGAGCTGGCCGGCGCCGGGGCCGCCGCCGCCCCCTCGCCCGAGGCCGAGGAGCTGAAGGCGCTGGAGCAGCGGCTGGTGGCGGCCATCGGCGCCCGCGACCTCGCGGCCTACGACGCGCTGGTGGCCGCCGACTACGTCGTCATCGAGGCGGCCGGCACGCTCCGCACCAAGGCCGACGTGATGGCCTCCTACCGCAGCGGCGACCGCGGCTACCGCGACCTGAAGATCGACGAGGTGAAGGCCCACGTCTTCGGCGACACGGCCGTGGTGCACGCGCGCACGACCGGCACCCGCATCCTCGACGGCAAGGAGGAGCCGAACCGCGTCCGCTACGTCAGGGTCTACGCCCGGCGCAACGGACGCTGGCAGGCGGTGGCGCAGATGTCGACGCCACTGCCGGCCGATCAGCGCTGAGATTCCCCCTGCGCGGCGCCGCGCTCAGCGGGCGGCGGAGGCGTCGTACACGACCTGTCCGCCCACGATCGTGTAGCGCACCTTGGCCCGCAGCAGCGCCGCCGGATCGGACTTCCCCGCCTCCACCAGGTCGATGTCGAAGACGGCGATGTCCGCCAGCCGGCCCGGCGCCAGGACGCCCTTGCGGTCCTCCTCGAACGAGGCCCAGGCGGGCGCGCGCGTGTAGGCGTCGATCGCCTCCTCGATGGTGAGCCGCTGGTCGGGGAACCAGCCCTCCTTCGGCTCGCCGGTCAGGGTCTGCCGCGAGACCGCGGCGTAGAGCCCGTACACGGGGCTCAAGTAGTAGCACGCGGCGTTGGTGCCGGGGCTGTCGCTGCCGAAGATGAGCACCGCCCCCGCGTCCTTGAGCTTGCGGAAGGCGTAGGCGCCCCGGCTGCGCTCCTTGCCGATGCGCTCCTCCATCCACCGCATGTCGTCCGCCAGGTGGTAGGGGTTCACCTCGGCCACCAGCTTCAGCTTCCCGAAGCGGGCGAAGTCGTCGGGGTGGACGACCTGGGCGTGGATGACGCGCCAGCGATGGTCGCGGTCCACCATTTCCCGCCGGGTGAGCACCTTCTCGTAGACGTCGAGCAGGATGCGGACGCCCTTGTCGCCGATGGCGTGCACGTGCGGCGGCAGGCCCGTGTCGGCCGCCTGCTCGATCAGCTTCTCCAGGTTGCCGGGGCCGAAGTCCGTGTACCGCTGGCCGGCCGTCATGCGCAGGGCGGCCCCCTCGGCGCCCTCGGGGAACATGATGTGGCGCGGGTAGCCCTTGTTGCCGGGATCGTGGTCGTAGGGCGCGAAGAACAGCGCCCCGCTGCTGCCCATGATCCCGTCCACCCAGGCCTTGAAGCCGATGAAGCGCAGCCAGTCGTCGCCCAGGCCGCGCGAGATGCCGAGCGCGGCCACGTGGGAGACTTCCCAGAGCTGGGGCCGCAGCAGGATGCGCGCGGTCAGCTCGCCCTTCCGCCGCAGCTCCTGGTAGGCGGCCAGCTGGGGCGCGGTGGTGAGGTCCTGCAGGGTGGTCACGCCGCCCTCGCGCGCCTCGCGCAGGACGGCGCGCACCTGCGTGAGCCGCTGCTCGAACGGCACCGGCGGCACCACGCGCGCCACCAGGTCGGCGGCCGCGCCCCTGAGGATCCCGGTGAGGCGGCCGCCGGCATCCTTCTCCATGGTGCCGCCGGGCGGGGCGGGCGTCTTCTCGTCGATGCCGGCCGCGCGCAGGGCCAGCGCGTTGGCGAAGTACGCGCTGCGGTCGAAGCGGTTCACGAACACCGGATGATCGGGCGTGACCGGATCGACGTCGGCGCGGTCCGGCAGGAACGGTCCTGCGGCGGGACGGGTGGCGCCCGCCCCCTCCCCGGCCGAGCCGGCCGACCACTGCTCGTAGGCGCCCCAGTCGCCGCGCGTGATCCAGCTCCCCTTGGGCAGCCGCGCCGCCGCCGCCTGGATGCGCTCCACGAAGCGCGCCCGCTCGTGCACGTCGAGCAGGTTGGCGCCGGTCAGCAGCGCGCCCGTGGCATCGACGTGGACGTGTGCGTCGTTGAAGCCGGGCAGCACGAACTGCCCGCGCAGGTCGATGACGCGCGTGGCCGGGCCGGCCAGGGGCCGCAGCTCGGCCGAGGACCCCACGGCCACGATGCGCTCGCCGGAGATGGCGACCGCTTCGGCCCAGGGCCGCGCCGGATCGACGGTGTAGACGCGGCCGTTCACCAGCAGCAGGTCCGCCGACAGGGCCACGGCCATGGCCAGGGTGATCATCGGCGCACCGTCCTTCTCTCGAGCCCGTCCACCGCGCCCAGGATGAGGGCGTAGGCCGCCTTCCGGGAGACGCCGTCCGGATCGCGATCGCCGAAGGGCGTGGACGCGATGCCCAGCGCGGCGACCTTCTCGTGCGCGAACATCTCCGCGATCGCGGCCGCCAGCTCGGCGCTGGTCGGCCCGTCCGGCACCGCCAGCGGATGCCCGGGCACCTCCCGCGGGTCCAGCACGTCCATGTCCACGTGCACGTAGATGACGTCGGTCCGCTCCGCCAGACGGGCCAGCTGCGCCTTGAGGGCGGGCGTGCGCCGGCGGAGGTCGTCCACGCTCAGCCGCCCGATGGACGAGCGGTCGAGCCGCTCCTGCTCGAGGGGGTCCGTGTCGCGCACCGCGGCCAGCACGATGTGGCGCTCCGGCAGCGCGGGGTCGAGCCCCGCCTTGAGCCGCATCCGCGTGAGGCAGTGGCCGGCCGCGATGGCCACCGGCATGCCGCCCAGCATGCCGCTGAGTGTCGTCTCGGGCGTGTTGAAGTCGCCGTGCGCGTCGATGAACACGAGGCCCACGCGCAGGGGCCGCGGCGTGGGGCCCGAGTGCTGCAGCCCGCCCAGCATGCCGAGCAGGCTGCTGCAGTTGGCCAATAGGCCCACCGGGACGTAGCCCGCCCTGCGGTCCGCGGCCACCACCTTCGCCAGCCGGCCGTTGGCCAGGGCCAGCCGGTTCCACTCGCCGTAGGCCTTCTGCTCCTCGGGGCCCAGGGCCACGGTCGTGACCGGCTTCAGCCGGCAGCCGCGCGCCTCGAGCAGGCCGGCCAGGCCGCCCTGCTCCAGGGCCGCCGGTCCTTCCGAGAGGTCGGGCAGGTTGCGCTCCCCGCGGTACGGCATCGTGACGAAGGAGAGCGACGGGCGATCTGCCATGCGCCCCCGGAGTGAATCCGGGTGCGCCGCCGAGCCGAGCAGGGCGAGGGAAAGGAGCGCCGCTCCCCTCACTACGGTCCGCCTTCCTCGATCAGCCCCGCCTTCTTCATCTCGGCCGCCACCTTCTTGACGGTCTCCCGGACGAGCTTGTCCGCGCTGCGGGGATTGGTGGTGCTGCTCTGGCCCGCCCAGACGAGCTTGTTCTGCTCGAGGCTGTACACCAGCACCTCGACGTGGGTCTCGAAGTGGGTGATCAGGTCGCCCGGGGCGGACGCGACGCCGTCCCAGCCCGTGCCCCAGTGCCCTCCCCACAGCGAGGCGTAGGTCGTGTTGCCGTAGTCCGTCACCAGACCGCCGCGGTTCCGTTCCTCGGAGACGAGCCGGAACACCACCGCCCCCGCCACCCCCGCCGCCTCCAGCCGCGGCCTGACCTTCGCCTCGTCGCGTATCTCCTCGGCGGGGATGAGGGCGGTCGCGGCCACGCCCCGGGCCCCCCGCTTCGTGAGCTCGTCGGCCAGCAGGCCCTCCACGCCGCGACGCTCCTGCTCATCGGTGCTGACGAAGAGGGCCACGACCTTCTTGCCGCGGAAGGTTCCCGGCTGGGCGTCGGGGGCCTTCCAGGTGGAGCGCAGGCTCGTGCCCGCGACCGCCGCTCCCGCCATCGCCACCACGCTCACGAACGAGACCGCGCCAACCGCTCTCTTCATCGCCTCTCCTCTTCACTCCCCACCGGGCGCCGCCGGTCCGAGCAGGACGATGCAAACGGGCGCCACTCGCGCCGTCATGAGAGTGGCGCCGATTCTACGCCGGGAGGCTACTTCGCCACGTAGCTCTTGTGGAGCACGCCGTCCTTCTTCTCCGCGTCCAGCGTCTCGAAGACGACGTTGGTCGAGGCTTCCTTGGTGCGCAGCTTCACGCGCGGGCTGAGCGTCTTCTCCTCGGACCGGGCGCCGTCGGCCTCGGCCATCCACTGGCCGACGTCGGCGCGGGCCGGCGGCTTGGCTGGCGCCGCACCTTGTTCGGCGATGGCCTCCACGGCCGCGGCCTTGAGCAGCTTGGGCCAGAGCCGCGCGAACAGCTCGCGGGAGGCGTAGACCTCCGCGCCGCTGAGCTTGCCGTTGACCGCAAACGCGCAGCCCACGGCGTCCCCGGCGGCGGTGCCGTGCTCGGAGAGCGCGCGGACGTAGGCGTCGACGCCTTCCGTGACGCGCTTGTTCTCCAGCGTGAGCTGCAGGCTGGAGGCCGATTCCTGCGCCGCCACCGGGCTGCCCAGGTTCTTGGCCAGCTTGCCCTGGGCCGTGCTGACCTCCTGCCACACGCGTCCCTGGCTGCCTTCCCGCCGCGCGGCCATCTTCAGGCCCTTGCCGGCCACCTGGTCGGAAGAGGCCGCGAAGGCGTGGGCCGCCTCGTTGCCGCGCCGCGACCAGCGCCCCTGCTCCACGCAGAAGCTGGCGATGGGCACCTTGCCCGACCGGGCGGGCACGATGAAGTCCTGGGAGATCATCCGGTCCTGGCGCCCGCCCTTCACGATGTCGCCCGACTGGATGTAGACGTCGGCGTCGGCCGACAGGTTCTCGACGGCCAGCTCGTTCACCTGGCCGGTCTCGTGGACGACCACCTTCTTCTGGGCCATCGCTTCCTGCAGCGTGATCAGCGGCTTTCCGGAAGCCCGGTCCCCGCCGTGGATCAGGAAGACGGACATATTGCCGTGCGTGAAGGGCCCCGTGATCCGCTGGCCCTCACCCGCCCGCACCGCGGGATCGGCCGCGCACGCGACGGCCAGGACACCACACGCCACCGCGACACCCCACGTCCCGAATCTGGCAAGCCTCATCGCTCCCTCCTGCGAGAGTTGGACGCAACCCGCGGGAGATACGCTCCAGGAAACGGGGCATTCCGCGACGCCGTTACAAGCGGGTTACACGGCGCAGCGCGGACGGCGCGCGGACGTCTTGACACGTGTCAAGCCCATTGGCACACTCTTGACACATGTCAAGACGGACGCCCCCACCGGCTCCAGACGTCGACACCAAGGCGCGCATCCTCCGCGCCGTGTGGAAGCTGGTCAGCCGCCGCGGCCGGGCCGACCTGACCATGGGCGACGTCGCGCGCGCGGCCGAACTCTCCCGCCAGGCCATCTACCTCCATTTCCCGAGCCGTGCCGCCCTGCTCCTGGCCGCGGTCAGGCATTTCGACGCACAACATGGCGACGTCGCCGCCCGGGACCGGCGGCGGGCGCTGCCACCGGTCGCGGCCTTCGAGGCCGGCATTCGCGCCTGGATGGCCTATCTGCCGCAGGTGCTCTCGGTGGCCGGCGCGCTCGAGGCCGCCGCCATGGTGGGCGACGCCGGCGCCGACGCCTGGCACGACCGCATGCGGTACCTCCGCGAGGGGGAGCGCTACTACATCGCGCGCCTCGCCGAACACGGCCTGCTGGCCGACGGCTGGACGGTGGACGACGCGCTGGACTGGGTGTGGGCACGCACACATCCGTCCGTGTGGCGCCACCTGGTCGTCGAGCAGGGCTGGGATCGGGACAAGTTCGTCGAGCGCGTCGTGCGCTCGCTCGTGGCCTAGCTGGTGTCGCCGCCGGCCGCGCGCGCCAGGGTGGCGCGCCGCCCGCGCCGGGGGCGGCGGTGATGGGCACCACCCCCTGGCCGGGCCGCCGCGAGACGCGCGTGGCGGTGGTGGCGCTGGCCAGCGCCAGCGCGCTCGGGAGCTTCGACCGCGCGATCGTCACGGTGGCCGGGCACCAGATGCGGCGCGACTTCGGGCTGACGGACACGGAGTTCGGCCTGCTGTCGGGGCTCGCCTTCGCGGCGCCGCTGGCGCTGGGCGGCCTGCTGGCCGGCCGCCTCGCCGACCGCATCAGCCGCCAGCGCCTGTTGCAGGGCGGAGTGGCGCTGTGGAGCGTGATGACCGCCCTCTGCGGCGCAACGCGGTCGTTGGGCGCGCTGTTCCTGGCCCGCATCGGCGTGGGCGCGGGCGAAGCCGCCCTGGCGCCCGCCGCCCTGTCGATGCTCGCCGACCACTTCCCGCGGGAGCGCCGGGCCGGTCCCGTAGCGGCCTATTTCGTCGGCGCGCACCTCGGCCAGGGCCTGGCCTTCGCGCTCGGCGGCGCGCTGCTCGCACGGCTGGACGCGCGCGGACACTGGCAGCTGATCTTTCCCATCGCCGGCCTCCTTGGGCTGGCGGTCGTCGCGCTCCTGGCCTTCGTGCGCGAGCCCGAGCGCCGCGAGCGGCTGCGCACCGCTGCCGGCGAGCGGCCGCTCCGCGTGGCCGAAGTCGCCGCCTACGTGGGCCGGCGCGCCCCGGCTTTTGCGGCCGTCCTGGTGGCTCCGCCCCTGCTGGCCGTCGGCTTCAGCGCGCTGGTCGTCTTCCTGCCCATGCTGCTCCAGCGCGCACACCAGTGGCCGATCGAGCGCGCGGGCGTGGCGCTGGCCGCGGTGGGACTGCCGGCGGCGATCTCCGGCTCGTTGCTCGCCGGCGCGCTGGGCCGGCGCGCCGCGCCCACCGGCGGGCACGCCCGCCTTCTGGCCTGGGCCATTGCGCTGGCCGCGCCGTGCTGCGTCGCCATACCGCTCATGCCGAGCGGCGGCCTCACCGTGGGCGTGCTGGGCGTCGGCCTCCTTTTCTATTCGCTCTGCCTCGCGCTCCCACCCATGGCCATCCAGGCCATCGCGCCGAACCAGATGCG
>Ga0111538_10007669_pt1 | contig 14535 bp, 21 predicted proteins | sample SoiMethybrSBSTD1_FD_79669 | JGI IMG/M metagenome (GOLD analysis project Ga0111538, IMG submission 79669) | Bulk soil microbial communities from a Populus tree surrounding site in Tennessee, USA - Soil MetaG P. TD hybrid SBSTD1 (version 2)... | ecosystem: Environmental > Terrestrial > Soil >... | reverse complement strand
GCCTCGCCTCACTGGACCCCCCTGCGCCTCGAAGCCTTGGAGCACGCTTACGCGACGAGCTCCGAGACGGATTTCCGGCGGCAATACCTCAATCAGTGGGTCTTGGCGGCGCGCTCCTGGATTTCGCCCGCGCATTGGAGCGCCGCCGCCGAGCCCGGGCTCGAGGAGGGTGCCGGGCCCGGCACGCTCGCGATCAACGACCAAGACGGCGCGCCCGGGCGGTGCGGCTACGTGCTCGCCGAGCTCGACGAGGCGGGCACGGTGCGCCTACGCGGGCGCGCCTACCTTTCCCGCCGGGCGCTGTGGGCGGCGCTCGAAGAGCTCACCGCCCGGCGGCGCGGCTTGACCGTGCTCTACCCGCCCTCGTTTACCGAGCACGTCGCCAAGCTCTCGGGCGTGAGCTTGCGGAAGGTCGGCACCGCCGAGCAACGCGCGGGCTATGGCCCGACCCTCTCGGCGATCATCGACGGGCGCCTGCGCCATGACGGCGACGACGAGCTCACGCGGCAAATGCTCACCGCGACCCCCGTAACCGTGCCCGACGTCGGCACGACCCTCTCGGCTAAGCGCTCGCCGGGCCCGATCTTCCTGGCCCGGGCGGCGGTGTGGGCGATCGGCGCCGAGCTCCGCCCCGAGCAACGGCCGAAACCCCGGATCGTCACCGCCGCCTAGTTGAAATAGACCAGGGTCGCGGGCGCGAGCCCGCGCCAGAATCGGCGCCGTGGGGCTACGTCGGTGGCTAGCGGCATCCGAGCCTGGTTATGAGGCGGGCTCCACGGTCGCACGGCGCCGCTCGCCACCGAGGCCCCCCGATTTTCCCTCGATCCGCTCCGGCACCCCGCTCGAAGTCGCCGAGCTCACGTGGATTGGCGAGGGGGTCACGCGCGAGATTGCGCTCTCGATCCCGTCGGTTGATGCCTGCCGCAATCTGATCGTCGGGACGGTCGTGCAGCTCGCGCTCTATCGCTACCGGGGCGGCGAGCGCTTGGAGCCCGATTACCTCGTCACCAAGCCCGACCCCTCGACGACGATCGCCGCCACCGTCGGCGGCACGGTCGATGATTTGCTCTTCAGCGGGCGCGCCTACTGGCGCATCCTCGACCGCGATGCCGAGGGCTATGCGCGCCGGGCGCGCTGGACCCCCGTGCGCGACGTGACCCCGCTTTCGAAGAGCTCGGGCGGCTCTTACTCCACGCTCACGGGCTACCGGATCGCGGGCGAGCGCGACGAGCTCGACCCCGCCGACGTGATCCGCTTTGACTCGCCCATCCCGGGCGTGCTCGACGTCGGCGGGCGCACGCTCGCCGCCGCGTTGGAGCTCGAAGAGGCGGCGCGCCGCCTCGCCGCCGTCGAGCTCCCGGCGGGCGTCTTGAAAAACGAGGGCACCGAGCTCGGCGACGACGAAGCGCACGAGCTCGTCGCCTCGTTCCAGGCATCGCGGCGGGAAAACGGCATCGCGTTTTTGCAGGGCGTCGAGTACCGGCGCGAGGACCTCTCGCCGGCCGATTTGCAATTGATCGAGGCGCGCGCCAACGTCGCGACCGACGTCGCCCGGCTCTTCAATGTGCCGGTCGCGATGATCGGCGCGAGCCCGTCGGGCAACGCGTCCGCCCTGCTCTATTCGAACCTCACGCAACAGCTAGCGATTCTCGTTTCGAGCGCGGTCGCGCCGCACCTCCGCACGGTCGAGCTCACGCTCTCCGATGCCTACCCGCGCGGCACCTCGGTCGCTTTCGACGTGCAGACGTTTTTGCGCTCCGACCCCCAAGCCGCCGCCGACTATGCGATCGCGTTGCTCGGCGCGGAAATCATCGACCAAACCGAGGCGCGCTCCATGCTCGGTATCCCGAGCTCGTCTCCGGCGAGCTCCGACCTCGCCCCCGGGAGGATCTAAATGCTCCGATTCGAAATGGAAGTCGCCGCGACCGACCTCGCCGAGCGCACGATCGAAGGGGTGCTCATGCCGTACGGCGAGGTAGGCACGATCGAGGGCAAGCGCTACCGCTTCGCGCCCGGCTCGCTCACGCTCGCCCGCTCCCGCACCCCGCTCTTGGTCGATCACGACCGGCGGCGCCCGGTGGGCGTGCTCGCCGAGCTCGTCGAAACCGACGGCGCCGCGCTCGGTCGCTTCGCGATCGACCAGACCGCCGACGGCGACACCGCGCTTGTGCAGGCGGCATCGGGCTCGCGCGGCTCGCTCTCGATCGGCGCCGAGCTCGACCAGGCGGAGCCGGGCCCCGATGGGGTCGTCGAGGTGAGCGCCGCCCGGGTCGTCGAGGTTTCAACGCTCGTGCTCGGCGCCTTTCCCGGCGCGGGCGTGACCCGCGTCGCCGCCGAGCTCGGCGAGCCCGACCCCGCGATTACGCCCGGGCCCGAGCCCATGCCCGACGACGAGCCCGAGCCCGAGCCCGACCCCGACCAGACCGAGCTACCCGTCGAGCCCGACGACCCCCCCGAGGCGGCGCCGCCGCCGGAAAGCGAGGAACCCGTGCCTACACCGACCATCGAAGCCGCCGAGGGGGCGCCCGTGATCATCGCGGAGCGCGACCCTGGCCCGCGCGACCTCAACGCGGGCGAGCTCGTGCGCTTGATCGTCCGCGCTCAGCGCGGCGAGAAGGATGCCGCCCGCTACCTCGAAGCCGCCCTCGTCGAGACGATCTCGACCGACGTCTCGGGCTTGCTCCCGCCGACCTATGAGCGCACGGTGATCGGCGCCAAGCAGGAGCCGCGCCCGCTCTACGAAGCGTTCCGCTCGCGCCCCCTGCCCGGGGTCGGCTTGCAGGTGAACAAGCCCAAGTGGACGACGCCGCCGGATGGAGCGTGGGCGACCGACGTCAATGCCGATGCCACCTCCAACAAAATCGCGATCGGGGCGCAGACCGCCGACGTGGCCCGCTGGGATTGGGCGGGCGCGTTTCCGTGGGTCGTCGTGCAGCGCTCCGACCCGTCGCTGATCGACGAGGCATATGCCGAGGCGGTCCAAGACTGGTACTTCGACGTTGAGGCCAAGGTGTACGGCGAGCTCGGCGCCGCCGCGCCCGGGGTCGCGACCTCGATGGGCGCCGCGATCGCCGAATTTTTCGAGGCGACCGGCTCCAAGCGGGCCCCGGAAGTGATCCTCATGGCGCCCGACGTTTGGGGCAAGTTCGCCGACTCAAACGCGCTGTCGGTGTCGGTGATCCAGGGCGGCGTTTCCGCCTCGGGCGGGCTCTCGGCATCGTTCGCCGGGATCCCGGTCGAAATGAGCGGAACGCTCGCGACCGGCGAGACGATCCTCGCCACCCGGCGCGCGGTCGATGCCCGCGTGACCGAGCCCGTGCGCCTCACCGCCAACGCGATCGGCGCCCTCAACGTCGAGCTCGCGGTCGTCGGCGAGGGGCTCTTCGATACCGACTACCCGGCGGAGCTCTTGAAGTTCGCGGCGATCGTGCCGACCGCCGCCGGGCTCGCCGCGCCGAGCCGGAGCTCGAAGAGCTAGTGGCGACCCCGCCCGCCTGGCTCACGGTGGAAGACGTCGCCGCTTACCTCGACCTCCCGGGCGACCCGACCGCCGACGACAACCTCGCCCTCTCGACGGCGGCGATTAAAGCCGCCGTCGAGAGGCGCCGCGCCGACCTCAACGCGGGCGATCCGCCCGTCTTCACCCCGACCGACGAGGTGAAGGGCGGCGCGGTGATGTGGGCGGCGCTCGTCTATCAGTCGCGTAACGCGCCGTCGGGCTTTGCGGGCTACGGCGACGAGTCGATGCTCTTTGACACGCTCGGCGCCCGCCGCGCCGAGGTAATGCGCCTGCTCGGTTGGCGCCGACCCGTTGCGACCTAGGAGGGAAATCGTGGCCGAAAGTAGCTACTGGACCGCTTGGCAAATGACGCTCAACCTCGACCTACAATCGCGGGTCGCCGCCGCCGCGCAACAGGAATCCGAAGCGACCGGCTCGCCGATCGCCGACGTTGAAGCGTGGGCCCGTGATCGGCGTTGGGACTACTCGACGCAAACGGATTGGGTTAGCGCGGTACAGGCGGCGATGGAAACCGGGATCACGGCTTGGGGTTCGAATCCGACCGTGATCACCGACCAGCACGTGCTTTCTTACGTCCAGGCGGCGCTAGCGCCGTGAGCACGGCGACCGCCCACCCGGCTACCCGCGCCGTCGGCGCCGTGCTCGACGAGCTCGCCGGGGCGGGCATCGAGGCGACCCGCGACCCGGGCGCCTTTTACCCGCAACCCGTCGGGGTGCTCGTCGGCTTGCCCGAGCTCAGCAAGCGCACGCACGGCGCCCGCGTCTTTGCGATTCCCGTGCTCGTCGTCTCCGGCGACCCGCTCAACAGCGAGCTCGCGGTCGATCGGCTCTACGCGCTCACCGACGACGTAGCCCTCTGCCTCTCGATCGAGGCTTACCGGGTGAGCTCCTGGCGCTCGTCGGTCAATGCCGAACCCCTGCCCGCGATCGAGCTCGCCGCCGTCGTCTCCGTCACCGAAACCGCGCCCTTGGCGCTGATCGAAAGCGAGGAAACCTAAATGCCCTTCGCCGACTCCCGGCTTGGCCCCGGCACCCTGACCTTTGACCCTGGGGCGACCCCTCACGATTTCTCGACGCAGGCGGCGGCGGTCCGCCTCACCCCGTCTTCGGAATCCGAAGACGGCACCCCGACCCTCGCCGCGCCCGACCCCGCGCCCCTGACGACGATTTCCTGGGCGCTCAATATCGACGCGATCCAGGATTTCGAAGAGCCCGCCGGGCTCGTCAATTACCTCATGGATAACGCGCTGACCGAGGTGCCTTTCGAATGGACCCCGCTCACCTCCGACGGCACCAAGTACGAGGGCACCGTGCAAATCATCCCGATCGAGATTGGCGGCGACGTCGCCGTGCAGGTCGTGACCTCGGTCGAGCTCCCGCTCGTCGGCGAGCCGACCCGCACCGATGGGGTCGTCGGCACGACGAGCTCGCGCAGCAAAGAAAAGGCGGCGGCGTGATCCGCCTGCACGGCACGGTCGAGTACGAAGGCGGGCGGGTCGAGACGTTTGAGTGCGGCTCGGCGGCGGTCGCCGATTGGGAGCTCTTCGCCATGCGGCACGGCTACCCGATCGGCGAGGGCGCCCCGCCGATGCTCTCGGCGCTCGTGATCGCGCACCACGCGCTCGGGGTCGCCGAGGGCTTCGACGTCTGGCGCAAAAGCGTCGTCGGGGTCGAGATGGAAGTGCCCGAGGCGGTCCCCCCTACCCTCCCGGCTCCTACCGGCGCGCCATGATCGAGCTCGCGATCGCGACCGGGCGCCCCTTCGCCGAGCTCGCCGAGCTCGACGACCAGGCGCTCGCGACGATGCTCGACGTGCTCGACGAGAGGCGCCGGGTTGGCTAGCCGCAAAGGCGGGCTCGCGGTCGAGATGGAGGGCATGGCCGAGACGCTGAAGGCGGTCAATGGGCTAGAGCGCGAGCTCGCCCGCCCCGCCGCCAACAAAGAGCTCCGGCAGGCGGCGCGCTCCTGCGCGACCGTGCTCGCCGGGCAACTAGCGCGCGCCGCCGCGTCGAGCGGGGTGCCGGTCGCTCCACGGGTCGCTTCGTCGATCCGCGTCAAGAGCGATCGCTTGCCCGTCGTCTCGATCGGCGGCGCGCGCAAGGTCGGCACGGGCAAGCGGGGCGCCGCCGCCGCGCTGGTCTGGGGCTCCGAGCAAGGGCCCAAATCCGACCCCAATCATTGGGGGGTCGAGGCCAACCCGGCGGGCTACTGGATCGCCCCGACGGTCGAGCGCTTTGGCTCCGACCAGGCGATCGAGCGCTACCGGCGCGCCGTCTTCGAGGTGCTCCACGGGGCAGGGCTGGTCTAGGTGGCGGGCCCCGGAAACATCCTGATCAAGATTGGCGCCGACGCGGGTCAAGCGGTGCGCGAGCTCGGCAAAACCGACAAGGCGCTCGGCTCGACGATGACGACCTCCGAAAAGATGGGCGCCGGGATCAAAAAAGCCGCCCTGCCCGCCGCCGCCGCGCTCGGCGCGATCGGCTTTGCCGCGATCGGCGCGACCAAAGCCGCCGCCGAAGACGCCGCCGCGCAAGAGCACCTCGCCGGGGTCATGAAGCGCACGGCGGGCGCGAGCGATGCCCAAGTCAAGAGCATGGAAGACTGGATTAGCTCGACCTCGCGGGCGACCGGGGTCGCCGATGACGAGCTCCGCCCGGCGATGGAAAACCTCGTGAGCTCAACGCACGACGTTTCGAAATCGCAAAAGCTCATGAAACAGGCGCTAGACATTTCGGCCGCCTCGGGCAAAGACGTCGAGACGGTCACTAAGGCAATGGCGCTCGCCACGACCGGGCAAACCGCCAAGCTCGAAAAGCTCGTGCCCGGGCTCTCGAAGACCGCCAAAGAGTCGGACGATATGAACGTCATTATGAAAGAGCTAGCGAAGACGACCGGCGGCGCAATGGCGGAATCCACCGATACGGCGGCGGGGCAATTCCGAATCTTCCAGAATCAGACCAACGAGCTCCAAGAGTCGCTCGGCGCCGCCCTGCTGCCGGTCGTGACCGCGCTCGCGCCGGTGATGGTCAAGCTCGCCGACGTCGCCGCCAAAAACACGACCGCGATCAAAGTCCTAGTCGTCGTCGTCGCCGCGCTCGCCGCCGGGATTCTGGTCGCCAATGCGGCCATGAAGGTTTACGCCACCGTCACCAAAGCCTGGACCGCGATCACCAAGATTGCCGCCGCCGCCCAATGGCTTTGGAATGCCGCCCTCAGCGCCAACCCGATCGGGCTGGTAATCATCGCGATTGCCGCGCTCGGGGTCGCGCTCGTCGTCGCCTACAAAAAGTCGGCGACCTTTCGCGAAATCGTGCAGGGCGCGCTTGGCGCGGTGCAATCGGCGGTCGCCGCGCTCGGGCGTGCCTTTAACGCCATGCGAGAGGCGGCAACGTGGGCGTTTAACTGGATCCAAGACCATTGGAAGCTCGCGCTCTTTGCCTTTGGCCCGATCGGCGCCGCGCTCTACCTGATCGTGACCCGCTTCGACCAAATCCAGGCGGGCGCGGTGCGCGCTTTCAACATCATTAAGCAATACATCGACATTGTGATTGACGCGGTGCGGACGCTGATCAAATGGCTCGGCAAGATTCACGTGCCTAAGCTCCACCTGCCTAACCTCCCGGGCCCGCTACTCGTGCCCGCCGGAATGCCCCTTACCCCCACGGCGGGCGCGCGAGCCGCCGCCGCCGTTCCCGTCACTGGCGGCGGCGGCGGCGTCACGATCAACGTTTTCGGCGCCGTCGATCCCGAGGGCACGGCGCGCGCAATCCGGCGCGTACTCGAACGCCACGACCGGCGCCAAGGGCGGACCCCCTGAGCCTGTGGCCCTATTCGATCGAGCTCGACGGCGCCTCGATCGCGCTCGCCGAGGTGCTCGCCGACGTGACCTTGCACCGGGGTCGCGATTCGATCAACGACGAGCCCATGGCGGACACCTTGCAAGTGACCTTTCACAACGTCGATCGCGCCTTTGTATCGGATTTCGATATCGGGCAAGCGCTCGCCCTGACCGTGCGCGACGGGGCGGGCCCGATCATCCCCCGCTTTAGCGGGCGCGTGACCGACGCTAGCCTCGACGACGACGAGCTCACCGTAATTGCGACGGGCTTGGTATCGACCTTGCGCCGCTATCAAATCGGCACCGTCAATTGGCCCGCCGAAACGTGGAGCGCGCGCGTAACGCGCTGCTTCACCGAGGCAGGGCTCGCCGGCCTTCTCGAGCTCCACCCCGACCCCGATTTCGACCCGCTACTCGCGGCGCGCGATGCCGCCACGGCGGGCCCGACAACGCTCGGCGATTACCTCGCCTTTCTCGCCCCGATGATCGGCGCGCTCGTCGCCGACCGCCCCAACGGCAACGTCTTGGTCCAGGCGATCGGCGCCCGCACGCTCGAAGCCGCGGTCGCGATCGACCCCGCCGACGTCGCCTATGCGCCGGTCTGGCAGGAGCAAAACCCCGGCGGCAATATCGTCACCGTCACCTACCAAGCCGACCAGGGCGCGAGCGTGACCGTGGAAGACTCCGCCTCGGTCGCCAAATACGGTGAATTCCCGGTCACGGTCGATACCTCGTTTCAAAACGCGAGCGACGCGACGACGCGCGCCAACGAGCGCCTGTATCGCTCCGCCTACACGCATTGGGAAATGCCCGCCGCGCCGATCCTGCGCGGCATGGAGCTCCAACTAGGCGCGCCCGTGATCCTGACCGGCTTGCCCGATTCCGCCCCCTTCGAGCCCTGGACACCGCTGGTCGAGGGCTGGACCGACACTATCTCCGGCGACCGCTGGGATATGGCGCTCTCGCTCTCCGATCCGCTGATTTCTGGCGTGACCCTGCCGTGGGATTCCGTGCCTCTCGATCCGCTCGTGTATGCGTGGAGCACGATTGACCCGGCGACCGATTGGGTGCACGCGCTAACCCTCGACGACCTCGAAATGGGGTAGATAATGCCTGCCACCACGCCCGCCGGATATCCGTACCCGCTCCCGGCCGAGCCGGTCGCCGAGGGCGCGCAAGCGATCCGCAATCTCGCCGAAGCGATCCACTACCCGCCCGCGCTCGTTACCTCGCTACCGGCGAGCCCGACCGATGGGCTAGAGGTGCTCTGGCTCGTCGATGCCGCCGCCGGTCTTATTTGGCACCTGAAATACCGCGCGGCGGCGACCGGGGCAAATAAGTGGGAATTTGTCGGCGGCTTTCCGCTCGCCGGTTACGGTGGCCCCGGTATAACGGCGAGCATTCCGCAAAACGGCTGGAATTTCTTTCCCGGCGATTTCACGATCGCCGTACCCCGCGCCGGGGTTTACCTCGTTACCTTCGGCGCGACCGTACAGCCGCTAGTAGCATCGGCGACCGGCTGGCTCGGGGTCGCCGTCGGGGCGACCTCGCCGACGATTGACGGGGTTCGATCCGTCGGCGGTTATCACCCGGTATCGGCGGGGCGCGTTCCGTATCACGGCACCTTCGTTGATTCGCTCCCCGCCGGGGTCAATCTTGCATTGCAAATGCGGCAGGCGGCGCCGACGCAAAACTTTTCGGCGTCCGGCCGCTTTATCTCGATTCTCCCCCGGCAAATCGCCTAATGACGGTGGCTAGCGTGATACCCGGCGACCTCGTTGCGAGCGCGACCGGCGCGCTCCTGGTCGCCGCGATCTATCTCGCCCGGGCGGTCGCGCGGCTCAGCGAGCGCGTCGCCCGCCTAGAAGGGCGCGACGAGGCGCGCAACAAGTGGTGAAGCGCGGCGCAAGTTTCGGCGGCACCTGGGATCGTCTTGGGTTAAAGCGATCGCGGTTTGCGGCGCCGCCGAGGGAGAAAGGTAGGCACGGGCGCCGCCCGCTCGAATCCGTGAAAGGCGACGACGACCTACGCCGCCGCCTGCTCGACGAGCTCGACCGGCTCACCCGGCGCCATCGGCGCCGCGTCCGCAAAGACGAGCTCAACCCGCTCGACGGCGGGAGCTCCGCGCCGGGGCGCCTGCCCGACGACGACCGCGCCGAGCACGATCGAAAGCAACGCGCGCCGGTCGTCGGTGTCGAGCTCGCCCTCGCCGCTCAGCTCTTGGCGGAGGGTTACGCGCGCCTTTTCTAGCTCGGTCGCCTCGCCGAGCGCGGCGAGCTCGGCGCTGAGGCGCTCGACGCGTTGTAGGCGCGCCTCGCGCCCTGCGTCGTATGCCTGGGCTCCGAGCCTATCTTCGAGCTCGACGTCGCTCTCATAGGCAATGAGCGCCGCCCGCGCCCGCCCGAGCTTGGCTTCGAGCTCGGCGCGCTCGCCCGGCTCGGTCGGGAGCTCGACCTCGACCTCGCGGAGCTCGTCGGCGGCGGGGCCCGCCCACGCGAGCACGCGCTCGATCACGTGCGCGTCGAGCTCGTCGGCGCCGATCGAGCATTGCGCCGTGCAGCGCTCCGAGTCGTTGCGCGAGCCGTTATGCGACGAATTGCACCGATAGATCGTCTTGCGCCCGGGGCGCGGCTTGCGGCTGAGCCCGCGCCCGCATGCCTTACAAACGGCGATCCCGGCGAGTAACGCTTTGGCGCGACCGACGGCGACCCCGCGCCCGGGCGAGCGCTCGCGATTGATCGCCTCGACCGCTTCGAAGAGCTCCACCGGCACGATCGCCTCGAAGCCGGGCTCGCGATTGACGAGCTCGGTTTCAGGGGTGCGCCCGTACCGGAGCTCGCCGAGGTACACGCGATTCGCGAGCATGCGCCGGATGCTCATTGCCGAGCGGGCGATGCCCGTGCGCGCCTCGAAGAGCTCGGCGAGTTCGTAGAACGAGCGCCCCTCTACGCGCGCCTCGAAGAGCTCGCGCACGACCGCCGCCTCGTGCTCAACGACCTCTAGCCCGTGCCGGTCGTCGAAACGGAGCCCAAAGGGCGCCGTGCTCATAATCGCGATGCCGTTGGCGATCGCGTTGTATTTGGCGACCTCGAAATCGTTGGTCTTTCGTTCGAGCTCCATGCGGGCGACCGCGCCGAAGACCTCGCGCACGAAGCGCCCCTCGGGGGTCGAGGCGTCTAGGTCTTCGCTCGCGCTCTTGATCACGCCGCCCGCGCCCTCGATCCGCTCGAAGAGCTCGGCGCGATCCTTGGGGGCGAGCCGGGCGAGCCGGTCGAGCTTGGCGATCGCGATGCCGTCGAGCTCGCCCGCCTCGATCGCGTCAATGATCGAATCCAGGATCACGCGCACGGGCTTGCCGCCCGATACGTCGAGCTCGGCGGGATAGGGCACGAGCTCGTGCTCGGCGCCGAGGCGGGAGCGCATGAGCTCGCGCTGGAAGTCGGGCGAGCGCAAGCGCTCGTCTTTCTCGCGCGTGCCGACGCGGCTCACGCGCGGGTACTCGCCGAGCCGGAGCCGGGCGGGTTGATTCTGTCCTGCCATGGGTTTAACCTCCTGCGGTCACGGACACTTCTGCCCGGGGGGACGTTGTGCTAACCCGCAGAATTGCAGCGATACACACGGGGCCCATGCCCCAAACGGGGGATTCTCGCCCCGTCGAGCTCGCAAATGACCCGCGTGCGCTACGGCATCGCCGCCTACTAGCCGCCTGCGGTGGCGACCGTGAGCAAGTTGCCGCCGTCGAGCGCATGATCGACCAGGGCGGGCGCTCGACGCTCGGGGCTCGGGTCCGATGAGCGGGCACGTGCGCGTGCTCGATTCCTCGACCCGCACGGATACGGCGCACGGTCGAGCCGCCGAGCTCGTCAAGACTCAGCGCTCGCTCACGGATCGGCTCGACGCTTTCTTCCGTGAGATTGACGAGGTAAAGGCCCTTCTGCTCGACGAGGGCTCTTTGTGGAGCGGGCCCGTACTTGACCCGCCGGTTGAGGCGGCGCGCTCCGCCTGGCTCTCACGCGGGCCCAAAGAAAAGCGCGTGGAGCTCCGCACGATCGCCGACCCGCCGTTGATGGAGCTCGAATGAATAGGGCTCAGCGCCGACGCCTGCGCCGGGGTGGTCACTTCTCGCTGCTCGGGCGCGACGAGCTCTTTTGGCTCGACCATCGTCCGCACGTCGCCGAGGCGCGCGCCGCCGAGTATCGGGGCGAGCACATCGCCAACCCCAAAGAGGGAAAGGCGGGGCGCTCGAAAGCCGACGGCGCCCCGCACGCGCAAACGTGGGGCGGCTAGTGCGCGGTGTCTGGCTCGGCGCGGCGATCGGCTTTTGCCTCTGGATCGGTCTGTTTCTACTTCTACGGGAGGTGATCTAGTGCCCGACCTTATTTGGCGGATCGGGCCCGGGCCCCGCCCTCACAACAATTCGCGACTCACGCGCACGCTCTACGCGCCCGACAATCCCGACCAGGGCGCGCAATCCGACGGCAAAGACGTCGAGGCGATTAAGCGCATGCTCTCTCGGGCGGGCTTTTGGGATTGGCAGGAATTCGACCGCACCTATACCAACGCGCTCGCGCACGGCGCCGAGGGCCCGACCGGCTCGGGCCCCGGGGTCGATGGGCTCCGCAAAGAGCTCGGCATCTTCGACGGCTCGGGCACCTTCAACGAGCGCTGTTATCACGCGCTCCTGTACGCGACCGTGCCCGACGTCGATTGGCGCGGGACGCCCAAGCCGCACGCGGGCGAGTGGGTTTGCGATGCCCGCTCCGCCGAGCTCCTGACCGAGTACCAAAAAGCGTGGGACGCTGACCACCCGGACCCTAAGCCGGAGCCTGCGGGCAATCCGCGCGACGTCGCGATCGCTCACCTAGCTCGGCGCGTTGGCTACTCCGAGCAACCCGCAGGCTCCAATTGCGATAACCGCCCCGACGGAATCCGCACGGCGCAAACGAAGACGGCGGGCGGCGGCACGTGGCTCCACTATCAACCCTGGTGCGGGTGCTGGTGTTACTACGCGCTCGACGCCGCCGGGGTCAAAGGCATTGACTCGCACCTAGCCTCGGTCGCCTCGATCGAGGATTGCGCGCGGGCGGGCTCGAAGTGCTACCGGGGCTGGACCTCCGATCGCTCGCGCGCCAAGCCGGGCGATTTGGTCGTCATAGGCGGCTACGGCCAACACGTCGAGACGGTGCGCGGCAAGCTCCAAGCCGACGGCGGCTTGCCGACCTACGGCGGCAACACCTCGCCCGGGAGCTCGGGCTCGCAATCCAACGGCGGCGGCGCCTATGCCCGCGTGCGCTATTCGAGCGAGTGCCGGGGCATCGCGCTCGTGAGGTATCCAGGCGAGTGACCGACTGGGGCTTCGATACCTACGCCAACGACGTCGAGACGGCGCGCGCCGAGCCCGAGCCGCCCGACGTGCACGCCGACCAGGCGCCCGCCGACTGGAGCAACGAGCCGCGCTCCGACGATTTGCTCTCGTCGCACGTTCGGCAATTGATGGGGGCGCCCTGGACGTGATCGCCGCCGGGTATTCCGACCGCACGCTCGCGCTTACGCCTCGCATGCGCGATGTGCTCTCCGCCGGAGCCCGAGGATTGACGATCGCGCAAACCGCGATCGAGCTCGGCATCGCCGAGCCGACGGTCTGCAACGTGCGCGCCGCCGCCGTCGGGCGCTTGGGCGTGCCTAACTTCACGGCGGCGGTCGCGAGCTACGTGCGAGGCGAGCGCCCGTGATCGACCTTCCGCGCGTCGCCTTGGTCGTGCTCGCCGTGCTCGCCGTGATCGCCTTGGTGCATTGGTGGTAAGCCGCCTGGCGCTCTCGCTCGCCGCCTGCGGGCTCGCGATCGCGTCCGTATACGACTCTGCCCGACGGCGCCGCACCGTCTCACGCGGGCGTGAGCGCGGCTGTTGGGTATACGTACCGGCTGAGGAGCTCGCTAAGACCGCTTGGCGGGATGAGAGGCCCCCGCCCTTCTATCGCTTGTGGGCGCGTACAGGCGGGCGCACGGTCACGGTTCAATTCTTCGCGGAGCAATGACCGAGGAGCCGTCGGGTCAGATCGTCAAGTCATGGCTCGCCGAAGACGGCACGGTGGCCTGTCTCATCGAGATTGAGGGCTCGGATGCCTTGGCTCTCGCGCACGATCCACCGCCGACGCAGGCGACGGTGCTCGAAGCCGCAAGCCGATTCCTGCCCGGGCGCGAGCCCTTCAAGTTCCGGCGAGCGTTCGGCGGCAAGGTCGTTTACGTCTACCCGCTCGACGCGTGGGACTGGCGATGAGCGAAGCCGACCGTATCGCCCGCCGGATCCGCCGCATGGAAGCCGAGCTAGCGCACCTACCAAAGCCGATCACCCCTGACGAGCTCGACGGCGCGATCGCCTACGCGCGTGCGGTCGGCGCTCCGCCCTGGCTCCTACGAATCTTGGAAACGCACCGTCGGCGGGACGACGCCACCGACGGGATAGGCCAATAGGCCAAGGTCGGCGGGACGCCGCCGCCGACCGCACCGGGGCAGCGTTGCGTCGCCTGTACGTGGAGGTGGCACGAGCGGGTGGGTAAGCGTTCCCCGGACGAAGCGCGGCGTTGCGCTTTGTTGAATGGTCGGTCCGGGTTCGCCCCGCCTTGCGCCGAGCTCGGTTTGTGGGCTCGGCGCTAACGATTCTGACCTTCGCCCGAGGTACGCTCTCGGCGCATGAGCTCCACCGTGAAGCGCTCGGGCGCCTGGCGTGATCACGTCGCCCGGCTGATGCCGGAGCTCCGCGCTCGCGCCGATGACCTATGCGAGCTCTGCGGCGGGCCCATTGACTTTGAGGCACGGGCTCGCTCTTCGAGCTCGCCAAGCGTTGATCACGTGATACCGCTCCATGCCGGGGGCGATCGCCTGCCCCCGGTCGAAGAGCTCCGGCTCGTGCACTACGGGTGCAATTCGCGGCGAGGCAACCGCACGCGCGCACGACCAACGCGCCCGCCCACCCCGGCGGTCGAGCTCGTGCCGGATAGCGAGGCGCGCCGCGTGAGCTACGAACCCGTGCGCGGTCGCGGTCAAGGGTTCCGCTCCGATTTGCTCCCGGATCAAGACGCGCTCTTCGAGCTCGACGACGAGGGCGCGCTCGATCGCGAGACGATCGCGGCTTCACCCTCACCGCGATTTTTCAGCGCTGATCCACCCGGCGCCCCG
>Ga0111538_10007668_pt1 | contig 14535 bp, 4 predicted proteins | sample SoiMethybrSBSTD1_FD_79669 | JGI IMG/M metagenome (GOLD analysis project Ga0111538, IMG submission 79669) | Bulk soil microbial communities from a Populus tree surrounding site in Tennessee, USA - Soil MetaG P. TD hybrid SBSTD1 (version 2)... | ecosystem: Environmental > Terrestrial > Soil > Tree... | reverse complement strand
TGACGCCCGTGATGACGCTGGCGCATTTGCTGTTCTCGGTTGCGACCACGGCTTACATCTTGTTGGCGATTAAGTTCGAAGAACGGGATTTGGTTCGTGAGTTTGGCGATACCTATGAAGACTACCGGCGAAATGTCCCGATGCTCGTGCCCTCACTGAAAACATCCCGTCAACCATCGGACGTTAAGGTCCGATCGTAATTGGAACGCGGATTTCGCGGATAAACGCCATCTGCGTTCATCTGCGAAAATCCGCGGCTCACTCTCATTGCAATGTAGTTTTGAACAAATCTCCGCAACTTCTACATCGATTCGCCTCACTTAGACAACATTATACCCTCCACTCTCAGCCTCTAGGTCTCAGTTTTTGAGTGCGACCCCGGCATCGCGCCTCGTGGAACTCCCAAAGTCGTACGCCCAGTAATCGTTGGAAACGAAAGGGTGCCCACATGCCTGCCCGTGTACTCATAGTCGATGATGAAGACAGTATTACGTGTGCGCTCGAGTTGCTTCTCTGCGAACACGACTACGACGTAGACACTGCCTCAACCGCCGGTGAAGCCGAGGCTTTACTCGCGCGGCGTTGGTTCGATCTGGTGTATCTCGATCTGCGTCTTCCTGATGCCGATGGCATCGGTCTTCTCGAACAAATCAAACAAACTGCGCCTGAGACCGAAGTCGTTTTGATGACCGCACATGGCTCGCTCGAAGTCACCATCGAGGCGATCAAACGCGGCGCGTTCTATTACCTCGAAAAGCCATTCACTTTCGAGCAGGTGTTACTGCTAACTGAACGTGCGCTGCAGTTTAAGACGATCAAGGATGAGAACCGTCTACAAAAGAGCACGCCTGCGCAGGAGCGCAATGACTCTGGAATCATCGGCAACAATTCGAAAATGCGCAATCTTCGCGCCGTGATCACTACGGCGGCTCCTTCTGATGCTTCAGTATTGATTGAAGGTGAGTCGGGAACGGGCAAAGAGATGATTGCCACGGCTTTGCACATGCAGAGCAGCCGTGCTGATCGACCGTTTATCCGGATCAATTGTGCCGCAATCCCGAGCACATTGATTGAGTCGGAGCTGTTTGGTTATCGGAAAGGCGCATTCACCGGTGCGGATCACGATCGTCGTGGACTGATCGAGGCTACCGCTGGAGGCACGCTGCTGTTGGATGAAATTTCAGAGATGCCTGTTTATCTTCAGACAAAGCTGCTGCGTGTATTACAGGAGCGAAAAGTACGTCGACTCGGTGATGAGCGTGAGATATCGGTTGATTTTCGTCTAATCTCATCAACTAATCGCGAAACCTCGGAGATGATCAGTGACGGTGCGTTGCGACAGGATCTGTATTTTCGACTCAGCACGGTGAAGATCAAGGTGCCGCCTCTGCGCGAGCGTCTCGACGATCTTGCATTACTGAGCGAAGTGTTTCTTTTGCGGCTGGCGCGCAAGTATCACAAGCGGATGCGAGGACTTTCGCAGGCGACACTCGCGATCTTGATGCGTTACAACTGGCCCGGCAATGTTCGGGAACTGGAAAGCGTGATTGAGCATGCAGTGCTGTTCTCACAGAGTGATTACCTAGCCCCCGAGAATCTTCCCGATCATCTGCACACCTCAACCTCGCGAAGTTTCCTATGTGTAATTCCACCTTACTTAACAAAGGACGACATCGAGCGCGAAGCAATAGCGCAAACACTCGAGCGAACGGGCGGGAACATCAAGAAGACGGCTCAGATCCTCAACTACAACCGCCCAACACTCTATCGAAAATTACGGCGCTTTGAGTTGTTTCAGCCGCGGATGAACGCGGATTAGCGTGTGACACGTGGTGTGACACTTCGCGAAAATTTCTGAAACGTGGTGCAACACGCTTCTTATTTTTTACTAACTTTCTTGCAGGTATAAATCTTGCACCTCACCCAAACGCCGAGAACTCACAAAGGGAACGAACTGGGGGAGCCAAGATGAAACTTCAAAAGACTTTGCAGCAGTGTGTCTCTTTCACGATAGCCGTCACAGTGATCTTTTTATTCGCAGGTGTCGTTAAGACGCAAGAAGTAGCGCCAAGCTGCGAGCGAACCGTAAAGGCTGACGTAGTCGCCTTCGATCAACCGTTCTTTTACAACCGCTTAGGCGCCGTCAATCCGGCCGGCATGATCTACGCACTGCGATCTGACGTAAAAGCGAAGTCGTCCGCAGGACTTGTTCCCGGGAACGTGACCCTAAAAGACTACAAACGCGCGCGACCAATCGTCTTGCGCATGAATGTCGGCGACTGCTTAGTGATCATCTTCCAAAACCTGCTCGATCCGGCCCGTGCTGACGAAGATCAACCCGCCACACGCACAGCGGGAATTCACGCCGTCGGTCTCAACCTCAGAAACTCCATTCTCGACGATGGCTCATACGTGGGTACAAATCCACCCAGCATTGTATCTCCGGGTAACAGCATCACTTACACGTGGTACGCCGAAAAAGAAGGCAATCACGTGATCTATAGCACCGCTGCCACAACAGGTGGCGAAGGCGACGGTGGCTCACTGGCGATGGGTTTGTTTGGTGCGGTGAACGTCGAACCGCGTGGCGCCGAGTGGTATCGCAGCCAGGTGACAGAAAAAGACATGGCGCTCGCGACAAAGAAGAATCCGGACGGAACGCCGATGAAAACGCCAGCCGGCCAACCGATCCTCGACTACGACGCCGTCTATCCCGCGAACAGCACACGACCCGCCGGTACTCCGATCCTGAAACTGCTGGACGCGAACAACAACATCGTCCACACGGACATTAACGCGATCATCACCGGACCGAACCGCGGGAATTTTCCTGCCGGCACGTATCGGCCGAACCCGGTTGAACCCGATCGCAATCAGCCGTTCCGTGAATTCACCGTTGTCTATCACGACGAAATTCAGGCGGTGCAGGCGTTCCCGCAATTCAATGACGAGATCAACGGTCAGCCAAACCCACTCGCTTTCACGCTGCACAGCGTGCGCGACGGTTTCGCAATCAACTACGGCACAGGCGGCATTGGTGCTGAGATTCTGGCGAATCGATTTGGCGTCGGCCCGATGCACAAGTGCACGGAGTGCTTGTTTGAAGAGTTCTTCCTGTCTGCATGGACGGTCGGCGACCCGGCTCAGATTGTCGACAAACCAGCCAACACAACCGACAGCGCCGGAAACTTAATTCCCGGACCAAAGGCGACAAAAGTTTTCTTCCCTGACGATCCCTCGAACGTTCACCACGCCTACTTGAACGACAACGTCAAAATGCGTGTGATGCATGCCGGTCCGAAGGAGCATCACATCCATCACCTCCACGCGCATCAGTGGTTGCACACGCCCGAAAGCGACAACTCGACTTATCTCGACAGTCAGGCTCAAGGTCCGGGCTATTCTTTCACGACTGAGATCGCGTACGGCGGAAGCGGTAATCGAAATAAAACTGCCGGTGACGCAATCTTCCATTGCCACTTCTATCCACACTTTGCGCAGGGCATGTGGGAACTGTTTCGAAACCACGACGTCTTCGAAGCCGGAACACAACTCGACGCGAATGGCCGGCCGACTCCGACATCACGGAAATTGCCGGATGGTGAAATCGCCGCAGGTACGCCGATTCCTGCACTCGTTCCTATTCCGAAAATAGCGATGGCGTTAATGCCGAACGCCACTTTCCAGGGCTATCCGTTTTACGTTGCTGCCCAGGCAGGACATCGACCGTCACATCCTCCGCTGGATACCATCGATGACGGTGGCCTTGCACGTCACATCATCATCGGCGGCACAGCCGTCCATCACAAAGAGCATCTGCCCGCCTTTGATCTAAACAAGGCACGGTTGGATTTTGATAAGTCTTTAGCGACCGCTCAAGCCACACCGTTTCCTGAGACCGGAACAGCCGCTGAGTTAGCGGCGATGGATTTCCATGCCATACGTAATCATCCGAGCTTCACGCCGGAGGGAACGGCCGCGCCCTTCGTTACCAATGGTCGTCCGAAGGTTGCGGGTGCGCCGCTGGCGGATCCTTGTGTCGATGATGCGGGAAATGCGACCGGGGTCCCGCGGCTTTACAAGAGCGCCAACATTCAGCTCGACATAAAGCTCAATAAAGCAGCGTGGCACTTCAACCAATCACGTATCTCCGCTCTCTGGGCTGACGTAAAACCTACGCTCGATGGCACAAAGGCACCCGAACCGCTTTTCTTTAGGGCCAACACCAACGATTGCATCACGTTCCAGATGACCAATCTCGTTCCGCGTGTTTACGCGCAGGACGACTTCCAGGTGCGCACTCCGACAGATGTCATGGGCCAGCACATCCACCTGGTGAAGTTTGACGTGCTTGCCTCCGATGGCGCGGGGAATGGTTGGAATTACGAGGATGGCAGCTTCAGTCCCGAAGAAGTTATTGAACGCATTCGCGCCATCCGCAAGTTCAATGGATGTACCGGCGTGGATTCGGGCGACGCGCGCGACGGCAGCTTCACCTGTCCGAAAGCGAAGCCACATCCGTTTTTTGGTACGTTGGGCGCGCAGACAACAGTGCAGCGATGGTACGCCGATAACGTTCTCAATAACCTCGGCGTCGATCGAACACTACGCACAGTCTTCACGCACGATCACTTTGGTCCATCAACTCATCAACAGGCCGGTCTCTATGCCGGTCTGGTCGTTGAACCGCAGGGCTCGAAGTGGCGTCATCCGGAAACGGGTGTTCTCTTTGGTGGCGCGGGTGTTCCGCCGCGCTTTGATGGTGGGCCAACTAGTTGGCGCGCCGACATTCTTACCTCGAGCGTCGCTGATAGTTATCGCGAATTTCTTTTGGAGTTTGCTGACTTCCAACTCGCGTACGACGGTGCTCGTGCAGTGAATCCACCGGCAAAGGATGAAGTAGGTTTGCCCTTCCTCCTCGAACCGGCCGAGAAATGTCCCGGAACCAACTTCGCACCGCCATGTCCGGAAGCGATCGCAGCCGCCGACGTCGGTACGATGAGTGTCAACTACCGCAACGAACCGGTACCGCTGCGAGTTCGCGATCCGGCTACGAATAAACAAGCTGCCGGTCTCGCTGGCGATCTGTCGCACGTTTACCGTTCGAACGTGCTGCGTGCAGATCCGAAATTCAACTCGCAACCGAACTTCTATCCGCCGCTGACGGCTGACGTGCAACCCGGCGATCCCTTCACGCCTTTGTTGAGAGCATACGAAGACGATCCGGTTCAGATTCGTATTCTGGTTGGCGCGCACGAGGAAGGTCATAACTTCACCGTCAATGGCATCAGGTGGAAATTTGAGCCATCCGATCCGAATTCCGGGTATCGCAACAACCAGATGATGGGTATCTCTGAGCACTTCGAGTTTGTAGTGCCAAAACTTCCACACAAGCCCGACGGCAAGACTGCGGATTATCTGTATCAGCCTGGTAAAGCTTCTGACGATCAGTGGAATGGTCTCTGGGGCTTGATGCGCGTCTACGCCACGAAGAAAGTCGATCTGCTCGAACTGCCTAACAATCCGAAGAACAACACGCTCGACTGGACTAACCAGGGTGACTTCAGCGGTGTTTGTCCGAAGACTGCCGCAGTGCGAACACTGAACATTACAGCCACGACAGCTAAGCGAGCTTTGCCGGGAGGCACGCTCGTCTATAACCCGCGCGTGGCGACGGGCGGGCGACTCCATGATCCAACGGCGATCATGTACTTCCGTACTTCAGATCTCGATCCGACGACGGGTGCCATTAAACCCGGAGTCGTCACTGAGCCACTCATCGTGCGTGCGAGTGCCGGTGAGTGTATCGAGGTCACACTCAAGAATAACCTACCGCCGGGGCCGCAATTTGATCTCGATGGCTTCAACACGATGCCGATGATCGTCGATGACTTCAATGCTAATCAGGTGAAGCCTTCGTCAGATGTTGGGTTGCACCCGCAGTTAGTCTATGTCGACGTCACCAGAAGCGACGGCATGAACGTCGGCTTCAATCCCGTACAGACAGCGCCTCCGGGCGGAACCGTTACTTACCAGTGGTATGCCGGCGACATTATGACAGGAGCGAACAACACCGGAGTGGCGACGGCGGTCGAGTATGGCTCGACGAATCTGTCGCCGTCAGATCCGATCAAGCACACGAACAAAGGCGCGATTGGTGGTCTCATCATCGAGCCGAAGGCTTCGTTGTGGAACGACAACTTCGGGACGCGTGCGCAGGTCGATATCACGCGGTCCAACGGGACAATCTTCCGTGAGTTTGTGACGATATTCCAGAGCGACATCAATATGCGTTTCAACGGCATGTTTGGTGAGGCGACGAGCGAAAACGGCATCGCGGTTCCGCATCTTGCAGGAGAAGAAGATCCGGAAGACACAGGACAGAAAGCCGTTAACTATCGCACTGAGCCGCTCTGGAAGCGTATGGGCTTCGCACCGGACACGCCGCTTGAAAAGACGCGTGATTTGGATTTCACGAAGGTGCTGACAAACGATCAGGTCGGCGGCGATCCGGTGACGCCGGTCTTCACTGCCACACCGGGACAGGAATTTCGCATTCGCCTGCTCCTTCCGGGTGGTCACCCGCGCAACGACACGTATCTGTTGCACGCGCACATCTGGGAGTCGGAGCCTTATGTGAGTGACTCGCAGGCGCTTGGGAGTAATCCACTTTCGAATTGGGTGGGTTCACAGGCAGGAGTTGGCCCCGGCACTCACTTCGACTTCCTGCCGAAAGGCGGAGCTGGCGGTCGCTTCCATGTGCAAGGTGATTACCTTTATCGCACGTTCCAGTCGTTCCACTTCGATGGCGGCATCTGGGGATTGTTCCGCGTGAAGTTCAACGCTCCACCGCCAGCGTGTACACCATGTCCGCCAGGTCAATTCTGTCCGGACGTGGTTTGCCCAGTGGCCCAATGACGGGGAAGGGATCTGGAAATCCCGCCAACGGAAGTTGGCGGATTTTTCAGATCCTTTCTATAAAACGCCATCCTAAGCAGCTCTTAATCCCGCCCACGGTAGTGGGCGGATACTTCAAGTCCGACCTCAGTTTGGACTTGAACAATCCGCCAACTTCCGTTGGCGGGATTCAAAAGTCGATTTGATCTTTTCTAGATAGAAAGGACCTGAACAATCCGCCCACTGCCGTGGGGCGGGATTGAATGCAAGCCTATGAAGACAATGCGATTACTACTGTTAACCCTGTTTGTGTGTGCCCTTGGCTTCCCGACAGCCAGGGCGCAGGAGAAGATTGTTAAAGACGGCGTCGAGCTCGAATTTACGATCGAGCCGGCGGGTTCGAAGTCAAAAGCCGCTTTGCGCGCCGGAGAGGATGCGGTCTTTCGTTTCAAGCTTCGCGACACCGCAACCAAAACTCCGATATCCGGCGTGCGACCTGCCGCATGGATTTCACAACGCGAGCGTCCGGGGCGACCCGGTCCCGACCAATGTCGCGCGAAAGTCGAATCGTATTTGCAAGGCAGTCTACGTTCACGTCCGGACGTCGACCTCAACACGTTCTATCTACTTGCGCTCAATCAGGAGCCGAACATCTCCGTGATCGATCCGCTGCTCGGTTTCGGCGGCAGCAAACTACTAACGCTCATCATGCTTAAGAGTCCCGGTGACGACTGGGTTTTGACCAACGATCGCCTCAGGCTATTCGTCAGCATGCCGCGAATCAATCAGATCGCGGTAGTCGACACGACAACATGGAAAGTCGTCGCGAATGTTGACACGGGAGTAAGGTCAACTCGTCTCGCTTTGCAGCCCGACCAGAAATATTTGTGGGTCGCAAACGAAACCGGCGTAGCGGTTGTCGATACCTCTACACTGAAACTCACCAGGCAGATCGAAACAGGCGCCGGCAATCACGAGATTGAATTCGGAGCCAACAACGAATTCGCGTTTGTAACGAATCGGACTGACGGCACGCTCTCGATCATCAACGTACCAAAACTTCAGAAACTCAAAGATATAAAAACCGGCGGCAAGGCGTCCACACTTGCTTTCTCTCCGCTAAGCAAAGCGCTGTACGTTGGAAACGAAATTGATGGCAGTATTGCCGTCGTCGATGCCGCGAGTCATAAGCTCCTGGGAAACATCCCCACGAAGCCAGGCCTGAAGACGGTGCGTTTTGCTCGCGGTGGTCGCTGGGGCTTTGTCGCAAATCCAACGGAGTCGCAAATTTTTATCTTCGACGCCTCAACGAATCGCCTGGTTCACGAGCAGACAGTTGGTGAAGCTCCGGACGGGTTCGCGTTTACAGACAACTTCGCGTACGTGCGCTCGCTCGGTACGGAGCAGGTGTCGGCCATCCGGCTGGCTTCGCTTGGCAAACAAGTTGACGTCGTGAAATTCCCCGGAGGACAGAACGCTCCTGCAGCCTCACCCGATTTCGCCTCGACGGCAGACGCGTTTGTTCCGGCGCCGGAACCGAATGCGATGATCCTGGCGAATCCTGCCGACCAGATGATCTACTACTACACCGAGGGCATGGCAGCGCCAATGGGTGATTTCCAAAACTACGAGCGCGTGCCCAGAGCAGTGATGGTCGTCGATCGCAGTCTGCGCGAAGAAGCGCTCGGTGTTTACTCCACTACAGCCCGACTTCCGAAGGCTGGAGTCTACAACGTCTCGGTGCTGCTCGATTCGCCGCGCGTGGTTCATTGTTTTGAAGCTGTGGCCGCATCGAATCCGGCAATCAAGGACGATTCAAAGACCGCGCTGCAAATTGAGTACTTGAATAAGGAGACGTCGTTAGGGACGGGGGAAGATTACAAGGTTCGATTTCGGCTCACCGACACTGAAACCAAACGGCCGGTGAGCGCCTTGAAAGACGTAGGTGTGCTTTTGTTTCTCCCGCCGGGAAACTGGCAGCAGCGGCAGGTTGCACGGTCACTCGATGATGGGCGTTATGAAATCACTCTCAATGTTCCCGAATCCGGAGTATATTTGCTTTTCGTTGAGAGTCCCTCGAAAAGAGTTCAATACCGGCAATTGCCTTACCTTACGTTGCATGCCAACGCTGCGCATTAGTAAGACGCTCTTGCTTCTCCTGTTCCTGGCGGTTTTTTCACAAGCACAGAACACGCAGAGTCAGAAGCAATCACTCACTGACAGCGAGCGCCGCGGCAAAGAAATTTATCTCAAAGGAACGAGTGCGTCCGGCCGCGAGATCGTGGCGCGCCTCAACGATGTGGATGTACCCGCCTCGGCCTTACCGTGTAGCGGTTGTCACGGCATGCGAGGTGAAGGCAAGAGCGAAGGCGGCGTGACCGCCGGCGACATCACCTGGTCCAACCTGATAAAGCCTTACGGCCACACACATCCGACCGGTCGCAAGCATGGACCTTTTAGTGAATCTGCTGTCATCCGCGCGGTTGTGAATGGCGTCGATTCGAGCGGCAACGATCTGCTCGTCGCCATGCCACGATACAAAATATCGGCAGAGGACATGGCCGATCTTCTTGCCTACCTGAAACGCATCGACACGGATCTCGATCCCGGTCTGACGGAGACGAACGTCACGGTTGGTTTAGTGTTGCCTTCGAGTGGCGCGCTGGCAGAAGTTGGTGCGGCGATGAAAGACGTGCTGACTGCCTACTTCGATAGCATCAACAGCCGCGGTGGAATTTTTAGCCGCAAGATTGCGCTCAAAGTTGCAGATGCCGGCGCAGGCGGGGCGGCTACATCAACTGCAGCGCAGAACTTTGCGCAGAAGGAACAAGTCTTCGCATTCGTGAGTGGCTTGAGTGCAGGATCGGATCCACAGCTTGCAGCTTTGGCGCGAACTGAGGAGATTCCGATCATCGGTCCTTCGACGCTTTTACCTCACCTGGAAAATCCTGCGAACAAATATCTCTTCTACTTGCTGCCGGGCGTTGCCGAGCAGGCAATGTCACTGGTGAACTATGCGGCGTCTCAACCGGAACTCAAACGGGCGAGCGCCGCTGTGGTCTACAGCGACACCACGCTGAGCAATGCGGCAGGAAACGCAGTTGTAGAACAGGCACGGAAGGCGGGTCTGACGATCGCGAAGAAACTTGTTTTTAAGTTCGGGAATTTTGATGCGCGAGCGATCGTAAACGAATTGAAGAGTAGCAATGTCCAGTCTTTGTTTTTCCTTGGAGAAGCGAAGGAACAGCAGTTGTTGTTGAATGAAGCGGCGGCGGCAAGTTGGTTGCCCAATCTCTTCTTCCTTGGAACACTCAGCGGAAGAGATCTTTCAGCAATTTCGCAATCGAAGATCTTCGTCGCTTTTCCGACCGTGCCGTCGGACGTGAGCAGCGAGGGTACAGCCGAGTTCCGGGCGTTGCAGGAGAAATACAAAATTGCCCCTCGACACACTGCCGCTCAGCTTTCAGCATTCGCAGCGGCGAAAGTCTTTGTGGAAGGATTGACGCGAGCCGGTAGAGACCTGAGCCGCGAAAAATTTATTACGGCGCTCGATACGCTTTACGACTACGACACCGGCGTCACACCACATCTGACATTTGGTCCTAACCGCCGGGTGGGCGCCGCCGGCGCCCACATCGTCACCTTCGACCCGGCAAAGAAAGAATTCACCCCGCTCGGTTGGGTTACCACGGATCTACCGGATAGAAAACCCGATCAGCGCTGATCGGGTTTCTTATCTGTATGATCCGTGCTTCACAACCGCTCTCGATTTATGAGAGACTGGGCGGCAGCCCAAGTTTGCTGTGCTCACATAATCTGATCGGATCTCCCTATATTTCAAATGCTCTTCTTGTATCTCTACGTGCGCTCTGCGTCTCGAGCCGTCAGGTTCGGCTACCTCTGTCTGCTCGTTGCCATTTGCTGGTCGGTGTTTGCGCCGTCTGCGTCAGATGCTCAACGCACAACCTTATCAAGCGTTCCGGATGACGAGATATTTATCGTCTATCGCGATGCCAACGGCCGGTCTGCATGTCGCGCTGCGAACAAAACTGAACGTGATCGAATCAATCGACGTCCCGGTGGCGGCCCGGCCAATCTCATTTACGAGGGAGCTTCTCGAGACGGCAAGACGAGGTTGCTGAAATCGACTTCAGGTTCGACACAGTCACTGCTACCCTCCGCGGGCCTGCGCATCGTGCTGCACGGCACGACCCAATTAAACCAAAATGAGCAAGCCAGGAATGCGTTTATCGTAGCTGCGAATCGTTGGGAGGCGGTGATCGCAACGCCTATCACGGTCGTGATTGACGTCGACTATGGTCTAACCTTTTTTGGAGAGCCGTATGACGACCCGGACATCCTGGGTGCAACGGCGAGCGCCTCGTTCAACGGTTCGTATTCAGACCTCCGCCAACGCTTAATCAATACTGCATCCACAAACAGCGAAACGGAACTCTACAATGCTTTGCCTGCTTCGTCCGTACCAATCGAATTAAATGGAAGCGTCAGCAGCGTTACAAATTTCCGTTTGACCAAAGCAAACGGGCGCGCGCTCAGTTTCGTGGGAGCCATTCCTAATCCTGATTCGCTCCCTCTCGGCCAGGGTGATGCCGGAATCGGTTTCAACTCGGCATTTCCTTTTGATTTCAATCCTGACGACGGCATCAGTAGTAATCTAACCGACTTCGACTCAGTAGCAACGCATGAAATTGGTCACGCCCTTGGCTTCGTTTCAAACTCAGGAGGGGGCGCCGGTAGTTCTGCCGTCACGGTTTGGGATTTGTTTCGCTTCCGCCCAGGGGCGGCAACGCTGGCGACGTTCGCGACCGCTCCTCGGGTCATGTCGATTGGCGGCAGCCAGTCGTATTTCAATAATCAAGTAAGCACTTTTGCTACGCTCGAACTTCCGCTCTCAACAGGCGGTCCAAATCCGGGTCCCGGAACTGGCGACGGCCGCCAATCGAGTCATTGGCGCGACGATTCACTTGAGTCCACACGGCAGTACGTCGGCATCATGGATCCGACACTTGATGATGGCCTGAGACGAACCTTCAGCGAGAACGATCTAAAAGCCATCGATCTGTTTGGCTACTCACTTGGTGGACCACCCATAGTGCGACCGCCTAACGACAATTTTGCCGATGCGATCAACCTTAGCGGTGGTGCGGGAACCATAAACGGGACGAATGCGAACGCAACCAGAGAGGTGGGTGAACGATTTCACGCTAGTTTCTTTAGTGATAAATCGATCTGGTACACATGGCAGTCAACGGTGAATGGAACAGCAACATTCGATACTGTTGGCAGTAACTTCGACACCACGCTCGCGATTTACACGGGAACTCAAGTCGATCAAGTGACCAATCTCGCGCAGAACGACGACATCAATCCCGGCGTCATCCGCGCCAGTCGTGTCCAATTTCCTATTACGGCGGGTACGACTTACCGAATTGCTGTCGATGGTTGGAACTCAGAGTACGGCAACGTCACTTTAAACTGGACGTCGGACGGCGTAGTTCCCACTCCAACGCCGACTCCCACTCCGACTCCGACACCGACTCCAACGCCGAGTCCGACGCCAACTCCGTCTGTTGATTTTGCGATCGAGTCGTTCGTGGCTAGTCCGGATCCGGTTGCCACGACGCGACTCGTGGATTTTGCCATTACGGTTAAGGCGTTGAATGGTCCTGCGCTCAACACTCAGGTCTCGGTAGTCTTACCTTCTGAAGTCAGTTTTGTTTCTTGTTCCGGATGTAACGGGCCGGGGACGCCCAACGGTGGCACGGCGACCGGATTCTTTTTTGCCATTCCTCAAGATGCGAGTTTGACAATGGTCGTAACCGCTAAAGTTAACGCGCCAAGCGGGACCACTCTTTCGTCAACCGCCACCATATCGTCAAGCAATCCGGAAACGAATCCGGCAAATAATTCCGCAACCGCAACAGCTAAAGTTGCGGACCTTGTTGTCTTCAACGGGGCGACAAAAATCTCGATGAATACCCAGGGCGCCTTTGTTCTCATTTTACGTGGCGGTACCGTATGGGCCTGGGGGCACAACTTCTACGGACAACTCGGCGATGGCACGAACGCTAATCGGAGCTTCCCAGCTCAAGTCGAAGACCTGATGAACGTCAAAGAGATTGGTGCGGGAGCAAACTTTTCTGTTGCGCTCAAGACGGATGGAACGGTTTGGACCTGGGGAACGAATGAGAAGGGTCAACTTGGAACGGGTAGTGAGACGCCTATTTCCAGCAATCTACCTGTTAAGGTGACGTCACTGTCGGGCATCACAGCCATCTCGGCCGGCACCATTCATACGATGGCGCTCAAATCTGATGGGACGGTTTGGACGTGGGGCTGGAACGCTGATGGTGAACTGGGAATCGGCACTCAGGATTTCTTTTCGCATCCAACGCCGGCTCAGGTTCCGGGTTTAACGAACGTGGTCCGAATCTTTGCCGGCGACGGTATGTCGTGGGCAGTCAAAGCTGACGGAACCGTTTTTGGTTGGGGACTTGGCGTTGTTGGAAAACTGGGGGACGGAACAACCATGGGCAGTTACACGTCGCCCATTGAATTGCCTGCCTTGAAGAATATGGTTGCAGTGGGTTCCGGTACCGGAGCGACAGTTGCCGTCAGGCAGGATGGGACTGTCTGGTCTTTTGGTAGCAATGTGTTTGGGCGTCTTGGCCGCGGAATAGTCGACACTGGAATTTATCCAGTGCCGGGTCAGATAGACAATCTGTCGGGAAAGGCCGCGGCATCCGGAGCCTTCCACTCTCTAGTCTTGCTACCCGATGGAACTATCAAGGCATTTGGCACCAATGGCTCGGGACAACTCGGTTTAGGCAATGATTTCACAATTCATAACTCTCCGGTTCAAGTGCCCGGAATTTCCGGAGCCTTTGCCATCGCGGCGGGGAAGAATTCGAGCTTTGCACTTATCGGCGATCCAAACAGCGGTGGAACGATCAAGGCGTGGGGAGAGAATGAGTTTGGTGTCCTCGGCATCGGTTCGATCGTTTCAAGCAGAGATCCGGTGCAACTAGTCGAAGCCCTCAAAGTCGCGAAACCGGTCTTCAGCGTTCCTGGAGGAACTATGTTTCCGACCCACGTTCAGATTGTGTGCGGCACTCCCGACGCCGTCATTCATTACACGACGAATGGATCGGATCCGACTGAAGGCGATCCGATTATCGCTTCGGGCGCAGCGGTTCTGGTGGACCATTCGCTGACTCTGAAAGCGCGTGCTTTCAGAGCCGGTTTTGCAGCGAGCCCTGTGAAGTCAGAGGTCTACACGGTGGTGCCACCGCCACCGATCGAATTGCTGTTGGATTCGTCTGGTCCGGCTGCCGACCAGTTAACAGCGTTTGATTCAGTAGCACTGCTGCGGGATCCGTTCCCGATCATCAACATCACCTATTTATTCAATCTCGGGGCGGATCAGAATTCGCGAATCCTTGTCTTTGCGAGGAATGTGACGTTGGGACAAGGCGAAACGGCTGCGGCAATCACCGTTAACCTGGTCGACAGCAGCAGCCAGAGCTTCGACATCCCCGCAGAGGATGTGCGCGCAGTCGCGAACATGGATTTTGTTCAGGTCAGATTCCGTCTACCCGATAATCTCGCTGCGGGCAC
>Ga0111538_10007666_pt1 | contig 14535 bp, 7 predicted proteins | sample SoiMethybrSBSTD1_FD_79669 | JGI IMG/M metagenome (GOLD analysis project Ga0111538, IMG submission 79669) | Bulk soil microbial communities from a Populus tree surrounding site in Tennessee, USA - Soil MetaG P. TD hybrid SBSTD1 (version 2)... | ecosystem: Environmental > Terrestrial > Soil > Tree... | reverse complement strand
GGCCACACGGTCGTACATCACTTCGGCCGTCTTGTATCCATTGCCAGTGATGCAGACCACGACCGATTCGTTCGGCTTGATCGCACCCTGTCGAATCAACGCGCGCGTCGCGGCAAGCGTCGTCCCTCCCGCCGGCTCGGTGAAGATCCCTTCGGTCTGCGCAAGCAGGCTGATCGCGTCGAGAATTTCCTCGTCGCTGACCATCGCGCCGCTGCCGCCCGTCTCGTTGACGACCTTCACCACCTGGAATCCGTCAGCGGGATTGCCGATCGCAAGCGACTTGGCAATCGTGTTCGGCTTCACCGGATCGGGGAATTCGGCGCCCGACTGCAACGCGCGAACAACCGGAGCACACCCTGCCGCCTGCGCCGCATGGATCTTCGGCAAGCGCCCGGAGACGAGGCCGATATCCCTGAACTCGCGCAGACCTTTGTAGATGCGCGGCAGCAGCGTCCCACCGGCGACCGGCGACACGATGTGATCGGGGAACCGCCAGCCAAGCTGCTCCGCGATCTCGAAGCCCATCGTCTTGGCGCCCTCGGCGTAATAGCTGCGGACGTTGATGTTCGCGAATCCCCATCCGTACCGATCCGCGATCTGCGTACACAACCGATTCACATCGTCGTAGTTGCCTTCGACGGCGACGATCGTCGGGTTGTAGATGGCGGCGCCGAGCACCTTCGCCGGCTCGAGATCGTGAGGGATGAATACGTAACATGGCAGGCCCAGACGAGTGGCATGGGCAGCCACGCTTCCGGCGAGATTGCCTGTCGAGGCGCAGCCGAACACCGGGAAGCCCAGCTCCACTGTTCGTGTCGCGGCGACCGAGACGACGCGATCTTTATAGGAGAACGTCGGATGGTTGACCGAGTCGTCCTTGATATACAGCTCGTCGATCCCGAGCTTCTCCGCGAGACGCGTCGCACGCACGAGCGGAGTGAACCCCGAATTGAATCCGGTCTTCGGTTCCTCGATCGGCAGCAGCTCGCGATACCGCCACAGCGATCGCGGCCGCGACTCGATGAGCGCTCGCGTCAGAACGGAGCGAACCGCATCGTAGTGGTACGAGACCTCGAGCGGACCTAGACAATCGCTGCACACCCAGAGCGCCTTGGGCGGATACGTGGCACCACACAGATGACACGTGAGCCCGGCGACGAACTTCATACGGTTCTCCCCTGCACGGACGTCTCGGCTGGCCCGCCACAGCCTTGGCGAAGGCGGGCTTCCGCCATGACTTCCGACTCCTGATGCACACTCAACGTGCGCACGCGGACCTCGATGCCGGCGCGCGAATACATCGACGCCAGCAACTGCTCCACCCGCTCGGCGTTCTCACGCACGAGCAGCGCGATCGATGGCCCGGCTCCCGACAGAAACGCGCCCAGCACGTCCGGATCGCGAATCTCCAGCGCCTCGTTGAGCAGCGGCACGAGTGCGGCTCGGCCCGGTTGATGCCACCGGTCCCGGACCGCCTCGCGCAGCATTCCAAACTCGCGATGCTGCAGCGCATGCACGAACGCCAGCGCGCGCTGCAGGTTGAAGATCGCGTCGCGTCGCGGCAGCGCGTCGGCCAGCGCCGCCCGCGCTTTCGCGGTCGCCAGCCGCATTGCAGGCGTCGCGACCACGAGACGCACATCCTCGGGCCAAGGCCACCGGAGAACGAGCGGATCGTTGCCGTCTCGTTCGATCACCGACGTCAGGCCACCGAAAAGCGCCGGTGCGGCGTTGTCCGCGTGTCCTTCGCACGTGGTTGCCGTTCCCAGCAGGACGTTGTCGGCGACCGGGCCGGTGATGCGCTCGAAGACGCGAAGCCCCGCGACCGTGGCCGCCGCACTGCTGCCGAGGCCCGCCGCCATCGGGATGTCGCTGTCGACTTCGACGAAGACGGTGGGTGTCGTCCGCCCCGTGCGCCGGGCGAGCGCGTGAAATGCGCGCTCGATCGCATTGCCACCGCGGACCGGCGGCTCGCTGCGCACCACGACGAGCTTGGAGCCGGCGTCGTGCTGAACGTCTACAATCCGGGCGCGCAGGTAGACCTGCACCGCGACGCCCAGCGTGTCGAACCCGCTGCCGAGATTCGCGACCGAGCCCGGAATCACCACCAGCTCGCGTCCGGCGGCGCTTTGCGCAGCGCCCGCCGCATCCTCGGCACCCTTAAGTGACACGAAACAAGAAAGATATCACGAATGGGCGCCTGGCAGCATCGGCAGGGCGAGCGGCGCTTCTGCGTGAAATTCTGCCGAGCTGATCTCCGAGATCGCCCTGCGAAGTGCGGCCTCCTCGCACGGCTCGACGGTGATGACGAATGGCAGCCGGTCTTTCGGAAAGCCCGGTTCCTGAAGCAGCGCGTCGACGTTGACGTGCTCTCGCGCCAGTGATGCCGCGATTGCGGCGAGGATGCCCGGCCGATCGTGGACGACGAAGCGGACGTAATAAGCCCGCGGTGGCGGAGAAGCCAGCCTGGCGGGTTCCCATTTCTCGACATCGCGGCTGCGCCCACGCGCGGTCAAGGCAAGCAGGTCGGACACGACGGCAACGGCAGTCGCAGGACCGCCGGCGCCAGCGCCGCTGAACGCGCTTTCGCCGCCGTAGCGGCCGAAGATGCTGACGACGTTGTTGGCGCCTTCGTTGCGGCCGAAGCTGGAGTTGACCGGGACCAGCGCCGGTCCGACACACGCATAGAACCCGCCCTCGGTCGCCTCCACCTGTGAGAGCTGTCGAATGGTGCAGCCCAGACGCCGCGCGTAACGGAAATCCGCGCTGGAGATCGGACGGATGGAGTGTTTGGGGATCTCGTCAAGTTGAAGGAAACGCCGGAACGCAATCCCGCTGAGCACGACGAGCTTGGCGGCCGCATCGTGTCCATCGACGTCCGCGGTGGGATCGGCCTCCGCGTACCCAAGCCGCTGCGCATCGGCGAGGACGACATCGAGCGATTCGTCGGTCTCGAACATCCGGCTGAGGATGTAGTTGCACGTGCCATTGAGGATGCCGACGACGCTGGTGAGATTGTCGCCCGCGAGTCCTTCGCGGACACCGTGAATCAGCGGAACGCCGCCACCGACGGCCGCTTCGAATCGAAGCAGCGCATGATTGTCGGCGGCAAGACGCAGCAGCTCCGGACCATGATGCGCGAGCAGCATCTTGTTCGCGGTGACGACCGATGCACCCTGCCGCAGCGCGCGCGTGACGACGGCGTAGGCCGCCTCGACTCCGCCCATCACTTCGACGACGACGTCCGGTGAGCTGGCAAAGATGTCGTCGAGCTGGTCGGTCCATGTCACCGATCCAGTCACCCAGTCAGCGCGCTTCCGGCCGACGTTGCGGTTGTAGACGTGTGTGAGTCGAACCCGATCGGCCAGCTCCGGCCGCTCGCTCAGAATCCGGGCAACGGAGGCACCCACGGTGCCGAAGCCAAGAAGGGCGACAGACAGCGGTCGCCGAGGCTCGCTGGCGGAAAGATTGGGTTCGAGGGCGGCGTCGAGCGTCACGGGGAGATCATAATCAAATCCCAAATCCCAAAGGCCAAATCCCAAGGGCCACTTGGGATTTGGGTTTTGGGATTTAACAAGCGAATATGACCCACGTGATCAGCCCATTCACCATCGGGATCATCCAGGACCATGCCGGACCGGACGTCGGCGAGAACGTCCGCCGTGCCGAGCGTCTGGTCCGCGAGGCGGCGGCGCGCGGCGCGCAGATCATCTGCCTCAAGGAGCTCTACAACTCGCTCTACTTCTGCAAGTCGCAGCAGTGCGACCGCTTCGACCTCGCGGAGCCGATCCCCGGCCCGAGTACGGAGCCGATGCAGCGCCTCGCGCGCGAGCTCGCGGTCGTAATTATCGTTCCCGTGTTCGAGCGGCAGGCGGCGGGGATCTACCGGAACTCGGCGGCGATCCTCGACGCTGACGGGTCATTGCTCGGCGTGTATCGCAAGATGCACATTCCGGACGACCCGCTGTTCTACGAGAAGTACTACTTCACCCCCGGCGACGGTCACTTCGACTATCACGGCGAACGCGCAGGCGAGCCGACTGGATTTCAGGTCTGGAAAACCCGTTACGCGACGATCGGCGTGCTGATCTGCTGGGACCAGTGGTATCCGGAGGCAGCGCGGATCACGTCGCTCATGGGCGCCCAGGTGCTGTTCTATCCGACTGCCATCGGCTGGCATCCCGCGGAGAAGGACGAGTGGGGCCAGGCACAGGTCGACGCGTGGCGCACGATCCAGCGATCACACGCCATCGCCAATGGCGTGTACGTGGCTTCACCGAACCGAGTGGGGCATGAGGACGAGCCCGGCACCAACGGCATCGAGTTCTTCGGCCACTCCTTCATCGCGGATCCGTTCGGTCGCTATGTTGCCGAGGCCGATGGGGACGAATCGATCGTGATCGCACAGTGCGATCCGGCACTCATCGAGAACGTCCGCCGCAACTGGCCCTTCCTGCGCGACCGCCGTGTCGACGCCTACGCTCCGATCCTGAATCGCTACCTCGGATAGGATGAACCACGAACCGCCACCATCCACCATCCACCATCCACCATCCGGGTTGCGCATGCCGGCAGAATGGGAACGCCACGCGGCGACGTGGATCGCCTGGCCGCATCACGAGCCCGATTGGCCGGGCAAGCTCGCCGCGATTCCATGGGTCTACGCCGAGATCGCGCGAGTGATCGCGGAACATGAACCGCTCGAGATCCTGTGTCACTCGGAGGCCGTGCTCGACTCGGCGAGGCATGCGCTCGATGCCCATGAGGTGCGCGACGGCGTGCACCTGCACGTCGTCCCGAGCGATCGCGTCTGGCTTCGCGATTCGGCGCCCACCGCCGTGCATGACGCCGACGGCAACGTCGTGCTGATCAACTGGGCATTCAATGGCTGGGCGAAGTACGCCAACTGGACGCGCGACATCAGCATCGGTGAAGCCATCGCGCGCATCACGCGCTTGCCCCGCATGGAACCGCGAGCGGACAGCGGCGAGCGGATCGTGCTGGAAGGGGGCGGGATCGACGTCAACGGTCGCGGTCTGTTGCTCGTCACCGAAGAATGGCTGCTCAGCGAGGTCCAGATTCGCAATGCAGGCCTGACTCGAGAGGACTACGAACGCCTGTTCGCTGAATGGCTTGGCGTCCGTCAGACGATCTGGCTCGGTGAAGGGTGCGTCGGCGACGACACACATGGGCACGTGGACGATATTGCGCGCTTCGTCGCACCGGATGTCATCGTCGTCGCCGTCGAAGATGACCCTGCAGACGACAATCACAAGCGCTCCGTGGACAACCTGCGTCGGTTGTCACTCGCCGCCGATTCGCCAAAGATTGGGCCGCTGCGAATCGTGAAGCTGCCGTTCCCCCGGCCTGTCGTCATGAATGGCGAACGGCTGCCTGCCAGCTACGCCAACTTCTACATCACCAACGGACTCGTCCTCGTCCCCACCTTCAACGACCCCAACGATCGGGTCGCGCTCAACACCCTGGCGGATCTCTTTCCTTCGCATCGTGTCGTCGGTATTCACGCCGTCGATCTGGTCTGGGGCCTCGGCACGCTGCATTGTTTAACCCAACAGCAGCCGGCGCCGATAACCAGCCCAGGGATTTTCCCCGAGTAACGCATCGCCACCGCTGTGGCGTGCAAGGGTAGGCATTCGCGGACATCAGCTCCGCGCCGCCAACATGACTCGAGACACGTTGCGCCGTATCGCGATCGCGAGTGCCGCCGGGGCCGCAGGGCTCCTCGTGCACTGGCTCGTTGTCATGCCTCCGGGCATGCAGGTCTGGCCCTGGCGGTTTCTGACACTGCCGGTGGCGCTGACCCTCGGGCCTTTGTATGGCCTGCTCGCAACGTTCATCGCCGGCGCGCCGCTCGTCGTCCTGCGCCCCATCGCTCTGGTCATCTTGAGCGCCGAGGTGCTGGTCATCGGGATCGCCACCCGCCGCGGCTTCTCGACCAAGATCGCAGGCCTTCTCTTCTGGGCGGCGTTCGCGCTCAATATCGCGCTCAATCCGACGTTCTTCGCGTCGCAGCAGCAACAGGCGGTCTGGCCGTACGCATTCCAGCAGATATTGAACGGCATGCTGGCTGTCGTCATCGCCGATGCCACGGCGCTCACGATCGGCATGCGACAGTCCGACGGCCCGCGGCTGGGGCTTCGGCGCTTCGCCTTCCGGGCCTTCAGCCTCGTCGCCATCGTTCCCGTTCTGATTCTCAGCGTCGTCACCGGCTTCCTCTACGCCGACCGTCAGCAGCAGGAAGCCAGCAGTCGTTTGACCGCCGTCGCGACGGCCGTGCGGGATCGTATCGACGATGCGGTCGTCGTTCACACGCACATCGTCGAGACGCTTGCTGCCACGCTGGCGACTATCGGCGACAATCCGGTCGGGCGAGCTGAAGTTGTCCGCGTGTACACGAAGGCACACCCGACGGTCGATCACGTGACGGTCGTCGACACGCGGGGCATGGTGCTCGAGACGACATCGGGCGCGGCGCCCAATTCGCCACTGATGACGCGGGGGGTCGGCGATCGCGCTTACTTCCAGGAGGCGATGCGGGGGCGGACCGCAATATCGGATCTCGTCGTGTCGCGAGCCGATGGTCCGGTCACTGCTGCCCTTCCGGTCTGCGCACCCGTTCAGCAGGGCGACCGAATCACGGCTGTGGCCTGCGCGATGCTGCGACTCGACAGCCTCGAGGAAGTGGTCCGCGCGTCGACGAGTGCCGGAAACGCGGTGACGATCATCGATCGGCACGGCCATGTGATCCGCGCCAGCGCAGAATCCAGCCGCCCGCCGCTCACCGACCTGTCGCACCATCCAATCAAGGTGACGGCCGCGTCAGCCCGCAGCGCCGCTTACACATACGTGCTCCCGGGGCGCCGCGCGCCGCAGGGAAGTCAGCTCGCGGTGGCGGCCTCGGTGCCGCGGACGGGGTGGGAAGTGTACGTCGAACAGCCGCTGATGACGGTGCGGCTGCAGTCCACGCGGTATTACGCGCTCACGCTTCTGCTGATCGGTCTCGCGCTCGGCGGATCGATCGTTGGCAGCCGCTGGTTTTCCGGTGCGGTTGCGCAGCCTCTCGAAAGTCTCGTCACGATCGTCCAGAACGTGTCGATGCATGCGGGCGATGCGCCGGCGGTTCGGGCCTCGAGTCGACTCGTCGAGGTCGAAACGCTCATCGATGACATCAATTCGATGCAGCAGCGCCTCCGCGACTCTTATGACGACCTGCAGCGCGCGCTGGCGCAGCGCGAGCACCTGAACGCGGAACTGCAGACGCTCACGACCGATCTCGACTTGAAGGTTCGCGAACGGACCGCGGAGCTCGCCGCGGCCAAGCAGGTTGCGGAAGACGCGAGCCGCGCCAAGAGCGAGTTCCTGGCGAACATGAGCCACGAGATCCGCACCCCGATGAACGGCATCATCGGGATGACCGAGCTCGCGCTCACCACGTCGCTCAGCAACGTGCAGCGCGATTACCTGGAAACGGTCCGCGGCTCCGCCGAGTCGCTGCTGGTCGTGATCAACGACGTGCTCGACTTCTCCAAGATCGAAGCCGGCAAGCTGCACATCGACTCGGTCGACTTCTCGCTGCGTCAGACGCTGGAATCGACCCTGAAACCGTTGGCGCTTCAGGCGAAGCAGAAGGGACTGGAGCTGCTCGTCGACGTCCATCCCAAGGTCCCTGACGCCATCGTCGGCGACCCTGGTCGCCTGCGGCAGATACTCGTAAATCTGATTGGCAACGCCATCAAGTTCACCGAAGCGGGCGAGATCGTCGTCACGGTGACCGAGGATGCGGCGGCCGATCGTGCGGCCCGTCTGGTATTCACGGTTGCCGACACGGGCATCGGTGTCGCGGCGGACAAGCAGGCCCTCATCTTCAATGCGTTCACCCAAGCCGACGGCTCTGCCACGCGCCGGTTCGGCGGGACCGGCCTCGGCTTGACGATCTCCGCTCAGCTCGTGTCTATGATGGCCGGCGAGATTTCGGTCGAGAGCGCGCTTGGCCAGGGAAGTACGTTCCGATTCCATCTGCCACTGAAGGTGAGCAGTCGACCGGTTGCTCCATCGCTCACGCCGCATGCGGGAGAATTCGCCGGCCTGACCGCGCTCATCGTCGATGACAACGTCACGAGCCTGCGCATCGCATCGGCGCTGCTCACAAGCTGGGGCATCGCGGTGACGACGGCAGGCGAAGGGCTCTCGGCGCGCGCGTGCATGCGCTCGGCTGGCAAGGCCTTCAGCCTCGTGCTGATCGACATGCACATGCCGGGCGAGAACGGGCTCGAGCTTGCGGCCGCTGTCCGCCGCGACGAACGATCGGCCGCTCCGATCATCATCCTCACCTCGTCGGACCACGCCGAAGAGCGGCTGATGGGAGCACGCCTCGTCGACGTGCGCTTCGTCGTGAAGCCGGTGTGGGAGATGGTGCTGCTCGAGACCGTTCGAACCGCCCTTGGCAACCGCACGACGATTGACGCGAAGCCCGCGGCACCGGCGGTTCAGCCGACGCGCGCGGCACGACAGCTGCGCGTCCTCGTCGCCGAAGACAATCCGGTCAATCAGAAGCTGGCAGCGCATCTCCTCCGGCGCCGTGGTCACGACCCGGTGCTGGTCAGCAACGGACGCGAAGCCGTCGACGCGATCGAGGCGGAGGCGTTCGACCTGGTGCTGATGGATCTGCAGATGCCCGAGATGGATGGTTTCGAGGCCACGGCGGCGATCCGCATGCGCGACGCCGACGTCGCGACGCGCATCCCGATCGTGGCGTTGACCGCGCACGCGATGCAGGGCGATCGCCAGCGCTGCCTCGACGCCGACATGGACGGCTACGTCTCCAAGCCGATCGACCCCGTCGTCCTGTTCGAGGTCATCGATCAGGTCATCGCCGCGCGGCCGCGCGCAGCCTGACCCGCGCGCACAGCAGTCACGCTTCTCGGTTCTCGCTTCCCGGTTCGGACGTGTGAATGCAGTGCATGCGTCAGCGAGGCCGCAGCCCGAGCGCGACGGTCATCGCTGCGCCGGGCATGTCCACACCCGCGATCTCCTGATAGCGTCGGTCCAGCAGATTCGTCCCATCGACGAACAGATCGAAGAGCGGCCCAAGGCGGCGGGCGACGCGCAGGTCGAGGACGACGTACTGGCTGGTCCCGCTCGACCTCGTTCGCCGGCGGTACTCGACCCGTGGTGCGAGTCGCACATCGCCGGCAATCGGCACCAACGCTGACCCGACGAGCGAACGCGGGGCGTAGTCGAGCAGATACTTCGACAGCTGAGTGACCGCCGCCGCGTCCAGATCGATTCCCGTATATTCGATCTGCGCGAATCCACCACGCGTAAAGCTGTGGCGAACGGCCAGCTCCACGCCTTTCGTGCTGACGTTCCGCACGTTATACGTACGCCAGCGTTCGGCAGGTGTCGCGCGCAGCCAGTCGATCACGTCGCGATCCGCACGACCGAAGAACGTCGCCTGCACCATCCACCCGCTCGCGGGAAACAGATCAACGCCACCCTCGCCTGCCCACGCCGTCTCAGGCCCGACCTCCGGGCGCGCGAGGTTCGCGGGGTCCGAGTAATACCGTTCAGTGAAACTGGGGACACGGAACGCGCGAGCCGCCGATGCGCGCAATCGCAGCAGCGAGCTCGGCCACCAACCCGCGCCGAACGACGGACTCCACGACGTACCGAAGTCGCTGTATCGATCGGCACGGAGACTGGCATCGAGCTGCGTCCGTGGGCCGAGTGTTTGCCGCCATTCACCGAAGCCGCTGACGCGTCCCAGATCGTGATCGCCCAGATTCGACGAGCGAATCCAGTCGCCACCGCCTTCGGCGCCGGCCGTGAACGAGCCGCCGCCAATCTTGAGCGACGCGGCCAACGACCCGAGCACTTCGTGCGTGCGATGGCGGCTATTCGAGAGCGCGGGATTGAGCTGGTCGAAGATGAAGTGATCGCCGTGCGTGCGGTACGACGCGCGAGCATCGAGATTCCAGCCCGAACGTGCGGTAAACGCGTGATCGGCCGCGAGCAGCGTTTGATTCGTCCACTCGCGCGACGGACGGCTGCCGCCATAGAAATTGTTCGCGCCGAATTCCTTGTCCAGCACAGACAGCGAAACGTTCGACCGGCCAATCGTCGTGCGCGCACGGACGAGAGCGGAGCGGAAGTCGCGGTCGTACATGAAACCACCCGATCGCTCGAGTGAGCCGGCAATCGTCTGCCGGACCGCGTCGCGCTCGAACCCTGCTTCTCCGCGCGTGCCTGCGTACCCGAAGCTGCCACCTTGCACCGACAGCGACGGCTTCGATGAAACGCTCCGGGTGATGACGTTCAGCGTGCCGCCAAACGCATCGGCACCGAACAGCGACGATCCGGGTCCGTACAGGATTTCGATTCGCTCGACCGCATCGAGCGGAACGGGGATGTCGCCGTTGTGATGCCCGGACTGGGCGTCGTTCAGGCGCACGCCATCGACGAGCACCAGCATCTGTCCGAAGCTGGCGCCTCGCACCGCGAAGTCGCTTTGTATACCGTGGTCGCTTCGCGCCCGCACATCGACGGACGCGGCGAGGCGCAATACATCCGCCACGCTGGCCACGGGCAGCGCCTCTATCTCCTGGCGTGTGATCACCGTGAGGGACCGCGTCACGCTCCCGAGCTCGACCGGCGTTGCCGCAGCAGTGACGACGACCGTTTGACGATACGAGGGCAACGTCGATTGCGCAGCCGCCGACGGCGACGCGACGACGTCCGCGACCAGGCAAACGGCAGTCAGCAGATACGTGACGATCTTTTGATTCATGGATTGTCGACGGCGAATATTGTCATGCGATCTGGCCTGTGCCTCGGCATCGCGTGCACGTGTCCGCGATCGCGTCCTGCATGCAGAGAGCGCTTGTCATACCGCACACGGTCGAGACGATACCGAATCAGCATATCTGCATCCCCGGCGGTCTTGACAATGCCAGGCGCGAAGCGCACCATCTCGCGCATTACTCATACAGCCTCGCGGTGGATCTCTCCGAGCGAACACGCCGCCCTTGTTTCTCCGTAGTCCACCAGGTCGATTCGAATCGGAGGTTTAGAGCATGCGTGCATTCGTCAGAGGTCTGACGGCTATCGGGATCGTGCTGCTGGTGTCGACTGCCGCTCACGCGCAGGCGACGCTCTCCGGGCTCGTGCGAGACACATCAGGCGCCGTCTTGCCCGGTGTGAATGTGGAAGCGTCGAGCCCCGTTCTGATTGAGAAGACACGCTCCACCGTGACCGACAGCGAAGGCCGGTACACAATCCCTGATCTGCGGCCCGGCGCCTACACCGTCACGTTCACACTTTCCGGCTTCAAGACGGTCGTCCGGCAGGGCCTCGAGCTGAGCGGCACCAACATCACGACGGTCAACGCCGACATGGCCGTCGGCACCGTGGAGGAAACGATCACGGTCACCGGCGCCACGCCAATCGTCGACCTGCAGTCGACGACCCGACAGGCCGTGCTCGATCAGGAGATTGTGTCTGCGGTCCCCAGTTCGCGAACGCCGTTCACCGTCGGGGTGCTGATTCCCGGTGTCGTCAAAGGGGCGTTCATGAGCCAGGACGTGGGCGGCTCCGTCGTCCAGGAAGTCGCGTCGCTCGAAGCCAACGGCGGACGCACGGCGGACCAGCGCATGATGGTCAACGGCGTGGCGCTCAGCTCGATGATTGCCGGTGGCTGGGGCGGCGGCGCGGTGCCGAACGCGACCGGCACGTCGGAGTTCGCGATCGACGTGTCCGGCGTCGACGCGCAGGCGGCTACCGGCGGCGTGCGCATCAACTTCATCCCGCGTGACGGCGGCAACAAGTTCAGCGGGACGTTGTTCGGCAGCTTCGCCAACGACAATTTCGCGAGCGACAACTTCACAGGGTCTGACCTGTCGAAGCCCTGCGCGCCCGGAAGCACCAGCACGAACAGATGCGGGCTGGCGGCGCCGAACAAGATCAAGAAGAACGGCGATTTCAATCCCGGGTTCGGCGGTCCGTTGCGACGCGACAAGGCCTGGTTCTTCCTGTCTGGCCGCTATCTGTTCGCGGAGAACTTCGTGGCCGGCATGTTCCACAACGCGAACACCAACAAGCCCGATTCCTTCACCTACGTGCGGGATCTGAGTCGGCAGGCGGTCCTGCACCAGGATCAGCAGATCGGGCAGGCTCGAGTGACCTGGCAGGTCAACCAGAAGAACAAGGTTGGCGCGACGGCGGACTTCGAGCGGTTCTGTGCGTGCGAAACGACCGTCTCCCCGCTGGTCTCACCGGATGCCGGTCAGGACCGCCGCTTCCCGCTGCAGCGCTTCGTCACGATGGACTGGAGCAGCCCGGTCAGCAACCGGTTGCTGCTGGAAGCGAGCGGCATCCACCGCGTCGAACGCTGGGGCAACATGCATCTGCAGGCGGCGAAAGCGGGCGAGCCCGATGCGATCCTGCCGGGAACGATTTCGGTGATCGACAATCCGAACCCGGTCACTGGTGGAAGTCTGACCTATCGATCCGCGGCGGAGTTCAACAACTCGTGGAACTGGAACATCCATTACCGCGCCGCCGTGTCGTACATCACCGGCACGCACAACTTCAAAGTCGGGTTCAACAACGCGTACGGGCACCACGAGAACACGACGTACTCGGATCCGGCAGCGCCGATTGCGTATACGTTTGCCAACGGTGTCCCCTCCGGGTTGACCTATCGCATTGTGCCGCGCACGGTGAAGGTCAACGTGAATCGCGACCTCGGTCTGTTCGCGCAGGATCGCTGGACGGTGAACCGGTGGACGTTGTCCGGCGGCGTCCGCTTCGACACCTTCGTCAGCAGCTTCCCGGAACAGGGGATTTCAGGCACGTTCTTCGGACACACGCTGAACGCCAACTTCTCGAAGCTCGATAACCTGAACTGGAAGGACATCACACCGAAACTGGGCGCCACCTATGACGTCTTCGGCAACGGCAAGACGGCGCTCAAGGTGACGCTGAACAAGTACCTCGAAGGGTTGGGGACGACCGGCGGCTTCGCGGCGGCCGACAACGTCAGCGATCTGCCGAGTCCGATCCGAAGGCTGAACACGCAGGACACGCGCACGTGGGCCGATGCCAACCTGAACTTCCGGCCGGATTGCGACTTGAACAACTATTCCGCCAACGGCGAATGCGGCGCGCTGACCAACGCCGCCACCTTCGGCACGGTGACTCCAGGCCTGACCTACGATCCCGACCTGATGACGGGCTGGGGCAAACGTGGGTTCAACTGGGAGTTCACCGGCAGCGTGCAGCAGGAAATCGTGCCGCGACTGGGTGTCGAAGTGCAGTACGCCCGCCGGTGGTACGGCAACATCCGCGTGGCCGACGATCGGGCCGTCAAGGCGAGCGATTACAACAAGTTCACCTTCTCGGTACCTTCTGACTCGCGACTGCCCGACGGTGGCGGCTACACGTTTACCGCGTTCGATCTGAGACCGGGGGTACCGCCGCAGGATCTGTTCGTCACGCTCGCCGAGAACGTCGGTGACGTCAGCGAGCACTTCGACGGCGTCAACGTGACCGTCAACGCACGCATGACGAACGGAGTGAGAGTGCAGGGCGGCCTGGGTACAGGCCGGCAGATCACCGACGATTGCGCCGCCGTCGCGCAGGCGCCGGAGCTGCTGCACACGTTCTTCGGAACACCCAGCCGCTTCTTCGCCTTCGCCGCGCGGCCTCTCGAGCGCTGTCAACAGAACAACGGCTGGCGCACGCGCTACCAGGGGCTGGCCACCTATACGATCCCCAAGGTCGACGTGCAGCTCAGTGGGACGTTCCAGAATCAACCCGGTGCGCAGCTGGCTGCCAACGCGAACGTATGCGCGAGCTTCCTGATTCCGGGGCTCTGCACGGTCGGCAACACGACGATCGGTCCCGGATTCACGAGCCTCTCGCCGTTCCGAGCGATCAACATCGTGCCGGCGGGCCAGGTCTTCATCGAACGCCTGAATCAGGTCGACTTCCGCGTCGCGAAGTTGTTCCGCTTCCAGGGCACTCGGACGAGCGTCAACTTCGACTTCTACAACGTGACCAATTCGAACGCCGTGATCACCGAGAACGCGACCTACGGGCCGGCGTGGCAGGTCCCGCAGTCGATCCTGCTCCCGCGCCTCTTCAAGATCAGCGCGCAATTTGATTTTTGACACCGGCAAATCCCAAATCCCAATGACCACATCCCAAGTCCCAACGAAACCGAGTTGGGGCTTGGGGTTTGGGATTTGGGTTTTGGGATTTCTCGTCTAAGGACGACGACAGGCGTCCGTCGGATACTTCGGCGACTCTCCTTTCAACCGCGCGAACTGTTCCGGGTCGCCTTCTTTTTCTGCCAGGCCGATCGCGCGGCCGATCCAATCTCTCGCCTCGGAGCAGCGTTGCAGTTCCGCGAGGGCCAGGGCCACTGTCTCCGCATCAGTAGCCGTCCCGTTTGCGTCATAGACGCTCATCGCCAGAGCAAGAGCACGGTTGCCGTCACGAAGGGCTCGGTCTGGAGCT
>Ga0111538_10007665_pt1 | contig 14536 bp, 10 predicted proteins | sample SoiMethybrSBSTD1_FD_79669 | JGI IMG/M metagenome (GOLD analysis project Ga0111538, IMG submission 79669) | Bulk soil microbial communities from a Populus tree surrounding site in Tennessee, USA - Soil MetaG P. TD hybrid SBSTD1 (version 2)... | ecosystem: Environmental > Terrestrial > Soil >... | reverse complement strand
CTGTCGAAGTTGTCGACGTCGATGTCGAGGAACTTGCGATCCGCAACCGGCGGCAGCGGTTCGGTTGGTTTCCCTGACAAGTCAGCGAGCACACCCATCACGAAGGGCAGCTGGATTTTCTTTTCGGCTCCGTAGAGTTCGACATCGTACTCGATCTGCACACGGGGTGCCCGGTTGCGGGCGATGAATTTTTGAGCACTTGCCTTGGCCACGATATACCTCCCGGAAGCGACGCGTTACTGATCCTTCAGCCCACCTGCCGAGCGGGCCACCGACAGCGCGTCGGGCGCGATGTCGGCAAGCACCTCGAGAAAATCCTTGGCAACCAGGCGTTTCGCACGGTCGACGAACAGCGGAATCGGACTCGATGGCTCGTTGCGACGGAAGTACTCAGCGACCGCGTCGAGCGCGCGGATCGCGTCGGCGCGGGAATTGATCGCACCCGCCCTGAACGCTACCTGGCCGGAACCGTCGCCTGACGCCGCCGCATCGCCACTGGCCTCGCCACGGGACGCCAGCTGCTCTTTGCAGACCCGACCGAGCTTCGCAAAATGCGTAACCAGTGCACCAAAATCTGGCGCGACTTCGGGTCCACCCTCGCTTCGCATCCGCGCATCGATGCTGGTCAGTGCCGCGCTGGCACCGGCGGCGCTGGCATCGAGCGCGGTCAGGTCTTCGAGCGAGAGTTCCTTGAACGCCTCGGAGATTGCCGCTTCGTCCGGCTTGTTCTCCAGCGGACCGGGCACGGCCTGTCCTCGCGCGATCTCTATGTCGCGCAAACTGTACCGCCCATGCTGCCGACTGGTGACCAGCGGCAGCCGCCAGATCCGGTCGACGACCGCCATCGGATCGGCGAAGCAGTTCAGCGCGTTCCGTCTCGCGATCGCATCTTCATCGAGCGCCGGATAGACCTGCGGCCAATACGCTTCGAGCCACTGCGATGCCGTCGTGAGCACTCCTGCGAACGCCGGCAGTCCGTCGGTTCGAAGCAGGGCCGTACCCAGATAGGCAAGCAGCCGAATATCCTTACTCTTGCTCAGACCGTCGAGGGCATCAGCCCGAATCTTGTCCCACTCGAGAGGCGGTCGTGCCTTTGACAGCTCCTTCTCATCACCTTCCGGATCGGCCGGAGCCTCCGGTGATCGCGCTTGTCCAAACAGTCGAAGCGCATCCAACGACGAAAGCAAAATGGAGTCGTCGAGGTTCACGCCGCACGGCTGCTCTGGAGAAATCGGCTGAAGCAGCACCTGCCCGTCCCACCGAGCGTTCATTACGAAGCCTCGTTGTATCCAGCATTTGCGTGGCGGCCTACCCTGAGCGAGCAACGTGATTCACGCGTGTCGAAGGGGCCGGAACGCCTGCGCATTCTATACCTGAAATTGAGGGAAGAGCTAGCTGCTCTCACCCGTGCACCTCGGCGATAAGGACGGTCACGTTGTCGGGGGCACCGGCGTTCAGGGTCGCCTTGATCAGCCCTTCAACGGCGGTGTGGATGTCCGCCGACTGCATCCAGTTCCGGATTTCCGACTCCGGGACGACGCGGGTCAGGCCGTCGGAACAGAGGAGAAACCGGTCGTCCGGGCGGACGGCGTCGCGGTGGACGTCGAGCGTCAACTCCACGTCAACTCCTACGGCACGTGTAATTACGCTGGATTCCACCGCCGCCGTCCCCCCCATTGCGGCGAGACTGTGGTCGGTGGTCAGCTGCTCGAGGGTTCCCGCCCGCCAGCGGTAAGCGCGGCTGTCCCCCGCCCAGAGCACCGCGGATCGAGGTCCACGAAGAAGCAGCATCACGACCGTGCTCCCGCTTCGATCGGCCGGGTCGGCCCCCATCCCGGACCTTGCCAGGTGATCGTTGACCTCCTGGACGCGTCTTCGGGCGGCGTCGATCGCTTCTTCGAAGGTGCCATCCAGAGGAAAGTCGGTCAGGGCGTCGCACACCATTCGGCTGGCGACCTCGCCGTGACTGTGGCCGCCCATGCCATCGGCGACTGCCCAAAGGCCCGCCTCCGGGCGCTCGACGAATCCATCCTCGTTATTCGTGCGGACGCGGCCAACATCGGTGGCGGCGGCCGAACGGAAGAACAGCGGCGCACCCTCGTCCATGACGAGTGTGCCCGGCAGCGTGTCGTCTTCGGACACGTGGGCTTGCACCGGACGCCACCGGTGCGAGGTCCACGAACCCTCGAGAAGCGCTGGGTACAGATCCGGGCTCGGGAGGCCCTTGAGAACGAGACAACTGGGTTCGACTACACCGGACCCTTCCGTCCAGAGCAGGACCAACGGCCGGTACTTGGACTCGAGGTGCAGCGACAGCATCTGCTCGAACGCGGCCGTCACATCCGAGGCCGCGGCGAGCGGAATTTGCCACGCCTGCGGAGTGTCGGTCACGATCGCGGCGGCACTCGGGTCGAGCACCAGGTCCGGAGGCAACGCGATCGGCGTCAGCGCACGTTCGAGTGCGAGCGTCCCCTGATCGAATCGTTCGAAATCGACGCGTTCGGTGGCAAGTGTTTCGATCACCAGTTGTTCGGCCGCCTCAAAAAACCGGCCGCACGAGGCGGCGGCCAGAAGGCTGACGTCGGGCGGTAGCTCCGCGACCAGGGTCAGTGGAAAATAGCGGCCTACTTGATCAACGCTCGGAGCGGCTACACCGATCACCGGCACAGGACCACAGGCGCCGGCGGCGCAGACAAATCGCCACGCGGGACTGGTGAGGTAGACGTCCAACCAGCGCGCGCCGAGCGCCGTGCGGCTGGACGCCAGGCATTCGCGGAGCCACGCGTCCCACGCGTCAACGAACGCGTCAGAGACGCGGCGCCGGAGGAAGTCGCCGTGGCTTGGCAACTTGCCGTAGAAGCCTACCTGCATCGGCGGTTCACGATTCGCACACGAATTGCCGCCAGCTCCCCGAGGCGAACGGGTTGCCGGCGACACGCGCCGGTTCGATGAGTGCCTTCACGCGGTGGTGCGGATTCTGAATGTTCAGGAGAATTCGTTGGCCATCCGGAGCCCCCACTCTGGTCGTCGCGTCAATCATCCTGAACAACGCCCACGGACCACCATACGCTGTTGGCGGATCGTAGTAGCGACTTTCAAACGTCGCATATGTATGGCCCTGTCTGTCACCAGGCCATTTCACTTCCTGCTTCTGCCCCCTGGTGTCGACGTTCAGACCGTCAACGGTGAGGACGAATCGCTGCGCGTTCGGATCGAGATCGCTGAACGTCACGTAGAACTTCACCTCCGGGGACTTCGACCCCGGATTAAAAAACATGTCTCGAATTCGACGGGCCTGCTCCATCTGCTCGAGTAACGCGTGCGATGGATTCACCGCTCCCGGACGCCACGTCCAGGTCTGACCCGTTGTGTCCACCTGCTTGTCGAGATAGTCAGTGAAGAACCGGTCGAACAGTCCGTCGTATCCAAACACCATCCCGAAGTCCGGCAGCTGGACGTCGGTCGCTGTGCTCGCAAATGGATACCGATTCGCGATGAGATTGGTGCACAGCGGAACAATCCGCTGCGTGTATTCCTCCTCAACTTGTCCCGTCGCGGTTCTGCGGACGTTGGCTTCTGGCGCATCGGCAATCTCCGCCACGATCCTGCCGACCGCGGGGGGCAACGACGCAGCCTGCTGACGAAGATCTTGCGTGAGCACACGAAATGATGGATCGGTTAACATCACCAGCGCGCTCTTCCCGGCGACGTCAGGGCCAAGCGTGTCAATCTGCTTCTGAATCTGACCGACGGCACTGAGCACAGAGTCGAGCTGGGCTTTTCCGGCTTCGCCGGCAAGAAACTGGCGGACCCACTGAAAGTGGGCCGTCACACGCATGCCTGGTTCGACCGACGGCATGCCGAGGCCTTTCTCGATCGGTGCAATGATCCCGCCCAACGTGCCTTTTATTTTGCCTTTCGTTTGATCGATGACGCCCTTTGGCGCCCCGGTCGCCGACACCTCCACCAGTGTTGTGTTGGTCGAAATCACGGTCAGAAGACCGCGCAGCGGTGAGGTCGGCGAGGTCAGGATCCGAAGCGCCTCGTTGGCCTGGCCCATGGTGCTGAAGTGCACGACCTCCAGGTCGTCAAAAAACCCGTCCCACGCGCGAATGTAGTCGGTCTCATAAAGGTCGGTGACGGCGGAGAACAGGCTTCCCCCGCTTGCCACTGCCCCGGCGCCACTCTCCCCCCAGATCCACGCATCCTTCGCGAGCAGTTGCACCATCTCGGCGCGCGTCTTCACCGTGATCTGTTTGAACTGATCGCGTGTGTACAGGCGCGGCATCGGCGTCGACAAGGGCACGCCGCTCTTTCGCTTAAAGATCCGTTCGATCTCGAGACCTGCCTGTTGATCGATCCGGACGCCCGGGTCATCCGTCGATTCGCGTTTGATATCGTCGTACAGAATTCTGGGCAGCAGACTACGTGGCAGGCTGTTGCGAGCCTGGCCGACGAGCGTTCCATCAATCGGAAATTTCCGGAGCGTCGAGCGATTGTCGAGCAGCGCATGGAAGTGCTGCGCCGCCGCGGGTCCTGCCGCCGCCGCGTCACCACTGCCGCGCTTCCACTCCTGATCCACCACCAGGCCGAGATATTCCTTGTCGAAATGCTTCGGCTCGCCGAGCATCAGGTAGGCCTTGAAGTACGCGTACAGCTTCTGTGGCTCGGTTGCGAATTGAACGACGCGGGAGCGAAGCTGCGCCGCGAACCGCGGCAGGAGAATGCTGTCGAGCTCATTGACGTACGCGTCCAACGCCGCATTTCCAAGCGACCGTCCTTCATACAGTCCCCACTTCATCGGCAACGACGTCGTTTCGCGATATCTGTCGGCGCGGTCCACGACGGCGCGAATACCATCAAGACGCGCGACGATGGCGGGAAGCGGAGACAGAGGATTGACCGCTGGGCTCTGTTCGAAGGCCGTGAGATCGGTATCAATGTCCTGGAGAAATTCACGATTTCGGGTGTAGCTAATCGAAAGCGCCGCAATCGCGGCAGCCGTGAGCAGTCCGGTTGCGATGTAGACACCGAGCAACAGCGAGGCGTTTCTGAGTTCGAGTCTGCGATTGACGCCGGCCAGTCCCGACTCACCGATCATCACTTGCTTCAACAGATCGCCGACGAAAAATGCCTTGCCCGGGCCGCGAGGCGCCATGACCGCCTCGGTCGCACCGAACGACCGGCCGATGCTCCCAAGCAGTCGATCGATGGGCGTGCCTTCCTGGGTGCCGCTCGTGAAATAGACGCCGCGCAGCAGGATCCGTCCGTCGAACTCGCGCGTGGTGAACACGTCGGACACCCACTGCGTCAGCGGATCGCGCAACGTCGCCATCTGTTGTGGAAAGGCAAAGATCTTGGCGCGTCGTCGTGTGTCCCTCACCTGGTTCAACCGATCGAAGATGCGCTCGTTGAGCCGGGTCATCAGCGCATCGAACTCGGCGGGATACACGGTCGGACTGTCGTTGGCCAGCGTCTGATCGTAGGGAAACGTCACGCCCCACACTTGCGCGCGTTCTTGAGCGTTCAAGTCCTCGTAGTACTCGGCAAACCCGTCGACGAGGTCGCACTTGGTGACCATCACGTAGACGGGCAGCTGAATATTCAGTTCTCGATTCAATTCGGAGAGACGATTGCGGGCGGCTTCGACGTGCGCCTCGCGAGCCGCCGGATCCAGCATCAGCAGATCCTGCACACTCACAGTGACGATGAGGCCGTTCACCGGACGCCGGGCGCGGTATTTCTTCAGGAGCGCCAGGAACTCGGCCCATCCAACGCTGTCGGAAGAGGCGTCGGAGTCCTGCGTCGTGTAGCGGCCGGCCGTGTCGAGAAAAATCGCCTCATCGGCAAACCACCAGTCGCAGTTGCGCGTGCCGCCAACGCCGCGCAACGCGCCCTTGCCGACGCGTTGCTCGAGTGGAAATTTCAACCCGGAATTGAGAAGCGCCGTCGTCTTCCCAGACCCTGGCGCGCCGATGATCACGTACCAAGGCAGGTCATACAGGCTGTGTCCGGATCGCCGCTGCTGTTTGAGCGCCGACACCGCTTCATCGAAGCGTTCACGCAACTTGACGACTTCAGCCGGCGTTCGAGCCTTCTCCACCTGCGGCTGTGGCTGCGCGACGACGGCGGTGAGCAATCGATCGCTGGCGCGGTAGGCCTTCAATCGCTTCATGAGTCGCCACAGCAGCCAGATGCCGACCACAACTCCGATGGCAACGAGCCGGGCAAACTCAGATTCCAGCGGCGAGAATCCGGCGAACGCAAAGTAGGGTCCCGCGTACCAGACGAACAGGGTGATGAGCAGCAGGCCCAGCAAGACGATGAAGGTGCGTTTGAGAAAGGCGAACATGATCAGCCTCGTTCGACGCTACTGATCGCGCAGATGGATGATTTCGACACGCCGGTTGCGGGCGCGGCTGTCCGGATCAGAGCCTGGAGACAGCGGTTGCGATGAACCGACACCCCGCCACGTCAGCCTCGCAGCGTTGTCGAGTCCTTTCGACAGCAGGAGATTGCCCACGCTGACCGCACGTTCGCGGGAAAGCTCGTTGTTGTCGCGATACCGCAGCGATTTGATCGCCTGATCGTCGGTATGGCCCACTACCAGTACGCGCCCAGGTACCTTATTCAGCGCCTCAGTGATCTTGACGAGCGTCGGCTCAATCGAAGCATTCACATCGGCACTCCCGGACTTGAACAAATCGGACGCTTCGAGCGTGACGATCGACCGCGCGCCTTCCTCTTTGACCGTCAAGAGCCCGGCCCGTTCCTCCGGCGCAAGCAGCTTCTTCAGCGTCGGACCAGGCGCCGGCGGCGCCGGTGGCGGCGGCAACGCGAAATCTTCGATACCAATCTGCGCCAGCCGCTCGTGCAGGGGATTCGCCTGCCTGGCGAGCTTCGTGTAGTAGATCGCGAACGTCACACCGAGGATGGCGAAGGCAGCGGCAACGACGACCCACCACGGAACGTATCGAATGAGCCGGTTCCGTTGATCTTCGAGCCCGCGCCATTGGATCGACAGGTCCGGTGGCGCGGCGCCGCGTTGGCTTTGAATCGTGCGATGAAGGTTGTGCTGCAGATCGGCCAGTTGTTCGTGGCCGCGATCCATCATCTGGTACTTTCCGGTAAAGCCCAGCGCAAGGATCAGGTACTGAAGTTCGATCAAATCGATATGCCGCGCCGGATCCACCACGATCCGATCGAGCATGTCGAAGAACTTCTCGCCGCCCCAGGCTTCACGGTGCAGCGCGACAAGAAGAGGATGCTGCGCCCATTCGCTCTGCGCACCGGATGGCGTCGACAGCACCGCTTCATCGAGGCCGGCACATAACACGTACCGCGCGGCGAGCACGATTTCGTTGCGCACGCCCGCTGCGCGCGCCCGTTCCTCGAACCGGCGAATCTCCTCGAGCGCCGCGCGCCGGAGACTCGGAACGTCAATCGATGCAGGCGCGCTGCGCATCTGCCCCATCCGAAGGAGGAGTGGGCTGGCTGCCTGCACGAGCGGATTGAGCCCGAGTCCAAGAAATGCACGCGCCGACTCCGGGATCGGTTCGACCTCCGCGACCCGCGGCATCGCAGGACGCTGGTACATCCCCGAATCGGACGTGCCTCGCCGCCCGGCGCCAGGACGGGGCCGCGCGGTCAGGTCCGACGGCAGGAAGGGATCATCGGTGTCGGCCATGGAAGAATCCCCCCTCTCACCCGCGAATCGCCCAGAACTCCATCGCCAACCCTGGGAAATCTCCGGGGACGTAGATTGCCACGCCGCCGGAGTTTTTCAGCTGATCCCACAACTCGTGTGTCTGATCCAGTTCGAAATACGCATAGCCCGCGTGATAGGGGATCTGGCGCGGCGTCACCGGCACAGGTACTACCGGAACACCAGGGAGACCCTGTCGCACGAGATCGCCGATCTTTTCGGCCGGCGCGATCTTCACCTGGGTCGGGAATCGCTGCCGCACATATTCCGCGGGACCATCCGCCCGCGCCGCCAGAATGAACACCGCCGAACTGAATAACGTCCTGTCCGGAACGATCGCCACGCTGATACCGAACTTTCTCGGCTCGAGCGGAATCGGAATCGCCACTTGCGTCATCACTTTGCTCATCGATTCACGGAGCGAGATGATGACCGGCTCGAACGTTTCCTTCAGACGATCGTGGCGATAGCCGGGGAACTTTGGTGTGCGCTTGGCAGTCGTCGTAAACGTCGCAAGCTCACCGGCCGCGGCAACACAGAACTGAAAGAATGCCTCTGGGTGAATGACACCGGTATCGGCGAAATGCGTCAGCAAAGGCTGGTAGCGGTTGATCGTTTGAAGCATCAGAAAATCCGCCAGCTCGGACGCCGCACCTCGGCTCGTGGCCGCGACGCGGCCGCCCAGTGCCTCGCCGCGTTGATGGAACAAACCGAGCAGCTCCGTGGTCACAGTCGCCAGTCGCGTTGCCGCGCGCAGTTGCAGAATCGTCGGGATGTACTGTTCGTCAAGAACGACCTGCTGATCGGCGCGGCACTCGACGATGTGCGCCAGAGGAATGCAGGCATAGGCTTCAGTAGCCTCCCGCTCGAGCAGGAGCCGTGTTCGAAGTGCGGCAACTTCCAGCGTGGCCGGTTCGCCGACGGCCACTGCCGCATTCGCAGCCTGGAACTCGCGGATCTCCTGCCGGATGAGCTCGTCGCCGACCGGGCCGCGCGCGGACTCGAGTTCGCCGGCACGCCGTAGCGGCAGCGCCAGAAACAAGCGCTGATCGCGGGCCTCCGCCGCAACATCCATCGGCGCCGGCAACGGGTCATCGTCCGGCATCCGGAACGGAGTTCCGTCGGGAAACACGCCCGCAAGCCGGCGGAACCCGATCTTGCCGATCTTGAGAAAATCGCGCTCGATTTCAATTTCGGTAAAGCCCCAGGCATACGACACCAGCGATCGAACCCGGGTCTCGATGTACTGCTCGAAGTACCGGTCCTGCTGCTGGAAATGCTGCGGCTGGAGAAACAGCCCTTCGGACCAGATGACGCGGTTGTGACCAGACATGGAACGGTGCCTGACAATCTATACGAATCAGGCTCACATTCCCAACAGGATTGGACTGGTTATTTTTCGGGTGAAGAGCCCTCGGGTCCTTGCTGGGCGCGGGTCCGTCGCGCTGCTTTCAGTTTGCGGAACTGCTCTTCGTACGCACGTCTGAACTCCTCGCCGAACAAGCGATCGAAGGAGGTGTCGGGATCCTTGATCAACTCCTGGCATTTTTCGCGATACAGCTCCCAGTACCGCATCTTGGCGGGAATGAGCGGGAGCGCGTGTTTACTCATCTGCGCATCGAAGTCCTCCTGAAGCCGATCCGCGTCGAACTCCGTCAGCATCGCATCGAATGCGACGCGCAGACCCGCAAGCATCGCGAGTTGATGATCGCGCAGGTCGTCGAAGGCATCTGCGAATGCCTCCACCGGACCGAGATAGGCGGCGTTGCGCTTGACAAGAAGGTTGTGCAGCGCGTCCTCGACATTGGCCGAGAACTTCAGCGGATTGTTATCGGCCGGCCTGAACAGCGTGTGCTGAATCCCGAACTCCTCCTTGATCCGCTGACGTGACTGAAGAATGTCCATCAGCCCGGAGACGACGATGCGAATGATCTGACCGAGGTTTCGAGAGAGCTCGGGCGTGATCGCGGCCTCAGGAACGCCGGCTCCGGTCATGAATTCGGCAAGATCCGCTGTCTGCCCGGCCTGGCGCGGAGTGGCATCGACCGGACGCGACGCCACTTCGGCGGGTCGCGGTGCAACCGGCGGCGCTGGAATTGGCTGGTCCACGCTCGCCTGCCGCGACGCGGACGGCGAAGTGGCTCGTTGTCGAATCGTCGAATCCTCAGAAGCCAGGTCCTTTAGTCGTCTTCCGATGGCTGAGTCACCGGGGCGTGGACGGATGACTGGCGTCGGCGGCGGTACCGGCGGCGGTGGCGGTGGCGGTGGAGGCGGAGGTTCAGGCGGCGGCGACGGCTCGTCGGGGCTGAGTGGATCGTACCCGTGCGGGATCGCGACCGGCTCGAACGGCGTTGGCTTGGGAGTTGGCGCGGGAGTCGGAACAACAGCAGGTGGCTGGTAATGCTGGCCGAGAAGCTCGTCGACGTGTGGCACAACCGGTTCTGACTTCCGCGGCGTGCGGCCGGCAACAGGATCAAAAAACTTCAGAGGATCGACTTCTTCGTTGACGGGGGACGCTGGAATGGCGGCGAGATTTTGCTCTGGCAACAAGGGGTCATGATGTGGAGCGAACGGATCCTCGGCAAACGGATCCGCATGCGGCTGTCTCGCCGCTCTGGACGATCCCGCCTCGATCCAGACGTCGATCTCATATGGTTCGATGAAGATGCGATCGCCCGCCTTCAGCGCGTACGGGCGCTCCCGAATCAGCCGGTTGTCGGGCGAGTTCACCGACACGCCGTTCCGGCTCATGTCCTGTATGTAGAAGACGCCGCTTCGGAAAGAGATCTGGGCGTGCCGCGCTGACACCTTGTTATGCGTCAGCACCCAGGAGTTCGACGGCGCACGCCCGATCGATCCGCCGTCCTCGCCAAAGACATGTCGCCCGCCGTCGCGCGGGCTTGCGTCTCGCGAATTCGCGATCTCCAGTGTGAGCGTTGCCATGGGCTCTCGAGAGAGTGTACCGCAAGCGGCAGCCCGGCCGGGCGGGGACGACCTAGGGGAGCAAAATCAGCGCATCTCCACGTGGAACGTTCGCGTGCCCACCAGTTGATCGTTCACAAAGACCTCCGCTGTGTATTCGCCGCGGGGGAAACCGCCGGGACTCAAGAGCCGAAAGTCTGTGGCCGACGCCTGGTTGTACGACACCTGTTTGGTGGGTTGATCGATGACCCGCGAACCGTACTTCCAGCGCACGCGTATCGTTCCCGAGCCGGCGCCGCCAGTGAGGACGGCCAGATAGATCGAGTCATCGGGGGTGAACGTGCTCGTGAAGCCACCCACGGTGTGGTCGGAATTTACTGTGCGACCAAGCTGAATCGTGGTCACTTCAAGCGGCCGCCTCGATCCGCAACCGATGAGACAGACGAGCGCGATTGCCGGGAGTATGACGGCTAGCTTTCGCATCGAGAACTGAATTGTATCGCTTCTCGCTTCGCGCTTCTCGCTGCCCGGTTCATTCACATTATTTCAAGTGCCGACGGAAAAACTCGCGGGCCACGATGAACACACCTGCACGCTCGACGCGCTGGACCTCAGCACCGCCGCCTGAAGTTTCGCGAACGTCCATTCGGAATGGACCGGCGACTTCGTCGAGATCGGTACGATTGAAGAAGGTGTGCGGCAGCCCGTCGACGAGTCGAAGCGTCACCTCGTTGCCCGCTGCTTTCAATGCCTCGTAAAGCAGCACACTCTGCCCGTGAGGCACTGAGTTGTCCGCCAGTCCGTGCATGATCAAGTAAGGTGGCGCGTTCTTTCCGACATAAGTGATCGGACTGGCGGCCCGAACACGATCCGGAACACTTTGAAGCGCCGCGCCGAGCAAGCGCGACTCTGGCGACGCTGGATCGTCGTGAGCGACCGCGCCGCGTCCGCGGCCACCCGGCTCCCCTCGCGCACCTGGCGCTGGAAGCGCACCGCCTCGCTCGCCACCACGTGCGCCGCCGAAGATATTGATGGTGACGACGGGTGTCTGGAGTGTCGAACGCTCTTCCTGCGTCTGCGCATCCATCACGTCGAACCGCGTCGGTCCATACGCCTCGAGCACGCAGCGCACGGCACTGGACTCATTGGCGTTGCCTGAACCCTCGAACGTCCCGCGCGGGGCGAGCGCTGCCACCGCGGCAAGATGGCCGCCTGCCGATGTGCCCCACAAGCAAATCCGATCGCCGTCGAGCCCGTGTGCCACGGCGTTCGCCTTGAGCCATCGTATTGCTGTCCGGACGTCTTCGACGTTGGCGGGGAACGTGATCGATGGCGTGAGTCGATACTCGATCGACGCCATCGCGAATCCGTCCTGTGCGAAATAGCGTTTGAAGTCCGGCCCTGTAGTACGCGTCCCACCCGACCAGCCACCGCCGTGCACAAACACAATCACTGGTATCGGACGACGAATTGGATTGGCGGGCAGATACAAATCGAGCAGAAGATCGGTGCCGTCGCGCGAGGCGTAGACGAGCGTCTTTGGATCGGCACTCGCCGGGCCCTGCACGCCGTTGACCGCCGTGGTCGCGGACAGGGCGGCGATGATGACCGATGCCTGCCGGACGAGCGCGATCACATGAAGTCCTCGGCCCGCGGTTTGAACGTGAGAGCCCGCCGCAACTCAGGCGTGATCTCACGACTGATCGGCACCCCGCAGATCGCCTCGGCATGGGCGAGCAGTGCGGCGCGATCGGCTAGTCCCGGCGCGGCACCCTGGATCCATACCGGATCCTGTGGCGGTAAGGGCAGCTTCGGCGGATGCACGTCGAGCGGATATCCGTCAGGACCGCGGCCACTCATCTGCAGCGCTCTGAACATTTCAGGCGCGCCTCCGGCAAACCCGCCGCGTCCGCGACCCTCCGGCGCTCCCCGTCCCGAAGGTGGTGCACTGCCCCGGCCATCAGCGCCGCCGCGTCCACGTCCGCCCATCATCACAAAGAAGTTCTCGAAGATTCCCGGCGTCAGGAATGCGGCGAAGCGGTTGTATTGCTGATTCAGCCGGAAGCCGTGCAGATTCCGAGGAGGGGCCTGAAAGTAATCGCCGGTGTGCAGCGGCACGGCTTTGCCGTGTGCCCATCCGAGCGTTTCACCATCAAGCGCAAAGAAGTTTTCGAAGTGACGCGCGTGAAAGTGCGCGCCCACTCCGCCGCCCGGCCCACCTTCAGTAATGATGAACAGGAACTGACCCGTCGTGTTTGCGTTGCGTGCGAGGAAGGTGTTACCACCGAATCGCTCGCCACCGCCGTCCGCGAGGACATACGGACCAAACGTGACCGGTAACTGTTTGTTTGTCACACGAACCGCAGTGCCGGCCGGAGCGGCCGCAGGTGCGAGCTGAAAATCTCCAGCGAGCGACGCGCGTGCCAGGGCGGACGCAGGAATCTCGTGGGGCACGCTGGCGGGAATCTGCGGTCCTTGCTGTTTCTCGGCCATAGCCAGGAACGCCGCGCCGACCCGGTGATTCATTGAGAACAGGGCCAGTTGTGCGCCATCGGACTTCATCGTCCACGCGTGCGGCGTTCCCGGAGGCAGATTTGCGAAGTCGCCGCGCATCATCGTCCACCGATCGCCAGCCAGCTCGAATTCTATTTCCCCGCGCATCACCAACACTGCCGCATGACTGCTCAGATGCACATGCCGTGGCATCATCGCGCCTGAGTTGCCGGTGAATGTGGCGAGCTCGTGGACATCGCCCGTGTCTTCGCGGCGGGCGATGCGCTTCATCACCTGGCTGCCGACGCGGTGATACTCGCCGGCGTCGTTCGGCAATACGTACATGCGCTTTTGTCCCGGCAGTTTTCCGAGAACCGGCTCCGCGTCTGCGCCGCTGACTTCAACCGGGTTGAGAATCTCGTCGGGTATGGCGGCGGCTGGCTGTTGAGCAACGAGACTGCGCGAGCCGAAGATGTTCCATGCAACCAGGCCGCTTCCCGCGGCGACACCGACGTTGCTGATGAACCTGCGACGATTCCAGTGCGTCATCGTTTTCTCCTTCGGGGGGCTTCGCCCCGCCGGCCCCCCTACTCGCTCACTCGCTGTCGCTCGTTCGCGCGGCGCCATCAAAAGGCAAATCGCACTTCGACCTGCTTGTGTTTGAGTGGCGGAATTGGCGTCGGACTGACCATCGGGGCATCGCGCACGATGCAGTCCTCCCATCTCGGCAGCGTGTCGGTCTGGTAATACCGCTCCACGTAACGCCAATCGGTCTCGACGAAATCGCTGAACCACTGATCGAGCACGGTGACGTTCCGCTCACGCATCAGCTGCATCGCGAACCCTGCGGCTTCGCGCTCGTAATCGTGCAGCACCTGCATGAATCGCGCTTTGTCCTCGGTGTGCTGGAGTTCGCCAAGCTTGTGTTCGATCGACGGAGCGACCCATTGGACGGAATGGCCGAACAGGTGGAGCAGGAGAAAGCACTGCATCTCGAATCCAACGTCCGGGTCGATCACGATGCGAAGGCCATCGAAGATGCCGGTCCGCGGCGGGTCGAGATCGCGATACTCGATCACGAAACCATACTTGACGATGCCGGATGTGGCTTCACGCCACAGCGCGACCATGTCGCTCGACGGTAACGAGCCGACAAGACGGCTGCCCGCCAATTCATGGCCGCGAACGGTATCCATAATCAGAGCAGCGGCGTCGCGCGTTTGCACAGTTGAATCGCGAGCCCCCACGGGTCGCGCAACATGAGCAGCCGCGTTCCGTCGTCGCGCCTCGTCTCGTCGACGAACGATGCGCCAGCGGCGACGAGCGCCGTCCGTGCACCATCGGGATCGGAGGTGGCGAAGGCGACGTGCAGCCGGAGCGGATGCATCGACCGGTAATCGGGGATTGGGTCATCCG
>Ga0111538_10007664_pt1 | contig 14536 bp, 12 predicted proteins | sample SoiMethybrSBSTD1_FD_79669 | JGI IMG/M metagenome (GOLD analysis project Ga0111538, IMG submission 79669) | Bulk soil microbial communities from a Populus tree surrounding site in Tennessee, USA - Soil MetaG P. TD hybrid SBSTD1 (version 2)... | ecosystem: Environmental > Terrestrial > Soil >... | reverse complement strand
GTGCGGACGCCGGTCTCTCTGGCCCGGACGGGCGCCCGCGCGATCCGCGGAGCTTTCGAGGCCTACCGACGCGAGTTCCGGCGCATCACGGCGCGCGCGCGGCGGCGCTTCGAGGAGCGCGACTGGAAGGGCGGGCAGCGCGACGCGACCGAGCGCCTCGCTCTCTACGCGCAGTTCATCGACCGCGTCGTCGGACGGCTGCGGCGCATCCTCGGCGGCGACCTGCGCGACGTCGGGACGTGGCGCATGATGAAGCCCTTCTTCTCCGACGCGATCGCGGGCTTCCGCGACGGCGAGCTGGCGCAGACGTTCTACAACTCGGTGACGCGGCGCGTGTTCACGACCGTGGGCGTGGACCCCGAGATCGAGTTCGTCGACCTCGACATGCGCCGCGACCGCTACGGTCCGGCCGCCATGATCCACCGCCATCACGTGCGCGGTGCGAGCACGCGCGCCATGGTGGCCGAGGCCCTCGCGCCCTACGCCTTCGCGGCACCGTTCCGCGACCGCGAGGGCGACGCCGGCTGGGTGGCGGCCGAGATGGACGCCGCGTGGGCACGCAAGGTCGCCGAGCAGCCGCTCCAGTCGCTCGACCTGATCGAGGCCGTCTTCTACCGCGGCAGCGGCGCGTACCTCGTGGGTCGCCTGCACGGGGACGGCGCCACGCTTCCCGTGGTGGTCGTGCTCCTGCACGGCGACTGCGGGATCGAGGTGGACGCGGTGCTGCTCACCGAGCGCGAGGTGAGCATCGTCTTCAGCTTCACGCGCTCGCACTTCCTCGTCGACGTCGAGCGCCCGGCCGACGCGACGCTGTTCCTGCACTCGATCATGCCGAAGAAGCCGCTGCCCGAGCTCTACATCTCGCTCGGCTACTCCAAGCACGGCAAGACCGAGATGTACCGCGACCTGCTCTCGCACCTCGGCCACTCGATGGACACGTTCGTCCACGCGCGCGGCGAGGCCGGGATGGTGATGATCGTCTTCGACCTCCCGTCGTATCAGTACGTGTTCAAGGTCATCCGCGACCGCTTCGCGGCGCCCAAGACGAACACGCGCGCCGACGTGGAGCGCCGCTACCGCCTCGTGTTCCAGCACGACCGCGCCGGGCGCCTGATCGAGGCGCAGGAGTTCGAGCACCTGACCTTCGACCGCTGGCGCTTCTCGCCCGAGCTCCTGGCCGAGCTCGCGAGCGCCACGCTCTCGGTCACGATCGACGAGAAGCGCGTCCACATCCACCACCTCTACATCGAGCGGCGCGTGACGCCGCTCAACCTGTACCTGCGCGAGTCGAGCGAGGAAGCCGCCGCGCAAGTGGTCGAGGACTACGGCCAGGCGATCCGCGACCTGGCGACGACCAACATCTTCCCCGGCGACCTCCTGCTCAAGAACTTCGGCGTCACGCGCCACGACCGCGTCACGTTCTACGACTACGACGAGCTCACGCTCGTCACCGAGTGCGAGTTCCGCGACATGCCCGCGGCGCGCGCCATCGACGAGGAGCTCGCGGCCGAGCCCTGGTTCTACGTGGGCGAGCACGACGTCTTCCCCGAGGAGTTCCTGCCCTTCCTCGGTCTATCAGGGGAGCTGCGCCGCCTCTTCCTCGATGCACACGGCGAGATCCTGACCGCCGCGTTCTGGCGGAAGCTGCAGGAGCGCCATCGCGCCGGCGAGGTGCTCGACGTGCTCCCCTATCCGAGCTCGAAGCGGCTCGGTCCGCGGCGCGCGCTGCCGGGCGGCGCGAGCGGCGAGGACGAGAAGCGGCTGCGCGCGGAGCCCGGCTGAGCTGGCGCCCGCGAATGCCGGCACGACGCGCGCATGGGCCTGCTCGAGGCCGTGATCACACGCGCGTGAGCGCGCGCGATCTCGGGCTCACGGTCCGCGGAAGTACCCGGTCACGTGGTACGCGACCTGGATCAGGTCGGAGCCGGCGTTCGGGATGACCAGCTTGGATCCGGGGGGGAACACCATCCCGTACGCGCTGCCCGCCGTGTAGGGACCCGCCCCGGCGACGCCGCCGCAGCCGTCCAGCTCCGCGACGCGCATCACCGTGTCGGTGATACCGACGCGCTTGAGGAGCGGCACCTCGGTCGGAGCGGGGACGAGCGGGAAGACCGCGTTGCACTCGAAGAACGTGACGACGAGGTAGTTGGGCGTCGTGTTGTTGAAGAGCACGAGATCCGTGCCTCCGGACAAGGACGCCTGGTCCGACTTGTTGAAGTAGTTCGCGATGGGCAGTAGCCCGCTCAGACCGCCTGTCGACTCCGCGGTGAACTGCTGCGTGGCGGCTGGTCTCCAGAGCAGCGGCACCAGGAGCATCGCGAGGACACCGGGCATGACGACGTTCGAAGACTTCATGGCACCCTCCTTCTCGAACGAGTGGCGAAACGTGCGCTCCCGCCGCGGCTCGATCCTCCTCGAGGGTCGACTGTCCCTGACGTCCGGAGCGCCCCGCCTCCCTCAAGGCGGGCGGACGATCCTAGTCGCAACCGCTTCCGGGTGGTCGCTTCAGGGCTGTCATCGGGACGCGCCCGGCGCGCGCCCGACGAGCCGCGGCCGAGGCCAGCTCAACCGGCCATCAGCTCGGCGATCCGCCGCGCGAACCCCGCCGGGTCCGGAGGCAGCACGCCCTCGGCCAGCAGCGCCTGGTCGTGGAGGAGCGCCGTCCAGCGCTGGAACTTCGCATCGTCGCCCTCGGCCAGTGTTCGCAGGCGCGCGATCACCGGATGCTCCGGATTGATCTCGAGGATGCGTTTCTGCTCGGGAACCGCGTGGCCCGCCTCGCGCAGGCGGCGCTCGAGGTGCGCGGAGAGCCCGTGCTCGCCGGCCACGAGACACGCGGGCGAATCGATCAGCCGATCGGTCACGCGCACGGCCTCGACGCGCGACTCGAGCACCGCATGCATGCGCGCCAGCACCGGCGCGAGGTCCTTGCCGTGCTCCTCGCGCGCGTGCTTCTGCTCGTCGGTCTCGGGCAGCTCGAGCGCACCCTTCGACGCCGCGACCAGACGCGTGCCGTCGAACTCGCCCAGCGCGTCGGCGATCCACTCGTCGATCGGGTCGACGAGGTACAGGACTTCGTAGCCACGCTTCCGCAGCCCCTCGATGTGCGGGCTCTGCTCGGCCGCGGCCACGCTCTCGGCGGGCACGTAGTAGATCGCGGGCTGGCCCTCCGGCATGCGCTGCCTGTACGTCGCGAGCCCGGTCGGGCCCTCGCCGCGCGAGCTCTCGAAGCGCAACAGGTTCGCGAGCCGCGGGCGCAGGTCGGGCTCGTGGTGCAGTCCTTCCTTCAACACGCGCCCGAACGCGCGCCAGAACTCGAGGTAGCGGTCGCGCTTCTCTTTCTTGCCGTCACGCTCGATCTCGGTCTCGCCCTCGTTCGCGAGCTCCTCGAGCAGCGCCAGCGTCTTGTTGACCACCTGACTGCGGATGAAGCGCGTGGTCGCGTCGCGCTGCAGGAGCTCGCGCGACACGTTGAGCGGCAGGTCCTCGCTGTCGACGACGCCGCGCACGAAGCGCAGCCACCCGGGCAGGATCTCCTGCGCGTCGTCGAGGATGAAGACGCGCTTCACGAACAGGCGCACGCCGCCGCGCCGGTGCTCGGGCGCGAAGAGGTCGGTCGGCGCCTTCGACGGCAGGAACAGGAGGCCCGTGAGCTCGTGCGCGCCCTCGACCTTGAAGTGCGTCCAGGCCAGCGGCTCGCTCCAGTCGTGGCTCGTGTGCTTGTAGAACTCGACGTACTGCTCGCGCGTGACCTCGGACTTCGGGCGCGCCCACAGCGCGCGCGCCGCGTTCACCGTCTGCCATTCCTTGCGCTGCGCCTTGCCGTCGTCGCGCTCGACTTCCATCCGGATCGGCCAGCGCACGTAGTCGCTGTACTTGCGCACGAGCTCGCGCAGCGTCCACTCCTCGAGGTACTCCAGCGCGTCCGGCTTCAGGCGCAGGATCACGTCCGTGCCGCGACCGTCGCGCTCGGCGGGCCGCACCTCGAAGTCGTTCCGCGCCTGGCTCTCCCAGGCCCAGGCTTCGCCGGTGCCGGGGGGCCCCGCGCGGCGCGAGACGACCGTCACCGTGTCCGCGACGAGGAACGCCGAGTAGAAGCCCACGCCGAACTGCCCGATGAGCGCCACGTCCTTGCGCTGGTCGCTCGACAGCGACTCGAGCAGCTTCTTCGTGCCCGAGCGCGCGATCGTGCCCAAATTCTCGACCAGCTCCGCCCGCGTCATTCCGACGCCGTTGTCGCGGATCGTCAGCGTCCCGGCCGCCTTGTCGACGAGGAACTCGATGCGGAGCTCGTGGTCCTGGCCGAGCAGCGCCGGGTCCGTGAGCGCCAGCAGGTGCAGGTGGTCGAGCGCGTCGCTAGCGTTGCTGACGAGCTCGCGCAGGAACACCTCGCGGTGGCTGTAGAGCGAGTGGACGACGATGCCGAGGACCTCGTTGACCTCGGCCTGGAAGGCGTGACGCTCGGCGGTGGCGCTCATGGATGGGGGGAGCTCGATCCGGCGGGGCGAACAGGATCGCGGCCGGAGCGCGCGCCTTCAAGCGGGTGCGAGGTCCAGCCTCACACGTTCCGTGCCGTCGGCGCCGTAACTCTTCCGCCGCCAGGGACGAGTACGATACGGGCATGACGCCCCCCTCCGTTCCGGCGCTCGCCTACACGGGCACGCTCGTGAATGCCCAGCGCGTCTGGTCGGCCCTTCGCGGCCACGGAGTCGACGCGCGGTTGCTCGATCAGACCGTCGGCAACCTCTACGGAACCGGCAGCGTGCTCGTCGCGGTGCCCGCGGAGGAGCTCGAGCGTACGCGCGAGCTCCTGATCGGGCTCGGGTTCGTCACGGCTCCCCCGACGGACGTGTCATGAGCCAGCAGCAGCCCTCCCCCGACCTCGCGGCGATCAAGACGCGCCAGCAGAGCGCGTGGGCCTCGGGCGACTTCGGCGTGATCGGGACCACGCTGCAGATCGTGGGCGAGACGCTGTGCGAGGCGGTCGACGTGCAGTCCGGCAGCCGCGTGATCGACGTGGCGTGCGGCAACGGGAATGCGTCGCTGGCAGCGGCGCGACGCTGGTGCCAGGTGATCGGCGTGGACTACGTGCCGGCGCTGGTCGAGCAGGCGCGCGTGCGCGCCACCGCCGAGCGTCTGCCGGCGACGTTCCAGGTCGGCGACGCCGAGGCGCTCGACTTCCCCGATGCGTCGTTCGACTACGCGCTCTCGACCTTCGGCGTGATGTTCGCGCCGGACCAGGCGCGCGCCGCGCGCGAGCTCCTGCGCGTCGTGAAACCCGGCGGGAAGATCGGCCTCGCGAACTGGACGCCCGACGGGTTCGCGGGGCAGATGTTCCGCGTCGTGGGCCAGCACGTGCCGCCGCCGGCGGGCCTGAAGTCTCCGCCGCTGTGGGGCACGCGCGAGCGGCTCGCCGAGCTCTTCGGCGCGGAGGCCGAGAGCATCCTGACCGAGCCGCGCACCTTCGCGATGCGCTACGAGTCGCCCGAGCACTGGCTCGGCGTCTTCCGCCAGTGGTTCGGCCCGCTGCACACCGCTTTCCAGCGCCTCGACGAGGACAGCCGCGCGGCGCTGTCGCGCGACCTGCTCGAGCTCGCGAGCCAGTTCGACAGGGCGGGCGGTCCGGCGTTCGTCGCGCCGTCCGAGTACCTCGAGGTGGTGATCACGCGCCGCTGAGCGTGTCGCCGGACGGCGCCGCCGGAGCATCGAGCTCCGGCGACGCCTCGAGGAGCTACTGGCAGCTCGCGCAGGTGAAGGTCCAGGTCACGGTGTAGTCCGGATTGGGGATGTCCGGGCACGACCCGGTGATGTCTCCGTAGTCCAGCTGCAGGTTGACCGGCGTCTGGCCGCAGCTGCCGGTGTAGTAGTAGTGGATCAGGCCCGAGCCGCCATTCTGCTCCAGGGGCCCGCAGTTGTTGTAGACCAGGTCCTTCGTGCTCAGGATGTTCCACGAAACGTTGAAACGCTGGCCGCAGATCGTGCAGGGATGGCAGACGGTGCCTCCACCGATCACGCCCAACAGCGCGCCGGTGCCGTTCACGTGCGTGGTCGGTTGCACCAGCACGGTGTCACCGGCGAGCAACATTCCTTGCTCGTTGGTCTTGACGAACGTGGCCGTACAGGGGTCGGGACACTGCTGTGCGCTTGCCGCTGTGCCGAGGCCGAAGGCGGCCAGCGCGGAAGAGACGAGGATCGCGAGTCTCCTGGACATGAGAGCTCCTTCTTGGGAATCGTGGGAAGCGCGCCGGCACCGCGCCGGCGCTCACAGCCAGCCGAGCGCCTCGTACGCGCGCAGCCGGATGTCCTGCGTCAGTTGCTCCGGCAGCTCCGTGTCCACCGCGAGCAGGTGCCCCTGCTCGTCGTAGACCGAGTTGAAGAGCGCGATGTACTCGGCGTACTCGGGGAACTCGCGCTCTCCGAAGTGGAACGTCCGCAGGTTGAGCTGGAACGACCACTTGCCGTCCTGACCGGCAAACGAGAGGTCGCCGTCGCCGACCGCCCCGCGCGGAATCGGCCCCGTGCCCTGCGCGCACTGGATCACGGCGATGCTGAACGCGAGCAGCTCGCGCGCCTGGTGCAGGCGCTCCTTGGGTGACGCGGCCTCGAACTTCTCGAGCAGCTCGGGGACGCGTTGCGCGAGCACCTGGAGCTCCGGCGGCAGGTACGACGGCGGCGGCTTCACGGGAACGGCGGCGACGGCCGGTGCGGCAGCGACCTCCGGGACACGCTCGCCATCGACGTCCGCTGCCCCATCCAGGTCGGGCTGGATCAACGACTCGATCGGCTCGACAGCGGCCACCACGTCCGTCGAAGCCGGCGCAGCGTCGGCGAACGCGCGCGACTCGCGGCCGAGGAGCGCGCGCGCACCGAGCACGAGCAACGCGACGAGTGCGACGGCGACGACGATCCCGGTGAGCCTGGTTCCGTACCACGCGGTGGAAGACATACCCGTGCCTTTCTGAGCGCAACGCTCGGAGTCCTGGCGTCCAGGCATGGGTGCGTCCGCTCGCGACGACGCGGTTGCGAGAATCGTGGAGACCGCGCCGCAGTTCTCGCTCCCGGGACGCTTGCTCGCGATCGTCCTATACTCGGAAGCGATGGCGACGCGGACGATCACCGAGTCCCGCACGCGGGAGAGCACGCAGCTCGCGCCGCGCTGGCACGTCGTGCTGCTCGACGACGACGATCACACCTACGCCTACGTCATCGAGATGCTCGGCGCCGTCTTCGGCCACGCGCGCGCGAAGGCCTACCGCATGGCGCAGGAGGTCGATCGCACCGGCCGCGTGATCGTGTGGACCGGTCCGCGCGAGGTGGCCGAGTTCAAGCAGGAGCGCATCCACTCGTACGGCGCCGATGCGCGTCTCCCGGCCTCGAAGGGCGCGATGAGCGCCGTGCTCGAGCCCGCGAACTAGTGGGCGGTAACCCCAGGTTGCTACAGCCACTGGCGTCCCCGCGCTACACTCGCGCGCGACCTCCATGCCCAAGACCGACTACCGGTCCGTACGCGAGTACATCGCCGCGCAGCCCGCGAGCGTTCGGCCGATCCTCGAGCGCGTGCGCGGCGCGATCCGCAAGGGCCTGCCGGACGCGGAGGAGCTCATCAGCTACCAGATCCCGGCGTACGCGCTGGAGGGACGGAACGTGCTGTATTTCGCCGGGTGGAAGACGCACGTGTCGCTCTACCCGGTGACCGCGCGCCTCGTCGCGGCGTTCCGCGAGGAGCTGGAGCCGTACGAGGTCGAGAAGGCCACGCTGCGCTTCCCGCTGTCGAAGGCCATCCCCGTCGCGCTCGTCACGCGCATCGCGCGCTTCCGCGCGCAGGAGCGCGCTGCACCCGCGCAGGGGAAGCGGACGTCGACGAAGACCGCGAGGAAGCGCTCGCGGCGCTGATTCGCCTCAGTCCGTGACGGCCTGCACCCGGACGCGCGTGTGCGTCGCTCCGCCCGGGCACTGCCACTCGCCGCGTGCACGCACGCGCTGCTCGTGACCGCACGTGACGCAGGTGAGGACGAGCTGATAGCGAGGCTGCTCGCCGGTGGCCGCCGCCCGGCGATCCGGCGGCCGACGTCCGCGCGAGCCGGATGGCTCGGGCCGCCGGGACTCGCTCTCGTACATGGCGCGAAATCCTACTCGTCGCCGGCCGCGGGCGCAGCGGGCGGCCGACGGCGCCGCGGCCGCTCGCCGAACCAATAGTCCTCCGGATCGGCGACGGAGCCGTGGCGCGCCAGGGCCGCGTCCACCTTCGCGTTCACCGGCGGGTGACGCTCGAGTACCTGCGCACCTGCAGCGACGAGCGCGTCGATGATCGCGACGTAGTCGTCCGGGTCGCCGCCGTGCGCAGCGGACCACAGCGCCTGCCCGAGCACGGTCCCCCCGTACTCGTTGCGCGCCTCGAGCGGCGGGTCGTCGCGCTCGAGGAGCATGCGCAGCGTCTCGACCTGTCCGCCGATCGCCGCGTAGTGCAGCGCCGTCTGGCCGTTGCGGCCGTGGTGGGCCGGATCGGCACCCTTCTGCATCAGGTAGCGCGCGATCTCCGTGTGCCCGTGCATGCACGCGTAACGCAAGGCAGCCTCGAGCTGCGCCTGCGTCGCGGTCACCCCCTCGCTCGTGCGCTCGACGTGAGCACGCACCAAGTCGAAGCGACCGACGGCGGCGGCGGTGACGAAGTCGAGCCACGCGCCGCGCTCGGCGAGGTACGCCGCGGCCTCCGGGCAGCCGTTCGCGATGCAGGCCATCACGGCGCTGTGGTCGTTCCCGGCGAGATTCGGATGCTCCATCCGCGCGCCATGAGCGAGGAGCAGCTCGAGCAGCGGGATCTGCACGCCGGCTCCACGCGGATGCGCGCTCGTCGCGACGAGGCCGAGCGTCGTGGAGCCGCCGCCGTACATGTCCGCCTCGGCGTCCACCTCGGCGCCCCCGTCGAGCAGGATGCGCGCGATCGCGACGGCGTTGGGCGGCGTCTCCTGGCGCCAGCCCTCGACACCGTTGGCCGACACGTAGGGCAGGAGCGTGGCGCGATGCTCGCGCGTGGAACGCTGCCGGATCAACCCGGGCTGTTCCGCGAGCAGGCGCCGGAGCTCCGCCTCGTCGCCCTCGACGACCGCGTCGGCTGCGGCCTCGAACGCCGCTTCCTCCGTGCTGCGGTGGGCGAGGGCGTCGAGGTGCGCGGCGAACTTCGGCCAGCTCTCGAAGCCGTGCGCGCGCGCGAGCACGAACTGTGCGTCGGCGAGCACGCAGGGACGTTCGCCGGCGAGCAGCTTGCCCTTCGCGAAGGCCTCGATGTCGTCGGCCTTGCGGTCCCAGTGGCTCGCACCCTCCGGCCGCGCTTCTCCGAGCGCGCGAGCGAGCGAGTCGAGCCAGCGGTCGACCCAGTCGCCGATGGCACCGGGCTCGCGCGAGGCGCAGGCCTTCACGAGCTCCTTGGCCAGCTTGCGGTACTGGCCGACGTCGGGGCGAAGCGGTAGCGGAAGCGCGTCTTGCGGATCGGGAGACACACGAAGCTCCTTTCAGGTGCGCCCGGGAGTCCGCACGGCTCGGGCGAGAAAGGGTTCGTGAGCTGCTGTCGCACCTCGAGGGTGGGCACGGCCCTTTCCGCGGACTGGATGCGCCCCTTCGCGCTGGTCCCCAGTCTACCCGCGCGCTGCTTCCTTGCTCCCCACGACGGTGAGGTTCATACCGATCTGCACCGAGACCGGCTTGCCGTCCACGAGGACGGTCGTCTTGCCGTTCAGGTACCACCCGAACGAGCCCGTCGAGAAGGCCTTCACGTCGGCCAGCATGTCCTGGCCGTTGATGCTGATCTTCAGCGGCTCCGCCTTGGACACGAACTGCGACTGCGACACCGGACAGGGAGACTTCGCCATGCCCGATAGGATCGCGAGCCGCGTCGCGCTTGCCAAGTCGCGGGCGCGCGTCAGCCCGGACGAACCGGCAAGAAACGAGAAAGCAAACCACGGAGAGCACGGAGAGCACGGAGAAGGACAAAGCGATGAGAATGGTCCTCCGGGGCTTCAGCCGCCCGGGGACTCGACGATCCGGAGGCCCCCTCCTTCTTCCTTCCCCGTTCTTCCTTCCCCGTTCTTCCTTCCCCGTTCTTCCTTCTCCGTTCTTCCTTCTCCGTTCTTCCTTCTCCGTTCTTCTTTCTCCGTGTTCTCCGTGCTCTCCGTGGTTTGCTCTCTCATGAGCATCGAGCGCTGGCGCAGCCAGCAGCTCACCGACCCGGGCGGCCGATCTTCACGCCGTCGGCCACCGTCCAGCGCAGCCGGCCTTCGCCTTCCCAGACGAGCGCGTACTCGACGCCCGGCGCCATGCGCGCATGGGCCGGAGCCGGGATCTGCAGGATGAAGTCGTTGACGTCCTCGCTCGTGTTCACCCAGTACTTGTGCAGGCCCTCGGCGGGCACGTCGTCGAGACCGGGCGCGCGCAGCACGAAGTGCCGGTCGACGGCGCCGTAGAACGCGATGTAGTCGCGGTTCTGGAAGCTCGTGTCGGACTGGATGTGCGCGAACAGGAACCCCCGGCCGTTGCGCGGCTCGAGGTTCGTCGTCAGCTGCGGATCGCGCGCCGGATCGTCATACCAATAGGTGCGAGTGATGCGCGCCTCGCGCAGGGCAGCGAGCGGCTCGTTCGGGATCGTCGCATGGACACCGAAGAGATCGGAGAGGCTCACGCACGAGTACGGGTTCGGTCCTCCGAACAGCGCCGCGTGCAGCGGATGCGACGCGCGGTCGCCCCAGCCGACGAGGCCCGCCTGCGCGTGATCCGTGAAGGTGTGCACGTGCACCATCAGGCCGAGCGAGCCCGGATCGACGACGTTTTGCCCGAGCTGCGTGTAGTTCAGGCGGCGCCAGCGCCCGCCCACGAAAACCTCGTTGAAGGTGTGCGACGTCCAGGAGCCGCGCTGCTCCTCGGCCGCGCGGCGCAAGAGGCTGCGCACGCCGGTGTGCGCGATGCGCGCGTCGATCCACGCGACCTCGCGCTCGTCGTTCGCGTCGACGACGGGGATGCACAGGATCGTCCGCGTCGGCAGGCCGGCCGCCTTGAGGCCGGTCGAAAGATAGATGGCCGACGACGTGCAGCTCCCGTGCACCTTTTCTTCGAACATGCCCTTGCCGAAGAGCTCGCGCTCGAACTGCTGCGCGAGCGTTCGCCCCGAACGCCGCAGCGTTTCGTCCACGCTCGACTGCTGGCGACGGGAGACGCGCGGCACGCCGCCCTCGAACTCGACCGCGAAGGTCGTGAAGCTGTCCTCGAACGCCGCACGGTCCATCAGCCACTTCGAGACCGCGCGCGCGGCCTCGGCGTCGTCCAGCGCGGCGAGGTCGATACCCTGGCTCGCGAGCTCGGAGAGGAGCTGCGCGCGCAGCGCCTCGTCCCAGTTGCAGCACGTCCCCGGTGCGCAATACGCCTCCAGCTCGGGCCGCGGCTCGCGCCAGCTCGCGTCCCCCACGATCGTCTGGGCGACCGTGTTGAACGGATACACGATCGCCTCGAACTCGAGCAGGTCCGGGCGCTGCTCGAGCACGCGCACGTCCTGGTAGTCGTCGTTCATCGAGGCCACGTCGAAGGGCGCCATCACGTGCAGCACGGCGCGCACGGAGTAGCTGAACTCGCGCCGCTCGTCCCAGTCCCCATCAGGAACGCCGTCGCCGTCGCTGTCGGCCCGGGCCGGGTCGGTGAAGTACTTGTGGAGCTCCTGGAAGTCGGAGAGCCCGTCGCCGTCGCCGTCGGGATCGCCGATCGCGAGCCACGCGAGAACGAGGAGCAGCGTGCTCATGGCGCGTGTCCGAAGATACCCGGGGTCACGCGGCGGGTTACGGGGCGCGCGAGCGCCCCCGCGTTCATCGAGACCGCGGCCGGGTAACGCGGGGGAGCGATTGCCGCAGGCGCGCGAAGCCGGTCCACGGATCGGCCATCGGTCGCTGCAGGCGTCGGACGAGCGCGGGGACGTCGAAGGCCTCCGGCCCGGAGAGCTCCTCGATCCCCTTCCACGCGACCGGCATCGCCACGGGCGCGCCCGGCCGCGCGCGCACCGACCAGGGCGCGACCGCCGTCGCTCCGCGCGCGTTGCGCAGCCAGTCGATGAAGATCCGACCCGCGCGCGCGGCCTTCGACGCCGTGGTGACGAACGCGCGCGGGTCGCTCCGCGCGAGCTCCTCGGCGATCGCGCGCGCATACGCCTTCAGCTCCGGCCACTCGACCGCGCCGCCGAGCGGCACGACGACGTGCAGGCCCTTTCCGCCCGTCGTCTTCGGGAAGGAGCGCAGCCCGTCCCGATCGAGCCGCTCGCGCACGAGCGACGCGGCCGCGACGACGCGTTTCCAGGGAACGCCGGGCGCGGGATCGAAGTCGAAGACGAGGCGATCGGGCCGCTCGAGCGCTGCGCCGCGGCTCCCCCACGGGTGCAGCTCGATGACGCCCATCTGCACGAGGCTGACGAGACCCGCGACGGAGTCGATGGCGAGGTACTTCGCGACGCCGGAGCTCTCGCGCACGTCCACGGAGCCGATCTCGACCGGGAAGCCCTCGCCGGCGTGCTTCTGGAAGAAGCACTTCTGGCCCGGCCCGCGCGGGCAGCGCACGACGCTCAGCGGCCGGCCGGCGACGTGCGGCATGAGGCGCGGCGCGACGAGCTCGTAGTAGCGCGCGAGGTCGAGCTTGGTGAGCGCGGCCTCGGGGAACAGCAGCCGCTCGGGATGCGTGATCGCGATGCCCGCGACGGTCTCCCCGGCGGCGCGAGATGACGCGGTGGAACGACGCGGCACGATGGGCGTGGCCGCGGGGCGCTCGCGCTCGACCTGGGCTGCGGGCTTGTCCTCGCGCAGCCCGAGGAAGCGCGCCTGGCGCACGAGACCGGCCCCGGTCCAGCCGGCGAAGGCGACCTCGGCCACGAGCTCGGGCCGCGTCCACGTGACGCCGCGGCGCGCCGGCGCGTCGAGCGCGCCCGCGAGCGGCGGCTGCTCGACCACGAGCGCGTCGAGCTGGCGGCGCAGGCGCAGGAGTAGCGCGCGGTCGAAGCCGGTGCCGACGCGGCCGGCGTAGCGCAGGCGCTCCCCCTCGTGGACGCCGAGCACGAGCGCGCCCAGGCCGACGCGGGAGCGGCGCGGCGCCGTGAAACCGACGATCACGAACTCCTGCTGGTGCACGCACTTCACCTTGACCCAGTCGCGCGTCCGCCCCGAACGATAGGGCCGGTCGCGCAGCTTCGACACGATGCCCTCGAGGGCGTTGGCGCACGCGCGCTCGAAGAAACGCGGCCCGCCGCCGGTCACGTGATCGGAGTAGCGCAGGCGCTCGCCGTCGGCGGGGATCAACGCGCGCAGCGCCGCCTTGCGCTGCTCGAGCGCCACGCCGCGCAGGTCGTACCCGTCGAGGTGCAGGAGATCGAAGGCGAAGTAGGCGAGGTGCGCCGCGCGGCCGTTCCCGAACGCGTTCTGCAGGTCCTGGAAGCTCGTCGTGCCGTCGCTGCGCAGCGCCACGAGCTCGCCGTCCAGAAGAACGCGGCTCGCGTCGAGCCTGCGGACCGCGTCCGCCAGCTCCTCGAAGTGCGGCCACTCGCGCCCGTTGCGCGAGAGCCAGCGCACGCGACCACGCTCGAGGCGCGCGAGCATGCGATAGCCGTCGTACTTGACCTCGTGCAGCCACGCGTCGCCCGCGGGGGCGCGCTCGACGAGCGTCGTGAGCTCGGGCTCGACGAACCCGGGCAGCGCAGCGCGCTCCACGCCCGGGAGTGCGCGCACGATCGCAAGGGCATCGGCGGCGGAGCTCGTGGCGCTGCCCGCGCGCGCCTGCGAGCGCCGCGACGTCCGCGCGCGGAGCTTCGAACGGGCTCGACGCGGAGCACGCGTGTGATCCTTCGCGCCGCGCGACGAGGCGAGCGCGCCGCGCGATCCGGCCGCGCTGGCCTCGATCGTGCGGCCGCTGAGCACGCTCTCCGGCCGCATGCGCGTCACAGCGGCCGCAGTGCCCGTGCGCGCAAACGCATCGCGCTGCTTCACGAGCAGCCAGTTGCGCTTGCCGCGCGCGCCGCCGCGCAGCGCGAGCAGGACCCACGCGCCGCGCAGCTTCTCCCCTTCCAGGGAGAACGCGAGCTTCCCCCTGCGCAGGCCTTCGTCGACGTCGCCCTCCGGGATCCAGCGCCCGCGGTCCCACACGATGACCGACCCCGCTCCGTACTCGCCGCGCGGGATCGTGCCCTCGAACGTGCCGTACTCGAGCGGGTGGTCCTCGACCTCCACCGCGAGGCGCTTGTCCGCCGGATCGAGGCTCGGGCCCTTTGGAACCGCCCAGCTCTTCAGCACGCCGTCGTGCTCGAGGCGGAAGTCGTAGTGCAGGTGCGAGGCCGCGTGCTCCTGCACGACGAAGGTGCCGCGCTCACGCGCACGCGGAGCTCGGCCGCGCGGCTCGGAAGTACGACGGAAGTCGCGCTTGCGACGGTAGACGGTCAGGCCCATTCTGTGAACCGTTCCGGCGCCCGCGCGCCTTCCGTCGATTCTACGCGTCAACCGCTCGCGCGGCGGCCGGGCGTCTCGCG
>Ga0111538_10007663_pt1 | contig 14537 bp, 12 predicted proteins | sample SoiMethybrSBSTD1_FD_79669 | JGI IMG/M metagenome (GOLD analysis project Ga0111538, IMG submission 79669) | Bulk soil microbial communities from a Populus tree surrounding site in Tennessee, USA - Soil MetaG P. TD hybrid SBSTD1 (version 2)... | ecosystem: Environmental > Terrestrial > Soil >... | reverse complement strand
ACTTGCCGATCGACAGTTGGGGCGCGGCGGCGGTGTCTTCGCGATCGGCCCCATTGGCCCCATCTGACAACGTCGGGCCTGCCAAGGTGGGCAGATCCTCGGGCCTATCGTTCGGATCGCTCATACGGCGTCGTACTCTATCAGAATTGGAAGAAACTCCGAGAAACGGGAAAGGATCGTTCAAAGTCAGTTTTCCGTCGGACGCTCGACGCTGTCGATGACGATGAAGTCGATGCCTCCTCGGATGGAATCGAGCTTGAGCCCGAGCTGTTCCTGCAGGGCGGTGAAAATGCCGCCTACAGGATCGGCTCGTGGGCCAGTGGCGTCTGGAGCCGTATTGAGCTCAGGGAATCGGAGATTGAAGTCGTAGCCACCGGTCAGCCCGGTCCTGTCCACGACGGGACGATCGGCAAACAGGGATAACGCCCGTGCCAGCTCGCTGAGTCGCTGACCTCGACCGAGAATCTCGCCGCCGATTTCCAATTGGCAACGGGCCTGATCTTCGGGTTTGACTGCCTCACAGTCCACCAGAGCCTTTCGCAGCTGTGATCCCAGACGCCCATCACTGCGAGCAAGGACGAGAGCGTACATTGGTGCCTCACGAGTTTCGCGGTGGACGATCAATTTGAAGCGATCGGCGAGAAGCACCCGGAGCATCACCGGGACTTGATCGGCGCTGCTTCCTTCCGGGAGAGTGGCCGATATGTCGAATCGGTCGCCGCCGACAAAGCGCATGTCAACACTTGCGGCGCCAATCCACGACGGCCCATCGAGCACGCGGGCCGCTGGCACTTCGTATGCGGCAGCGATGACGTTTCTCAGCGCAATATTCGTTGCTGTGTAGATGCGGCCCCTGGTTCTTGAAGGCATCGCAACCTGTCCCGATTTGTTGGCTCTGACGGAGGTAACTTCGAATGCGACCCCATTCCCAGGCGACTGCGGTTCTCCGCGCCGGGCTTGCTGCACCGGTGAGGATGCTTCGATTCCGCCGCGAATTGTAGGCACAGCGAACACACACAGAGCAGCGACCGCAAGTGCCAACAGCTGACCGACTCTCATTGGTCTCCATTTCTTGATGAAGCGAGCCATAGTTAAATATGCGGACGCCGATCCTGGAGATAAGGGGACACAGATTTCCGGAATTCGGAGTCTGTCCCCAGATCTCCCCCAGATCTCCGAACAATCGCTGCGGTTGAGCGAGAATGGGGCATGGCACGACGTCGAGGCGAGTTGGATCGCTACCAGCAGGAAGTGGTCGCGGCGCTCCGCGAGATCGGCGACCCGCGCTACGGAGCTGCGGTCGCGCGCGATCGCGGCTCCTCGCTCCAGCACCTGGGCATCTCCTTCCCGACGCTGCGCGCGCGGGTCAAGCAAGGCTTCTCGTTCTACGACATGGACGAGCTCGAAACGCTTGTCGTCTGGGATCACCTCTGGCGCACCTCTCCCTATGGCGACGTGCTCTTCGCCGCGCTCGAGTACTACGTGCCCCGCGTCAAAAAACGGGCCGTCCCCAAACTCTGGCCTGTGGTGCGCCATTGGACCGACCGCGTCGACAACTGGTGTCACTGCGACGGCCTGAGCTCTCTATACTCCTGGATCCTTGCGCACGAGCCCGTCGCGGTGTATCCGCAGCTCAAGCTGTGGAACCGCGCGCCGGACATCTGGCTGCGGCGGATCTCGATTGTCAGCCTGATCCACTACTCGGGAAAAAACGCGGTCTTCCTGCCGCTCTCGCGCGCGCTGCCGCTGGTCACCGCATGCCTCGACGACGAGCGCGAGCAGGTGCAGAAGGCCGTGGGCTGGGTACTCCGCGAGCTCGGGAACGCCTATCCAAACGAGCTGCGCGCCTACCTCGAGAAGAACGCAGCCAGACTCCGTCCCGTTGCGCTCTCTGGCGCGATCGAGCGCCTCGACGCCGTCGCGAAGGCCGAACTGCGGGCGCTCCGCCCTGCAGCGGCGCCCCGTCGTGCGCGCGGAGGCCGGGCTGGTAGGTGAAGTTCCTCGATCCCTTGCTCAATTCGGGAAATCCGCATTATGCTTCGCCAGACTTCGACTATGAGATTACTTACGAAACTCGGCTGGATCGCCATCGTCGTCCTGGTTGTCACGGCAACGGCTGCGAACGCCGGGGCCCAGACCTACGCCGTGCGCGTGGTGCGCGACGTGGCGTATCTTCAGGGCGCGAATTACGCGGATGACAAGGACAAACTCGATATATACATGCCTGAAGGTCGCCGCAATGCCCCGGTGATCATCTCGTACTACGGCAACCAGCTTATGGGTGGGGACAAAACCGACGACGCTTATGTCGGCCGGCGATTGGCGGCCGCCGGATTCGTGACGGTGGTCGCCAACTATCGTCTGTCACCGGCTGTGTCACACCCGGCTCACGTTCAGGATGCGGCGGCTTCGTTTGCTTGGGTCAAACGTCACATTGCGGATTACGGCGGTGATGCCGACCAGGTCTTCCTCGTCGGCTACTCCGCCGGCGCTTACCTCGCCGCACTGCTATCAACAGACCCGCGTTATCTTGCGGCACACAACCTTTCGCCGCGCGACATTCGCGGTACGGTTCCGGTCAGTGCGTTTTACTGGGTCGAGCGCCGGGGCGTCGCGCCGGACCGCGACAAGAGCGTGTGGGGTAACGATCGCAACGCCTGGGTGGATGCGTCGCCGGCGCATCATCGACTGGCGGACGCGCCGCCGATGCTGATCCTCTATGCTGAGCGCGACGAGGACTGGCGTCGGGAACAGAACGTCGGGATCGCAGCGGCGATGAAGGAAGCCGGCCACAAGAACATCGAAATCGTGATGATCCCCGATCGCAATCACGCCACGATCTGGTCGCGTGTTGGCAACGCGAGTGATGAAACGGCGGAGCACATCATACGATTCGTGTCCGGAGCTTCATTTTAGGGATTAGCCGTTTGAACTTCGCGTCGCACAAACTCCGTAGTTTCAGTGAATCACAAAGTTCAGGTCTAAAACTCTCGACAGACATTTGGCCCGTGGTTACTCTGCCGACTGGAGGCCCACACGGATGGATGGGCCCGTTCGATGCGATCTCACGGAGGAGACCCGAATGCGTTATCGTTTCGCTGCCCCTGCTTGCCTGGCTTTGACGCTTCTACTCGCCCAACCAGCATGGCCCCAAAGTATTGAAGAACAATGGGAACAATGCGCGGGCTATTCGCCCTTCCTGGACGACTCGAACACCGCGATTGCCGCCTGTACCAAAGTTCTGCAGTCCGGGGGACTCACCACCGCTGAGGGCAGGGCAATGGCCCTGGCAAATCGCGGGTTCATCTACAGAATTAAGAATGACCTGAGCCAGTCCCTCGAGGATCTCAACCAGGCGGTCAGCCTCTATGTCGCTGAGCCCTGGATCTTCGTTCAGCGCGGCATGACCTACAAGGAAATGGATCAGGTGCAACTGGCACTGCAGGACTTCAATCAGGCCCTCCGCATCAGTCCCAACTACACCTTCGCTCTGATCCAGCGTGGCAATGTCTACTACGACGAACTACAGGACCTGGATCGAGCGATGCAGGACTTCCAACAAGTCATCCGCCTTGATCCTGAAGAGCGGAGCCCCGGAATGTACTTCGAAGCGCTTGGAGACAGAGGCGACCGGTTCGCAAACAACAAAGAATACTCCAAGGCGATCGCCGACTACAGCGAAGCGATGTCCAGAGAACCGCTAGGCGGTCCGGTGGGTCGGGCGGCTCTCTTTGAATTGCAGCTTGACCGCGGCCGCGCGTACCGGTTGAATCGCGAGTACGACCGCGCGATCCAGGACTTCGATGCCTGCATCAAGTACGACCCCAGGTGGAGCGAGGCATACATCGAAAGAGGTCTCGTCTATCGAGCAAAGGGAAATCTCGCTCAAGCGATTCAGGACTTCGACGAAGCAATCAAAGCCGATCCCCGCAGCGCCCGCGCGTATGCATTCAGAGGGGCTTCCTATATCGACCATCATCAACTCGACCAGGCTATCAAGGACCTGAGCGACGCAATCTCCATGGACCCGCAATATGCATGGGCTCTCGCCGAGCGCGGCTACGCGTATTGGATGAAAAAAGACTTCGCGTCAGGACTCAAGGATCTCGATCAGAGCCTGAGCATCGATTCGACAGACGGGTGGGCTTTGATAATCCGTGGCTCGATGCTCACAGATCAAAAGAACTACGACCGGGCGATAAAGGACCTGGACCAGGGAGTGAAACTGACTCCGACCGCTTTCGGCTATCTCCGGCGCGGAAGGGCATACGCGGAGCAAAAGCTCGACGTCCACGCCCTGGAAGATTTTGACCGCGCGATTCAAATCGATCCGAAATACTCTCAGGCTCTCTTCTACCGGGCGACGTCCTTGTTCAGGATTGGGTCTTTCAGCCGTGCGCTTGCGGACTACACGCTGGCGTCGTCTCTTGATGGCAAGGACGCCCTCGCCCTCGCCGGTCGCGGCATAGCGAAATGGATGAGCGGTGACCATGCCGGAGGCGATGATGATATCGCTCGCGCAGGCCTGATGGATTCCCATGCGATCGCAACGATGGCGGGGCTCGGCGTGGAGATCCCTTCGACAACGGCGAAGTTCATCAGCGGGCCCTGATCGCGTAATACCGCTCTCGGCTCACTCATCGGGATATGGTTCCGTTGGTCCTTTAGGAAAGCGATCCGCCACGAAATTCAATTGGACGCCGTGCTCGAGAAATCCTTTGAGTCCGGCCAGCACCCAGGTGAACCCCTGAGTCGATGCGGTCACATAGTTGAGCAGCTCCTCCCCCGTGCCGGTGAACCCCGATTCCGTGACACTGACGAACGTGCCAGCATTTTGTAGGAGTGCAAATTTCCACTCCACAGTCGTCGGGCCGCTGTAGCGATCCCACTCGATAACGATGCGTCTGTGCGGCTCGATCGTCTTCGGTGTTACCTGTGTCGATCCGTCATACATCTCCCATTCCCATCGCACCGGCTTGCCTGTCTCGAGAGGGCCGCTGCTCCTGGTAAACCAGAACCTTGTAGTAATGTCCGGGTTTATGAAGGCCGCAAACACTTCCTCGGGAGATTTTCGAATCAGCATTCCGGTTTTTGCGACCGGCGTCCAGACGACCTGTGAGGCATTCTCGGGTAGAAACCTGCCGGGCGTGGCTTTGTGGGGAATGGGCCATCCGAAGTACACCTCCACGTCGACGATCTGGCCGTCACGTACAGTAATGAGCTCCGTATTGCGAAAAGTGTTGCCCTTGGCGTCGTGCCCGTCGTAGGTGACGAACACCCGCTCGCCGTCGCGAACGAGATTGATGAAATCGAAACCCTTGATCCATTCGCTGTTCGGCCAGCAACGCGCAAAGTAGGTTTGGCGGTCAATGGCGTTGTCCAGGGGACTGGTGAACCGAAAGTCTGCGGCGATGACTCTCTCGATTGTCGAGCGATCCTTTCGGACATACGCGTCGTAGGCTGTGCGTGCGACTGCAACTGGGTCCGCTATGTTGGGGACTTTTTCTTTGGCCATTCTTGATTCCTCCCACAAGTGGAATCCCCGCATGCATCGTGCCGATTGAATCGCTTCGAGATGTCATGCCCTATGCCCCACCACAACTGTCGGCCGAAACTCACTGCTGGTTCGGGTCAGGCTCCTCGCACCCCTCGGCGTGCAAGAGGCCAGCCCGGAGGGTTGGCAGGAGATTACTGCTGGTTCGGGTCAGGCTCCTCGCACCCCTCCGGCGTGCAAGAGGCCAGCCCGGAGGGCTGGCAGGAGATACAAGCCCCGGGTGGAGCGCAAGCGACACCCGGGGTTGTTCGTTAAACGCCAACCGCACCCCGGAGGGGTGCGAGGATAATTTGGACAGCAGTGATGCCCCACCTGGTGTTTCACATGTTGCGAAAGGAGACACAAGCAAATTGGATGATGTTTCAAATATGTTGCCACCTTTCCTGAGATCGCTACAATGTCGCCACTATGCCAAACCTTTCGCAACACTTGACCCGACGACAGGCGCTCGAAATCCTGGGGATCGGCGCTGCCGCAGCGGCGCTTCCCAGGGGAGCATTCGCTCAAGACGCGGCGTTTCCCAAAGGCGCGATCATCCGAACAGTCCTGAAGGACTATGCGCCCGAAGAGTTGGCGGGTGGCGCTACGTTATTCCACGAGCACATGCAACTCGCGACGGATTTCAATGCGAAATTTGGCGCGGCCACGGCAGCCGCGCGCGCCGCAAACGCGATGCCAGCAGCGGCCGCGCGCGGTGGTGCTCCTGCTGTCGCAGGAGCTGGGGGTAACCGTGGCGGTGGAGGCAATCGTGGTGGCGGAGGAGGAACCCCGCCACCCGACATCATGCATAACGTGGACCTGATGTCGGAGGAAGTGGCTAAGACCAAAAGTGCAGGTATCGCGTGCATCGTCGACGGTGGGCATCCCGATATGGGGCGCGACATCAACTTCATCCGTCAGGTCTCGATGAAGTCCGGAGTTCCGATCGTTGCGGGCGGCGGATTCTACTCGCAGCCGTTTTACCCGAAAGAGATCTCCACGATGAGCGAAGGAGATATCGTCAAGGCGCTCATCAAACAGGCGGATGACGACACGCTCGGGGTGTTTGGTGAAATTGGTTCGTGGGACGAGATCACCGCGGACGAACGGAAAGTGTTCCGTGCCGTGGGCAAGGCGCACGTCGAGACGAATCTTCCGATTTTCACGCACACCGGAATCCCAGGCAAGTCGGCGCTGGAGCAGCTCGATATTCTGGAGGACGCTGGCGTCAATCCGAATCGCGTCATCATAGGCCACCTCGGCAATCTCGTTGACGCCAATGTGTATGTGCACAGGGCAATCTGCAGACGAGGAGGTTTTATCGGATTCGACCGACTGGGTGGAAACGGCGATGCGCAACAAATCCCGATGATGATGACGCTCATCGAGGCGGGGTACGCGGATCACCTGATGTTCTCGTCGGATGCCTCAAGCGGCTACTCGAAAACGATAACGGTGTTCTTGCCGAAACTCAAAGCAGCGGGTGCGACGGACGAAGTCATTCACCGCATCACGGTAGACAACCCTCGCAGGTTCCTCGCGTTTGTCCCAAAGCGATCGCGAAAGAAATAAGGCGCTAGAGTGAGCAGAGTTTGATCAGCTCTCCTTGCACCTCCGGTGTCGATGCCAGGAGGTACGAACGCGTGTGTAAGTCCCAGGGCAGTCCTGTTTCGACGTCGAGGACAACGGCGCCGGCTTCACTCGCGACGAGGCAACCGGCGGCAAAGTGAACGGATCCGGCTCGGACGACTCTCGGGGGGCCAAGATGGAGGATTCCCGCAATTCTGCCGTCGGCCAGGTGCGCAAGAGAGACTGTGGTCGAGTACATCCACACGTACCAGCGCTTCAAGAGAACGGCTTGACGCAAAACTTCCGCCGCACGAGGTCCACCATCGATCCAGATCGCATTGCTGCGGTCCGATACGGAAAGTCTTCGTTCGCCATCGGCCGTTCGAATCCAGCCTCCCTCGCCTTTTTCGGCGAAGAGTATCTCTCCGGTTTTGCCCACCCCGACGGCGGCGACGGTGACTTCACCGTTTTCAACCAGTGCGATGTTGTGACAGTAGAGCGGTATGTTGGAGGCATAGAGGCGAGTTCCACAGATAGGATCCACGAGCCAGTAGGGTTGTCCCGCGACAGGTTCTCCACCTCGCTCTTCGCCGATAACCGGATAGTCCGGGAAGACGCGCCGCAGTTCTTCTCGGATTTTGTCCTCACAGGCAACATCCGCTGCCGTTACGAGATCAATGCCACCTTTCGAAGTAACTTGATCCGCGCCTGCGCGAGAGTCCGCAATCGCTTGCGCAAGTTTTGCGGCTCGAATGGCTGTTTCGGTTTCTCGTCTCATGACGCGCACACCACAGAGTAAGGCTGATCCGCGTCAACGATCGCGTGATTGTGCTATTTCTTCTCGGCTTCGGGCTGGACAGGCTTGACCACGAGTGGTATCTCCACTTGCGGTGCCACGACCTTGGGCGGGCACGCAGGCAATGGCGGCGTAGAAACAATCTTCGGGTCGCGCGAGGGATTTGCCGGACTGTTGGTGATGGCAAAGTTCCCTTTGTCCGGTATCGGCATTGGCATCAGCGGAATCGCGCATTGTGTGGGGGCAGCGGACTTCGGTTGCCCGCTTTCGAAGACATATCCGAGATCGAGAAGTTTCCTGGCGTCCTCGTCGCTTATCCGATGTTCCTGGACTACGGTTCGCTCTTTCGGCGATGCCTGATCCTGTGAAGCGCTTTCGCGTGTCGGAGGGGTCGTCTCTTTGGGCGCCGAAGGGTTCTGCGCCTGCAGTGAGACGGCCATTAAGAGTGCGACGCATGCGAACTTCTTCATTGGGATTCCCTCCGCTGTTGTTCGGAACGTTACCACCATTCCTTACGGAAGAGAAGATTTCGCGAATCCTGCGAGGAAGAGAACGGATTACACGGATGATGCGGATTGCGCGGATACTGACGGCATATATAATCCTGTTCGCGCGGTAGAAACGAGATGCGACAGTTGATTTTCCTCATGATCGCTCTAGTGATGTCTTCCCAGATCCGCGTCGATGTGCCGTTGGTTACTGTCGATGCCGTGGTATCGGACGCGAACGGCAGATCGGTGACGAATCTCACTCGGGAAGATTTTTCGGTCTTCGAGGACGGCAGGCAGCAATCCATCCAGAGTTTCTCTGCCGTGGACTCTCCTTACCATATTGTTCTGCTCATCGATCGAAGCCGGAGCATGCAGAGTTATTGGTCCTTGATGCTGCCCGCGATCTCGCGCTTCGTCGCACAACTCAAACCCCAGGATCGGGTCTCCATCGGCGCATTTGATGAACGGAGCCGCACTGTCGAGGTTCTTCTGGACTGGCGAGAGGTTGGTGGAAAGGAGTCCCTGGCTGTAGCGATCAATCCGGTGGTTGGCAACCAGTGGTTCACGCTGCAGAGCGGCAGCACATCGTTTCCATTGAGGTTGGAAAGAAACGGCACAGTAACGATGCAACCCATAGGTCCCTCCGTGGTATCTGTTAGATCTCCGCAAAAAGACCTGTATGCAGCCCTCGACTGGATGACGCAAAAACTGGTTTCTGTGAACTCGCGGAAAGGCGCGATTGTATTCACCGATGGACGCCAACCCGGAGCCCCGACAACCGCGGTCGGCAGCGGCGACTACAGACACTTCCGGTTGCGTGACCCACAGGATGACGATGCCTTTCAGAAGATCCTGGGTTCCATACAGAAAACTTCGTCCCCCGTCTACTTCGTGGCAGTCAACACCGATTTGAACCCCTCAGACGGCCGCTTCTCCATGGAGGCCATGAGTGCGGGTCTGCCTGTGAGACTCCGGCTGGAACAACTCACTACCACTTCGGGGGGAAGGCTTCTGCTGCCACGGAGAACTGAAGACACTTTGGAGTTCTATGAGCAGATCGGCCGTGATCTCGGCTCATCCTACACGCTGAGCTATTCCCCGAATAGTTCGGGTTCCGGTTCCCACCGGATCGAGGTGCGTGTTCGGGACAGCGCCCTGAAAGTTCGGCAGTCGCGAGAGAGCTACACCCTGCCGCGCTAACTGTGATCCACGGATTCAATCCGCGCAATCCGTTTACATCCGTGTAATCCGCGGTTCTCAGTACCACGGCGGAATGCTTTGAAGTTCCAGAGTCATGCGCCCGTCCCGCTCAACGCGAATCGCTTTACCCTGGCCTTCATAGAGATGAAGGAAACTGTCGTGCCGCCAGGAATTCGTTTCGGCATGTTCAAAGGCAAACATCTTGTAGTCTCCGGGCGCAATCTTTCGGAAACCGAAACTGCCGCGATCATCGGTCCATACATCCTGAAACAGATCCTGCCGTAGGCGCTGATCCGGAGGGGGAGCGAGAACAACCCGCGCGTGAGCCATCGGTTTCCCATCGGCATCCAAAACGCGGCCGTCAATCCTTCCTGCGCCGGCACGCATCACAACTTGCAGCGAATCTCGAATGGGGCCCTCAACGCGAAGACGGTTTGCAAGCACGTCGATGCCGGCAAGCCGGATCGACTGCACGTACATCTCATCGAAGGGATTCTCGACGATGACGGAATACTCCCAAGTGTGTATGTCACGGAATTCAAGGGCCGCACCGCGCAGAGAGCCTTGAACTGCTGGAATGTCGACGACTGTGGGCAGCCCTGTTGCAAAGAAGAAGGAATTCCCCTGAACCGTCGGTTCAACCACCGTCCCGGGTGGCCCGAGTCCGGAACTCGAGGGCGGGTTCGGCTTCAAAGTAATGCGAACTCGGGCAGGATCAATGGCGCCCGGCGAACCTTCGAAAGTCAACTGGCCCGACAGCGTGTAACCTCGGTCGACCGGTATTCGCACGTTATCGATGTCGCTATCTGCCATGTCGAGAAGAACTCTGCCGCGCACCGGCGAACGAGGATCGCCGGCTCTCGCAACGAGAAAATAGGAACCTGGCAAAATGCCGCGCTCGTCGAAGCTGCCGTCAGCAGATGAAATAACCAACGCAGGTTTTTCGCCGGCCCCTGCGCTACGCGGGATTAACAGGATCTCTGCAGGCCCGAGGGGTTTTCCGGTCGAATCCACGACCGAGCCGCGTATTCTGTGGGAGCGCACCTTCTCCACCGTGACGTCCACGCCGGATACAATCCGACCGGCTGGAACGTCGACAGTCCCAGCACGCAATTCTTCAGCGACGTCAGGGAAGTAGGCCACCGGATAACCTTCTGCCTCAAAACGGATCGGCCCTCTCACGATCCCCGGGATATTTCCGACGATATCCCTTGCGAAAACTTCGGTCTCGCCGGGGCCATTTCGCGGAAAAACGCGGACTGTATACGCGCCCGGCGGTAATCCCGTAATTCGATATTCTCCGCGTCGGTTGGTCTCGACGAAGGATTGGCCTCCACTACGCAGTGTCAGCGCATCCTCGCGGTAGGAATACGCCATCGCCAAAACTTGCGCATCGCCCAACGGCTTGCCTTCGGTCGTCAATACGCGGCCGGAAATCTCTCCGGTTGGAATCATTGGGACTCGCAGCCCAACGACTTGCTGCCCGGCGGCAACCGCTATTTGTGTTCCCATCCCATACAATCCTCGCTGCCCAAAGATTGTCTGGAGATATGCGTCACGCCGTTGGGCTACCAGCCAGTAGCCGGCTGAGACGGCGATGTTGCGGAACGAGAACTTTCCCTGCGCATCGCTTTTCGTGGTGTAAGTCGCCACGCGATCCCCGGCAATTCCGGTGAGTTCGAGGTTCACGCCGGCAACTGGCATCGACGTTACGCGATCCACAACCATCCCTTCGAGAGACTGGGAAGATGTCTGAGCAGGCATTGGGATCTGAAAGATGAAGATGACGAGGATGGCTCGGAAGAGTTTCATGGACCTCGCTACCGATGAAAACTCTCCGGCGGCCCCAGATACGTCGCGGGTCGCGTCGACTCCGCCGTGTGCACCACGACTCTCTGCAGCACGACCGCCGGATCGACCATCCAGATCTTCAACGTGTGATATCCGGCACCGGTCACGGTGTGCGCACTACTGACGGTTCGCGAATTGTTCCTTACCGATTCTTCCCAGTCCCGATTTCCATTCTGCGCGTTGTAATTCGCCGGAAGGATGTTCACGACCCTTGGAGCCTCGTCGTCGAACGACACGGCGACGCGCAGCCCGCGGTCCGCAACAAAGTTCAGGGTCGGCGCCAGCGTGAGATTCGCGGTCACGGCGCCGGGCGTGTGAATGTACATCCGGTACTCCAGGCTCGGCGCGTTTAAACCGGGCACCGCGCTCGGCGAATCGACGGGCGCCTCGGCGCGCATGCCCGAGAGGGTATGGCCGAAATCTTCAATGCGGATCCATCGCCTCGCGCCGCTATCGTTCTTCTTCGTGTAGTGCTCGACTTCGATGGAGACCATACCCTGGCCTTCTGCGAATCCCTGGAGTGATGCTCGCGTCACATCTGCAGGATTGAACGCATCGATCCGGACGACGACGGTCTCTCCCGCGCCTGCGATTCGAACTTCACCTGTGGCGGCGCCCCGCGGAGTACGACTCCAATCGACCGTCACCCAAACCCGCTTGTCCTTTTCGACACGGCCTCGGGACTCGTTGAGCACAATCCACGGAGCAGTCGTCGTCGCCGAAAAGTCGAATGCAACGCGGCCGCGATTGAAAACGTCGATGTATTGCCGCTGCTGATGGAGCGCGTCGAATTTCGGGAGGCGGGCCTCGCTGTCCGCGCCCGGCCACGCATCCCTGGAACCCTGCACGGCAACGCCGAGCTTTGCGCCGGCTGCGGGCTCTAGCGACGTCAGACGGATCGCATTCAGACTGTTCTCCGGCGGATCTCTCCAGGTCGTGTATCTGATGTGCGATTGATCCATGAAGTGATCCCACTTCCCACCCGCGAAAACCTTGTTGAAGTAGGTCATCAGATCGCCATCGCCTTTGAAGAGTTCTCGTGTGAGGGCCGCCATATCGTTGGTGCTCGCGCGTCCCTGTTGCGCGTAGAGGGCATTCTTCGCGGTCGCAAGGTACATGGCGTTGACCTGCGCCGATGCCTTTGCCGGGAACAGCGCAAGCTGATAGAAGGCGTCTTTCTTCGCCGCCGGCAGTCGGTCATAGACGGCCTGCGCCTTCGCCGCAAGGGCGTTGTACTCCTCGACGACGCTCTCGTACTCGTTGAAATTCACGAGGCTGTACGTACTGGCATCGAGCAGCTCGGGCTTTCGCCTGCCGTTGAATTTGCTGTATCGGGAGATGATCTCTGCAGCATCGGCGGCAAACGGTGCGCCGAATTCGCGCTCGGCCCACAGCCGTGTGTATTCGTTGATGCTTTCGTTGTTCCAGCGCGTGGTGTCCCAGGCAAAGTTCAGGAAGAACTCCATTGGGAATTCGTATCCCTTGAAGTGGCCGACGTTCACGATCCAGATGCGATCGGCGCCGTATTGTTTCGCGAGGCTCATCTGTTCCCAGATCTTCGCGATGGGGCTGGTGTTGATCCACTGGTAGCTTCGGGGACCGCCGTGATAGTCGAAGTGATAATAAACGCCGGCTCCGCCGGGTCGCGTCCGCTCCTGGGCGGTGGGCAGACGGCGGATGTTGCCCCAGTTGTCTTCGGCCCAGAGCAGCGTGACGTCATCGGGCACGCGCAGCCCGTTTTCGTAGAATCCCTGGACCTCTTTATAGAGCGTCCATACCTGCGGCACTTTTGAAACGTCCGGGTTGACCCATCGGGCAAGCATCTTGCGCTGAATGTCGACGATCCGCTGCAGCAACTGGATGCTTTCGGCCTGGCCCTGCACCATGGCCGTATCGTTTTCGCCACGCAAACCCATCGTGTAGATGTTTTCGAAACGGCCTCGCTCCTTGACGGCGCCTTCCCAGAAGTCGGTCAGGGCTTGTTCGTGCGTCGCGAAATTCCAGTTCCCGAGCTGCCGGCCTTGATGCCAGTCCCACTCCCGCTGCGCGCGCATCATCGGCTCCTGGTGCGAAGTGCCCATCACGATGCCGTACTCGTCGGCGAGACGCGGATTGTCGGGGTCATCTTCGGCGAAGCTGTTATCCCACATCGCAGGCCAGAGGTAGTTCCCCTTCAGACGGAGAAGGACTTCGAAAATGTGGGCATAAAACTGGCTGTTGAAATTTGCGATGGTTGCCGTGGAACTCACCGGGCTCGGGCGTTCTCCGTATTTGGCGCGGACCCAGAATTCGAGGTCGGGCTTTTCATCGTTCAGAAAGATGCCGCGATATTTAACGCTCGGTTCGCCCTGCTGATATTTCCCGGCGGTGACGTAGAGCGCGTCTTTGCGATCCGGCGTGACGTCCGCGCACCAGTACCACGGCGAGACGCCAATCTGTTCGGACAGATCGTAAATGCCGTAGATGGTGCCCCGTTTGTCGCTGCCGACAATCACGAGAGCATGGGTGACTCCAGGTAGCGGATTCTCCACGGTCTGGAGGAAGAACGATTCCCATTTCCCCTGGATCCCGCTCACATCGATCTTCCTCTCGCGAATGAGTTGATCGATGAGAGCGCTCTTGCCAATCGTTCCCACGAGAACAAGAAGTTCGGGCCTGCGGTCGCCGGCATTACGAAGCACTTGAGGTGAGAGGGTCGTGACGCGCTGGATATCCGCCTGGAGATCCGACACCGCCCGGATGACACCGGGCCAGTCTGCTGCGTCAACGTAGATTGGCGCCGCACCACGCGGACCCACCAGAGGAAAACTGCCACGCCCCGCCGTTGTCTGGATGTACTGCGCGCGGCCAATAGCCAGCGCTTCCTGAGGAACGGCTGTTGCGACGGCAGCCAGAAGGATCAGCACCAGGGATAGCTTTCGCATGGCCGCTATCTTATACCGCGGATTACGCGGATGGTGCGGGTGACGCGGATAAGACAGAGGAGCGGCTGTGCGGTGTTACCGCCCTTTTCCGGGCTTTCTGTGTAGAGCGATGTCGGCGAGCGTGAGTCTGACGGATGCCGGGAATGTATCTACCCAACCGATGACGAGGCGTT
>Ga0111538_10007661_pt1 | contig 14537 bp, 8 predicted proteins | sample SoiMethybrSBSTD1_FD_79669 | JGI IMG/M metagenome (GOLD analysis project Ga0111538, IMG submission 79669) | Bulk soil microbial communities from a Populus tree surrounding site in Tennessee, USA - Soil MetaG P. TD hybrid SBSTD1 (version 2)... | ecosystem: Environmental > Terrestrial > Soil > Tree... | reverse complement strand
TCGACCATGTCGATGTTGCAGTTGAGCGCGAACGATCCGTCCGTATCGAGCACGTAGGCAATGCCGCCGCTCATGCCGGCGGCGAAGTTGCGGCCGGCCGGCCCGAGCACGACGACGCGGCCGCCCGTCATGTATTCGCAGCCGTGATCGCCGACGCCTTCAACCACGGTGTGCGCACCGCTGTTGCGTACAGCGAAGCGCTCGCCGGCAATGCCGCTGATGAACGCTTGACCGCTGGTCGCGCCGTAAAGGGCGACGTTGCCGATGATCACGTTCTCTTCCGCGGCGAACGCGGCGTTGACCGGAGGCCTGACGATCAGCGTTCCGCCCGACAGTCCCTTGCCGATGAAGTCGTTCGCCTCGCCTTCGAGTGCCAGCGTGATGCCCTTCGGGATGAACGCGCCGAAGCTCTGGCCCGCCGATCCCGTGAGATTCACGCGAATCGTGTCGTCCGGCAATCCCGCTCCGCCAAAGCGCTTCGTCACCTCGTACCCGAGCATCGTCCCCGTCGTGCGATCGGTGTTTCGAATCGGCAGCGAAAACTCGACGGGCGTGCGATGTTCGAGCGCAGGCATCGCCTCTTCGATCAGCTGGTGATCGAGCACGTGGGCCAGGCCGGCTTCCTGCTTGTAGGTGTTGCGCCGCGCCACATTGTCCTCAGGCTCGGGCACCACGAGCATCGGCGCCAGGTCGAGCCCCTTGGCTTTCCAGTGATCCTTCGCCGGCTCGAAATCGATGCACTCGGCCCGGCCGATCATCTCGTTGAGCGTGCGGAAGCCGAGCGCCGCCATCAGCTCGCGCACTTCCTCGGCGATGAACTTGAAGAAGTTCTGCACGAACTCCGGCTTGCCGTTGAACGTCTTGCGCAGCTCGGGATCCTGAGTGGCGATGCCCACGGGGCAGGTGTTGAGATGACAGACGCGCATCATCACGCAGCCCATTACCACCAGCGGCGCGGTGGCGAAGCCGAACTCCTCCGCACCGAGCAGCGCGGCGACGACCACGTCGCGGCCGGTCTTCATCTGGCCGTCCACCTGCACGACGATGCGATCGCGGAGCTTGTTCATGAGCAGCACTTGCTGCGTCTCGGCGAGGCCGAGCTCCCACGGCACGCCGGCGTGCTTGAGGCTCGTGAGCGGCGACGCACCGGTGCCGCCGTCGTGGCCGGAGATCAGCACCACATCGGCGTGCGCCTTCGACACGCCCGCGGCCACCGTGCCGACACCGGATTCGGCGACGAGCTTCACGTGGACGCGCGCGGCCGGGTTCGCGTTCTTCAGATCGAAGATCAGCTGGGCGAGATCTTCGATCGAGTAGATGTCGTGATGCGGCGGCGGCGAAATCAGGCCGACGCCCGGCGTCGAGTGGCGCACCTTGGCGATCCACGGATAGACCTTGTGGCCGGGCAGCTGCCCGCCTTCACCGGGCTTGGCGCCCTGCGCCATCTTGATCTGCAGATCGCTGGCGTTGACGAGGTATTCGCTGGTGACGCCGAACCGTCCCGATGCCACCTGCTTGATCGCGCTGCGCCGTGAATCGCCGTTCGCATCGGGAATGTATCGCGCCGGATCCTCGCCGCCCTCGCCGGTGTTCGACTTGGCGCCCATGCGATTCATCGCGATGGCGAGCGTTTCGTGCGCTTCCTGGCTGATCGATCCGTACGACATCGCGCCGGTGGAGAAACGCGGCAGGATCTTTTCGAGCGGCTCGACCTCGTCGAGCGGCACAGGCGGTCCGAATGGCTTCAGCCCGAAGAGCCCGCGCAGCGTCGCACGAGCCTTGCTCTGATCGTCGACGAGCGCCGTGTATTCCTTGAAGATTTTGTACTGGCCCGATCGTGTCGCGTGCTGCAGCTTGAAGACAGTGTCGGGATTGAAGAGGTGCAGCTCGCCGTCGCGCCGCCATTGATACTCGCCGCCGCTTTGCAGATCGTTCGAGGGCGTTGATCCGTACGCGCGCGCGTGGCGGCGGCGGACTTCTTCCGAGATCTCCTTGAGCCCGATGCCGCCGATCTTGGACGCCGTCGACGTGAAGTAGCGATCGACAAACGCCTTGTCGAGGCCGATCGCTTCGAAGATCTGCGCGCCGCAATAGCTCTGCAGCGTCGAGATGCCCATCTTCGACATCACCTTCAACACGCCCTTGTTGAGCGCCTTGATGTAGTGCTTCACCGCGTCGTTATGCGACAGGTTCGGCAGCAGGCCCTGGCGGATCAGATCGTCGAGCGACTCGAAGGCGAGGTATGGATTCACCGAGCCCGCGCCGTAGCCGAGCAGCAGCGCGATGTGATGCACTTCGCGCGCCTCGCCCGTCTCGATCAGCAAGCCGCACTTGTGACGCGTGCCTTCGCGAACGAGGTGATGATGCACGCCGGCAACCGCGAGCAGGCTTGGGATTGGCGCGTGATGCCCATCGACGCCGCGATCCGAGAGGATCAGCACGCCGACGCCGTGATCGACCGCAACGCTGGCCTTCTTGCAGAGCTGTTCCATCGCCCGCTCGAGGCCGGGGCCGTCTTCCTGCGGGTCGTACAACAACGGCAGCGTCGTCGAACGGAACGGCGATCCTGGCGAGAGGTGACGAAGCTTCGCGACCTGATCGTTGTGGAGCACCGGGAAGTCGACCTTGATCTGCCGGCACGCTTCGGGACTCGGCTCGAGCAGGTTGTCTTCGGCGCCGATCGTCACGCCCATCGACGTGACGAGCTCCTCGCGGATCGCATCGAGCGGCGGATTGGTGACCTGCGCGAAGAGCTGCTTGAAGTAGTCGTAGAGCAGCCGCGGCTTGTTCGACAGCACCGCGAGCGCGGTATCGGTGCCCATCGAGCCGATCGCTTCTTCGCCGTTCAGCGCCATCGGCGCCAGCAGCAATCGCAGATCTTCCTGCGTGTAGCCGAACGCCTGCTGGCGGCGGAGCACGGTGTGATGATCGGGCCGCTCGGCGAACGCGGTCGGCAGGTTCTCAATATCGACCAGGTTCTGCCGCAGCCACTCGCCGTAGGGATGCTCGGCGGCAAGCGTCTGCTTGATCTCGGCGTCGCTGATGATGCGGCCCTCGCCGGTATCGATCAGCAGCATCTTGCCGGGACGCAGGCGATCCTTGACGACGATGTTGTCGGCGGGGATGTCGAGGACGCCGACCTCCGACGCCATGATCACGAGGTCGTCCTTCGTGATGCAGTAGCGCGACGGGCGCAGGCCGTTGCGATCGAGCACGGCGCCGATCAGGCGGCCGTCCGTGAACGTGATCGACGCCGGGCCGTCCCACGGTTCCATCAGCGAGGAGTGATACTCGTAGAACGCGCGCACGGCCGGATCCATCGCCGGATTGCCGGCCCACGGCTCCGGGATCATCATCAATACCGCGTGGGGCAGCGAGCGGCCCGCCATCACGAGAAACTCGAGCACGTTGTCGAACGTCGCGGTGTCGCTGCCGCCGGGTGTGATCACCGGCAGCACCTTTTGCAAGTCGTCGCCGAACACGCGCGACTTGAGCAGGCCTTCGCGCGCCTTCATCCAGTTGATGTTGCCGCGCAGCGTGTTGATCTCGCCGTTGTGCGCGACGAAGCGATACGGATGCGCGAGCGGCCACGACGGGAAGGTGTTGGTCGAGAAGCGCTGGTGCACCAGCGCGAGCGCGGATTCGACGTCGGCGTCGGACAGATCGGGGAACATGCCTTCGATCTGCGAGGCCGTCAGCATGCCTTTGTAGATCAGCGTCTTCGACGAGAGACCGCAGATGTAGAGATCTTTCGTCGCGCGCTCGATCAATTTGCGAATTACATACAGCTTGCGTTCGAACGCCTCCCGATCCCCGAGTCCCGATCCCTGATCCCCGACAAAGACCTGTTCGAATCTCGGTGCCACCGACGCAGCGGTCTTGCCGACCTTCGAGAGGTTGACCGGCACCTCGCGCCAGCCGAGCAGGGTCTGGCCCTCGTCGGCCACGATGCGCTCGACGCATGCTCTGCATTCGGCGCGCGCGGCAGCGTCATGCGGCAGGAAGACCAGGCCGGCGCCGTAGGAGCCCGCCGCCGGCAGGTCGAACGGGACCGCCTTGCGCAGGAAACGATCCGGCATCTGGATCAGGATGCCGGCGCCGTCGCCGGTGTCCGGGTCCGATCCGCAGGCGCCGCGGTGCTCGAGGTTGATGAGGAGATCTAAGGCCGAGCGGACGATCTGGTGCGAGCGCGCGCCCTTGATGTTGGCGACAAAGCCAACGCCGCAAGCGTCGTGCTCGTCGCTCGGGCTGTATAAGCCCTGGGGTCGCTGGTCACCAATGCCGTCCACGCGCTCATTAAAGAGCCATACCAGTCATAACAAAAGCGCAATCTCTCTATATAAATTGTGCGTAAAACAGATGGATAAACGAAACGCTCCGTCGATACGTCTCGTCTCAAAAAGTGATGGATGCCTACTCGGAGCGCAAGGCGGTGATCGGCGACACTCTCGTCGCGCGGCGCGCCGGGAGGAAACTGGCCGCCAGTGCGATCAGCAGCAATCCCGCCGCTACCGACGCAAACGTGATCGGATCGGTCGGCCGCACTTTGTAGAGCAGGCTCTCCATCAGCCGCGTCAGCGCGAAGGCGCCAATCAGTCCAGCGGCGATGCCGATACTCGCGAGCAGCAGTCCCTGCCGCAGCACCATGCCGAGCACCTGCGATCGATCCGCGCCGATCGCCAGCCTGATGCCGATCTCCTGCGTCCGCTGCGACACGACGTAGGCAAGAACGCCATAGATGCCGACCGCGGCAAGCGCCAGCGCGATCGCGGCGAACGCGCCGAGCAGGAACCCGGTCAGGCGGGGCGTCGCCAGCGCGGTGGCCACCACCTCGTTCATCGTCCGCACGTTTGAGACCGGCAAGCTGGCATCCATCTGGCGAACCTCGCTGCGGATGGCGGCGGCGATGCTCGCCGGATCGCCGGCGGTGCGCGCGACGAGGAAGACGCTGCGAATCGGATCGCCGCCGTTGGCGATCACTTCCCACTGGAGGTTGGGAACGAAAAACTTTTCGTCGACGACGCCGGTGACGCTGTCGTGCCGCTCGTCGGCGGTGACCCCGACGACCGTCACCCATGGCCGCGGCGCCGGGCCGACGCGGATCCGTCCGCCGATTGCGGCCGCAGGGTCGGCCCAGTAGGTGCGCGCCATCGTTTCGTTGACCACGGCCACCAGCGGGGTGGCCGCCGTATCCGACGGCGCAAACCAGCGACCGCGCACGAGGCGCGCCTGCATCGCCGCGAATGCACCGTGGGACACCACCTGCAGATCACCCTGCGCCTCTCTGCCCGGAGATTCCTCGAACCCGTCGACGTCGATGGCAAAGTCAGCCACGGTGGTGGCGAGCGGCAAGACGCGCATGATACCGGCCGCTTCGATACCGGGCAGGGCGCCGACACGCGCTTGCAGCTCGTCGTAGAAATTAATCACCGTCTGGTGCGATGGGTACTTCGCTCCGGGGAGCGTGACGCGCATCGTCAGGACGTGATCCGGATTGAAGCCAAGATCGATGTCGTGGAGCGCCGTGAGCGAACGAACCATCAGCCCGGCGCCGATCACCAGCACGACCGCCATCGCCACTTCGAGCGCCACCAGCGCGGAGCGCAGCCGCTGCCGATGCTTTCCGGCGCTCGCGTGCTGGCTGCCGTCCCGCAGTGAATCGACGAGATCGTTGGGCAGCGCCCGCAGTGCCGGCGCCAATCCAAAGATCATCGTCGTCACGACCGCGGTGATCAGCGTGAAGATGATGACGCCCGCATCGAGGCCGACCGGCGCGAGCGAGGGCAGACTGGTCGGATCGACGCTGGTGAGCACGCGCAATGCCGCTGCCGCCAGCGCGAGACCGAATGCCGCGCCGGCGATCGCGAGCACGAGGCTTTCGGTGAAGAGTTGCCGCACGAGCCTTGATGGGGATGCGCCCAGCGCCGTGCGGACCGCCATTTCGCGCAGGCGCGCATCACCCCGTACCAGCAACAGGTTCGCGACGTTCACGCACGCGATCAGCAATAGGAAGCCGACCGCGCTCGTCAGTAGCCACATCGCCGGGCGCAATCGGCCGCGAATCTCGTCATCAACGCTCGTGGCAAACGCGGAGAATTGCATCTGTGGTGCGTACTCACCCTGTGCGGTCAGCCGCGTCGTGATGGTCTGCAACTCTGCGGTCGCACTTTCGGCAGTCTGTCCGGGCGTGAGAACCGCCGCTGCATAGAGGTTATGAACGGTGCGATTTGGGCGCGCCAGGCGAAATGGACGCCACAACTCGGTCGGTTCCGCCGCATCGGCGGTGAAGTCCGTCGGCAGCCGAAAACCTTCGGGCATCACGCCGATGACCTCAACAGCGACACCGTTGAGCATGATTCGCCGGCCGATGATGCGAGCATCGCTGTTGAATCGCGACTGCCAGAGCCCATGACTCAGCATCGCAACCGGTGCGCTCGACGGCTGGTCATCGGCATCGGTCAGCGCGCGCCCCAACAGCGGCCGCACTCCGAGCACATCGAAGAGGTTCGCGCTAACGAGTCCCACAGTCAGCCGCGCCGGCTCGCCGGAATCAGTCAGATTGTGCGAGGTGTTGGCCCAGAACGCGACGCCAGTCAGAGACTTTGCGAACGCGCGGTAGTCGAACACTTCCTGGCTCGACACCCACGTCTTGTCGGTATTGACCCACTTGCTCCACAGCATCACGCGCTGATCAGGAGCCGCGTAGGGGAGCGGGGTCAGCAGTACTGCTTTAACGACGCTGAAAATCGCGGAAGTGGCGCCAATGCCGAGCGCAAGTGTGACGAGCGCCGCGGCCGCGAAGCCAGGACTCTTCCGCAGGCTTCGCAGCGCGCTTTTGAAATCCACCCTTGTATTCTATGCGTCCTCGACGGGCTGAATGGGTGTGACCGCGTCCTGATCTTCTTCGCCCGTGCGGATGCGCACGATCTTCTCGATCGGCAACACCATGATCTTGCCGTCGCCGACCTCGCCAGTGCGCGCGCCGGCGAGAATCGCGTCGATGGTCGGCTGCACGAAGTGGTTCGAGACGCCGATCTCGAGGCGCACCTTCTCGGCGAGCGCCATCTTCACGCTGGTGCCGCGATAGTTTTCGACGTGCTCCATTTCGCCGCCGTGGCCTTGCACGCGGCTGATCGTAAGGCCGCGCACCTCGGCGTGGAACAACGCTTCGAGAACGTCGCTCAATTGTTCCGGGCGAACGATCGCGACGATTAACTTCATGCGCCGCCTCCGCTTTGTACCGTAATCGCGTCGGTCGCGCTCTGGGGAGCGATGTTTTCCTTCGGCTTCACGAGAATGGCGCCGTCACCCTGCGTGTACGCCTCTTCGCCGTGATCCGAGACGTCGAGTCCAAGCTTCTCGTCCCGGACGGTAATACGTAGCGGCATCACTAGCGCCAGCAGTTTGAGAATTACGAACGTGGCGCCGCCGCTGTACGCCATGACCATCAGCACGCTCAGAATTTGAGTCACGACCTGGGCCGGATGGCCGTCGATCAATCCCCTCGCCCCGCCGCTCCACGCCGCCTGCGCGAACACACCGGTGAGGATCGCGCCCGTGGCGCCGCCCAGGCCGTGAGCGGCGACGACGTCGAGCGAGTCATCGAGCTTGGTCTTGGCGCGATAGATCAACGCGAAGTAGCTCGGAATGGCGCCGATCGCGCCCATCACGATCGCGGAGACCGGACTGATGAATCCCGCCGCGGGCGTAACGACGACGAGGCCGACGACGATCGCAGTGGCAGCGCCAACCGCTGTCACTGTACCGCCGCGGATCATGTCGATCAGCGTCCACGCCGCCAGGGTCGCGGCCGGGGCCAGCAGCGTATTGGTGAATGCCAGCGTCGCGGTGGTGCCTGCCGAGAGCGCGCTGCCCGCGTTGAAACCAAACCAGCCAAACCACAGCAGTCCCGCGCCGAGCATGGTGAAAGGAACGTTGTGCGGCAGGATCGCGTGACGGCCGAAATCCTTGCGCGGTCCCACCACCATGGCCGCGACGAGCGCCGCCGAAGCGGCGTTGACGTGAACCACGGCGCCGCCGGCGAAATCGAGCGCGCCCATCGAGGCCAGGAAGCCGCCGCCCCACACCCAGTGCGCGACCGGGGCATAGACGGCCAGCACCCACAACACGATGAAGGCGAGATACGCGTTGAAGCGCATCCGCTCGACGACCGCGCCGGAGATCAACGCCGGCGTGATGATCGCAAAGGTGCCCTGAAAGGCCATGAAGAGGAGATGCGGAATCGCGCCCTGCGCCTGCATGCCGACGCCGCGCAGGCCGGCGTAACTGAGCGACCCAATCGCGGGATTTCCGGGCGCAAAGGCCAGTGAATAACCGAGGAGCGCCCACACCACCGCAACGGGACCGAGCGCGACGAAGCTCATCATCATCGTGTTGAGCGCGTTCTTCGATCGCACCAGCCCGCCGTAGAAAAACGCCAAGGCCGGCGTCATCAGCAGCACGAGCGCAGTGGAAAGCAGCATCCAGCCGATATCGGCGTTATTCATCAGCGGTTATTGAACAGGTGAAAGTCTTTCATGTCCAATGAGAAATAGCGTTCGATGTGGTCGAAAACTTGCATCGAAGACGACTATGTCGAAGCTTGCCAAAGAAATCATGACGCCGGCGCCACAATGTTGCTCCGCCGAAACCACACTTAACGAAGTCGCGAACCTCATGGTCGAGGCGGATTGCGGCGAGATTCCGATCACGGATGGGTCAAACCGCCTGGTCGGTGTCATCACCGACCGCGACATCGTCTGCCGCGTCGTCGCCAAGGGCAAGAATCCCTCGGCGGTCACCGCGGGCGAATGCATGACCGAGCCGGTGGTCGTCGTCAACGAAGACACCAAGCTCGAAGACGTCATGGCCGTGATGGAAGAGAACCAGATTCGTCGCGTGCCCGTCGTCGACGCCAGCGGCTGCTGCTGCGGCATCATCTCGCAGGCCGACGTTGCGCTGTGCGCGACCGAGAACCAGGCCGGCGAGCTGGTCCGCGAAGTGTCGAAGGACGCGCTAGGCGTTACGCACTAGCTCCGAGGCCTTCTCGCCAATCATCACGCACGCGGCGTTGGTGGTGGCGTTGACGACCTCCGGCATGATCGATCCGTCCGCCACGCGCAACCCGTCAACACCACGGACGCGCAGCGACGGATCGACCACTGCCGTTCCGTCCGCGGCCGGGCCCATTTTGCAGGTGCCGGCGCCGTGATAGATCGTGTCGCTGTCGCGGCGCGCGAACGTCGCGAGATCCGCGTCGCTCTTCATTGCCGGACCCGGCAGCAACTCCTCACCTTTTAGATCCGCATACGAATCGGCTTCGCCGAACCAGCGCGCCAGCTTCACGCCGCGCACGAGCGCTTCGACGTCCGCGGGATCCTGCAGGTAGTTGGCGCGGATCATTGGAGCAGCGAGCGGATCGGCCGATCGCAGCGTGACCTCGCCGCGCGATTTCGGAAACACCAGCGAAACGGTGATGGTGATGAATCGATCGGGCGTCTCGACACCGCGCCCGATGTAGAACTGCAGGTCGGGCGGATCGGCGTAATTTCCGGGATTCGATCGCAGGAACATGCCCGCGGTCACGGTGGATCCGGGCAGCTCCGTCTTGCCGGCCCAGCGAATCGACAGCTTCAGGTGATCCTGGAAGTTCTTGCCGACACCGGGCACGTCGGCGATCACGGGAATGCCGAACGATTTCAAATGATCGGCGGGGCCGACTCCCGAGAGCATCAACAGCTTCGGCGTGTCGATCACGCCGCCCGCGAGCACGATCTGCCGCGAGGCGCGCGCGGTCTCGGGCTTGCCATCGCGGAGGTAACTGATGCCGACGGCCTTCCTGCCCTCGAACACGATTTTCGTCGCCTGGCATTGCGATCGCACTTCGAGATTCGGCCGCGACAGCGCCGGCGTCAGGAACGCATCGGCGACGCTGTGGCGTTTTCCGTCGAGGATCGTCTTCTGGTAATAGCCGGCCACGTTCACCGGCGTCGGCTGGTTGAAGTCGTATCGCGCGTCGACCTTGTATTGCTGCTGCGCCACGGCGGCGAGAAACGCCTTGTGACCCGCGTGGGGATCGGTGCACATCGAAACCGCAAGTGGGCCATCGCCGCCGCGATACATCGTCTCGCCCATTTCATTGCGTTCGGACTTCTTGAAATAGGGGAGCACGGCGTCGTATCCCCATCCAGGATTTCCGGCGCGCTCCCAGCGATCGAAACAGAACTGGTGCCCGCGAATGAACGCCATCGCGTTGATCGCGCTCGAGCCGCCGTGCACCTTGCCGCGCGGGAACGTGATGCGCCGGTTTTGCAGCCCCGGCTCGGGCTCGGTGGCGTAGCCCCAGTCGTATTTCGATCCGATCAGCGAGACCCATTTGCCCGGGGTTGTGATCGCGGGATCGCCGTTCGTGGGCCCGCCCGCTTCGAGCAGCAGCACGCGCACGGATGAATCCGCGCTCAAGCGATTCGCCAGCACGCAGCCGGCCGATCCGGCGCCGACGATGATGAAGTCGAATTCACGGGGGCTTGGGGCTTGGGACTTGGGGCTTGGGGCCAGGCCAGTCACCATCGGGGCCGCGCTCACGATCTTCAGAAATTCACGCCGCTTCATAAGGTCTCGACGAGCCGATCGATGCGTCGCAAAACGGTTTCCCGGCCGAGGACCACGAGCATCTCGAAAAGCCCTGGACTGACCATACGACCGGTCATTGCGATCCGTGTACCGTGAATCAACATGCCGGCCTTGATCGTGCGTGCGTCCGCGAGCTCCCGCAACACTTTTTCGAGATCCGCTTCGGTCCACTGAGACTTCGCGTATGTGTCTCGAAGCGCCATGAGGTGGTCTTTCGTCCCAGGCGCCGATAGCTGTTTCTTCACTGCCGCCGCGTCGTATTCCGTTGGGTCCTCAAAGAACGGCCGCAACTGATCCTGGAACTCCGTGAGCTTCTTACAGCGAGGCCGCAGCAATTCGAGGATTCTTTTCGAGCGCGGATCCGACCCCAAGCCCCAAGTCCCAGGTCCCAAGCCCCTGAGGCGAGCGATGAGGTCTTCGTCGGCGAGGCGAAGCAAGTGCTGATGATTGAACCAATCCAGCTTCTCGGTGTTGAAGACCGCGTTGCCGCCGCTGATCCCTTCGAGATTGAAGCGCTGGATCAATTCCTCGCGTGTGAAGAGCTCGTCGTTGCTGCCGGTGCCCCACCCGAGCAGCGCGAGGAAGTTGAACATCGCCTCGGGGATATAGCCCTGCTTCTCGTATTCCGTCACCGACGTCGCGCCGTGACGCTTGCTGAGGCGCTGCTTGTCGGGACCCATGATCAGCGGCACGTGCGCGAACATCGGCGCCGGCTTGCCGAAGGCGTTGTAGAGCAGCACCTGCTTCGGCGTGTTCGAAATGTGATCGTCGCCGCGGACGACGTGCGTGATCTCCATGTCGATGTCGTCGACGACAACGGAGAGGTGGTACGTCGGGTGCGTGTCCGATCGCAGGATGACGAAGCTCTCGATGTGCTCGTTGTCGAATTCGATCGGGCCGTGGACCGCGTCGGTGAACTGCGTCTTGCCCGGCGGCACCTTGAAGCGGATCGCGCCGCCGTCCTCGAACGCCTGGCCTGAATCGAGCAGCTGCTTCGCCGCGGCGCGATAGCGATCGAGACGTTCCGACTGAAAGTACGGCGCGTGCGGCCCCCCGGTTTCGGGACCTTCATCCCAGTCGATGCCGAGCCACCGCAACCCATCGAGGATGCCCGTGACCATTTCGGCCTGCGAGCGCTCGACGTCGGTATCTTCGATGCGCAGGATAAACGTGCCGCCGTGCCGGCGCGCGTACAGCCAGTTGAACAGCGCCGTGCGCGCGCCGCCGACGTGGAGATAGCCGGTGGGCGACGGGGCGAACCTCAGACGCGGGGTCACGGAGGATCGATCTTACTTCGATCCTGAGCGTGTCGCTGCCACCGCAAGCGAACTACGTGGGTAATCCGCCAGTGAGGCGCAGCATCCACCGCATGCAGACGTGTCCGAAGTCGGCGCCGGGGCCGAACATCATCGGGCACGCGCCGGCGATCACGCTGATGCCCTGTTGACGGCAGTAGTCGACCGCCGCCGGCGACACACTCGATCCACCCCCGACTGACTGGTGCATCCACACCCGGCGCACGCCGGCATCACGACAGTCATGCACGATGCGCTCGGCGGTTTCCGGTCGCGTGACGATCACCACGCCACCGACCCCGCCGGGGATCGAGCGCAGATCGGGATAACAGCGCTCGCCCTCGAAGGTCTGCATGTGTGGGTTCACCGCAAACACGTCGTGCCCGCTCGTCTTCAACCGGCGATAGATCAGATTCGCGGCCGAGGGTCGGCTCGCATCGCGCGACACGCCCGCAATCGCGATGCGCTTCTCGGCCAGGAAGTCGTGCACCTTCTCGTCGAGGGTTGCGGTCATGGTTTGCGGCTCGCTGAATCCAGTCCCTTGACGAAAGAGAACCACTTGAACTGGTGCTCCATCCGATGCGCCTTCACGAGCTCGACGAGTTGCGGAATCGGTTCTCCGTACACCGTCATGAAATGGTTGTCGGCGTAGTCCTTGAACAGCTTGTTGCGGGCTTCGACGATGTTGCGGTTGTGTTCGATGAGCCCTTCGGGCCCCGTGTAGGCTTCGCGAACTTCACACTCGGTGCCGTCCTTGCTGATGAACCAGTCGTAGCGAAGCGTGTTGGTGTCTTTCTCGTTGGTGATGCGAATGAGTTCCGCCGCCTGTTTCTTGAACCCTTCCAACTGTCCCGGACGAACGGTCATGTGCGCGCTGACCTCAAAGGGCATACGGCCTCCTTTGCTTTGCGATCCAACGACGATTGCGGTGAAGAGCGGGATGCATATCCGGTGCCTGTCGGCGAACCGCGCGACGTTCGAGTTGTGCGCGGGATTGGCCGTTCAACCGGATTCGTGACGACGTCGACGAGGATTTTTTCGCAGGCGGCGCGCACTATTTCGCGTGCACCTCGGAATCTCGCCGCGGTCCTTCTCGAGCTGACGTCCTCAACGGGTTAGCGAATCTCAGAAGCGGGATCACGCCCCGTGGGCGGCGGCTCTCGCCGCATTCAGCTGCTGCGTGACGAACGCATTGCCCGGCAGCTTGCGATCCCAGTGCTGCCACAGTTGCAGTCGTCGAAGGCGAAGCGCGGCGGCGCTCTCGACCTGGTGGGCCGCGTCATTGAAGTCCGCAAGCGAGCCGAACAACCTCGAGAGGTCAACCGCGTCGGCGAGGTCGTCTTCGGGCTCGGGCTTCAACGCCATGATCTTCGCGAGCAGCGCGTTTTCGATTTCCACGGCGCGCTCGAAATGACGGCCGTGCGCTTCGATCTCGGCGCTCGCCCGCAACGCGTCATCCGCCTCCGAGCCAAGCGCGACATCGTCTCGTGGATACAACTTGAGCTCGCTCAGGCGCGCAAAGGCGATCTTCAGCCGCTCGCGCGCGGCCTCGGTCTTTCCCATGCGCAACAACGGATAGACCGCGCCCGCCTCGGCAGTGACCTCGTAGCGGCGCATCTGCGGATTGTTCTTGATCTGCGCGAAGTGCTTGAGCAGGTGATCGTAATAGCCAAGGGAGCGTTGTGGATCGGTGTCCTGCGCAATCCGCGCCAGGACCATGCCCGAGGTCTGGATGCGGCCGTTGCTGAACGCATCGTTGGGATCCTTGTGGGCAATCTCGTCGGCGATCGCGAACGATCGTTCGAGCGGCGCCACGGCCTCGGCCGGGCGATTGAGCGAAATGCCGTCGGGATCGCCGAGGATGGCGCCCTCGCGCGCCAGCCCCAGCGCCACGCTCAATCGCACGCTCGCGTCCGTCGGCGATCGCCCGGGCACCGTTTGCAGGATACGCGACGATTCGCGCGCGTCCTTGAGTGCGGCCTCGAGATCACCGCGATCGCGGTGAATGAACGCCGTGTTCTGGTAGAGACCGCCCAATTGAAATGGCTGATCGAGCGCTGGCGCGAGCTCGATGGCGCGGTAGCTCCACTTGAGCGCCTCGTCGAACTGCTTCTCGATGCGAAACCGGTTCGACACGTTGTTCATCGCGAGCAGCACCTGCTGCCCCTCGACCGGATCGATCGGACCGCTGTCGAGATATTTGCCGAGCCACACCGCGGCTTCGCGGGCCAGCGGCAGCGCCGCGTCGGCGGGGCGCCGGTTGCCGGCGAGGATCATGCGATCGTGCTTGATCTGGCCCATGCGGAGAAACGCGAGGCGATTCGACGGCGACTCGTCCAGCACGCCGGCCACCAGGCGCTCGGCCTCGAGGAGGTTCTTGTCGGCTTCATCCACCTGTCCGAGGTTGATCGAGATCGGCACGCCCTGGACGCGCGCCACTCGCATGTAGGCGGTGCCAATCTCGAGCGCGAGATCCGGATCGTCGCCGACTTCGGCGCCAAGCCGCCGCAAGTACTCGAGCGACGTGTCGACGATCATCTGCCGGACCTTCGAGGTGCCGGCGATGCCGCGCAGCGGCGCGTCGATGTCGATCAGCCGGGCAGCCAGCTG
>Ga0111538_10007660_pt1 | contig 14538 bp, 9 predicted proteins | sample SoiMethybrSBSTD1_FD_79669 | JGI IMG/M metagenome (GOLD analysis project Ga0111538, IMG submission 79669) | Bulk soil microbial communities from a Populus tree surrounding site in Tennessee, USA - Soil MetaG P. TD hybrid SBSTD1 (version 2)... | ecosystem: Environmental > Terrestrial > Soil > Tree... | reverse complement strand
TCGCCTTAATGCTCTGAGCCATGAGCTGATTTTGAAATCTGCGGAACATAATGATCCTGTAATAAGGTTACACACCATGCGTATCCTGGCGGAGAAAGAGTTGGACGATTCTTTTTTTGGATTGGTTTCGAAATCGTTGGAAGACAAAGATCCTCATGTGAAAAGAGCGGCGACCGAATTGCTGGTAAAATTTCACACCATGCCTTCATTGAACCTTACGCTCTCCCAACGGCGTAGTGTTCCGGACTTCGATACACATCAACTTTATACCGCACGTCTTGTGTTGAGAAACCTTCTAAGAAATGACAACCTGATGAAAGAAGTTGTTGCGCGCGAATGGAATCAGCAAGACGGCGAATTTATTGTTGATGTGATGTTGGGTGTTCCGTCCAAGGATGCAGCAATTTTCCTTTCGCGTTACATCAGCAAGACCGCGGAGAAAGGTGATAGGTTGTCCCGGTTATACGAACACCTTGCCCGATATATACCGGCTGAACAATTGGAGGAGATAATTACTTCTGCAAGATCGGCGACCACCAATAATGTGGATGCTGAATTTATTGCGTTGAAAGGCATTCAGGAGGGAATCGCAAGGCGGGGAGGTAAAGAGAGTTCACAACTTCAGGGGTGGAGCAATGGGGTAGCGACGTCCTTACTAGCGAAATACCCGCCTGAGTCCAATTCAAAATCGCCTGACGAAATAGCCAAACAAAAGTTTGCTACTGACCTGGTGGGGAAGAACAAAATCAAGGCGCTGGAGCCGAAATTATTAGCTTTTTTAAAGGCAGGTTCCTCTGCTGATCCTGAAGTTAAAGTTGCAGCGCTGAGATCGCTGCTGACGCTGGATACTGATAAATATGCTTTATTGGCGGGAAAAATTTTAAAGGATACCGTTCGTCCTCAATTCAAAAAGCGGATAGCCTCGCTGTTGGGCGACTTTTCGAGCCCAGCGGTAAACAAAGTTTTGGGCGATGTCACTAATGCGCCACCGGATCTGCAGTCAGAGGTTGTTATGTCATTGGCGGCTTCTCCGGAAGGTAAAAGTATTATTTTCAGAAAAGTTAGGAAAGGCGAAATATTGCCGCGAACCCTCCTTGAACCAAAAGTGGAGGAACGCTTAATAATGAATATGTCCAAGGCGCATAAAAAAGAATTTGATGCAATCACAGCCAATCTCGAACCCATCAGCAAGGAAAGGCAAACGCTGATCGATACCCGCCTGATAGTATATAACGGTATCACTGAACCACTGTCGGTAGATTCCGGAAAAATGATATTTAATAAGAATTGCTCCCCATGCCATACGATACAAAATAATGGAGGAACGATTGGTCCCCAGCTTGATGGAGTGGGTAAATGGGGATCGAGAGCATTAGCAGAAAAAATTCTCGACCCAAATCGCAATGTGTCTGAGTCGTTTAGAAACTACACCATTACATTAAAGGATGGGAAAGTCATGAGTGGTTTATTCCGTCGTGAAGAAGGGGAGGTGATCGTATTTGCCGACATCAGCGGAAAAGAGTTTTCAGTTCCTAAAAATAATATTGCCGAACAGAAAATTTCAAAATATACGTTAATGCCCGATCACTTCGGAAATGTGCTCTCACAGGAAGAGTTTAACACATTGCTTAAATATTTGTTGAGTGTGCAAAGTTAATATCGTCTTGCTTCGGACATAGCTGTAGATATGGGTAATGGGACCGTAGGATGATATTATAGAAATTAAAATCCAGCAACAGAAATTCACGATCAGTGCAATTGTTTTTTGGGCGCCAGAAAGTTTCAAATCAGACATCTCAATGTTGATTATCTAGTTCATTGACTATCGTTTTAGATAATGATGATGTGGAGTTTTCGGTGCTATTGTGCCTCAGCACAAATTCAGCCCGCCTGTTTTTTTGATGATCATCTTCGGAACAATCCACCGCATAGCAGGGTATAACGGGTAGTGACTCACCATAAGCTCTTTGAATGATGCGATTCTTGAGTATTCCCTGACTCACTAAGTATTTGGTTACCGCCTGGACCCGCCGCTTGGATAATTCGATGTTGTAGTTGTCATCACCGCGATCATCCGCGTGACCGGCTACGACTAGTTTTAGGGAAGGATCGTGTTCCAGAATGTTTTTCACCTCGTTCAGATAGGTTATGTCCTCACGGTCTAAGGTTGCTTTATCAAATTCAAAATAAATATTCCGGAGATTGGTCCGATCTGATTTTTTTATTCCAAGTTCTTTGAGCAAGGGCGATGGATCTGTTCTCATGTTGGAAATATTTCCCTTGGCTAAATATTCAACGCCCAGCGGAGTCATGAGGTACAGCTGATTATTTTTTTCCGTGATTTCGTTTATTGAGTCTCCGGTCTTAACATACATTTTTGTGGTTCCTTTGTCGGTATCGACCACCAGCAGTTTTGACACTTCGGGTCTTTTTTTAAGGATCACGGTAAATTTTTCAGTTTCGGGACCAGTCATTGGGATATTCAGTTCCTGAAAGGCGGTCTCATAATTTTCATGTCCCACAGTGATGTTGTAGGTCTCACCTCGCTCTGCAAGAAAGGTCATTGCACCCGTACTCTGTTGTAAGGGGACATCCGACCCGGTTTTTTTGTTGGTAACCGTGGCCCTGAATCCATCGACAAGTTCTTCCGCAGTGTTTTTTACCCAACCCATGGCCAAAACTTGGTTGACTGATAACTTTTGAAAGGAGAAAAGGTCATCATTTCCTGTACGCGATGATGCGAAGTAGCCATTCCGTTGGTCGGGCCCCGTCACCAGCGAAAAGTCGTCGGCAGTCGAATTTAGGGGATAGCCCAGGTTAACGGGAGGTGTAAACTCACTGTTTGCCTGTTCACTCCTGAATATATCAAGACCACCTAGTCCGCCGTGACCATTGGAGGTAAAGTACAATCTGTTCTCGATAAAGAAAGGAAATGCTTCATCTTCTGTCGTATTTACTACTGGGCCCAAATTAATTGGAGTGCCCCATCCACTGGCGGTTCGTGATGCACGATAGATATCAGTTCCACCATATCCACCAGGTTTGTCAGAGGCGAAGTACAAAACACTACCGTCCTCTGAGATGGAAGGGTGCAAGTATGAGTATGCCGCATTATTAAAAGGTAGAGCCACGACTTTCCATGAAGATTTTGCTTTGTCAAATTGTGCATCGTACAATCCCGGGCGCCATTCAAACACGTTTTTTCTTCCCTTTACTTCGATCCGTTGGTTTCTATTGACGATCATCTTTTGAAATTGAGCATAGAACATTGCAGGTCCGTCATGATATCTTGTGTCCAACTCGTCTTGAAACAAAATTGGCACTTCAAATTGTTGATCGCCGGATTTGCGAGAATGATAGAGACCGAGAAAGGGACTGTTGTCCCACTGCGACTTTTTATTGGACGCCCCTCCATCTCTTGAAGAAGAAAAGACAATTCCATCTTTATAATAGACAGGGGCAAACTCAGAAGCCGTAGTATTGATCGAAAGACTTCGAATGGAAACAGCAGCGGAGTCGCCGTAATACTTTTCAAAATTCCTTAGGTCATCCAGCGCTTTTCTGGCTATGATATTATCCGGGTCAAGTTGTAAAACGTGCTCCAGTAGTGTATCAGCCTGATGCTTTTTCTTCATTATCGTCAGAACCCTCGCAAACTGATAATAATCCTGCGTGGTAAAGGAACCGTGGTGTTGTTTCCCTTGTAGAAACCATTTTTCAGATTCCGTAATGAGATTCATATTATAATAACACTTGGCCAGCTGAAGCATAATATCACCCGGATATTGAGACTTTTTAAGAGCCTTCTCGTAAAAGTCAGCGGCACGCTGATAATGGTAGTGAACAAAAAGAGAGTCTGCCAGTGTTTCGTATGCGAGGCTGCCCTGCTGTGCGTATGCTGAAACTCCGATTATTAATGTCAGTATCGTAAGTAGTATTTTTCTCATACTAAAAATATCGGGGTGAAAAAACTATGTTCTTATTACGATTGATCCTGTAGTTCAATACCACCTCATGGGTACCTGTCTGCACAGCAGCCAGTGAAGAGATAGGATACCCATAAGAATATCCCAGGCTCAGTTGCTTATTGATATTTATTTCCAGCAAGCCATCGACTGAGTCCTCCATTCTATAGGAGACACCGATCCATACAGCTTCATGGATAAGAAAATTAGCATTGAGATCGTATTGGAAAGGCCCACCTTCTTCCCATTTTAACAAGACATTTGGCTTGAATTTCAGTCCAGCGCCCATGGGAAAAACATGACCAGCGGAAAGGAAATAGTGTCGTTTTTGTCGTGCCTGCGTGTAGGCGTCCTGATTGTTCCACCGGTTGTTGATCAGGGTAGGTAACGATAGGCCTATGTAGCTCTTTTTGGAATAGTAATACATTCCGATACCGAGGTTTGGCAATAGACGGCTTTCGTTTTGGTAGAAATTAGGATCCGGCTGACCATTCGACGTAAGGATGTTCAGTTCCGATAAGTTGGCCTCATAGTAAGTTACTCCTGCCTGTCCGCCAACGGCGAGCTTAGCATTCTTTGATAGGGGTATTCTGTAGGCATAGGTTCCATAGGCCATGTACTGATTAACCACGCCGACTTCGTCGTGAACGAAGACCGCACCGGCCGCTGAACGCGAGAGTTTTAAGGGTGAATGTGCAGATGCAACTTGTGTTTGAGGTGCTCCCTTCAGACCGGTCCATTGTGAGCGTAGGGCAAACGTTGTTGTCATGGATTCATGACTCCCGGTATATGCTGGGTTAATGACCAAGCCATTAAACATATATTGCGTAAAAAGCGGATTTTGTTGTGCACATGCTTGACGCGCAATCATCATGATCGCCAAAAGCAAAACGGAGGCCACGTAATGTTTTACTGGATTGGTTCTTTTCATGTAAGTGCTGCTAAGTGCCATGACTTTTAATCTTTTTTACCTGATGATGACTACGTAGCCAGTCATGGTTTTCATTTCACTGCCAGGATCTAATATGTAGTAATACGTTCCTTGATCTAGCAACTTCCCAGATTGTTGTGCCATGTTACCACGACCATCCCATGGTGAGGTAATATTTTCATAGTGCTGCTTTTGATATACCAGGAAGCCCCAGCGATCAAATATTTTTACAGAGTTATTGGGATAATTTTCAATGCCCTGTATAAACCAGGTTTCATTGTTATGGTTGCCGTTAGGGGAGAATCCCTCTGAAACTACCAAAGGTAGATAAGAATTTTCGACAGTAACGACTGCTTCGTCGGAAAGGCCAGAAGGGTCTTGGATGGTGTAGCTGAAGGTCACAGTTCCTGAAGTCAATCCTGCTGGCTGATAGACGATCATGCCATCAACAATTTTTACAGTTCCTATGGATGGGTTCGTTACGGAAACCAAGGTAAGTTCATCACCGTCTTCATCCTGGTCATTAGCCAGTACGTCAATAGTAATCGGCGATGATGAGGTGTTCATAATTGGACCATCGTCCACCGCATCTGGCGCCTGGTTGGGCGTCGGGATTATGTGCACGCCGACGGTGGCTGGCGGTGACATCGACCCACTTGGATCCTGTAGGGTGTATGTAAACGAATCATTGCCGATGAAATTTTCTTCAGGAGTGTAGACTACAGAACCAGTGACAGGATTAAGGACAATAGTGCCATGCACGGGGTTCGTTGCGATTACAACGGCGCTTGGAGTAACATCATTGTCAACATCTATGTCGTTTGAGATTACATCTATATCTACTGGAGTATTCTCGTTTGTACTAGCCTCATCGTTAACTGCGACCGGCACGTCATTTACAGGAGAGACTGTTATCGTCACAGAAATGGGTGCGGATGCTGCGCCTTCAGAATCTTTTACGGTGTAGGTGAATGAATCAGTACCCGTAAAATTTTCCTGAGGTGTATATACTATCCTACCCGTGGAGGGCTGTACAGCAGCTTGGCCATTCAACGGGGCAGTTACTACAAATAAAGAGGTGGGGTCCAATGAACTATCCACATCCGTGTCGTTCGCTAAAACCGGTATTGACACTGGGGTCTCCTCGGGTGTCGTGGCAAAGTCAGCATTTGCAATGGGAACATCATTCACCGGCTGGATGACGATTGCCACTGTTGCTATACTGGAAAGCGCACCGGCGGCATCTCTAACCTGATAGGTAAATGAATCGTTTCCAATGTAATTTAGGCTCGGACTGTATACGACGGCACCTGTGGCAGTATTTATCGTTAATGTACCATGCGTTGCCGAAGTTTTTAAAACGATCATCGTTGCATCGAGGACACCATCAACATCGGTGTCGTTTAAGAGTACATCTATATCTACTGGTGTATCTTCGTTGGTAGTAGCCTGATCGTTAACTGCGACGGGGACGTCATTTACTGGAGATACTGATATCGTCACAGAAATGGGTGCGGAGGTCGCGCCTTCAGAATCTTTTACGGTATAAGTGAATGAATCAATACCGGTAAAATTTTCCTGAGGTTTATATTCAATCATTCCAGTTGCTGTTTGAACCACGGTCTGACCATGCAACGGGGCAGTTACTACTGATAAAGAGGTGGGGTCCAATGAACTATCCACATCCGTGTCGTTCGCTAAAACCGGTATTGACACTGTGGTCTCCTCGGGTGTTGTGGCAAAGTCAGCATTTGCAATAGGAACATCATTCACCGGCTGGATGACGATTGCCACTGTTGCTATATTGGAAAGCGCGCCGGCGGCATCTTTAACCTGATAGGTAAATGAATCGTTTCCATTGTAATTTAGGCTCGGACTGTATACGACGGCACCTGTACTAGCATTTATCGTTAATGTGCCATGTGTTGGAGAAGTTATTAAAACGATCATCGTCGCATTGAGGACATCGTCAACATCGGTGTCGTTTGATAATATCGGTATGCCTATTGGCGTGTCTTCATTGGTTGTCACAGCATCGTTTGCGGCGATAGGGGCATCATTCACGGGAAGCACAGTTACATTGACTAAGATCGGTGCTGAATTTTGAGTTCCGTCGTTGGCGTAGTAAGTAAAAGTGTCTGTTCCGTAAAAATCAGGATATGGTGTATAAATATAAAAACCTCCAAGATCCGTTACTGTGCCGTGTAGTGGAGGATCTGCATGCAATGCTATGAGGTCATCTCCGTCGGGGTCAGTGTCATTTATCAGGATACAACCACAGTCCAGGTCGGTATCTTCATATATAACAAAATTATCCGGTAGCCCTGTCGGAGCATCGTTTATGCGGTTAACCTGAATGTCACGTGCAACGGTGAGACTGTTTGACGAGCCGTCATTAACGGAAAAAGAAATTGTTCTCACCAGGTCGGATGGATTGTTATTATTCGAATTCTGATAAGTAATCGAACGCAATGCACTGGTAAAATCGGCGATCGTAGCAGGTCCAGTCAAAGTAAGCGTTCCAGTCGATGGGTCATATGAGCCCGTGATGGAAAAATCGTCGGTGAACTGGAGTAAATCCTCCGTGCTTATGAAGTTGCTCGAAATCCGGATTGTTGCGTTGCTGAGTAGGGGGCTGTCCGCATCGGTTACTGTAATGGAATTGGTGATAGGAGTGGGAATTTGTCCTTCATCGTAATTTAAGGCACCTACTTCTATCACAGACAATATGGGGTCTTGCGCAAACGAAGTCTGAGGGAGGTAAAGAATACAAACCACAAGGAGCGGGAGTCCTATGATTTTAAAAATTTTCTTCTGGTTTGAAAACCGTAACTGAAATCCACCCGAAAGGCTACGGCGTTTTAACTCTTCCCGATTCATATTTATAGAAATAGGTTGCCAACTGCTTTGATTTATGCACAAGAGGGGTTTTCGAGTCTATATATCCCCAGCTTCAAAAAAGTAAACTTTAAATCCTTTTATTACATAAATTTTTTTTCGCTTATTCTTCTCGATTTGGGATATCTGCCAGTGCACAGCCTTTTTTGAAGCCTAAATAGGGAATTTGGTAGAAACGCCGGCGACATCCGTCAGGAATGTGGAATTTTTTACTCAAGTCTTACCTGACATTTATAGAGAGAAATGCGACGTATTACACCCACCAGATCAAACTTCAAGGCTTGGTCAAGTCAAAATCATATTGGATTATAACGTTCCGTAAGATTGAAACTTTTGGGTGCTTGTTTCGGGTCATCTCTCTGGACGGCTACTGGCCGGTGCGTTTGTTTGGGATTCGTTCTTAAGCATACGTCGCAGCGGAAAATCACGCTTGAAAATAAAGCGCCATAGCTAAAGAAAACTCTTTTGTGCTGTTTGTACTCCCATGCACGTAAAGATTCCCTGAGAAATACGGGAGTAGTGAAGGCCTTTCAGAATAGCAGAAATTCGTAATTTGTTTGATCAATTATACATGACGCACTTAAAAAAAAATATTCATGGTGGACATATCGTCATCGCTGCGCATTTTATAGCGCTCCTGATATTAGCATCTACTTGTGAATTTATAAAAAGCGAAAACAAATTATCCGGTGTCGTTAACGCCCACGGTGAGGAATTCGCAGGATCAGAGACGTGCGTTAAATGCCACCGATCTATATCAGATTCTCATAAGGTCACACCACACTTCTTGACATCTCGCCCAGGAACGGTTGAATCAGTGAAGGGCAGCTTCGATTCCGGTGAAAACGTTTTTAATATGAACGAACGATTAAAAGTTGTTATGGAGAAGTCGCCAACGGGTTTATTTCAACATGCATTTGTAGCTGAATCTGAAGTTGATAGGAAACCGATGGACATAACCCTCGGATCGGGCCGCCAGGGACAAACATATTTATTCTGGCAGGAAAATGTGCTTTTTCAACTCCCGGTTTCATATCATGCACCCTCTGATAGCTGGAGCAACAGCCCAGGTTATCCCACTGATCAGATTCTTTTTAATCGTAGCGTTTCGGCACGCTGCTTGGAATGTCATGCTACATATTTTAAGAGCGGCAAGCCAACTGATGGCAATGAAACTTTTGACAGGAAACAAGTAATGCTCGGCGTGGACTGTGAACGTTGTCATGGCCCAGCCGCACGGCATGTTACTTTTCATCTAAAAAACCCGACCGAGACGAAAGGCAACCATATCACCAACCCTGCCCGTCTCAGCAGAAAACAAAAACTTGATAACTGTGCTCTTTGTCATTCCGGCATACGTAATAGTCTTATGCCATCCTTTTCGTATAGTGTAGGCGATGACTTAGATCATTTCTTGTTTCCTTTGCAAACCCCAGACAGTGGTGCAGCCATGGAAGTGCATGGAAACCAGTTCGGCTTGTTGAGTTTGAGCAAATGTTTCCGGATGAGCACCCTGGATTGTTCTTCCTGCCACAATGTTCATGTTAAGGAAACAAAAAAGTTGGAGGTATTTTCTGCCCGTTGTATGACCTGTCACAAAGAGGGGAGCGATAACTTTTGCACACAACCGGTGGTTCAAGGTTTGGTGCTGTCAAAAAACTGTATTGACTGTCACATGCCAGCGCTTCCCTCGAGGCAAGTGTTTTTGAGATCCTCCAGGAACCAATCCACACCTTTTTTTATTCGTACGCACCTCGTGGGTAACTATGAAAAACAAGTAAAAACTTTCCTTGAAAAAATCAATATGGAGGATCATCCATAAAATGACGACAGCGCTGGTGCTAAGATAAATTTAATTCAGCTTTACGCACTTACTATTATATCATACAACTGTGCTTCCTGCCTTAATTTTTGCAGGAGAAAAAAAACCATAAAAATATTGCGTAATCAAGTGTTTACATATACATTTATGTAATCAAGTGTTTACGCATTAATAAATGGAAACGAGACGTGATGTTTTTCAGGCCATAGCAGATCCCACCAGGCGTCAGATCATAAATCTTATTGCCCGCCAATCTATGAACCTCAATGCTATTGCCGATAACTTTGAGGTCAGCCGGCCCGCCATTTCAAATCATATCAAAATTTTAAACGAATGCGGAATAATCATCATCGAACAAGTAGGACGGGAACGTTACTGCAAAATTCAACCTAAGAATTTGAAAGAGGTGTCGGATTGGGTAGAGCCCCTTAAAGAACTATGGGAACAAAAACTGGATTCCTTCGAAACGTATTTAAATACGCTACATTCTAAATCAAAGAAAAATGAAAAATCAAAGCGACGAAAAAAATCGAACCCTAACATTAAAAAGAACCTTTAATGTGCCTGTAAAATTAGTATGGGAGGCGTGGACGAAGCCGGAGCATATTGCGCAATGGTGGGGGCCAAAAGGAATGAAGACCAATATAGTCGAACATAACTTTAAGGTAGGCGGAAAATGGAAGTATGTCATGGCCATGCCAGACGGAAGTGAATTTATTGGCGAGGGCGTTTACGCTCTTATCGTAGTGCTTCAAAAGATATTTTCTTCAGCCAACTTTATACCGATGACGCAGGGCGTTGAAATACAAGCATTATTTGAAGAAAATGGAGACAAAACAAATTTCACATTCAACGTTGTTCATCCTACAGAAGAGTATTGTAAACAACAAGAGAAAATGGGCTTCTATAATGGCTGGGGTTCTACTTTCAATAGATTGGAGAGTTTTGTTACTACTTTGCAGCATGCATAACACATCTGTTTTTTTCGCCTTTGTGAAACTTTGTCTCTTCGCGTCTTTGTGGCATTTTTATCTAAAATTCTAGCCACGAAGGCACCAAGGCACTAGGGTTCACAAAGGGTTGACTGTTAATCGGGATAAAAATTCCCTTAAATTGTAATTCGGACATATTGCATGATTTAAATGAAAATTCTTGTTTTCGGTGCATCGGGTGCGACAGGCTATAATTTAGTTTCGCAAGCCTTGGAGAAAGGGAATCATGTCCGCGCTTTCGTCCGGGATCCTTCGAAATTGAAAGTAGAGAATAAGAATCTTAGCATCTTCCAGGGAGATGTATCCAATTGTCAGCAAGTCGAAGATGCCGTAAAAGATCAGGAGGTTGTAATCTCGGCACTAGGAGCGTCGACACCTTTAAAGCGCAACTTTATTCTGATCAAAGGAATCGAAAATATCGTTGCGGCAATGACCAAGTTTCATGTTGAGCGCATTGTGTATCAATCTTTCTTGGGCGTGAAAGAAAATCGTAAAGAGCTGGGATTTCTATTGGATCATATTATCCCAATATTGTTGAAAGGCTCTATCCAGGATCACGAAGTCAAGGAAAACATTATCACGAGTAGTAATCTTCAATGGACCATCGTTCGGTGTCCAACGTTAACAAACGGTCCGTTGACCGGTAAATATATTGATGGCGAGCGAATACAATCTGCATCCATTTTACCTTCACTCTCGCGGGCGGACGTTGCTGATTTTATGTTGAAGGAGCTTCAAGAAAAAAAGTATCTCAAGAAGAAGCCGCGTGTAATGAAACGTTGAATATAGGTGGTCAGGTAGCTACCATATAATCCCAAAGGGATGCCATTACGATAGCCCGGAGGGCAGCTTCCGGCTAAATAAGTGATGCGGTCCGCGTCGACTACGCACGGATCTTGAAAATCAAATTTTTCCAGCGTCGTGTCGATGCGCGCTAGGAAAATTGCGGTATCGAAACCTGCATTATCAGTTTTGATTTCCCTACATCTGCGTGTGTCAAATGTTCTCAGAACTACTCCGAACGCAACGAATTGATCGGATTACCGGACGCCACCTTAATGGCGTGAAAACTAATCGTGAGGACCGCAAGTACCATCGAAATAACGCCAGCCAATACAAACACCTGCCATCCGATATCGATCCGATAGGCAAAATTCTGAAGCCAAGACTTCATTAGGTAATAGGCAAGCGGAAATGCAATAACCAGCGACATCACTATCATCATAACATATTCCCGTGAAAGGAGTCTTAGAATACTGAGAACAGAAGCACCCAATACTTTTCTTACACCGATCTCCTTTGTTCTCGTTTCTGCAAGGAAGGTCGTAAGACCAAAAAGGCCCAGACAAGCGATGGTTATTGCCAGCAACGTAAAAACAGAAAACAGCTTCGCAAAACGCTCGTCATTTAGGCGAAGGTCGGCGATGTATTGATCCTGAAATGAATAATCAAATGGTTTTCCCGGATTGTGAAGACTCCACACCTGTTCGATGCTTGCCAACGTGGAAGCGAGATCGGCGGATGCTACCCGTATAAAGAAATTACTTCCGTTCCCCACTTCGAGAATAAATCCAAACGGACTTATCGCGGTGTGCAGGTTGGTGAAATGAAAATCCTTAGCAATACCAACGATCGTCACAGGGTGTGTCTTGCCTGCTTCATCGTCCCATGCGAGACGCTGGCCAATTACAGGTTCCTGTAAACCCAGTTGTCGGACAGCCTCCTCGTTAATGATAATGCCTGTTGAATCAGAAACAAAATCTCGCGAGAAGTTTCTCCCCGCTGACAAAGCGATTTCCATAGTATGAATAAAGTCGTAGTCGATACGAATGAAGTTGAGTGAAATATGTGAATTCGTGGGAGCGAAGCCGACGCCATTGACCGCGTTGTTCGACCCCAGGACACCATCGGCACGGGCAACGTTGATTATACCCGGCATCTGTCTGACTTTTTCATCCCACGCACCAGTGACGTTGCTTGATGCGCCGATGCCGCCACGAACATTCGGCACCATCAAGACATTTTCCTCATTAAATCCCATGTCTTTTTGTCTCATAAAATCAAGTTGGCTGGAAATGATCAGCATGCCAGCAATCAGTCCCGACGACATCGTAAACTGAAAGACAACCAGTGCCTTTCGCAAAGGTGCTCCTGCATGACCGGTGAGGAATTTACCCCGCAAACCTTTCAGAGGATGATAGCCCGACAGGTAGATAGCGGGATAAAAACCTGATAGCAATGCGATCACCAACGTGAAAGGAAGACTCCATTTCACCACGAGACTGGTCCGAAGCAGCGGAGACAGATCAACCCCGGTAAGTGGCGTCAACAATGGTAGGACGAGCGATGAAATGAAGAGCGCAAAGATTAATGAAACCAAAACCGTTAGGAAGGATTCCGTGAGAAATTGACGGATCAGCTGAGATCGTACCGCACCAATCGCCTTACGTATCCCGACTTCACGCGCGCGCTCCGACGACTTCGCGGTAGTCAAATTCACATAATTGATACAAGCGATAATGAGGATGAACGCGCCGATGAGCACGAGTATGTGGATGTAACCGATATCTCCATTTGGTGATAGTTCCCATTTGAGATGGGAATGGAGGTGAATGTCCGTGAGGGGTTGAATGTAATATCGATCGAGAGAATTCGGCGTGTGGGATTTTACTATTCTGCTAACATTCGAAGCAAAGGAAGTGGCATCCGCCCCCGGTTTCAGGCGCGCGTAGGTGTAGAAGCCACTCCGTTGCCAGTCGGTGTCTGGATCCCTGCTGCTTTCAAACGGGATGATTAAGTTGAATGTGAAATGGGAGTTTGCTGGTACATCTTGCAGCACACCGGAGACCTGGTAGTCTGTACCGCCATTGACGTTCATACGAATGATTTTTCCCATAGGATCCTCGTTACCGAAATATTTCTTTGCCGTAGATTCAGTGAGGATGATGGAATGAATTTGTTCCAGGGCTTTCTGTTTTCTACCGGCGACAAAGGGAAAGTCGAAAACGTCAAAGAACTGTTGGTCCACGCGAATCAGTTGCGTCTCATAAAATTTCTCTTCGCCATATTGAAGCAAATAGAGACGGCCTCGGTTGGGTGCGATTCGGGTAGCGGTCTCAACATCGGTGAGTTCCGTTCTTAGGGCCTTGGCCAGGGCGGGAATTGTGGTGGCATCAGGAACACCGGATCCATCGGGATTCACAAAATCTTTAACGATCCTGTAGATGTCTGCGTGACGCGTGTGGAATTGGTCGAAGCTTAGCTCATGCTCCACATAGAGCATAATGCAGGTAAAGCCTGTCAGGCCAATGGCGAGGCCGGTGATATTGATCAAAGATGAAAACTTGTTCTTGACAAAATACCTGCAGGCGTCAACAATCCGGGAGAACATATTCATAAAATGCTGTATCTTTTTTTAGTTCGGTTCAAACTGTACTCCAAATCATAAAAATACCAATACAGCGAGTAATCCTACGCAGCACCTACGCTCCGGTATCCGGTAACGAAACAAATTGTTCGGATACGAACGAAGGTCATTTCGATTTTTGATTAAAGTTTTTTGCTACGATACATTTTTTTTTAGCGATAGGATGTCACTAACGTTTAAAGACGCTAAGGTTCACAAAGCGTCGATACAATAACTTCCCGAAAGTTTTAAGCTTTCGGGAAGTTTTCCATCCAATCAAGAGAAATTAAGTGGGGACGAAAGTAACTTCCGGCCCATCTTAAGTTCTAAAATCCTAATCCCACGGCAAGACCATTAATACCAGCGGGACCATCGGCAACGGGAGTTGCCGTACCATTGGCGATATTAATTAGATATAATTTTGTTGTGGATCCAACAGTAAACAAACCGTACGCCATATTGCTCTGGCCGCCGATATCGAATCCGTTGTTTGCAGCAATATCAATATTCAAGGCACCTACTTC
>Ga0111538_10007659_pt1 | contig 14538 bp, 12 predicted proteins | sample SoiMethybrSBSTD1_FD_79669 | JGI IMG/M metagenome (GOLD analysis project Ga0111538, IMG submission 79669) | Bulk soil microbial communities from a Populus tree surrounding site in Tennessee, USA - Soil MetaG P. TD hybrid SBSTD1 (version 2)... | ecosystem: Environmental > Terrestrial > Soil >... | reverse complement strand
TGCACTTCTTCGCCGGCGGCTCCGCGTTCGCGAGTTGTTCGAGCGCGGCGCGGTCCATGCCGACCCGCACGCTCCCGTCGAGCACGCCGATCGTTGCGGGCACTGCGCCGGTCTCGATCACCAGCGCTTCGAGCCGCAGCGCGGCCTCGAGACCCTGGGGACGCGGCAGTCCGTGAGTGATGAGCGTGGTCTCGAGAGCCACCACCGGCCGGCGTGCGCGCAGCGCGGCCGCGACCGGATCCGACCGCCGGACGTGCGGGTTCATTTCGTCGCCACCATCGGAAAGCGCCCCGCGATCCCGGACCCGACTGCCGCGAGCCGCCGCGAAGCTTCCTCGGGCGTTGCGGCGAGCAGGCCGGCGATACCGCGGTCCGCGATCGCGAAGCTCGCCGACACCACACCCATCGCGCAGCAGCGCTCGGTCGACTCGTCGCGCACCCGGCCGATCATGAATCCCGCGGCGAACGCGTCCCCCGCGCCGGTGGTGTCGATGACGGGTCCGCTCCATCCCCGCCATTCGTACGTGATGTGGGCCCCGGAGCCGAACTCGATCATGCGGCCGCCGCGTGCGCCGAGCCGGATCGCCGCGATTCCGCGCAGTGCACCGGCACCGAGCCGCTGGAGCGCCGCGACCGGATCGTTCGCGCCGTCCTCGATGCGCAGCTCGTCCTCGCTCACGAACACCGCTCCGACGCTGGGCAGCAGGGCGCGCCAGTCGGCGAGGCTGTCGGCGGCGACCGGTTCGTGCGGATCGATCGAGAACAGCGCCGAGGGCATCGCCGAGCACAGCGCCCGCACCAGCGGCGCCTGGACCGCGAACGGCATCGGCGCGATGTGGACCGCCGCCGCCGTCCGCCACGACGCTGGAAGGTCCTCGGGCCTCGGCGACACCTGTTCGTGACTGGGACAGCCGAGCTGATGCACGACGCGGCGGCCGTGACGTTCGTAGAGCAGCCAGGTGCGGAGGCCGGGCGCCGACATCGAGCGCACGCCCGCGAGATCCACGCCGCGCACGGTCAATGCGTCGAGCGGCGCATCGGGATAGTCGGCGCCGCGGACACTCAACACTCCGACGCGCGCGCCCCACAACGTCGCCGCGAGCGCCGAGTACAGAACCGCGCCGCCCGGCTCTCCCATCAGCGTCGTGCCGTCGGGCAGCACGATGTCGTCGATCAGCAGGTTGCCGGCGACGATCAGATCGGGCGCGCTCACGCCGGCTCCAGCTTCGCGTGTGCCGCCGAGAACGCCGCCGCACGCGCCGGATCGACCGGGTTCCACCAGCTGCCGTCACGCTTGGCCGCCGAGCCGACGATGAAGCCGTCGGCGCCGGCGTAGTCCTTCAGCGTGTCCGGCGTCAGGCCCGAGCCGACCAACACCGGGATCGTCACCGCCCCGCGAACCGCCAGGACCTGATCGCGATCGGTCGGCTCGCCAGTCGCAACCCCGGTGACGATCACGCCGTCGGCGAGCGAGAACTGGGCCGCGAGCGCGGTCGTGACGATGTCGACGTCCGATGTGATGGCATGTGCGGAGTGCTTCTTCTTGATGTCGGCGAACACGCGGATGCCGTCGGCGCCGATCGCCTTCCGATATCGGAGCAGCTCGCCGGCATCGGCGTTCATGAGTCCTTCGTCGGCGACGTGCGCGAACACGAACCCCTCGCAGCGCACGAACGACGCGCCGCACGCGAGCGCCACCGCCAGCGCCTCGCGATTCGCGCCCGCCAGCACCTGGACGCCGAGCGGCAGCGGCACTTCGCGCCGCACCTCGCGGCCGATCGCGGTCAGGGCGGCGGTGATCTCGGGGCCGGCCGTCCGGTTGAGATAGGGACGGTCGTGCATGTTCTCGACCATCAGGGCGTCGAAGCCCGCGGTCTGATAGATGCGCGCCTCCTCGATCGCCGTTCCGACCAGCGCATCGAGATCGTGCCGCGCGGACGGGGTGCCAGGCAGCGCGCCGACGTGGATCATGCCGATCAGCGCGCGCCGCACGCCGAACAGATCGCGAACGGTCTGCGCGCGGACGGAATCGCGATCGACCGGCTGGGTCATGATGAGCTCCACGTCCTCTCGACCTGCGCGACCAGCTCGGGGGCATTCGCGACCGGCTCAGGGTAGCCGGGCTTCCAGGTCGCGTCGATTCCCAGCGGGCCGCGCACCGACAGCCACGCGCCCCGCACGTCGACGGCGGCCGGGATGACGTCGCGCGCGCAGTCGAAGCGCGTGAACCATCCCCACAGACGCTCGCGCGGATCGTCGAGTGCGACGTCCTCGCTGACCGCCACGATCAGCGGCACCTTCTCGTACTCGGACCGGCGCACCAGCGTCTCGATCACCTGGCGTCCGGGCGTGGCGGACGCCGCGCGGCCCACCGCCTCGGCGCCCGCCGATTCCCAGCCGGCGGCGTCGCCGCCGACCGCGCCGCGCACCTTCACGATCAACACACCGCCCCACGCGAGCCGCCACTCGAGCACGCGCTCGTCGAACGTGCGCGGATCGACCAGCGCCTCCGGCGTGAGCGGGGCGCGCCCGTTGGTCGGCGGTGCGCCACGCGGCCGTCCGCTCTGCGCGTCGAGCACCATCTTGCTGCCGAGGTTCATCGTGTAGCTGGTGAAGTCGAGCGTGTCGAGCGGCACGCCGGGAATCAGCAGCAGGTCCTCGGCCGGATCGAAGTTGCGCGCGAGCGCGGCGAACACCGCGTCGCGGTCGCGCGGATTCACGTCGGCGTCGATCAGCAGCACGCACTTGGTGAGCGACAGCTGCCCGGTGCCGAGCAGTCCGAGCGCAGTCTTCTTCGCCTCGCGCGCGAAGCGGTTGTCGACCGCCACCACCAGCAGGTTGTGGAACCCGGCTTCGAAGTACGCCCACAGGTCGACGATCTCGGGATGGATGACCTTGAGCACGCCGGTGAACATCTCCTGCACCGCCTCGCCCATCCACAGATCCTCCTGCGGGGGCTTGCCGACCACGCTCGCCTGGAACACCGGGCGCAGGCGGTGCGTGACCGCGTTCACGTGGAACACCGGGAACGGCGCGGCGTGCGAGTAGTGCCCGAAGTGATCGCCGAACGGACCCTCGCTGCGCCGTTCGCCGGGCGGCACCACGCCTTCGATCACGAACTCCGCGTCGGCCGGCACCCGCATCGACAGCGTGCGGGCGCGCGCGAGCCGGCTCGAGGAACCGCGCAGGAATCCGGCGAACGCCAGCTCGTCGATCCCTTCGGGCAGCGGCGCGACCGCCGACAGCAGCGTGGCGGGATCGGCGCCGACCGCGACCGCGACTTCGAGCGGCTGGCCGGTGCGTTCCGCCTGGTGGAAGTGGAAACCGCCGCCCTTGCCGATCTGCCAGTGCATGCCGGTGGTGCGGGCGTCGAACACCTGCATGCGGTAGATGCCGAGATTGCGCTTGTTCGACGCCGGATCTTCGGTCAGCACCAGCGGGAAGGTGATGAAGCGTCCGCCATCGCGCGGCCACAGCTGGAGAATCGGGAGCGGCTCGAGTCCGGCCGCGAGCGTGAAGTCCTGCGCCGGTCCGCGCTCGACCCGCTGCGGACGCGACGCGAGCAATCGGCCGGCCGATCCGCGCAACCCCCACAGGTCGCCGATTTCCTTCGGCGGCAGCGCATGGAAGATCTCTTCGATCTCGGCGCCGACGCTGCGCGCGGTCCGCCCCAGCGCCCACTCGATGCGGCGCGTCGCCGCCAGCACGTTGACCGCGAGCGGGAATTTCGCGCCGCGCACGTTCTCGAACAGCAGCGCGGGACCTTCCGCCTTCGCCTCGCGGCACGCGATCTCGGTCACCTCGCACGCCCAGTCGACTTCGTGCGTGACGCGGCGCAGGTCACCGCGGCGCTCGAGCGCTGCGAGGAACTCGGACAGCGAGCGGAAGCTCATTCCAGATCCTCCTCGCGCCAGCCAGGACCGACGTCTTCGCCGAGCAGCGCGAGCAGCTTGCGGCTGAAGCCGCCGACCAGCTCATCGAGGTTCTTCGGCTCGGCGTACCACGGCGGCGAGATCGGCATCACGGTCACCCCTTCGCGCGACAAGCGGAGACACGCCTCGAGTGCAAGCGTGCTGAGCGGCGTCTCGCGCACGCACACGATCATCCGCATTCGTTCCTTGAGGGCGACCGCGGCGGCGCGGGTGATCAGCGTGTCGGCGGCGCCCGATGCGATCCGCGCCACGGTCGAGATCGTGCACGGCACGATCACGTATGCGTCGTAGCGATTGCTGCCGGACGCGAATGGTGCAGCGAGATCGGTGTCGGCGAACGTCTTCTTCACGTGCGGCGCGAGATCGGCGGGCTTGAGCCCGGTTTCCGACTGGAGCACCTGGCGCGCCCAGTTCGAGAGCACCAGGTACTTCTCGCCCGGGCAGCGGCGCACGAAGTCCACCGCGTAGGCGCTGCCCGACGCCCCGGTGACACCGATCAGGTAACGCGCCATCAGAACCCGCCGGCCGCGCGTGCCACCAGCACCATCGCCAGCACCGCGAAGCCAACCACCACGTTGACCTTGAAGAACGCGAGGTCGACATCGCTCGCCCACTTCTGTTCGAGCCACAGCAGCACGCCCGCGATCGCGAGCGTGGCGGCGACGCCCGGCACCGCCCAGGTCGGCGCGTTCACGAGCCGGCCGAGCAGCGTGACGGCGATCGCCGCCAGGCTCAGGAACGCGAGCGCGTGGAACACGGCCGACACCGCGAGTGCGCGCGGGCGGCCGAGCCACGCGACCATCGACTTCACGCGCTGCAGGCGGTCCGAATCCTCGTCGAGCGTCGAATAGATGATGTCGAATCCGCTCACCCACAGGAACGCGAACGCGGCCAGCCACCAGGCGACGGTCGTGTCGGCGAGGTCGGGATGCGCGGCTGCGTAGCCGGCGAGCGGCGCGAGCGCGAGCGCGACCCCGATGCCGAGGTGGCAGAGCGGCGTGAAGCGCTTGAGGTACGGATAGAGCGCGAACACCGCGAGCGGCACCACGCTCACCTTCAGGAACCACGGGCCGAGCGACGCGCACGCCGTCACGTACACGATCGTGCTGACCACCAGCAGCAGCCACGCTTCGTGCGCCTTCATCTTTCCCGACGGAAGCTCGCGCGAGCGGGTGCGCGGATTGAGGGCGTCGAGCCGCCGGTCGATCAGGCGGTTGAGCGACATCGCCGCGGTGCGCGCGCCGACCGCGGCCGCGATCAGCAGCAGCCAGCGGACCGGAGACAGCGCCGGACCCGGCGTGCTGAACACACCGGCCAGCACCAGTGGCAGCGAGAACAGGGTGTGCTCGAAGCGGACGAACGACGCGTAGGTACGCGCGCGCTCGAGCGGGCGAAGGGACAAGGGGGTGCTGGTCATGGGAGTCGTTCGGGCCCGTCCCGGTGCGGCCGGGGCGACGGCGGAGGAGCGAGACTAGGCGGACGCGCGGGCGCTGTCGAGGTCGTGCGGGAGCAACCGGATCAGATGCCGGGGTCGGCGTCCATCACCAGCCGTGCGATCGCCTCGCGGTCGCTGTCGGTGAGGAGCACGAACTGCACACCGCCCGAGACCGACTCGCGGTCGCTGAAATCGAGCCAGCGGACGCGGCCGGCCAGCTCGAGGTAGTGCCCGTCGGGAGTGATGAGGTCGATGCGCAGCGTCTCGTCCTTGAGCACGTTCAACGCGTGCTCGAGGTCGCGGGCGGGGAAGCGCAGGCCGACGCCGCCCATGCTGAGGTCCACCACGTCGCCGACCAGCGCCGCTTCGCGCGAGTCACTGATCCCCATCAGGGCAACCCGGGCCGCGAACGTGACCGGAACGCGCTTCACCTGCCGGCGCTCGGACAGCGACGAAGGATCGGGGGCCGCCAGCCCGGGCGCGTTCGCCTCGGCCGCCGGCTCCTGCGGAGGTTCGATCCGGGCGCCCGAGCCGTCGAGATCCAGCTGGCCGAACTCGACCCATTCGCCGGTATCGCGCGGCACCGTCGGGTCGACCGCCTTGCCGCCCAGCTCGAGCTTCGGCGGCCCGTCCTTCGGCGGCGGCGGCGGCGCGGCGCCGGGGCGGCGGCGGCGCGGGCCGTTGTCCATGTCACTCCGCATCCGCGGCAGCGCCGAGAAGGTCGGACGCTCGTCGCGGACGAAGTCGCTCTCGAGCCCCTCGTCGTGGATCAGCGATGGATCCAGATCGATCAGGAGCTCCATCAGCTCGCGGTCGATCCGGATCCATTCGCCCGGAGTCTCGGGCGAGACGAGCATCTTCATGGTTCCACGGCCGAACTCGGTCCGAATGGTCGCGCCCTCGTCCCCGCGGCCCTCCCCGACCGGATCGCCGCCGGTGGTGACGATGCGCCACCGGGCGCTGCCCCACAGCACGATCCACTGGGCGCCTGCTTCAAACGTGCCGCCCTTGGGCTCGAGTTCGAACGCCTCGACCGCGCACCGGAGCGCGGTCGCCACGAATCCCTCGGAGGGCAGACGAAGCAGCGTGAGGGCCGAAACGCCCTGGTTCCGCAGCCCCGCCACCTGGGACAGGTTCTGCTCGCCGAGCAGGCGGAACCAGCGGTGCATGGCTGCGTACCGGGCCGCGGCATTGGGCCGGGCGTTGATTTCGTCGATGCGCTTCTGGACCACGATCGCGCGCAGCAGCTCGCCCTTGCCGACCACGACCGGAAGCAGTTTTTCGTAGTGGAGGAGCGCGTTGGTCTGCTGGCCGAGGCGCACATAGAGGTTCGCCAGGATGTGCCGGGGCAGGGTCGCGAACGGGTCGGTCTCGACCGCCAGCCGCAGTTTGCGGGCACATTCGTGCCAATCCCCGGCCCGGTAGGGCTCGAGGATCTCGTCCATGATGGTGATGATTGCGGGCACAGGCACCTCGCGAAAGCCACACCGGGGGTCCGCCCGCGTTATCGGCGCCGGGGTGGGGCAGCTTGAGGAAATGACGCCATTGCACAGGGATGGACTCCCAGGTCCCCCGGGTGTCTGCTAGGCTGCCGACCCAGCACAAATGGACAGGTGTCGCTCCTGGAGCCTCATGACGCGTTCCCGCATCCACCCTGTGCCTGAGTTTTCCTGCACGGCCGTCCACAACGGTCGCCGCCGTCCGCTGCTCGCATTGGCAATCGCGGGGCTCGCGATGATTGGGCTCGCCTCGCTCGCAGCAGCGGCTTCGTCTCCAATTCCCACGCCGCGTCTCCTGGCATCCGGTTCGGTGCGCGCCGGCCAGGTGGTGGAGATCCGCTGGGATCCGCTGCCGCCCGGAGTGCCGGAGATGGAGCTGCTGCTCTCGGTGGACGGTGGACGCCACTACCCGATCCGGATTTCCGCGGAAATGTCGGGACGCGAGACCCGTTATCGATGGAAGGTTCCCAATCTCACGGTTCGCGAGGCACGCATTCGATTGCGCGCCAACCGGGAGACGATCGAGACCGAATCCGAGCCCGGCCGCGAATTCTCCATCGTCGGCGATCCCGACCAGCCGGCTGAGCTCGAGCAGGTGGCCGAGGGCGACTGGTGGGACGGATTCGATGAGATCGACGGTGGCGCGGCCGGCCTGTGCAGTGGACAGCCTGCGTTCCGTACCTCAGCCACCGCCCACTCCGCCGAAGCACCGCAACGCGACCGACTGCTCCTGACTCCTTCCGTGCCTGAGGACCCGGCACCCTATTGGTCCGCAGCCCGCGGGGAAACCGCGCCCGCGCACGGTGGTTCCACGGCGCCACTCTTCCGGCCCCGGAGGGAGTGAGTTCTCGATCTTTCGACCGAAGCGTTTCCCACTTCGACTCAACGAAAGGATCGAGAATGAGTCGCCTGATCCGGGCTGCTTGCGCAGTCCTGGTGGCGGTAATCGTGTCTTGTCTTGCTGCCCCGCGCACCGGGCTCGCGCAGGACGCTCCTGCCGATACGGCGGTCGTGCCGATCCCGGGCGTGGTGGTGACCGGCACACGCGTGCCGGAGAGCGCGCTCAAGATTCCGGCCGCGGTCACGCTGGTTCCCCGCGGCGACTTCGCCGGCGCACGCAACATCAACCTCAAGGATGCACTCGGGTTCGTACCCGGGGTGTTCACGCAGAGCCGCAGCGGTGCCCAGGACGTCCGGATCACGATTCGTGGCTTCGGCGCCCGCGGCAGCGGCGACCGCTCGAACACCGGAGGAACCCGCGGCATCCGGATCCTCAGCGACGGCCTGCCGCTCACCGAGCCCGACGGCCGCACCTCGCTCGACTTCGCCGATCTGGGCAACGCGGATCGCGTCGAGGTCAGCCGCAGCAACGCGTCGGCGCTGTATGGAAACGCGTCGGGCGGTGTCATCCACCTGCGCAGCTCGTATGACTTCGACAAGGCGTACTTCGACGTCAGCGGGCGGGGCGGTTCGTTCGGATATCACCGCGAGCAGGGCCAGGTCGGCTTCACGATCGGCAAAGGACGCGGAACGGTTCTGCTCCAGAACTCGACGTTCGATGGTTGGCGCGAGCACAGCATGAGCACGCAGGTTCTCGGACAGGCCCGGTTTCACGTGCCGCTCGACGACCAGACGCGACTCGGAATCGTGCTCGACGGCACCAGCAACCTGAACCGCTTCCCCGGCGCACTGACCGAAGCGGAGATGGACTCGCTGCCCGAGATGGCCAACCCGACGTTCGTCGCCCGTGACGAGCGCCGGCGGAACCGGATCGCCCGACTCGGCGTGACGCTCGATCGACAGATCGAGGACCGCCAGGCTCTTTCGTTCGCGGCGTTCGTCGAACCCAAGGCGCTGCAGCGCTCGGAACGCAACACGTTCCGCGACTTCAGCCGCTACCACATCGGCGGCAGCGCCACCTATCAGCTCCAGGGCAACCTCGGATCGGGTGGCATGCACGGCGTCGCGACGGTCGGAGTGGACGACCAGTACCAGGACGGATCGCAGCTGTTCTACAACCTCACGCCCGACGGCGGCCGCGGCACCACGCTGACGTCGAACGCGCGTGAAGGTGCGAACAGCGGTGGTGGCTTCGTCCAGGGCGAGCTGCGGTGGGGCGAGCACTGGTCGGTGCGTGCCGCGGCCCGTTACGACAACCTTCATTACATCTCCGAAAACCACACCAACCCCACGCTGGATGCGACCAGGAACTTCACCCAGTGGACACCGAAGGGCTCGATCGCCTGGCTGATGGGGAACCACACGCTGTACGCGGCGATCGGAGGCGGCGTGGAGGCTCCGGCCTTCAACGAGATCAATCCACCGCCACCCTTCGACACCACCACGAGCTTCAACCCGTTCCTCGAGCCCATGCAGTCGACCAGTTACGAAATCGGGTTCAAGGGTGGCATGGGACTGGGAGCGAATCTCGGATCGCTGGGCTACGACGTCGCGATCTATCAGATCGACGTGACCAACGACATCATTCCGTTCAACGGCGGCGCGTACTTCTTCACCGCCGGAGAGACCCGTCGTCGGGGCGTCGAGCTGGGCGCCGACTGGCGTCCGACCTCGCCCCTGCGGGTGCGGACCACGATGGCATTCACGAACAACGAGTACATCACGTACTCGAACAATCTCGGCATCTTCGACGGCAACGAGCAGGCCGGTCTGCCGGCCACCACCGTGACCGGAGCGGTGAGCTACACGCTCCCGGTCGGGCTCAGTGTCGAAGGCCGGGTCGAGCACGTCGGCAGCTACTTCGCCGACGATGCGAACACCGCCGAGGCGGAGTCCTACGTCATCTTCGGAGGCTCCGTCGGTTTCGAGCGAAACACGTCGATCGGGACGCTGCGGGCATTCGTCAGCGGCGAGAACCTGAGCGACGAGCTGTACACCGCGTCCGTGTTCATCAACGGAACGGGTGGCCGCTTCTACGAACCGGGTCTGCCGCAGAACTGGTCCTTCGGCGCCTCGATTCGTTTCTAGGAGGGAGCACGTGTCTCCGAATTCGACCCCGACGACAAGGCAGCGGAGGTGGATCGAGTTGGTCCATCGGCCCCCGATAGCGATTGACCGCGTCGCGTCCGGCCGTCCGCTCCTTGCCCGTCGTGGTTCGAGGTCTTGCGACCTCGACCGGGTCTACGGGCAATGCCCGCGCCAGCCGGGGACACGCTGCCTCAGCAAGACCGGAACGCCTGTTTCAGAAGCCGGTTGCGCTGAAACCTTCCACGGGCAATCGCGGTGCCGGGTCCGCTCGGCATTGTCCACCCGGGCGGCGGGTCCGTCGCCATGTGGACACCCGCAGGTTTGCGGGCGCGAATACCGGTGGATCTCGGGGGTCTTGACGCGTGCACGTACGTGCAGTAGCGTGCGGCTCGTGCCGGGTCCCTCAGGGACTCACCAGAGGAGTCTGTCCCCATGCTGAACGAACGAGCACGAGAGATCCTCGAGTTCATTCGCCGATTCAAGCGGGAGAAGGGATTCCCGCCGACCATTCGCGAGATTGGCAGCCAGTTCGGGATCAACTCGACGAACGGTGTGCGCTACTACCTGCACCTGCTCGAGAAGGACGGTCAGATCGTCCGGCGGGGAAAGATCTCGCGCGGCATCGAATTGGACGAAACGGGAACTTCGGGAATCCGACTCCTCGGCCGGGTCGCGGCGGGTGCGCCGATCCTGGCGGAGGAGAGCTACGACGGCGTGATCGAGCCGAACCAGTTGTTCGGTGATCCGAGCAGGCTGTTCGCGCTGGCTGTGCGTGGCGACAGCATGATCGAGGCGGGAGTGATGGACGGTGACTACGTCATCGTCCGCAGCCAGGATCGCGCCGAACCGGGCGAGATGGTTGTCGCCCTGGTCGGCGAAGAGGAAGCCACCGTGAAGTACTTCCGACCCCGTGCGGATCAGATCGAGCTGGAGCCGGCCAACGCCAGTTACCAGCCGATTGTTGTAGAAAAAGATTCCCCATTTCGCATTCTCGGGGTCGTGAGAGGAGTGGTTCGCACTGTAGGTCGTTGAAACTCGATCGGTACGAAAGATGCGGGAGCGTTATCGGCTCCCGCTTCTTTCACCCCCGCGAGTGCACATTCGTTCAAGCATGGAGGTGGAACGTGGAAGGGAATTTCGCTCCGCAGGTGAAGGACGCGCTGCTCGGTCGGTGGGAACCGGTCTATCGCAGCCGGCTGCAGTACCTGATCACCTGGAGCACGCGCGGACGGAAGCCGGTCCTGCGCATTCCCCACACGAAGACACTGAACGAGCTGATTCCGGCGATCTGCGAGGAGCGGGGCATCCATCTGCTCGACCTGGCGGTCGGTGTCGATCACGTCCACGCGCTGCTGGCGCTGCCGCCGTCGCGCAGCGTGGCGAGCGCGGTGCGCGAGATCAAGGGACGCGCGAGCATCGAAATGATGCAGCGTCACCCCGAGCTCCGGGTGTGGCTGAGCGGGAATCTCCTGTGGGACGAGCGCTACGCGGTCGAGACGATCAGCGCCGGGCGGACCGGGCGCGTCCAGTCGCGGTTGCGCACGCTCCATCCGCGGCGCAGTGAATCCGGATTCGACGATCTCGCCGCCGCAAGCTGACCCAAGCCCACCGCCAGAACGAACGCGCACGGAGTCCGATCACGACTCCGTGCGCGTTCGTATTGGGAAACGAATCGACCGGCTCGCCGCCGGGATCCATGGGCGCGACACGCCGGTGCCCCCCTCCGCGCGGGGGTCCTGGTCGCACTTCGAACCCTGACGACGGGCCGGTCCGCTATCCGCTGGCGGCGCGGGCCGGCTCCTCGGCCGGCGTTTCGCCCGCGCTGTGGGGCGCGTCGCCGACGTTGAGCCAGTGCCCGGCTCGCTGCTTCTTCGTTCTCAGGTAGTGGATGTTGTGCCGATTCGGGGAGGTCACCGAGGCGATGCGCTTCGTCACCTGGATGCCGTGATCGCGCAGACCGTCCACTTTGCCCGGGTTGTTCGTGATCAGCTGGACGCTCCGCACTCCGAGCGTGCGCAGGATCGCGGCGGCGATTCCATAATCGCGCTGATCGTCTCCGAATCCCAGTGCCCGATTGGCGTCAATCGTGTCGAAGCCGCGGTCTTGCAGGGCGTATGCCCGGATCTTGTTGGTCAGCCCGATGCCGCGACCTTCCTGGCGCAGGTAGACCAGCACGCCCGTGGGCCGGCGCGCCAGGTCCTCGAGCGCGGCGATCAGCTGATCGCGGCAGTCGCACCGCAGGGACCCCAGCACGTCGCCGGTCAGGCATTCCGAGTGGATCCGCACGAACACGTCGCGGGCGCGGCGAACGTTGCCGCGTACCAGCGCGAGGTGCTCCTTGCCATCGGGGGTCGACGAGAACGCCACCGCCCGAAAATCGCCGAAGCGCGTGGGGAGATCGGCAACCGAGGCAACCACGAGCGACGGGGACACCTGGCGGGCGGAGCGGGGCTGCGTCCTGGCCATCGGCGAGACCTCCGGGATCTGGGTTGGCGGTTGGATGCGCCGACCCTCGCCGATGTTTCGAAACGAATTCGGTTTACGGCAATCAGCGCGGGGTTCGGGGGGCTCAACGCGGCGGCCGGAGATGGGCGATCGCCGACGCGGACAGGACCAGGCCCGCCCCGAGCCACTGGGACGGTTTCAGCCCCTCACCCAGGATCAACCACGCGGTCAGCACCGCAACGACCGGCTCGAAGGTCGCGAGCAGACCCGCCTCGCTGGCCGGCAGGCGTTTGAGACCCATCGTGAACAGCGAGAACGGAAACAGGGTCGAGAACAGGCCGAGCGCCAGGAACATCCACCACAGCCGTGGCGAGTGGCCGGCGGCTACGATCTGCCAGGGCGGATGGATGAATCCCCACACGATTGCCGCGATCACGAACGAGTAGAGCAGCACCGTCGGCGGCTCGTACTTCTCGAGCCCGCGCTTGGAATAGAGCAGATAGAAGGCAAAACACACCGACGACAGGAGCCCGATCGTCCAGTCGAGCGGATTTCCCCGGACCGCGGCGATCCCGACTCCGCCCAGCAGCAACCCGGTTCCGATGGTTGCCGCAATCACCGAGGCAATCACCAGCGCGCCGACCTTGCGCCCGCGCAGGAGCTCGTAGACCACGATCAGCGACGGCGCCAGATACTGGAGCAGGATCGCAAGCCCGACCCCGAGCCGCGCGATCGTGTAGTAGTAGGTGGCCTGAACGGTCGCGACTCCGAGCACTCCGAGCACCAGGAAGTAGCCCCAGTCCCGGCGCTGAATGCGCAGCAGATCCGGCCGGCGCCAGGCGAGGATCGGCGCGAGGAACAGGATCGCGAACAGCAGCCGCAGCTCCACGACTTCGAGCGGCGGAACCCGGAGATCGTGGAACACGAACCGCGCGAGCGTGGCCGACGTGCCCCACAACGTGGCGGCGCCCATGACCAGCAGCCGGCCCGTAACGACGTGCGAACGTGTGACTTCGTGGGGGGCGGGCGGGCTCGCGGTCACAGCAGCCGCACGCGCCGGATCCGGAACTCGCGCGGCGCCCCGTCGCGCTGGATCATCAGGCGTACCCACGTGCCGGGCGGTCCTTCGAGCCTGCGCGCTGCCTCGTTCAGCTCGCCGGGCAGCACGGCTTCCCCGTCGACCGCCAGCAGCTCGTCGCCGGCCCGGATGCCGGCGCGCTCGGCCGGCGATTCTTTCGCCACCGCGACCACGCGTGCGATGCCGTCGCGGCGTTCGATCTGGACGCCGACCTGCGAATACTCGTTGGGCCGCTCCACCGGCAGATCCGGGACGCGGTCGAGCCACAGCACCTGGTTCGGATAGTCGATCGCGATCCGGAAGTGACGCAGGTACGAGTAGCCGATCAGGCCATGGATCGGCATTCCCGTCACCCGCGTGAGCAGATCGCCGAGCCGCGATTCGACCAGCACGACATCGGTGTCGCGGACCCGCACCAGGTCGGCGGCTTTGCGATCCGCTGCGCCCAGTACCGCGACCCAGGGAGCCAGCGTGACCCGCGCGACCGCCGGTCCGACCAGCGTCGGCGCGTGGAGACCGCGCACCGAGCGCCAGTTCGCGACTCCGTGAACCCGTTCTCCCAGTGCGTCTTCGAACAGAACGGTCTTCGACGATCCGGTGTCGACGATCATCGTCAGCGGATCCGAGCGACCGTTCCGGCTCGCATCCGGCATTTCCACGGTGACGACCACCTTGGCGTCGCCCACGAGCTGGAACGGCACGCCCACCGCGCGCGCGCTGAGCACGTCGTTCAGTGCGGCGCGCGACCGGGTGATCGCGATCGCGGTGTCGGATTGCGTGATCACCGGGACCAGCGCCATCAGCTCCTGCTGATAGTCGATCCACAGCGCGCGGTCGCGATAGACCTGCTGGCCGACCAGGCCGAGCACCGGGCGGTCGGTGATGTCGCGCACCATCGCCGCGTCGAACGTCAGTGCCGGCTCGACCTGGTTGCGGTCGAGCGTGCCCATGCGGAATCGCGGAACCGGCCTCTGCGTCAGATCGATGGCTTCGCGCGTTCCGCGTTTTCCGTCAACGATCCCGAGCTTGCGGGCGAGCGGTTCGTCGACAGCAAGATAGCCGGCACCAGTGTCGACCACCCACTGACCGGCGGTGTCGACGCCCGCACCATTCGACGTGCGAGCTTCAACCAGCACAATGCCTTCAAGGTTTTCGAACGAGA
>Ga0111538_10007658_pt1 | contig 14540 bp, 13 predicted proteins | sample SoiMethybrSBSTD1_FD_79669 | JGI IMG/M metagenome (GOLD analysis project Ga0111538, IMG submission 79669) | Bulk soil microbial communities from a Populus tree surrounding site in Tennessee, USA - Soil MetaG P. TD hybrid SBSTD1 (version 2)... | ecosystem: Environmental > Terrestrial > Soil >... | reverse complement strand
CGCAAGATCCCCATCGATCTCACGTTCAACCTCGGATTTCGCATCGACACGCACGCGGGGGGCTTCGTCTTCGCCTTCTCCAATCTGGTCGGCCTCATCCCCGTACGCGGAGATGCCCGGCCGTGAGATCGCGAGGTCAAAGAGCGAGCGCGCTCTTGGCGGCCCTTCTCGTCCTCGCGCCGGTCACGGTGCGCGCCGACGACGAGCTCCAAGTGCGGCAAGCTTCGCTCGCCTTCGACGAGAAGCAAACGTTGCGCGTCTCGATCGGCTACCGCGACGTGGTGGATGCCGCCACGGTGGCCAAACTGATGGGCGGACTCCCGACGACCATCGTCATGCGCGCCTACGTTTTTCGGGAATCGGGCGGGGGTGCGCCGCTCGCCGCCGCGTTCAAGACGTGCCGCGTGATCTTCGATCTGTGGGACGAGGTGTACCGCATCGAAATTGCGCAAACGGGGGGGACCGACGTGGTGACCGCGTCCCCCACGCTGGAAGGCGTGCTGCGACGCTGCGCGGAGGCCGATCGACTGGCGGTGATCGGCCGCGCGCTCCCCGCCAACACGAATTTCTATCTGGGGGGCATCGTGGAGGTGAACCCCGTCTCGCCGGAGATGCTCGAACGCATCAAGCGTTGGGTGAGCCGCCCGTCGGGGACGTCGACGAGCGCACCGGGGGACGCGCTGTTCGGATCGTTCGTGGGGCTCTTCGTGGCACGCATCGGTTCCGCCGATCGGCAGATCGCGTTTCGCACGCAGTCGTTTTCGCGCTGAGCGCGCCAGCGAGCCGTCAGGGGAGGCGCTGCCGTCCCTTGGTCTCCCACCAGTCGCTCCACTTTTCGCGGTTCTTGCCGAACTCTTGACGGGTCATGGCGCTGAGCGAGCGCAGTGCGGCTTCGGCGATCGATTCGACAGGGTCGGCGAGCACCGAGATGAGGGTGGGGATCGATCGATAGAGGCGCAGCTCCCCGATGGTCCAGAGCGCGATGAGGCGCCGCCCTTCGGGCTCTTCGGAATAGGCCACGGTGCGTTCGAGCGCCTTGCGCAGCGGGATCGCTTCGTTTCCGCCGGCGGCCAGCGTACGCGCGGAACGCACCGCGATGCGGCGCACAGCGGGATTCTCGTCGAAGAGGCGAGGGACGAGCGCCGCGGCCACGTCGGCGTAGTTGAGCTCCCCGAGGAGATAGGTGGCCCAGAAGCGGATCTCGACGTCGCTGTCCGCGCTGCGCACCGCCAGAAACGGCAGCGCCAAGCGACGCATGGCAGCCACGATGCGCAACACGGGGCCGCAATCGGCAGGGCGCGGTAAATCGCCGATAGCCTGGTTGCGGTCCACCGTGAGCGGCCCGGGAAAACGCGCGAAGACCGAAGGAATGGCGGCCTCGCCGAGCTCGAGGATCTCGCCGAGCGCCTTTTCGCCTCGTTCTCCGCCGGCGATCACATGATCGACCAGATCCGATCGGATGAGCACGCGCGGCAGCTCGTGATTCGGCGCGCGCGACACGGGGGGCGGGTGGGGGCTCGCGGATATGCTCGCCGACGCGAGGGGATCGAAACCTCCACCTCCGCCCGACGGGGGAGGCAACGAATCCGCCTCCATTTCGCCGATCAGCTCCTGGGTCGCGCCATCTACCTCCGCTTCGCCGACGGTGAGCTCGGGAGCGCTGTCGTCGACGGGGGGAGCTTCGGCGGCGGGTGCAGGGCTCGCCTCGGCGGAAGGCGCATCGGCTGGGCTCGGTGCGCGCATCGACTGCCGCGCGCGCGCCCGCTTCTTGCGCAGCACGATGCGTTCGAGCGCATCGACCAGAAAGGGCGTCATCGCGACGACGGCGCCGCTCTCCGTGGCATCGACCGGCTCGAGCCCCTGGTCTCCGTAGAGGAGCGCGACACATCGTTCGCGCACCAGGACGGGGAGCACGAAAACGTCGCGCCCCGCCGAGCGCGCGAGATCGTGGCGCAGATCGGCGTCGAGGCCGGCGCGCTGCAGCGGCGCGATCACGGCCGTCGCGCCGTTACGCGCGTGCGACAGCGCGTTCGGCAGATCGAGCGCCACGCCGATGGTGCGGACCTTGTCGCGCGATGCGCCCGGGCCCCACGCGTCGTAGCCCGCCGCGAGATCCCCGTGCACGACGAAGAGCGCCGAGTACTCGAAGTACTGTCGGGCGAAGGCGAAGTAGATACCGAGTGCCTCGTCGCCGGTCACGGAGTCCTCGAGCTGCAGCTCGGTGGCCGCGGGCGTCATCGGTCCGCGACGGCGGTCTTTGCTTCGCTCGTCGGCGACCGCGCTCCCCGCCGCGCGTCGCGCCCACCCGAGCAACGCAGTACCTGCGCGCTGCTCGGCGCGCCGCTGCCGCTTTCGTTCGACGCGCGCGGCGGTGGCCATGCTCGCCTCCATCACGAAATCGGCGGGCGGAGGGGCCGGAGGGCGGCTCGCGCGCGGCTCGTCGACCACCCGCCGCTCGACGCTGGTCGCCTCCGCCGAGGTCGATGCAGCCCGCTCCCCCGTGGGGAGCGTCGCGGGGACCTCGGAAAATCGCGTCGGCGGATCGCTGTCGATTTCGGGGGTCGCCATGGCCAGCATGTCGGCGACCGGCGGCATGATCGGCGTCTCGGAAAGCTCGGAGATGGGCGGCACCGCCGGCGTGAGCGCGAGCTCCTCTTCCGCGCTGCCCTTCCCTTCGCGCCGATCGCTCATGCCGTTGGCGGACTGCTCGAGCTCGTCAACGGGTTCGTCGCTGGAAGGCTCCCCTTCGATGTCCGAGAAATCCTCGATGATGTTCGGCGCCGCCGGGGCGGCTGGAATGGCCGGCGAGGCGGGCCGCTCGCCTTCTTTGACCGCGAGCATCCCGGGCCACGTGCGCTTGCGCGGGGACAGCGAAATGACGCTGTTCGGACCGGGTTCGACGGAGGGGCGCCTGCTGTAGTTCGGCGGGGGTGGATCGGTCGGGCTCGGGTCGGGGCGGTGCTCGATCACGGCGAGTAGACGCGAAAATCGCCGCTCGAGGGGGATGCCGTAATCGCGCGCGAGCGCCTGACGAACGCGCACGGCCGTCGCGATGAATTGCTTCAAGGGCGCCCCGAGCGCGAAGGTAAGGTCGTCTTCGACGGCTTGGGGCAAAGGCTCGGTCACTGCGATGTGAAGCTCCCCCTCCATTTCGCCGACGGGATAGATGCCGTACGTCAGCGCGACGGCGTGCGGAACCATGCGCAAAAGGGAAAGAGGCGCTGGTGGCAACGCTCCCGACGCGACCGTCGGCAGTTTGTAAGCCTCGCCGAGCAGCGGCAAAAGCGCGTCTTCCTTCATCGCCTTGAGCTCGAGCAGACACGTCCCCAGGTCTCCCCCCTTCATCACCTGACACGCGAGCGCCTCGTCCACCTGCGCGATGGTCGCGGCATGGCGCGTGATGACGAGGGAGCTCAGGGTCGTCATGGATGGCTCACGGTGGAAGATCCAATCAACTCGGCAAGAAGGTATCTCGCAATGTTGAAATAGAGGATGATTCCGAGGACGTCGACAAGGCTCGCGATGAAGGGGGTCGAGCTCGTGGCCGGGTCGAACCCCGCGCGGCGCAAGCCAAGCGGAAGCATCGAGCCGACCACGCATCCCATGACGACGATTCCCACCAACGTAGCCCCGACGACGACCGCAAACCGAACCCCGTCCCCCCACATGAGTACACGTGCCGCACCGACCGACGCCAAAATTACACCGAGCACGAGTCCCTGGCCCAGCTCGCGCCCGGCCACGCGCCACCAATCGGTCGGCTTGACCTCCCCGACCGCGAGGCCGCGGATGATGAGCGACGACGACTGCGCGCCGGAGTTTCCGCCCGCGGAGAGCAACAAAGGTACGTAATAGCTGAGCTTGGCAACTGCCTTGAGGAGGTCATCGTAGTGTCTTAACGCCGACCCGGTGAAGAATTCCTCGACGAAGAGAATGATGAGCCAGGTTGCCCGTTTACGGATGAACGTCCAGAAGGTCGTCTGGAAATAGGCGGCTTCGAGGGGCTCGACACCGGCGAGCTTCTGGACGTCCTCGGTCTGCTCCTGGGTGAGGACGTCGATGACGTCGTCGACGGTGATCACCCCCCGCAGCGTCCCCTTCCCGTCCACGACCGGGATGGCCCCGAGGTCGTACTTGGCCAGCCGCTTGGCAACCTCCTCTTGATCCATCTCCGGCGGAACGGTGACCACGTTGGAGGTCAAGATCTCGGCGAGCTTCTGGCGCGGGTCGGCGAGGAGCAGGTCGCGCACGGATGCGATGCCGTCGAGGCGCCTTTCCGGGGAGAGCGCGTAGACGTAGTAGATGGTCTCGGCCTCGCCCCCTTTTTTGCGGATGAGCTGAATGACCTCGCTCACCGACATCATGGCGGTGACGGAGAGGTAGTCGGTGGTCATCAAGCTGCCGGCGCTGCGCTCCGGCCATTGAGCGAGCTCTTCGACGTCCTCGGCGACCTGGGGGTCGATCTGTTCGAGGGTGGCGAGCACCTGCCCGCCGACTTCCTCGGACAGCACCTCTTTGATGAGATCGGCGCGCTCGTCGGACGACATCTCCACCGCGATCTGCGCGATGGATTCAGGGCCGAGCTCGGTGCCGATAGCGACCTGCTTCTCGTCGTCGAGCCGCTCGAAGATGGGCGCCGCTTCTTCGGTGGGGAGGCGCGCGAGAATTTCGGCTGCCTCGTCATCCGGCAGCTGCGCGATGAGATCGGCGAGGTCCTCGTCGTGAATCTCTTCCAAGAGCTCGAGGACCTGATCCGGGTCCTCTTTGAGGAGCTGGTGAAGCTCAGGGCCGACGAGGTTGGCGAAGCGCATGGTTTACGTCAGTGATGGTGCAAGGACGAGTTGATGACCTCGGACAGCATCAGTTGAGCGAGGTTGAAGTAGATGACGATGCCCAAGAGGTCGACGAGACTCGAAATGAAGGGGCTCGAGCTCGTGGCGGGGTCGAACCCGGCACGCCGCAACATGAGGGGCAGCATCGACCCCACGGTGCATCCCATGACGACGATCCCGATGAGCGTCCCGGCGATGAGGAACGCGAATTGGAAGCCGTCACCCCACATCAGCACGCGCATCATGCCCACCGCGGCCAAAATCAGGCCGAGCACGACCCCTTGGGCGAGCTCGCGGCCGGCGATGCGCCACCAATCGGAGGTCTTCACGTCGCCGATCGCCAGCCCTCGAATGATGAGGGACGCCGATTGCGACCCCGAATTTCCCCCCGTGGAGATGAGCAGCGGCACATAGAAGCTCAACGTGGAAACGGCTTGGATGACCTCGTCGTAGTCGCGCAGCGCGGAGCCGGTGAAGAACTCTCCGACGAAGAGGATGATGAGCCAGGTGGCGCGCTTGCGGATGAAGGTCCAGAAGGTCGTCTGGAAATAGCTCGCCTCGAGGGGCTCGACGCCGGCAGCCTTCTGGACGTCTTCGGTCTGCTCTTGGGTGAGGACGTCGATGACGTCGTCGACGGTGATGACCCCGCGGAGGTTCCCTTTGCCGTCGACGACGGGGATGGCCGCGAGATCGTATTTGGCGAGCCGCTTGGCGACCTCTTCCTGGTCCATCTCCGGCGGCACGGTCACGACGTTGGAGGTCAGGATCTCGGCGAGCCTCTGCTGCGGATCGGCGAGCAGCAGATCGCGCGCGGAGGCGATGCCGTCCAGGTGTTTGCCCTGCGAAAGCGCGAAGACATAGTAGATGGTCTCCGCCTCGGCGCCTTTCTTGCGAATGAGCTGAATGACCTCGCTCACCGTCATGTTGACCGTGACGGAGAGGTAGTCGGTCGTCATCAAGCTGCCGGCGCTGTGCTCGGGCCACTGCGCGAGCTCTTCGACGTCCTCGGCGACTTGAGGGTCGATCTGCTCGAGGGTGGCGAGCACCTGCCCGCCGACCTCTTCCGGCAGCTCTTTGATGAGGTCGGCGCGCTCGTCGGAGGACATTTCCACCGCGATCTGCGCGATGGACTCGGGGCCGAGCTCGGTGACGATGGCTGCCTGGCGCTCGTCGTCGAGGCGTTCGAAGATGGGGGCCGCTTCCTCAGTGGGGAGGCGCGCTAAGAGCTCGGCAGCTTCGTCGTCAGGAAGCTCGGCAATGAGGTCCGCGAGATCTTCGTCGTGGATCTCTTCGAGCAGCTCGCGAACCTGATCCGGATCCTCCTTCAGGAGCTCGTGGAGCTCGGGGCCGATGAGATTCGCGAAACGCATGAGCTCACCGAACCGCGATGCGGGACAAAAAGCGCGTCAGAATGGCGTAGCCTTCGTCGAGCTTGGACAGCGTCGTCCACTCGTTCTTTTGGTGGGCCTGCGCTTGTTCGCCGGGGCCGAAGTTCACGGCGGGGACCCCGAGCGCCGCGAAACGCGCGACGTCGGTCCACGCTTGCTTCGGCTCGATCCCGGCGATCCCGGATTCGCGAAGCGCGCGCACCAGCGGATGCTCGGCGAAGGGGGGTGCGGAGGGGGAAAGGTCGGTGAAGCGCACCTCGGCGCGTCCCGCGACGAGCTCTTCGACCTCGCGTTTGGCGCCTTCGAGGGTGGTATCGGGGGCGAAGCGGTGGTTGACGTTGAGCTTGAAGCGATCGGGGATGATGTTGCGACCGCGCCCCCCCTCGGCGAGGGTGGCACTCGTGACGGTGCGGTACGTGAAGCCGTCGATGACCGATTCGCGCGGCGAAAGGCCGGCGAGATCGGTCAAAAAGGGGCCGGCTTTCTGAATGGCGTTCTCCCCTTGCCAGGGGCGCGCGCTATGCGAAGTGCGGCCGACGAACGTCACCTCGGCGTGGATCGAGCCGGTGGCTCCGAGCTGGAGCTTGTTGTCCGAAGGCTCGAGGCACACGGCGAGGTCGACTTGGCCGAGCTCCGGGACCTCGGCGAGAACAGGGCCGAGCTCGTTGTCGGCAAAGGGCCCTTCTTCGCGCGCATAAAAGACAAGGGTGAGGTCGATCGCCGTTTGCGCGGCAAAACCGCTGTCGACGAGCTCGATCATGGCCGCGAGCCCCGATTTCATATCGGCAGACCCCGGACCGTAGAGCTTGTCCCCTTCGATGCGCGGCGGGCCGTCGTGTTCCGTGCGCACGACGTCGAGATGACCGGCCAGCGCAACGCGCGGTCCACCGGTTCCGCGCCGAACCGCGCAAACGAGCGAATCTCCCACGCGCTGCACGGAGACTCGCCCCGCGAGCCGCTTCTCCACCGCATCGCATAACGCCCGCTCCTCCCCCGTCGGCGAGGGAATCGAGCAAAACCAAAGGAGCGTTTCGGTAAGGCGGTTCATGACGGCTTTCCGCGCGAGTCCTTACCCTAACTGAAACTCCGTGTCCGCTGTGTCGGAAGCGCCTCGGCACAGAGGCGGGCAGCAGCCCGTCCCGCGGGCGCCTACACCGGCACTCCAAAGTCCCGCAGCGCGTCGTTAAGCGACACCTTGCGGTCAGTCGCTTCGCTGCGTTTTCCGATGATGAGGGCGCAGGGAATGGAGAACTCGCCGGCGGGGAACTTCTTTTGGCGAACCCCGGGAATGACGACGCTCCGCGCGGGGATCCGCCCTTTCGATTCCACGACCGAGGGGCCCGACACGTCGAGAACGGCCGTGGATGCCGTCAAAACGACCCCCGCGCCGATCACGGCTTCGCGTTCGACCAGGAACCCCTCGACGATGACGGCGCGGGACCCGACGAAGACGCCGTCTTCGAGGATGACCGGGCGCGCGCCCGGGGGTTCGAGCACCCCGCCGATGCCGACTCCGCCGGCCAGATGGCAATCGCGCCCGACCTGGGCGCAGCTCCCCACCGTGGCCCAGGTGTCGACCATGGTGCCCGAGCCGACGTAGGCGCCGATGTTCACGAAGCCCGGCATGACGATGGCCCCTTTTTCGAGGAAGGAGCCGTAACGTACGACCCCTCCGGGGACGACGCGCACGCCGGCTTGGTCGAGGTCCTTTTTGAGGGGGATCTTGTCGTGGAACTCGAAGGGGGGAGCGGTCACCTTCTCCATTCCACGGAGGGCAAAGTAAAGGAGGATGGCCTGCTTGACCCAGGCATGCGTCATCCACTCCCCTTGCGGGCTGCGCTCGGCCACGCGAAGCTCGCCTCGGTCGAGGAGCGCGATGACCTTTTCGATCGCGTCGCGGCTCTCGGCCATGGAGATGCGGGAGCGATCTTCGTAAGTCGCCTCGATCGAGGCACGCAGGGACGGGTCGGCAGGGCTCATGGGCCCCTGCCTAGCGCAGCCAGCCTAGGGCCGCCAGCGACTGTCTAGCGGTGCCACGAAAGGGAGGCGCGACCGGTGCTCGCCGCAAATGTGCCTCCGGCGAGCCGCGCCGCGGTCTGGGCGCAGACGAGCGTCGGTGGAACGATGAGCGGAGGCTCGAACGTGAACTCTTCGGTCCCGCGGGAAGCGCCGCGCGTGAGGATGATCTGGACCGGCTCGTCCTGCAGGCAGACCGCTTGAAGCGAAATGGGGTCGTTGCACCCTTCGCTCACCATCGCAATGCCGATCTAAATGAGCGGCATGAGAACCTGAGGGCTCGCACGAAAGTCGGTGCCGTCGGTGTCGTAAGACGCGACGACGCGGACCTGATTTCTCGGCTGGCCCGGCCGGACCGAGACGATGAACGTCTCGTGGACGACTTCTTGGATGGAGAGATCGGTGTCGGATCGCTCCGTCGCGCGAACCAAGAGATCGAGCAGCTGGCACACGCTGTTGAGCTCTGCGCCGACGAGCACGATCGCATGCTCGAAAGCGAGGCGCCCTTTGGCATCGACGGCGGTGGCCGAACGTTGATCGAGCGCCGTGCGAAGTCTTTCGACGACACCGGGCATAAAAGCTTCGAGCTCGGCCGTCGCCGCTTCGACCGGACCATTGGCCACGCCCCGCACTTGCTGCAGGATCTGGTCGAACGACATCGCGAGCGGCTCGCATGACGCCTGCAGGCCGGGCATCACTTGCGCGATGGCGCGCGCGCCGACGCGAGGCGAGCGCAAGAGGTGCTCGAGGTTGCGCACGGACGCGAGCGCATCGCGCACCACGCCGCGCGCTTCGGCGAGTGCCGCGACGCGACCGGATCCTTCCGCCGCTTGACCCCGCTCCTTGATGCTACCTCCCCCGTTCGGAGTAGGCTCCGTCGCCAAATGGTGCATTAGCGCGCCTCCCCGCACGTCCCCCCGATCCACTTCATCACACTAGCGGACCAAGCTCGTATCCTGCAAAGAAATACGCAATCTCGGTTTGCGCAGTCTCTGGGGAATCGGACCCATGCAGCGCGTTTTCGCCCACATCGGTCCCGAAAAGCTTACGAAGCGTCCCCGCGGCCGCCTTGGCGGGATCGGTAGCGCCGATAACTTCGCGGTACTTTTGGATGGCGTTTTCACGTTCGAGCGCCATGACCACGATGGGGCTACGGCTCATGAACCGGGTGAGCTCGTCGAAGAAGGATCGCTCACGGTGCACGGCGTAAAAGCCGCGCGCTTCGCTGAGCGTCAAGTGGATGCGCTTCATTGCGCAAATCCGGAAACCTTCGTTCTCAAGACGTTCGATGATTGGCCCGATTTTGTGCTTTTCCACAGCGTCGGGTTTGATGATGGACAGCGTTCTCTCCTGGGGCATGCGCGTGCTTCTACCATCAACTCCGTACAACGGGGAGTCGAAACGGGGCGACGCGTCATTCTGACCCCATCGAACGAGTCGAGCCGCACTCTCGGCGACCAGACCAGTCCGACGACTGCAGGGTGAACCCGAGGTTTAGGCTCGGAGCAGCGATTGCAGCGTCGAGCCCATTTCCGCGGGGGTCGGCGCAACTTTGACACCGGCGGCCTCGAGCGCGGCGCGCTTTTCTTTTGCCGTGCCTTTGCCGCCCGCGATGATCGCGCCGGCGTGACCCATGCGCTTGCCGGGCGGAGCGGTCGCGCCGGCGATGAATGCGGCGACCGGTTTCTTCATGCTGGCCTTGATGTACGCGGCGCCGCGCTCCTCGGCCTGGCCGCCGATTTCGCCGATCATGATCACGCCGTGCGTGTCCGGGTCGGCATTGAAGAGCGTCAGCACGTCCACGAAATCGAGCCCCGCCACCGGATCGCCGCCGATTCCGATGCAGGTCGATTGACCGATGCCGAGCGCCGTCAGCTGTCCGACGGCCTCGTAGGTGAGCGTGCCCGAGCGTGACACGACGCCGATGTGACCGGGGCGATGGATGTGACCGGGCATGATCCCGATCTTGCAGGCGCCGGGCGTGATGATGCCGGGGCAGTTCGGACCGATGAGCCGCGTGGGTCGCCCCTGCAGCCAACGGCGAACGCGCACCATGTCCATCACCGGGATGCCTTCGGTGATGCAGATGACGAGTGGGCAGCCTGCGTCGGCCGCTTCGAGAATGGCGTCGGCCGCGCCGGGGGGCGGCACGAAAATGAGCGACACGTCGGCGCCGGTCTTTTGAACGGCTTCCGTGACGGTGTCGAAGACCGGGACTTGCCCTTCGAACTTCTCGCCGCCGCGACCGGGCGTCACGCCGGCCACGATCTGCGTGCCGTATTCCATGCACTGCTTGGCGTGAAACGAACCAGCGCCGCCCGTAATGCCCTGGACGACGACCCGCGAACTACGATTGACCAAAATCGACATGACTAGCCTCGCGCTCCGATCGCTTGGACGATCTTCTTGGCACCGTCCGCCATGGTGGAGGCGGCTTGAATGGCGAGCCCCGATTCGCTCAGCATCTTGCGGCCGGCTTCGACGTTGGTGCCCTCGAGGCGAACGACCAGCGGCACCTTCAGGCCCATCTGCTTGGTGGCAGCGATGATTCCCGCGGCGATGACGTCGCACTTCATGATGCCGCCGAAGATGTTGACGAAGATCCCTTTGACCTTCGGGCTGTGCATGATCATGCCGAACGCTTTGGCGACCTGTTCCTGATTGGCGCCGCCGCCGACGTCGAGGAAGTTGGCGGGATTGCCGCCGTAGGTCTGGATGATGTCCATCGTGGCCATCGCGAGACCCGCGCCATTGACGAGACAGCCGATGTCGCCGTCGAGCGAGACGTAGGAAAGGCCCGCCTCTTTGGCTTCGAGCTCGACCGGATCTTCCTCGTCGCGATCGCGCAGCTCGTTCCAGTCGCGGTGGCGAAAATCGGCGTTGTCGTCGAAGTTGATCTTGCCGTCGAGCGCGACGACGTCGCCCTCTTTGGTGACGATGAGCGGATTGATTTCGCAGAGGGAGCAGTCCTCGGCGACGAACAAGTCGTAGAGGCCCATCGCGAGCTTCACGAATTTGCCGATCTGCTCTTTGGTGAGACCGAGCAAGAAACCGAGGCGGCGCGCCTGATATGCGCCGAGCCCGATGACCGGATCGACCTCGACGGTGTGCAGCTTTTCGGGCGTGTCGTGCGCGACCTGCTCGATGTCCATACCGCCTTCGCGCGAGGCGATGACGGCCACGCGGCGCGCGTCGCGATCGAGCACGAAGGCGAGGTAAAGCTCGCGTTCGATCCCGAGTCCCTGCTCGATGTACAAGCGTCGCACCAGCTGGCCCGCGGGGCCCGTTTGGTGCGTGATGAGAGGCTTGCCCAGCATCTTGTCGGCGAGCTCGCGCGCCTCGGCGGGGCCGTTCTTGGCGAGCTTGACGCCTCCCCCTTTGCCGCGCCCACCGGCGTGAATTTGCGCCTTGACGACGACCACCGGGATGCCCGTTTCGTCGATCAGCTTCTTGGCGGCGACCTCGGCCTCGGCCGCGGTCTTCACCGGGTACCCTTTGGGTACGGGGACGCCATAGCGCGCGAAAATCTGCTTGGCTTGGTACTCGTGAATTTTCATGGGGTCCTTCGAAGGGGCCCCGACCCTAGCACAAACCCTGAGAGGGAGGCTCAGCCACCGCGCTCGAGCATGTCGACGTCCAACAGATCCTTGGGTCGACCCGCGGCACGCTTGTTCTTGACGAGCGCGGCGCGCCCCAAGACCGGCAGCGTCATCCCTTCCAGCACGATCTCGATTCTAGAGTCGTGCGCTTCCTCGAACGACACGCCGCTGATCGACGTGAGCACGTCGATCCTTCGCGGTGGCAGCCCGATTTGATAGACATTTTCGGGCACCTCGAAGTCGGCTCGCGAGACGCCGTGCGCGTCGAGTGGCGCGCCGAAACTCTGGAGCGCGTCGACGACGCGCTCCGCGTTTTCGGTCGTCGGTTCGACGAGCACGTCGAGATCGCCCGTTGCTCGAGGCAGACCATGCGCCGCGAGCGCATGCGCTCCGACGATCACGAATTCGACGCGCGCTGTCAGCAGACAGCGAAGCAGATCCAGAAAATCTTCGTTGAGATCAGCGGGGGGCACGACCCCTCGCCATTCGACCGGGCATCGAGGTTCGGCGATAGGTCGGTATGGGTTGGCCGGAAAGCGCCCAAGCGTCGCGCGTGAGCCGCCAAACCATGGCAACGCGCTCGGAGGGCGATGCCCCGGGCGCTACGGCAGGCGACTCTTCCTCCCCCAAGCGAGCCTTCACGCCGGGCCACCGATTGCGCGCCGCAGCACGCCGTTTGGCTTGCTCATCCATCCGTCGATTGTAGCGCAAATCGCGCCGACGCGGCGATTGGCCACGCGAGCCAGCTACGCGTCAGATGTTCTCCTCGAAGCTGACTTTGGGAAGCGCGCGGCGGATTTGGGCCATGCCACCCTCGGTGACCTTCGATTTTGCGACGAGCAGATTTTCGAGCGACGACAGGCCGAGCAGATGTTTCATCCCCGCGTCGGTGACGGCCGTTTCGAACAAGCTGATCTTCTTGAGGTGCGGAAAGCCCGCTACCACGGCGAGCCCGTCGTCGGTGACGCGCGTGCCACCGATGAGCAGCGTTTCGAGATCGTTGTTTTGCGCGAGGTAGCGAAGTCCTGCGTCGCTCGTGTTCGTGCGAAAGAGGTTCACCACCTGCAAATGGCGGAGCCCCTGCGCGTGGACCAAGCCGGCATCCCCGATCTTGGTGAGGCGCAGATCGAGCTTGCGCAGGTCGGGCAATGATTCGAGCACGGTCAGATCGGCATCGGTGACCGCCGTGCCGTGCAGATCGACCTTCACCACGGGCCGGCCGGGAGCTGCGTCGTCGAACTCCACCTTGCCGCCGAGCCGCTCGATGGAAGCGACGGCCCCTCGGACGGCGGGGTCTTGCGCAGCGATCGCCTGTTCGGATGGCGCTTCGCGTCGCGAGCATGCCGTACCCACGAGCGCGAGACCAATCGCAATCAGCACACGAGGGTTCATGGTGCCTCCTTATTCAGAGCGACTAGCGATGCCGAGCCCGTCGGTCTAGCACAGACGTCGTGACGAGGACGGTTCCGGAATGACGACCGGTTGCGGCGGGGGATCGCTCGTCACGACGCGGTTTCGACCTTCTCGCTTGGCCTGGTAAAGGGCCTCGTCGGCGATCCTCAATGTCGCATCGAGCGTTTCGCCGGGGCGGCGCTCGACGACGCCGGCGCTGATCGTCACCGGCACCTGTTTGCCATCCTTGATCGTCATCGGCTCAGCGACGCGCGTGAGGAGCCTCTCCGCGACGCGCTGCGCCTCGGTGAGGCCCGTCTCGACGAAGAGCACGACGAACTCCTCGCCGCCGAAGCGCCCGAAGACGTCGGTCTTGCGCAGAGCGCTGCGACACCGATCGGCGATGGTGCGCAGGACCACGTCGCCGGTCGCGTGACCGTAAGTGTCGTTGATGTCTTTGAAATGATCGACGTCGATCATCGCAATGGAAACATTGTTGCCATAGCGATCGGCGCGCTCCAGCTCCTTGGCGGCAATCTCCAAGAAGTAACGCCGGTTGATGCAGTCGGTAAGCGAGTCGCGCGTGGCGAGATCGCGCAGCTGCGTCTCCACCGCCTTCTGTGCGCTGATGTCGAGCGCCGAAACGAGGAACGCGGCCTCGCCGTTGTAGAGCAGTCGCTGTGCCGAAAGGAGTGCGGGGAAAACCCGCCCCGTAGCGGTCTTCAACATCGCTTCGAAGTTTTCGACGTGCCCCTCTCGTTCGACGCGCGCCAGAAGCTTCTCCCGCTCTTCGGGGAGCACGTAGTAGTCCGTCGGGCGCTGTCCCACCATGGCGCGAGGATCGAGCTCGAAGAGCTCTGCCGTCTGTCGGTTGGCCATCAAGACGAGCTTGGTCACGGCACTGGTCAGAACGAGGCTGACAGGAGACACCTCGAACAGCGTGCGCAGATTGTCTTCGCTGTGCAGGGCGCGCGCTTCGGCGCGCTCGCGTTCCGCCGCCTCGCGCACGAGCTTCTCGTTGGCGCGCGTCAGGGCGGCGGTGCGCTCCCTGACCTGGGCCTCCAGTTGCTGCTGCGCGAGGCCATGCTCTGCCGCTTCGAGCGCGAGCGCTACGAAATCGGCAATCGACCCGGCCACGAGCTCTTCCCACGGCTGCCAGATGCGCTGGCCGCCGACATGCTCGTGGCAAACGACGCCGACCAGGGCGTTGTCCACAAAGATCCCGGCGTCGAGCATCGACGAGATGCCCAGCGGCAGCAGGTAGGTCGCGGCCAGTTCGGCCGTCCAGGGCTCGGTGGCGGCGACCTCGGCGG